>Ga0207006_1009_pt1 | contig 58893 bp, 59 predicted proteins | sample Alteio_BWMinCont_84_FD_153497 | JGI IMG/M metagenome (GOLD analysis project Ga0207006, IMG submission 153497) | Enriched cells from forest soil in Barre Woods Harvard Forest LTER site, Petersham, Massachusetts, United States -... | ecosystem: Environmental > Terrestrial > Soil > Temperate forest >...
AAAAGAAACCACCTTGCCGTCGCGCTTGATCACCGAATACAATTCAAATAATTTACGGCGCTCCGCGTGATAGCGGCGATAAGAGGCGTAACGCTCACCGACTTCCTTATGGCCGTTTTCATACAGCTGGCGGATCACCTCATCCTGGATTTCTTCAACCGTCAAGAACGGCCGCTGGATCCCCCGCTCTTTGAGGACTGCCACCACGCAATCAGTGACTTTTTGGGCATTTTTCATGAACTCTTCAGAGAGTTCAGACTCACGCGGAAGGCCGATCTGTTCTTTGAAAGAATTGGCTATGGCATGGGTGATACGGTTGGGGATAAATTCGATGATTTGGCCATTGCGTTTCTGCACTTTAATGTCGAAATTGGAAGCTGTTTCTTGAGACATCCGACTTGTCCCTCCTAAAATGGGTGCGGCAAGTTATCTTAAAAAAACACTACAGGTACGCCTGGAAAATCAATGCAATACTACATATGGTAGTTTGATAAAACTTCCAAGTCAAAGCTTTTTTCAAATTTTTTAAATGCGAAACCGGCATGAGCTCGTCGAAAAACACAAAAACAGACCCTTGCTGATTAGATCAATTGTAACTTTTTAATTGAGTTGAAACGCTTTTCTACTTCCTGCCAGTTGACAATATTCCAAAAGGCCGCGATGTAATCGGCACGGCGGTTTTGGTAATGCAGATAATAGGCATGCTCCCAGACATCGATGCCTAAAATAGGGGTTTTTCCTTCCATCAGGGGACTGTCCTGATTGGGTGTTGAAGAAACTTCCAGCTTGCCGTCCTTGGAAACAGCGACCCAAGCCCAACCGCTGCCGAAACGGGTGGTCGCGGCTTGGGCAAATTTTTCTTTAAAGGCATCAAAAGAACCGAAAGCTTGGGTTATCGCCGCAGCCACTTGAGGGCCCGGCTGGCCACCGGCCTTGGGGCCGATAATGGTCCAAAAAAACGTATGATTGGCATGACCGCCGCCATTGTTACGCACCACATTGCGGATATCTTCCGGGATGGCGTTCATATTGGCAATCAATTCCTCGACGGATTTATTTTCCAGGTCCGCTTTTCCCTTGATGGCATTGTTGACATTATTAATGTAGGCTTGGTGATGTTTGGTGTGGTGGATCTCCATGGTCCGCGCATCGATGTGCGGTTCCAGGGCATTGTACGGATATGCCAACGGGGGTAGTGTATAAGCCATATTATTTTCTCCTTATAAAATAGCGTTAAAAGTTAGGGATCAGGTGTTAGGGGCTTGGGGCTGGCTGTATTTTAACAACCAATCCCTGCCCCCTAACCCCTTTTCCCTAGTTTTTAATGATGCCCGCAGCCGCAAGTATCTTTGACAGCCTTAAGCACTTCATCGTAATTGGGTTCACTGGCCACTTCTTTGACCAACTGGACATAGGTGACTTGGGCCCTTTCGTCGATCACAAAAATACAACGGGCCAAAAGTCCCAATCCTTTGATCAAAACACCATAAGTCTCACCAAAATTGCCGCGATAATCCGACAGGGTCTTGACAGCGGTGGCTCCTGCAGCCCCGCACCAGCGTTTTTGGGCGAATGGCAGGTCTTTGCTGACCGTCAGCACCACGACATCCTTAAGGCTTGATGCTTCTTTGTTGAATCTTTTGGTTTGAAGGTCACAGACCGGCGTATCCAGCGACGGGACGACAGATAAAATAATTTTTTTCCCCTTAAAAGAAGACAACTTGACCTCGGAGAGATCATTGGCCACCAGAGTGGCATCAGGGGCTTGGGCACCCACTTTAATCTCATTGCCCATCAAGATCAAGGGATTGCCTTTCATGGTGATTGCACCTATACGTTCTGCCATTATATACTCCTTCCGTTGTCATTCCCGCGAAAGCGGGAATCCATTAAATCACTTTTCTAACTGTGTTTTATAAATTTGCGCGGCCAAGACACCGCCCGCAATGGGACCAACCCAATAAATCCAGGCATTTTGCAGACCGCCCCCTAAAAGTGCCGGGCCTATGTAACGGGCCGGGTTCATGGCTGCTCCGGAAATAGGCCCGCCCATTAAAATATCCAAAGTTATTGTCAAACCTATAAATAAACCGCCGCATTTAGGAGCGCGTGCATCGACCCCTGTGCCGTAAACTACAAAAACCAAAAAGAAAGTCAAAATGATTTCAGTCACCAATCCCATCATTGGGGAAATGCCGGGGCCCAGGGCGGGAATACCCATCCCGACTGCCGTTAAGGCATCTGCAGGTACTGCCAATGTAAGTAAAAAAGAAGCAAAAACCGCACCCAGGCATTGGACCATCACATAACCAACGGCATTGGGGGTGTCGATTTTTTTAGCAGACCATAAGCCAATGGTCACCGCCGGATTTAGATGCCCGCCGCTGACTGCCGCCGTCGCTGAAACCATGACCCCGATGGCCAATCCGTGGGCCAAGGCGATGCCGGTCAAACCCACCTTACCCCCGCTCAAGTGGTCCGCGACGATGGACCCCACCCCTATAAAAATCAGCGTAAAGGTCCCGATAAATTCCGCCACCAAAGCTTTATTGCTCATCTGTGAAGAGCCCAGTCGGACCATTTTTTCTCCAAAAAATTAAGATAAGAGACATAATACAATCTTCTTTGTATTTGTCAATGGTTTGGTATAATCAAGACATGTTTACATACAAAACAAAGATCCGTTTACACGATACGGACGCCGCCGGTATCATTTTTTTTGCCAATCAATTTAAGATCATCCATGATGCCTACGAGGATTTACTGGAAAAATTCGGTTGGAGCTTCCAGACAATGCTGCATGGAACGGACTATTTTCTGCCTATCGTCCACGCAGAGTCTGATTACATGGCCCCCGTCCTGGTGGGTGACAAGATCGCCATTTCCATCAAGGTAGGGCATATCGGCAAAACTTCCTTTTCTTTTGAATACTCCCTCAAGCGCGGCATAACCCTGGTAGGAACAGCAAAAACCGTGCATGTGACCATCAACCAGAAAACCCGCCAAAAAATCCCCCTGCCCTCCGCCCTGCGCCGCGCGCTGGAACAATACCAGCAACGCAAGTAATAAAACTTGACGCTCATGAGGGTATATGGTATTTTAAAATTATGAAATTAATAAAGTCTGAAAAAATTACAACCATCAAAAGACGTTTCCGTCATACCCGTGAATGGCTTTTGATCGATATCGACAAAATGGATGAGAAAACCACCACTCCTCTATATGGCCGGCTCATCGCCCACAATCGCAAACAGGAAAAAATCTATCAACTTCTTTTAAAATCCCCCCATATCAAAAGACCTCTGGTTGAATGTTCTTCTGATAATTTCCCAAGAGGCGTTGTAGCTGCTTTCTAAAACATGAATCTATTAAAATTTAACCCCCAAGATGATTGCATCATCTCTCGTGCAGAAATTTTTGGAAGCGGTCGATCTATTTCACTTAAAATGATTATAGATACCGGATCAACGTATACTATTATTCCTACTTATGCAGCTCACGCAATCGGCAATCCTCAAACCAATCGTATAGTAGAAATCACAACAGGCAGCCGTGTCGAAAAAGCTCCTTTAATTATTGTGCCTACGTTTAAAGCTTTTGGAATTGCTCTCCATCATTTTCCGGTCATTGTACACAATTTACCTTCACGAAGCCCCATCAAAGGCTTATTGGGCCTTAATTTTCTTAAAAAATCAAAATGCGTCATTGATTTTGCCAAGAACACCATTTCGATACCGCGTAAATAATTTCTACTTCGTATTGAGCCCCAAAAATAAACGCAAATCACCCAAAGGCTGGATATTGATAATAACCGGCACAAAACCAGGGGCGTTTTGCAATTGCTGGAGCATGGCGGGGTCCATGCGGAATTTAATCCCTCCGCCCACATTTTGCGTCTGTAAACGCATATTGACGGGGGTTAAGTCGATACCGCCGTTATCCGCACTCATCGCCTTATCCCCTGGTCTTTTTTTAGCATTTTTACTGGCGTAATATTTGAAAATACTGTCTATGTTTGATCTCAAATTATCCCCTACGGGAATGGGTATTTGCCTCATGCCGTACCTTGAAGAAAAATATTTGGTCAAAGATGTGTAGAAAACCTTCTCAAGCCGGCTTTTTCTGGTCAAATTATTTTTGCTGTAAGGCACCAATTGTTTCAAGATATCCTGCCCGTTGAGGCCGTATTTGGTGGCCGTTTCCAAAAGCACCATTTCCAATGACCGGGCCTGGTCATGGCCTTCCATCTCATTAAAATATTTTTCCGTCAAATCTGCCTTGAGCGGTGAGGCTAGGCCATGAAGAATGCGGGAAGCTTCTCCTGGAGTTATAACAAATCCGACCCCCATCCAGTCGCCAAAGGCTTCGTTCAGCCCTTCATCGATTTTATTATCAGTCAAAATATCATAACCTAATAATAATTTCAATATATTATGCCCCTGCTCATGCCCCAGAACGAACTCAAGTTCCTCAAAATCTTTCATGTTTTTTATCAAATAAAAACCTATATTCAAGCTGTTGTCCGCGTTATCATAATCAGTTTCGATTTCCACCAGATACGGGATCAATGACAACAACCGGTTCATTTTGTCCAGACCGAGTATTTTGACCCTGATGTTCTCAACGATGAGGATGGAAGAATACATCCTGATCATGAATCTTTTCATGGTGGGCAGGTCATAGGGGCCTATGGTCTCGATGAATTTCTTGAAACCGCCTCTTTGAAGGCCGCCCAGGAAATTTTGCGCGGTTTGATAGCGTTCATTCAAATTGTCTTCGGTAAGCAGGCCAGGGGAATAATCATTGGAAAACCCGTAAGCGTCCAAAGCCTCTGTGGCTGATGCTACGCCTAACTCCGACAATCTTCTGAGCAATAATTCAATGTAAATATTTTTGGCATCGCTTAGGCGCAATAGGGAACGAAAATCTATCTTGGAGATCTTATCAAGTTTATCTTGTTTCCATGCCCTTGAATCTATAAAGAATGATTTTAGGGTCCGATCAAGTTCATCAGAACCTTTACGCGCCATGTCAAAGTATCCTCTATAGGCGAATTCCGCGCCTTCAGGCATAAGATGCTTGTATACAAAACTCTGGATGGACGACTCCCCCCAAAATTTAGCCCTGAATTTCTCCATAAATACAGGATCGTAGTTTTTGGTTAGAATGTCCATAAGACCTATACTGATCAATAAGTTCGCATTCCTGATCGAACTTACAATACGCGCAAGTTCGGATGGTTTTTCTTTAAGTATCCGGTCTTTAAAGATCGCCCGGGCCTGGACGTTCCCATGATCTACGGCACTGGCCAGAAGGATCAATTCGTCAAATTCCCAGCCTTTCATGGCATCCGGTGAGGGATCAAAATGGAATGTTCTCATAAAAGCCCTGGCATCAGCGGCAAAAAAACCCTCGTCTTCCGCCAAGCCAAGGACCGGTCTTAAGGACACTACATCGTTACTTTTTACCTGCCTTGTTAGGACTATAAAAGCATCCTTGTTCTTGACCCTGATCAGATCATCTAAAATGTCCTGAAATTGATATCTGTCTATCTCATCTTTATGGTATTTATTTTCCAGGGCGAATGGATTGACCTTGTTTTCAAAAAGGTATTTTCTTCTTACGTCCACTTTTTTCTTTACGTCTTCCCTGCTTTCAAAGTCCGTATGTTTTAAGAAAAAAAGTACCGAATCCAGGTCGTTCTCATCTACAGGGGCATTATAGAACTCCAAGTATTGGTTATGGAAAACATACAAGAGATCAACCAGGGATTTTCTGCTTTTAAAGATTGAAAATATCTTGTCACGGTCTGTGTTCAATCGTTTCTCTACATCAGGGTTATAAATAGACAACTCAAATAGCTGGACCAAGGCGCGCACATCGCCTTTCTCAAGCATGTCATAAAGCTTGGCAATGCCTTTAACATTGCCATGGACCAGCAGTTTACCCAGCAACTCTACCCCCTGATAGGAATTAAAATTAAAACTATCCACAATACCTTTTATGTCTTTTTCCGGATAATACCCGGGTATCGTATCGTCAAGCAGTAAGCCCCAAGCCTCAATATCGTTGGCTTTGGCTTTTTTTACTATGAAGTCAATTACAGAGCGGTTCCCTGCCTTTATTAAGTCCCTGAACAAATAATGGTCTTCCTTAAGATCAAGGTCCTTAATATAGTCAGTAAAATCGAACTCTTTAAAGAAGATGTCTATCGGTTCCTTGTTTTTGAAAATTGCACCAAAATCGGGACTGTGTGTAGTCAATAAATATTTTATTGCCGTATGGTTTCCTCTATGCGCGTAGGCCAACAGAAAATTGATTGATTTCTTGTCCTTTGAGTTGCCGTAATGATGGCGCGCATAAAGATAACCCACTGTTTCAAAAAAGGTCGATTCGGCATTGGGAACGTTAAGCGACATGTATATCCTTCCCATGTCCTCTATGCTTGTTTTCTCAAACAGGTCCTGGTTTCGGTCATAAACATTGTCAAAAAATTCTTGATCGAACGATCGCACCAGGACTCGCGCAATATCCTTAAAGGTAAGAAATTTAATGTAATCGGAAGACAATCTGCCAAGATTATTATTTTTAGAACTAAGTTCGATTAATTTGATGGTTGCATCAGGGTCTCCATTGTTGATTTTATCAGTCAAATCCCTGATGACCCCAAAATATACCGAATCAGCAGGCACATCGCTCAACTGGTCTTTTATGCTTTCAAACCTGATATAAGGCAGATCTGGAACATTATCGTTAATGGAGAAATTCGAAGCGGAAACAGCCAGTATCAAAGCACTTACAAGGCCTCTTTTAAATTTTGATAATACTTCATTTTTTGCTGAAGCGGTCATGGCCTCATCTACCCTAACCTGGACTATTTCTTTTCCAGAAGGGTTTATTTGGGACAAACCATCCCAATGGGTCACCACCTGCATGCCTTTAAAATCAAAGTGTGTCGCATTCATGGCCAGATCCAGGCCTCCGGAAAAATATTTCCGCGGGACCACCTGCTGCGTCAAAGGGTCTTGTTCCTCTTTAATATAGTTATAAACCCCTTTCTTAAACGCCTGCAGATACCTTTCGTAAATCTTCTGCGTTTCTTTCGGGTCGTCAATGTTCACGCCAGCCACCCTCTTCTTGTCGGCATAAACCTGCTCTAAAATACTGTCCTTAATCTTCTTTTTGTACCATGTCGCTAAAATAAGTGAATTGTAGACTTGGCGCAGTTGGGCAAAATTTTTGTCTTCGTTGACCTCCTTAGTCAATTCGGGGATGACGATTTCACGCACTATTTGAGAGCCTAATTGGTTAATGGTGGATGGTAACTGGTCAATCGTTGTTGTGTTTTGTTTTTGACTATTTACCATTGACCATTCACCATTAACTCTATGCTTAGACATTGCGAAATAATCCTCTTCAAGCATGACTTTTAATTTACTATCAACAATGTACGCTGTGCCAGCTTTTGCGTTCTCATATACCACTGCTTTCTGGGGCACTATCCAAACTTTATTGAATGTGTTAACGGGAATATTGGTTGTGCCGAATTTTTTAGCGGCTTCCTCGTAGATGCGTTTCCAAAATTTCTTGCCTGTCTCGCCTTCCGGATAAATTAAACTGGCGGTTATTTGCTTGAGCATGTAATCTTCTGCCAACAGGTCACGGCCCATTTCGGTTAAACCAAAACTATTGGGTATGATTCTATCCTTCTCATAGGGACTTAAATTGACCCACAAATCTTTTTCAGGAATGGTTAATGAGGCAAGGAAATATTTGATGAGTTTGGTAGATTCAGTCTTTAGCCCATAGGGCGTTTGTTCTTGTTGGGGTCCTTCGCTACGGGCGAACTCATCTCCTTGGTCTAAAATGAAATCGAAACGGAAGGGATTGTCCGGATGGACTTTGATGCCTTTTAATATCGGAGGGTCAAATTCAGGGCTTAGGTGTACCATCACACCAGGTGTAGGCAAATGAAAATCCCCGCCTTCGGCGAGGCCTCGCCAAGCCGAAGGATTGGCGGACTGAGCAAAAACAGGATACTGCCCTGCCTGCCCTGTGACCAAAAAACACACAAGAATTGATATAGATATAAATTTCTTCACTATAGGCCAAGCTTACCATTTGTTTATATAAAATGCCAGTTTTGAGTTTTTGAGTTTTTTAATAGATTTTCAACGCCGCGGCAAGGTTTTTAGGAATTCCTGGCGGGAGATTTTGGTCCCTTGTGTCATTAAATTCTGCGGCCAGGGGAAAAAGGCGATAGGGATTTTAAAACGGGGTAAATCAGCTTGCAGGCAACGGATGATGTGGTCTTCCGCTAAGAGCTCATTCGAGAATTTGATGAATGCCATCGGCCGTTGGCCGAATTCCTTGTCTTCTTTGGGAACAACAACAGCCTCCACGATCCCTTTAATGTTTAAAAGGGCTTTTTCAATCTCTTCCGGATGGATGTTTTCTCCTCCTGAAATAAACATGTTGTCACGCCGGCCAGCCACGGTCAGGCAACCTTGATTGTCCAGCTGCCCCATATCGCCGGTGGGAAACCAGTAATCGTTGTCTCTCAACGGCAGATTAAGGCGGGTCCCTGTCACATAGCCCATGAATAAAACTTCACCCCTGACCATGATCTCCCCTTCAGAAGAAATTTTCAATTGCCGGTATGGCAAAAGTTTGGCACAGGCCTGATTGGCATCAATGACCCTTCCCGTCGCCACTTGGGAACTCATTTCCGTCAAACCATAACTTAAGTAAAGATTCAGACCTAATTTGACAGATTGCTCGATCAGTGTTCGGGGGACAGCACTGCCCCCCAGCAAAATACACTTAAGAGAACGTAACGTGGCATGATTGTTCTCATCAGCTAATAATCTTTGCAGTTGGGTGGTGACCAAGGATATATGCGTTGCTTTGCCTCGTTTGAAAGCCGATATCAAATCGGCATCAGTGGCAATCACTAATCCGGCCCCGGACAATAAACAGCGCGCCATGATGGCGATACCCGAAACATGATATAAAGGCAATGATAAAAGCCAGCGGTCCGAATTTGTCAAAGGGATGATTTCATTTGAACCCAGGGCGCTGTAATAATGATTGCCCCAGCTGTGCACCGCGGCCTTGGCCTCGCCGCTGGAACCCGAGGTGGCAACGATGGTGACCTCCTGTCCCAAATCCAGGTCCTTATACCCTCCTGATTCGATTTGTTGACGGGCATCAAAACTAATGGCGCGTTTGATGTCTATGGACCGGAATATATGCCGGACATTGATCTTGGAAGCATACGAAGTTATGGTCTTATCAGGCCAACGCGGACTGATGGGGACCGCAGTTGCCTTGATCTGCCATAATGCCAATAATAATACCACATATTCGACGCTATTTTCATCGCAAACAGCAACACGGTCAGAAGCTTTTATCCCCATGCCTTTTAATTGCTTGACGGCACAGGCCAAATACAAGGACAATTGCCGGTTTCTGATTTGACGGGCGCCCCAGATGATGGAGAATTGCGGGTCCATTAGTTTAATGATTCTTTTTTGATTGTTCCATCTACGCCGACGATGGGTTCGACATTTTTAAGCCAGCGCTCGGTGCCTAGGCCGGCGATTTGACCGCTCAAACACGCTAAATTAGCCAATACCTTAAAGCCCACCGGTGATTCAAAAGCAGAACTGATAATGGCCTTGCGTTTTAAAAGATTTGCCTCTTCGATCCAATCCAAGGTCGGGACAAGGCCCAATATCATGGGCTTTAGAACGTAGGCAACGACACCTTCATGCCGAGCTAAAGGTGATGAACAGCGTCCCGGCGCCCTTATGCCGCTTCGCACGACTGAGAGTGTCTCATCTAAAGCGATCCGCATGCGGGTCTGCTGATAAAAGGCATCCAATTGGGTGACATCATTGACAGGCTCCTCGATAAAGTCGATCTTCTGGTTACCGGCGAGCTCGGCAAAAATACAAGCTTCCTTAAAACTCCATTTGCGGTTAGCGTCTAAACGCAAATAAGAATCATGCTCTAAAAGCAAACGGATGTCCTGGATTTTTTTAACATCCAACGCGATGTTACGGTCCCCCACCTTTAATTTGAACACCTTGACACCTTGGCCGGCAGACCGTTTGAAAACAGAGATCACTTCTTGGTAGTTTCCTTGAAGCAGGACAGCAGATTGGACATCCTTTGGTCCAGCCCCTAAAAATTCAGCCAGGCTTTGATTGGCCGCTCTTGAAGCCAATGACAAAATAGCAGATTCAACGGCGAAACGCACCGAAGCACATACATTCAACACATGCGGCTCCTGCCTTAACATCTGGAGCAATTCCTCTTTTTGACGCGGAATTTTTAACTCCATTAAATAAGAACGGATTTCCGTCAGGTCATGTTTGGTCCGCCGATAGGTTTCCTGGCTGACACCCTCCAATGGCGCGCATTCACCCTGAGCGCTTGGTCCGTCTGAAGTTTTAATAGTCAAATAAAAACCGCTGCGCTCTTGGATGGTGTTGCCGTCAATGGAGAAAGGCCGGATAAAAGGAATTTTAAAAGGCAAAAAATCAGTTTGGCAGATCATTAGCGGCTGCACAGCAACCATCCCATAGAAAACAAAACGCTGTAGATCAAAAGCAGACGGCCTGTTTGGCCCAATACCCGGTTTAAACCCGCGCCGTCTATATGCGTAAAAGCCGCTTTCACGCAAGGTATGGCACAAAAACCGGCCAACGAAGCTGCGGCTATGCCTAGATGGTCACCTGTAATAAGGACCACGGCGAAGGGTGTTAGAACAGCGGCCATAATGCAAAAAAGGTATTCGCTCATGGCAAAAGACCTTCCGAAACGCACCGCCAAGGTGAGTTTACCGGCCCGACGGTCGGTGTCAATGTCGCGCAGATTATTAACGGCTAAAACAGCCATGGATAAAAAGCCCGGGGCCAACCCCGCCACGATGACCGCCCAATTGATTTCCAAGCTTTGCGTAAAATATGTCCCTCCCACCGCCACAGGCCCGAAAAAAACCAGCACGAACAGATCCCCCAGCCCCAAATACCCCAAGGGCTTCGGCCCCGCCGTATAGCATATCCCGGAAATAATGGAAGCTGCCGCAATGATCAAAATGCAAATCCCCGCGCGATGGATGAGATAAATGGACGATAAAGCAGCCAAAACGAAAAAGAATATTGATGCCCCAAGGACCATGCGGGGTTGGATCAATCCGGCCTGGGTCACGCGTAGAGGTCCCTTGCGGTCAGCCGTGTCTGCCCCCTTTTTAAAATCAAAATAATCATTGGATAAATTGGTGCCGATTTGGATGCATAAAGCCGCTGAAAGGGCCATCAAAGCCGAGGGGCCGTGAAAAAGCCCGTCGCCCAAGGCCATGGCAGTACCGATCGCAACCGGTGCGATGGCCGCGGGCAAGGTTTGGGGGCGAATGGCTAATATCCAGGGGTTCATTTTTACGGTCGTTTCGGGAACCTGGAAAAGTCTGGTTTGCGTTTTTGCACAAAGGCGTTGCGGCCTTCCTGGCCTTCCTGGGTCATATAAAATAAAAGCGTGGCATTGCCGGCCAATTCCTGCAGGCCTGCCTGCCCGTCACAATCCGCGTTCATGGCGGATTTTATGCACCGGATGGCCAGGGGCGAATGCTGAAGGATCTCGCGGGCCCATTGCACGGTCTCTTCTTCTAATTTTTTATACGGAACAACCGTGTTGACCAAGCCCATTTCCAGCGCCTGCCTGGCATTGTACTGACGGCAGAGATACCAGATTTCACGGGCTTTTTTCTGGCCGACGATGCGCGCCATGTAGCTTGACCCAAATCCCCCGTCGAAAGAACCAACCTTGGGTCCGGTCTGCCCGAAAATCGCGTTGTCCGCCGCGATGGAAAGATCACAGACCATTTGCAGTATCTGGCCGCCGCCTACCGCATAACCCGCCACCATGGCGATCAATGGCTTGGGGCAGGAACGGATTTGCCGCTGAAGGTCCAAAACATTTAAACGGTTTGTCCCATCCCTGTCCTTATACCCGGCATCGCCCCGGATATTCTGGTCTCCTCCGGAACAAAACGCCTCCTTGCCCTCACCGGTCAAAATGATCACCCCTATTTTTTCATCATCCCGGGCATCGTCCAGGGCATTCATCATTTCCTTGACCGTCACCGGCGTGAATGCGTTGCGGCGCAAGGGACGATTGATGGTAATCTTGGCAATTCCTTCCATCTTATGGTATTTAATCTCTCCATATTCTCCAGCTGTTTTCCAAGGGAATTTTGACATGGATATCCTTTAATGTATTAATTCTTGGGGACTGAATGTTTGACCTTTATAACGCGGTAATAAATGCAAATGCGCGTGCATTACGATTTGACCGGCGGCCTCGCCGCAATTGGCCGCGATATTAAACCCATCCGGTTTATGTTCTTTCAATAACAATTCTTTTGCCTTGTGGATCAATTCAAAAACCGCCTTTAGCTCCTCCGGTGTCGATTCAAAAATAGTCCTATGATGCCGCTTAGGAATAAATAACATATGGCCTTTGGTGATTGGCTTAATATCATACAAGGCATAGGCCAAATCGTTTTCCAGCACCTTCGGCAAATTCTTACAGAATATACAATCAGTCATGACCGCCCTCGCTATTTGCCGCCGCATCATTGTTAGCCCCTGCCTCGCCGGCAGGCGGGGGCGGCCAGTCCTCATTTTGCTGCTGGGGCATGATGGCCCCATCGTCTTCACCCGTATTGTTCACATCTTGTTCCATTTGCGGGAAAGGATTAAAATCCGAATTTGAAGCAGTATCGGCAAAGGCCGTTGGCGGGACGATAACCATGATGAAGACGAAAATAAAGAAAAATGACTTTTTCATTGAGATATAGAATCTAACACAAATTACTCAAAACGTGAAGGAAGAAAATTGCAGTCAGATGAAATTAAAAAGCACCCCAATCGCCGACAGATTTAATTTCAATGATTGTCGGTAATAATCCTAAAATCGTTACATTGTCCCAAGCTATTGAATCTACCGGCAATGCAATTTGTCCGTTATCCCCGTTGATCTGCAAATCCATATTCCGGCCATTAAAGTCGATACCACCCAAAGGCTGGCTTTGAACATTCATGGCTTTATCTTTCAGGGACCCTGCCATATCCCTCAATTTTCCAAAAGCTTTCCTAATATCTTCCCCCATGTCCGCTTGCCCTAAAACCTTGCTTGATTCGTTAAAAATATTTTCCATTCCTTTCCGCCGCGCCGTGCTGTCAGGAACCTTAAGATATTGGTTATATTCTTTAATCAAAGAATTGTATTGGGCCACCATTAAATTATTTAAAGCCGCAATTTGATTATTTCTTGCTATGCTCCTTGCTTTAGATAATCTGTCCTTGTTGATGTCTTGATCGATCAAACCAATCACCCGGCCATATAACCGGGCAGCTTCTTCATAATTTTGATTTCCAAATGCAGTGTTGGCTTGGGAATTTAAAGGATTGATTTTATTGATTAAATTATTATACGAGTCCATATCTTGGGGCGTATTTATTGCGCCCTTACCTATGGGGGCGTTATGTTTGGAGGCTTCTGCGTTTTTTCTGGCTGTTTCCGATATATTGTTAAGTTCTTCAAGCAACTCGTTAGACGTCGCCAGCGTTTGATCATCGTCATGGACCAGTCCTTTGGGAAAATATTTGCCTTGAAAACGCTTATATTCCTTGGAAGCCTTATCAGCAATGACTGCGTACTTTTTCCCGGCCTGGAAATATTCCCCATTTTTAAATAATGTGTCGGCCCCTTCAAGATCATGCATTAAATTTGCTTTAGATATTTTGTAATCTCCATAAACCTTTTCCGCTTGTTGATCGCGGATAATATCAGCAAAAGACTCCGGCACTTCAACGACAAGAGGATTTGTTTCGGCGCCTTGATCAAGATGCACCAAACCAAGGTTGCTTTTAAGCACATTATCTACATGGCCAACCCATTGCCCGTTTTCCATGACGGGATACCTTGTTCCGTCTTCTCCTCTTTTAACTTCTTCTTCATAAACATTGATCCCCATTTCTCGGCCTACCATAACGGCGAATGCGGATATAGACACACAGTTATACAGGTGCCGGCCATCAATGCCGAAAATTAATTTTGCAACACTCCTCTGACCAGAGACATAATTGGGAGAATTTGCATTCAGCATGCTGACAACCATTCTTTGCAGATAAAGCACCACTTCTTTGCTTAATTCATCCAATTCATCTTGGGAGTTGGTGCTTTTCAATTCAGCCACACGTTTTTTAACAATTTGGACGATGGCTTGATAAGGATGGGCGCTTTTTTCGATTTTGATATTTAACAAAAGCCTCTTAAGATTAGGGAAATCGTCAAAACGGGAAAATAAATCATTGCCATTGTTGCGGAAATATGTCATGACAATATCATTCAGACCTTTCTCAGGGCTTTCTTTCAAGGTAATGCCATAGATCTGGCTTTCAATATTCAATAACTTTTGTGCTTCAGGAGATAATACTTTCGAGTTCGAACAGCATAGCTGTGTGATTATAAGAGTAATTAAAGCCACCTTCCCCAAACCAAAGGTTAAATTTCTAATTGATAACATGGCATTATTGAAATCCCTCAAAGTAGTGGATTTATTATTCCCATTGATTTTAAAGTTTGTATCTACCTCATCAATTTGATTTAACATGGCCTCATTCACAAAATGATCCCTGGCTTGGGATGATAATTGTGCAGGATTTTGAATGACAATCATGGCCGGTTCCAAAGTGTTTCTGGTTTCCATGCGGCTAAAACCACCGGAGAAATATTTTCTCGGAATAGATTCCTGGGTCACGGGATCAAAGTCCTCTTTGATATAATTGAACACACCTTTTTTAAAAGCCTTAAGATAACGCTGATAAATAATCTCGTTTAAAGCCGGGTCTTGATCAATGCCTTTGACTTTTCCCTTATCCGTATAAATTTTAGCCAATATGCCATTTTTCAATGCCTTCTTATACCAGGTGGCCAGGATCATAGCGCTGTAAATCTGGCGTAGCCGGGCAAAGTTCTTGCCTTCATTGACTTCCCTGGTTAATTCAGGGATAACTATCGCACGGACAATTTGGGACCCGAGGGAGCTGGTGCTGTTGTTGCGGGGACGGCTTGCAATGACTGTGCTCTTTTTTAACGCCAAATAATCCTGCTCAAGCATCACTTTTAATTGACTTTCGACAATATACACAATTCCTGACCGGGCATTTTCATAGACAACGGCTTTGCGGGGAACAATCCAGACTTTATTGAAGGTATTAACAGGGATATTGGTGGTCCCAAATTGCTTTTGGGCCTGGCCATAAATCCTGGCCCAAAATTTTTTTCCTATCTTTTCTTCCGGATAGATCAACGAAGCTGTGATTTGTTTAAGCATATAATCTTCTGCCAACAAATCCCGGCCCATTGAAGTCCTGGCAAAATCGTCCGCGATAATCCTGTTCTTTTCATATGGTGAAAGATTGACCCATTGGTCTTCATCAGGGGTAGCTAAAGCGGCCAAGAAATATTTTACAAGCTCCCGGTATTGGCTCTTTTTCTGGGTATCGGAAAGCGCTTGGTCACCTCTATTGATAAAAAAATCAATACGAAAAGGATCATCTTTACGTATGGCCATTCCCCTAAGATGTGCAAAATTAAATTCAGGGCTCAAATGGACCATGACCCCGGGGGCTGGTAAACGAAACTCCTGGGACTGCGCCAAAGGAACATTTAAACCGGTCATAATAAAAGCAATCATGACCGTTATACCGATCAAACGATGAACATGGGCAAATTTAACAGGGCTTTTCATAGATATATTTAAACACTCCCCACTATCTTAAAGTATTTAACATAAATCAATGATTGTCAAGGCGTTGAGGAGTATTTCAAAAAAACGCTTTCTTAGGCGGGAAAATTACAAAATATTTTCTTTAATCCTATAATATCTACAACTCACTATTCCTCATCTCTACCACTCTCTTTTTTCAACTCCCTCAGAACATCGGCGGATGGCTTGCCTCCTAGATCGTTGACCTTGCGGATATCTGCCCAGCTTTTCTCATAGCTCTTTAAATGCAAATAAACCCCTGCTCTTGTATCAAAAGAATCCGCCACACCCGGATCTAAGATGATGGCATTGTCGCAATCAATCAGGGCCTTGTCATATTCACCCAGCTTGTCCAGAATATAACAGCGGTTATTATAATTTTGCTCAACATCCTGATTATCCAATATCGCGTGATTGATGTCCGCGAGGGCCTCTTTAAATTTATTTTGCGCTAAATAAGCAAATCCCCGCAGGGAATAGGCTTTTCTATATTCAGGGTCCAATGCCAAAATTTTATTGTAATCCGAAATTGCCTGCCCATAATCACCCTTATCGCTAAACGCGCCTGACCTGAATTGATAATATTTACCGTCCTTGGGATTGAGTTCTATGGCCTTGTTGAAATCCCGCATGGCTGCTTCAAAATCTTTCTTAACATTCCAATATAACGAACCACGGGCTGCGTAGGCATCGGCAAAATCAGGTTTGATCCTGAGAGCTTTGTTGAAATCCGCGAACGCCCGGTCAAAATCACCTTCTTTAAGATAAATATCACCTCTTGCGCCATAAGCCTTGGCATCATTTGGATTTATTTTAATGGCTTTATTCAATTCCGCCATCATGACGTCGAGCTTGCCCTGAAGATCAGAAGCAAGGGCATGGCCGCGATCAAGAATTAAAGTAAACGCCGTTAATAACAATATAAGGATTTTCATTGAGTGGCGGCTTTTTTAAGGGCATTGATGAGTTGAGGATTAACTGACATTCCTAAACTTTCCACTTTATGTACATCTGACCATGACTTGTCATGTTCATTTGAGTAATAATAAACAAGGGCGCGGTTATTATAGGTATCGGCATCCCTGGGGTTTAATTCAATGGCTTTATTATAATCTTCCAAAGCTTGTGCGAAATGACCTTCTTTGTAATAAATTTGTCCGCGATTGCCGTAGGCTTCTTCAAAGTCGGGATTTATTTCAATGGCCTTATTATAATCTAAAACAGCTTTTTGGGGATTACCTTCTTTTTCATAGGCACTGCCGCGGTTATTATAGCTCTGTGCATACATAAAGTTTATTTCAATGGCTTTATTAAAATCTGAGATTGCCCGGGCGAATAGGCCTTGTTTGGCATAGGCATTGCCGCGGTTATTATAGGCAATGGCATAATTAGGATTGATCTCAATGGCTTTGTCATAATCATTCAGGGCTTGGTCTATTTTTCCCTGGTCATAGTAGATAAGACCGCGATTGTAATAGGCATCTGCCAGCGTCGAGTCCAGTTCAATGGCTTTATTAAATTCCCTCAAGGCTTCTTTGACCTTGCCTTGAGTGTAATAAATTTGGCCGCGATTATTGTGCGGCCTTGCTTTATGAGGAGATTTAGCAACTGTATCGTCCCACAAGGTCAAATCGTCTTTCCAAATTTTATTTCTTTGGTACGTTAATACGGAATTACAAGCTATGACCATGGCCAGTACTATGTTCATTGCTTTGATGCTTTTATCCCCCCAAAGATAAAACACGCTGCTTACTAAAAATATACTATATCCCGCCAATGGTAAATAAAGCCTGTGTTCAAAAATGACATCTTTGATAGGCAAAAGACTTGACTCAGGTAATAAGGTCAAAAAAAACCAAAAGATAGAAAAAGACACCAATCTGTACTTTAAGAACAGGTGTTTCGCCCCAAAAAGAACGCAGATCAATAGTATAAGGCTGAATAACGTCGGTATTTCAAAAATACTTTTGGAAATGGGATAATCATAATCCAGGTTCTGGTGAACAGGCAAAAATACCAATCTTATATAGGTGGCCAGGACCCGAAATTGGGTCAAAAGATAATGTATTGAAGAAATGTCCGCAGGCGTATCCGCCGTGACACCCCTCATGTGTTGGGCTTTTACTGATTCAGTAAAAAACATTGTTAAAGGAATGATTAAAATCGTCAAAATGAATGGAAACAGGTATTTCCAATCAAATTCCTTCTTGGTCCTTAAAAACGAAAATTCATAAAGCAGGACCATCAAGGGCAAGGTTATTGTTATTTCCTTAGTGAACATGGCTGCAATGGCTGATATCAAGGACCCAATGTAATAAAATTTCCATCTGCCTGAATTGTCCTCCTGCAAAAGCCTGGATTTAACATATAGGCTTAAGCTCAGCAGATAAAACAATGCCGCCATGGAAGCGGCCCGTTGGACAATATAGGTCACAGCTTCAATTTGGACAGGATGGCTTACGAATACAAGGCCCGCCAACAAAGCAATGAGATTGGCATGCCGGGTTATCTTATTTTCCTTCATGGCAGGGGTGGACAAAGTCAAGAGAGTCAGCCACCAGACCAATATGGCCACAAGCAGATGTACGCCTAAGTTAAAAAGGTGGTAACCAAATACATCAAGCCCAGAGAAATGATAATTAAACGCGATGGAAAGATAAAGAAAGAACCGTCGGGGCAGGTAATTCCAGATATTTTGTAAATTAGATAGGTTTCTTATAAAAAAATTATTGACTATGGATGGCGTATCATCAAGATGAAACGGAGAATAAAAAGTATTGGAATAAACAATGGCCCCTAAACATAGGATGAGAAAAATGGAAAACAATTTGATGCAGTAAGGCTTCCAATCATGCGATACAGCCTTTGAGAAACAACATTTTTTATATTTTTTGCCGCTGCCGCAGGGGCAAAGGTCGTTTCGTCCAATTTTTTCCATCTAAAACGCTCCAATTAATGCAAAGAAACAGTCGGGCAATACAGACCTTTTATTTCTCTTTGCCACCAGGGGCCGTTTGGTCCCCTGGTCTTGAAATCGGTAAAATGGTAATCCCAAAAAACGGCTTGAATATACTTGGGCGGATGGCCGGCAAAAGGATCAACGGCCAAAAGACGTTCCACTGAAGGCTCACCTTGTAAAAGCCGTTGCATTAAACTGATCAACCACTGATTTTCCCTCCAAGAGCCCAGGGCCGCAAACCACATTTGCCAATCCAAGCGCGGCTGATGCGGCATCACCCATCGGGGAGCTTGATTAACATCCCCCGGTTTATAGCGAAACTCATACGCCAGCCATTGTTCGCCGTCATTACTGCCTTCCAGAATAATCTCGTTGCGCTGGGTCGTCATCACCGCGAAAAGGCCGTAATTATTGATACTGCGAAACGGGCTTTCCCATTCAATTAATTTTTCAACAGGTTTCGGTAATGGAATACGCGCAAATTCGTCCGCCATCAAGCCTGAACTGACAATGAAGACGAGAACTCCAGCTAAACCGGTCAAAATTTTATAAAAGATACCCCCCTCCCTGATCTTCTCCACCGAAGAAAAGATATTACCCATAAAAACCAGGTGTCCGTCATCTAAAAGGGTCAGGCAAAGGCCGATGGCCAACAAATTAAAAAAACAATAATTACCGGTAAAGATAATCAATAGCTGAAACCCGGTGATTCCAAAAAAAGCGATTAATCTGCCCCATTGTCCACAAAAAATAAGAAAAGGGATAAAAAGTTCGGCAACAAACATCAGCGCGCAGGATAATTTTTGAAACCAGAGCGGCAATTGATTGGCATACCAGCTGATCATGTTAGGCAAAGGCTGGGTCCAGTAATGATAGGTCAAAGCTGTCAAATGGGCCCAATTTGTGTCCCCGCTTAAATGTTTGACCATTCCTGACTCAAACATCAACCTGAAGAGTAACCAGCGAAAAAGCCAAATGACCGCGATGGAAGGACGTGCGGAAGGTTTAAAATGGATTCGAAAAGGTCCAGGGACCAAAAAAAACAGCAAAAAACCGGCTTCCAGGAGTAAATTGTCCCACTGAAAACCTAAAAAATCCTGGCCTGCGAGAGTCAAAGACAAATAAAAAATCCAAAGCAAAAAAGCTGTCAATCCCGGCATTACACCGGCCAAGAATAAAATGGACAGTATTGCCCCGCCCCAGCATAAAAACAATAAAAACCCATCGCTGCAGTTAAGCCAACAAAGGGTGGGCGCTGCCCAAAAACGGTTGGTCCCTTCCTCCTGTCCGATGAAATGCAGATAATCACCTGCGGGTAAAATGCCGTGGCTGCCGATCAAGCCTAATACCTGCACGCCCAATGACCAAAAAGCCGCCAGATAAACCAAGGCCATCCATCGGCTAAAAACCCAGGAGGTAAGAACCATAGATAAGAGATTGCTTCGTCGCTTCGCTCCTCGCAATGACACGATCAGACCTTGAGGCTGCGTTCGAGTTCTTCGACGTCTTTTTTGGCTTTAATGAGGCTGGTATGAAAAATTTCGCTGTAGACCTGGATGGCCAGGTCTTTTTCGCCTTCCATCAATAAATGACGCACATCAAACATGGTGGCTTTACCTTTTTGCGGTAATTTGCCGCGGCGGCGGGCATTGATGAGAAACCAGACACGATAGGTATTAAAACCAACCAGGAAACAAACTAAAACAATAAGGGTCGTATAAAGAATGATCATTCCCCCACCTTTGATTCCTTGGCAAAATCATCGACAACCTGCTTGACTTCCATTTCAGCCTTGTCGATCTTGGCCTTGCATAGCTTGACTAAACTCACAGCTTCCTTGACCCTCAAAGATAATTCATCGACATCGACATCATCGCTTTCAATTTTATTGATAATTTCATCCAGCCGTTCAATGGCCTTGCTGTACTTGATCTCAGCCATATCAAATGACCTCACTATTAATTATACCATCCACCAGCTGTGTCGTAATGCCTTTTATGCCTTCAGTGTCTTTGATACCTCGGATGAGGTTCCCCTCTTGGCTTCTGGTGATGCTAAAGCCGCGTTTGAGCGTGTTTTTAGGATCAGCCATTTGTGACAATTTCTGGTAATGGTTTATTTTAGTCCTTGAATTTTGAAGGTGCAAATAAATAATTTTCTTTAAATGCTCTAGGGCGTCTCCCAGTGATTTTCTGGATTCCTTAAATTTCACCGCGGGGGACCGTTTCAGGGCCTCTGCGATGCCCGCGAGCCTTTGATGATGACTTCTGATCAAAACAACCGTCTGGTTTTGCAGAAACAGGGCATTTTCTTTCAGCCGGGTACGATTGGACTTAAATGCCTGGCGCAAGGCTTCTGTGAGACGTTCTTGACGCCCATCAATCCCTGCTATAAATTCTTTTAAACGCTCTACTAAAAATTTGGCGATTGCCGTCGGCGTCTTGGCAAAGGTATGGGCAGCCAGATCCGTGACAGTCGTGTTGATCTCATGGCCGATACCGCTTAAAACGGGTATGCCTGAATGGGCGATGCTCACAGCGATCTTTTCGCTGTCAAAACAGCTTAGTTCCGCGATGGAGCCGCCGCCCCTGGTAATGACAATCACATCCAATTCTTTAATGCCTTCAAGGACTTTCATAGCCTTGACAATAGAACTCTCGGTATTTTTTCCCTGCATGATTGAATTGATCAAAAATATTTTAAAAGCATAGCCGCTGCGTTTCAGTTCTGAAATAAAATCATGGTAAGCCGCGGAATCATAAGAAGTGATAAGGCCTACGTTCAAAATGACATCCGTGAGCGCCAGTTGTTTATTCTTGTCTAAAATACCTTTTTGTTTTAAGAGTGCTATCAAACGCTGACGGTCCTGGGCGATTTTACCCAGGGTATGGACAGGGTCTATGCCCTCTACTATCAATCGAACCTGGCCATGCCCCGGATAAAAATCCACTTTGCAAAGGAATTTCACTTCAATATCATCTTTTAATTCAAATGCATTTTCCGCTTGTCTTAAGATGGCATCTATGCGGGGCCGGGCTTGGGCGAAAATCACAAGTCCAATGCGGGCCGAGATCTCGCGGGTGGCGGGGTCTTTTTCACACAATTCGAAAAACACATGCTTCTTGTCTTTGCCGCGGTCGTAACCCTGAATTTCCCCGCAAACCCACAAAGCTTTGGGAAAACCGCTGTTTAAGACATCGCGGATAAAACGATTCAACTCCGATACCGTTAAAAATTCTTCGCTCATGCTTTTAGTAATCCCAATTGCAGCATTTCCCGTTCAAGATCCTGACCCGCAGGAATAATCACAGCTTCCATGCTTTTAAGCTTCTGGTCCAATCCGGCTTTAAGGCCATGCAATTTGCGCCCCCCATCAGGAGTTCTGTTTTTAACATCCCCGGTATACCAGGCTTCATATTCTTTATAAGCCGTTAAAGATTGATTAAATTCCTCGGTCGCCTTCGCGTACAAAACAATCGAATCATTCCGCTTGATGATATCCATATCTTTGACCCGAGGCCACATTTCCGTCAAAAAGCCGCTCGTGATGAACTGGCGCTGGTCCATCACATAAAAAAACTCCAAATTCTTTTCCATCTCCGCCAAAAAATCAAATAAATTCTTCCTTAATTGTTCCTCTTGCGAGTTCTTCTTAAAAAATGAAAACATCATATAAATCCCTTAGTCACTGCATTTCAAAAACCCAATTAAAAACCTATAAAATTGTATAACCTAACTCGATTGTAATTATAATTATCATGCTTCTGTCGTTCCAATGTTTCCATAGTAAGCTTATGATTGACATTTTCCAAGCCATCCAACGTCAATTTTAACTTCTCATATTCGATGCCTCCAGAAGCTATGTATTCCTGGATTTTCTCTATCTGTTCCTTTGTTGCAAACCATGTGCCATGTTGTTCACATTTACTAACCATAACTCCAGAATGCCCTCCCCAATTTTTACGATACATCAACTGACGACAGACAGGACATGGGATATAACGGACAGGATCAATTTTACCAAGTGGATGATAATATTTATGTAATCTCTTTAACTCATCAGCCGTAAATACCTGGGGCTTCAAATCTAATACATGGCGTTCCTCCATATTATCGACCCACATCCCTTGGCATTTTTCACAAAAATCAACTTCTCCATTACCTTCCAATCCAACTTTAAGCGAAAGTTGACAAGTAGGGCATAGCATGACCTGTCCATTTCTTTGTGCGGTTGGGCTTTCTAGTATGCTCATGTGAATATCCTTATTTTCTATTCACCAATAGTCAGGCAAATATTTCCGCCCGAAAGAGATTTTTCATAATCAAACCCGGTAAGGCAATACGTTCCCTGGCTGTCTTTTTTACTAGGACCTAATCCATATAAAAGAAACCCATGATCAGACTTTTTATAAACAAAATCATTCCCTTTGGAAAAATCATCTTGGGGCAGATTATCAATGTATCCTCCGATGAGTGTGGATAAGTTTGAAGGGAACCCACCTTTATCTATTTCAAATTGTTTTATGATAGAGCTCAAATAGAGTAGTTTTATGCGATCGTACATATAATAAAATATGGTAATTGGCAGCCTGATGTTCGATAATTCAATGGTTAACATACAATCAGCCCATCCGGTGCTAACATCTCCTGTTCGGGGATGATCACATGAATCCGTATCAGACATTGACTTCTGCTTAAATTCCGCAAATCTTGTTTCAAAAATATCCGGTTCATTGAGCTGGATAGCTTCTTTTATAATTGGAGCAAATTCAGCATATTTTTCTTCATATCTTTCTCTGGCAGCTGGAAGATATGCCTTATTATAAGTTCCTGGTTCAATATCCATAGAATTTAAAGTTATCACAGAGTCCTCATCATAACCTCTTTTTAAGAAAGGCTGGCTATCCAATAATTTTTTAAAAGATTTAGATAGTTTTTCACAAAAATCTTTGTCCTTAACGCCTTTATCATTAAAGGTCCTTTGCAGCGAAGGGGATAACAAATCAACAGCCATACACTCCAAGGTCGTAGATAGCATGATTTGAAAATCTGGGTCAGCCAAAGACCGAATAAATGCCACGGCATCTATAGTGTCTTGCTCAACGGTCTTAATATCCCCCTTAGATCGGGCAGATTCAATGTCAACCAACAAAAGCTGGTAAAGCAAAATGCCAGCAAAAAATTGAGGATAGGCATCTTTTGCTGTGGGTTTTTTCGGTTTATCCAATAATAAGCTTTCTCCAGGAATTCTTTTTTCGATTGCTTGTTTAAATAAATTCACCGCTGCTTTGCTCTGGTTAACAAGATTTTCACCCTTTGGATTCCAACCGTTATCTATGATGTCGTGAGGAAAATTTTCACCCATATTTTGAGATTTTTCCACAGCCCGTTCAAAAAGTTCTTTTGCATTTTGGCCTTGCTCATTATTTAACTTCTGTCCATCTACAGTCTCAATCTCGTCATTATAATACGTTGTAGCTACACCTATACCCGAATCGATTTTGACAAATTTATTCGTTTGTTCAATGATCTTACCTTCAATTTTCTGGCCTGATTTCAATATTACCTCTGAGGCCCAAAGCAAGGAAGGTATGAAACATATTGTTACCATTAATATTAAGGCCTTTTTCATTAAATACCCCGATTGACGTATAATGAATATTTACAGTAAACCTTAGTGGCTGATACCGATATAATGTTCTGGCGAATAAAAATTTGTACCGTTTGAATTCGAGTCAATGCTACCAAGTGAATGGTTTAAATGCTTTAAGCGAAATGGCCAGCTCACCCATATTGATGATCGGCAAGATCGTCGAGTAATCATCGGTCCAAATACGGCCTTGGTTTTGGGGGCTTATCTCCAGCGGCTGCCAATCTTCTTTGGTGATCAAATTTAAAAAACGTTCATCGTCCCATGTCAGGATGCACCAGATGGAGCGCATATTAATGCCCTCATCCCCTATGTCTTTGACAGCCACATAAGCCCCGGAATCTTGTGCAATTTTAGCTAATACCGGCTCCAAATTCAAATACCGGTTTGTTATGTGGAAAACAATCCCCCCGCGTGGTGCCAGCTTACGGCGATATTCTGCAAACACGTCACGATTGACCAAATGGGTGGGAATGGAATCCCCGCTAAAAGCATCAATGACCAAAAGGTCATAGGTCCCATCAGCAGCTTGATTCAAAGAAAGCCTGGCATCTCCTAAAATGACATTCACCTCTCCGGGGGCCTCTGCCAAATACCAAAAATACTCTGAAGCCAGGCTTTTGACATCACTGTCTAATTCATAAAAATCAATGGGGCAGGTCAGCTTGGCGTACATGGACAAAGTACCTGTCCCTAATCCCACGACCCCCACCCGCTTGGCCTGAAAAGTATCATTGATCAATAAAGAGCCTATCGGCGACTGGGGGCTGTAATACCCCAAGGGAATACGACGCCTGAATTTATCAAGGAATTCAATCCCATGCAAGGTCGTGCCATGCACCAAGACCCTGATTCCGTCCCTGTTATCATAAATCTCATAAATACCATAATAATTCCTTTTTTTGATTATAAAATTGGCGTTTTGCCAAATGGGTTCCAGCACGGGTGTTGCAAATATAATACCGGTCAAAACTGCTGTAAAAAATTTCTTATTCGATGCTAAACCCTGGAATGAAAACCATACAACAACCCATAATAAAACAAAAGACCATAAATGATAATCTTTAACATAGTGAGGCCAAACAAAAAATGCCGATACCGCCAGGAAAACACAAAGGCACAATTTCCAAAGAGGCGCTTTCGATGGTGTATGCGGTAACATTAAAGCCGCCAACAGCAGACCCACTAAATATTCTATAAGGGTATTGGAAATCAAAGGGATGATCCAGCTTGTCAGTATGCCTCCTAAAAATCCACCCAAAGAGATCATCACATAAAACAAGGTCATCCGTTCGCTTGATGAAGGTTTGGATTGGATCAATTGATGCTGGGTGAACATACAGATCAAAAATAAAAATCCGCACAGCAAGGCAATGACCAGAAGGACAGGCAATAAATGTTTTTGCGACAAGAAATACATCAAGACCTGTGAACCGATGATAGGGCCGATATACCGGATGTTCCAGGATGGGCACCAGGGGTTCTTCTTAAAATTCAAAATAAAAGCCGTTAAATAGATCCCCAAAGGGATCACCCACAGCAAGGGGACCGGTGCGACTTCATAGGTGATGATATTGGTAACGGACAAAAACATCACAACACCCGCGGCCCCCAGTACAAGCCAGCGCACATTCTCTGTCATCCTGAGCGAAGCGAAGGATCTTAATACACTTTTAGATTCTTCAGTCGCGCTTCGCGCTCCCTCAGAATGACGAACTCTTCCTTCCTCTGTTTTGATGAAGCGCCAGGCCAACACATTGACGAGCACTAAAATGAAATACAATACGCGCCAAATTTGCAATTGTTCGGTATTGGTCAAAAACTTTTCAAAAACAAACGGGTAGGACAAAAGTGCGGCGAATGAACCTAAATTCGAGACCGCATAAAGTCCATAGGGGTTATGGCGTTCTTTTAAATGAGATGATGCCAGCCAGCTTTGGGTCACCAAGCTCATGGTTGAGAGCACTAAAAAAACCGGGCCGATGGTGACTATCAAACGCCAAAATATATCTAGAACTAAAGGTAAAGAAAAAACGCTGAATGAAAGATGAAAATCGCGCAGGGGGAAGAAAAAAAAAGGGAAGAACAAAAACCATAAATGGATTTTTAAATAGGTCAAAATACCCAAACGTTGTAAAAAAGCATGTGCAAATACATAACCTGCAAGCAAAACCGCCTGAAAAAAAACAATACATGCCCCCCACACCAAATAACTGCCTCCGTAATGAGGAAGAAATAATTTTGCAATAATAAGTTCAATCTGGAACATCAAAAAAGCTGAAAGAAAGGTGGGTATAACCAACAAAGCCATGGGGACATATTAAATGGAAATAAAACCTTTGTCATTGAAAAAAACGATTTACTGATCTTCACCTGGTGCTGCTTTAAGTTTCTCAATGAGACCAGGATCGGCAGTACTTCCTATTTCATTGATTGAACGTACATCTGACCGGGCTTTATCATATTCTTTCAAATTGTAAAAGACCATTGCCCGGTTGTTGTAGGCCTTTGCATAGAAAGCATTGATTTCAATGGCGCTGGTATAATCTGAAACGGCTTGGGTCAAATTATCCTGCTGGGCATAGGCATGGCCGCGGTTGTTATAGGCCTCTGCATCCTTAGGATTGTTGGCAATGGCCATGGTAAAGTCAGCGATGGCCCGGGTGAAACTGCCATCCCGGGCATAGGCGACTCCCCGATTGTCATAGGCTTTGGCAAGATTGGGATTGATGTCAAGGGCCTTGGAGTATTCAAAAATCGCCTGATCAAAATTGCCTTGATTGAAAAAATCATTGCCATGGTCCAAAAATTCATCTGCTGTATCTGCATCAGAGGAAGGTATAATTAGAAATGTCAGGGTTATTAAAATCAAAATTCGGAAGGGCCAACTATAAGACATAACATCAATATTTCTTTCGCCCACTGGTCAATACTTCCTGAAAATAATGATGCACATCACTTAAATCCTTATAGGGGATGCAAGGCAATTCTTCCTTTGTCATAAAACGCAATAAATTGTCCTTGGCAAAAACGATGTCCGAGACCCGCGCCGGGCAGTAATCCGACCGTCCGTCCCCGACGTAGACAATCAGTTTATTTTCCGTCTTGTCTTTAGTTAAATGGATTTTCTTACAATGGGCGCAGGAAAGGCAAAAAGGATTGTCATATGGAAAAGACGGGATGATATGGTCGCGATAGAAACGCAAAGCATTTCCGTAAACTTTCAAGTCTTTGATGCCGTGGTGCTCTAAAATCCACTCAACAATGCATGTAAAATTATCACTCAAAACAACCGGTTTAATGCCCTCTTGTACCAGCAAAGCCATAAGCTGGTGGAAATGAGGGTCGAGATCTGCTTTCATCAGAAACCTGTACAAAGCATTTTTAGAGATCCGTACATTCCTTAACTGACCTTCCAAGCATTCCTTGGTCCCGATTTGGCCTTCCAGCCAGGCTTTTTCCAGGGCCATCCAGTGATTATTGATGGAGAAACGCTCAATGACATCAAACAAGACATCGGATGTCGTCATCGTATTGTCAAAATCAAAAAAAACACGGCAATTAGACAAAACAATGGGTGATTTGACTTGTGATTTTGGTTCAACTTGATTAAGACGGTTAATAAATGGCATTTTATTTTACGCGAGATGGGGTTGTCCGGTCCTCATACCGGACACTCACAATTGTTCGGAGAAAAACCGCTGCATATGCAAGGCCACTGCATTGCGCTCCTGGTCAGCAGTGATGATATGGTACGAATTATGCAAAAAGACCAGTTCTTTGCGGTTGGACCTTACCCTGTCATAAATAAAGTGGGAATTACGCTCAGAACTCATATCATCGTGCTTGGCCTGGATGAGCTGAACAGGTGTGGAAATGCCCTGCAGGCGGCCGTTTAAATGCTTTACTAATTTTTGCAGTTGGTATAACAAGGTCAAAGGAAAAAAAGGATATCCATATTGATGCACCTGCTCCATGTTATTTAAATCAGCCCTGCTGTAAAATTCATGTATGCGGCGACGGACCGCTTCATTCTTAATGCCGTAGGGAGGCTCTTCTTTAAAATAGAAAAAATATTTCAACGGCGTGTTATACGCCAAGGGTAAAAGGCAGCGGTACCAGGGGGAATTCCACCCGTCATAAAACAGCGTCGGTGAAAGGCAGCTGACCCCGGCAATTTCATTTTTAAACTCATCCGCTAAAAGCAGGGCCAATAAGGCCCCCATGGAAAGCCCCCCCGCATAGATATGCTTGTATTGGCCGCGGACATTAAGGTAAGATTGACGGACCGTTTGATAAAAATCCTGCCATTTGCTCATTTGAAGGATATGAATGGGCGCTCCGTGGTTGGCCAAACGCGGGCAATAAACGGCATATCCCTGGCGATTTAAATAATTGGCCAAAAACCTCATTTCATGGGGAGTTCCCGTCATACCATGGATAAGGATGATGGCCTCCCCATTTTGGCCCGGCAATTCAAAACCATTGTCAGGCAAATCAGGCTTGGGCGCGGACTTGAATAAATTTTTCAAATTCAAAGAAAAAGCGACAGCCATATTTTTACTTCCCTTCTTTCTGGGCAGCAATGTAATCTACGATATTTTTAACGGTCTTTGCCTCATAAAGGGCAGCATCCGGTATTTTGATGTCAAATTTTTCTTCCAACTCAAAAGCAACTTCGACCGAACCAAAAGAATCTATCCCCAAATCTTCGACCAAACGCGATTCTAAATTGATTTTTCCAATATCCATTGTCAATTGTTTGGCCAAAACTTCTTTGACCGTCATTTCGACTTCACCATAAGTCATGGATTTTATACTCCTTTAAAATCTGAAAAAACGATACAGGCATTGCAATTACCGAACCCGAATGAATTTGATAGGACCGTATTCAATTGGGCTTTGCGTCCTTCCAGCGGCACATAATCCAAATCACATTCCGGGTCTTTGTCCTTATAATTAATTGTCGGCGGAATGAACGTATTCTTGATAGCTAAAGAACAAACCACCGCTTCAATGGCACCCGCGGCCCCAAGGCTGTGGCCGATCATGGATTTTGTCGAAGAGATGGGGATTTTATAAGCCCGGTCTCCAAACACATTTTTAATGGCCTTGGTTTCCGCGCGGTCATTGGCCACGGTTGATGTTGCATGGGCATTGATATAATCAACATGGGCCCGGTCAACACCCGCATCCTTCAAAGCATCTACCATGACCCAAGCCGCGTCTTCACCGCTCAAATCAGGCATGACCATATGACGCGCCCCGGAGTTACTGGCATACCCTGTCACTTCCGCATAAATCGGTGCGTTTCTCTCAAGGGCATGGTTTAATTCTTCCAAAATGATCCCGCCGCCGCCTTCGCTTAATACAAAACCGTCACGATTCAAGTCAAAAGGACGGGAGGCTTCCTGAGGCACATCATTCTTTTTCGACACCACCCTTAATGCGCAATATGCTCCAAAATTCAAACGAGTCAAGGTCGCTTCAACCCCTCCGGTCACACAAATATCCATATCGCCCCACTGGATTTTCCTAAAAGACTCACCAATGGCATGACTTGCAGAAGCACAGGCCGTTGAGATGACCATGTTGGGACCCAGAAAACCATAGCGGATGGCAATGTGGCTTGACACCGCATTAGGAGAAATTCTCGGCACTGAAGAAGGATTGATGCGATTTACACCTTTTTCAAAAATCGCCACCATCTGCTCTTCATGGAACATCATCCCGCCCAAGCCTGAACCAATGACAACCCCTATCCTATGCTTATCCTGGGCACCTAAATCTAAACGGCTGTCCTGCAAGGCCATCTCAGAACAGGCCAAGCCGAAATGCACAAACCTGTCTACTTTTTTAACCACCTCCGCAGGCATAAATTGAGAAGGATCAAAATCCCTGACCTCGCCGGCTATCCGCGAGTCATAAGCTTCCGCGTCAAAACGGGTGATTTTACCTATACCAGAGCGTCCTTGCACGTTAGCTTGCCAAAAATTGTCTTTGCCGATACCGTTGCATGCAACTACGCCCAAACCGGTAATAACCACTCGCCGCTTCTTCATTAATTAACCAACCTATCCTTGGGCCTCTCAGGCCCGTCCCGCCGAAGGCCCACCGAGGCGGACTAGCGGGCATCCCAAGTCCTTAAAAAGGTTACTATAACACAATAATTGGCAAAATGAGAAGAAATTTTTAGTTAAATCAGAATTTAAAATTTGCCCCGTCTGCCGTTAAACTCGGCCCATCATCCACTGTGCTTTCCCCGCCATCAGGATTGAGTGATGCCAATAAATTTTCCTTATTGATCCATTTTTTCATCTGCCCATCGCTTAGTATTTTGCCCAACTTTTTATACTCATTTTCTTTCAATCCTTTCAAGGTGCTTTCTGTGGCAGTATGGTCAATAATCCCCTGCCCATCCACTTCTTGCAAAACCGCATCCCGTTTGGCCAGATAATCTTTAATGATCGGCTTAATGGCATCCGCTTGACTGTCCGCCAGATCCAGGAAAGTTTTCATCTTGTTGACTTTGTAATCCACCGTTGACTGTAAATCCTCATCCTGGGCAAAAACAGAAGCGCTCAAGGCCAAAAATAAAAAAAGAACATACCCTAAACACTTGCCAATCATAGAAATCCCTTATTTTAAAGAGGCAATATCAATGACGAACCGGTATTTCACATCGGCCTTGATGACACGTTCAAAAGCTTCATTGATTTTTCCGATCGGTATCAATTCAATATCAGCGGTGATCTTGTTCTTGCCGCAAAAATCCAGCATTTCCTGGGTTTCCTTAATACCTCCGATCAAAGACCCTGCCAAACTGCGGCGGGCCATGATCAAGGGAAAAGCATGCAGCTGGGGAGCATCGCTGGGTACACCCAAAAGCACCATGGAACCATCGCGTTTGAGTAAACCTAAATACTCTCCCCAGTCCAATTTGACCGATACGGTGTTGATGATCAGGTCAAAATGACGTGACAATTTTTCAAATGTCTTGGGGTCGCTGGTAGCAAACACATCATCAGCACCCAAACGTTTAGCATCTTCTTTTTTATCCAGGGTCCTGGTTAAGACCGTTACCTCTGCCTTCATGGCATGGGCGATCTTGACCGCCATATGGCCCAAACCGCCTAAACCAATGATGGCAACCCGTTTGCCTAGGCCGGCATTCCAATGACGCAAGGGTGAATAGGTGGTGATACCGGCACACAGAAGCGGAGCTGTTTTATCAAGAGGAAGATTATTAGGTATAGAAAGGACAAAATCCTGGTGGACCACAATCTTGGTTGAATATCCGCCTTGAGCTATTGTTTTATTGTCTTTTTCAAGGCAATTGTAGGTGAAGATGGGCTTTGAGCAGAACTGTTCCAAGTTATCTTTGCAGTCAGGACATTCGCGGCAAGAATCGACCAAACAGCCGACACCCACCTTATCCCCAACCTTAAGTCGTTTCACCCCGGCTCCAAGGGCCGTTACCTTTCCTACTATTTCATGGCCTGGAACCATAGGATAAATGGAATTGCCCCATTCATTTCGGACTTGATGGATATCAGAATGGCAAACACCGCAAAAAACGATATCAATGGCCACATCATTGCTCCCAAGGTCCCGGCGAGATATTTGTAAAGGCCCTAAAGCTTGGTCAGCACTCGAAACTCCATAAGCTTTAATCTGTTGCATAATATTCCTCACTTTGTTTAACTTTTTAAGATATGGGATTATATTTTACAATAAAACAGTTCAAATTGGTAACAAAATAAAAGCCCGCACCCTTCAGCTGTCAACCCCTTAAAGGTTATTTCTTAACTTTATTGGTTTCAAGAAATTATATAACATTAATATATTCAACTAGTTATGATATTTAAAGGAACCGCTTCCCTCTCTTTGTCCTAACAAGCCATTTTTAGTGAATTTACCATATATACTTCCTTAAGGTGGTGTATATGGAGAACCAAACAGGACAATCACAGTTTTTGGAGAGCTTTGGTCTTAAAAATGCGGCTTTTTTTATAGGCCTTGGCGCATATTGGGCCCTGGGTATCTTGCCTTGCGACTCACAGACCTTTTCTGGAAACCTTGACACAGATCCTACAGTTCTGGTGTCCCAAGCTCGATTGACGAACAATAACTCCGGGCATAATCTGGAAACAACCTTAGTTGACATAAAAGCTGTAGATGCGCCGGCCATGCATGAGGAAAATGGTAAAATCGGAGTGGGCAGCGAAAATCGTTATGGACAAGGCATTATCATTGATTCTTCCGGGATCATCGCCACCAATAAGCATATTATCGGTAATGCCCGGCATATTTATATTCTGCTATCCAGCGGTGAAACATTAGAAGCTAAGCTGCTGCTCAATAGCCAGGCGGACCTGTCCTTATTAAAAATAGATTCTCCCCTCCCGCTGAGGTCGATCTCTTTGGCAGACCCCTCTGAGATCCAGATAGGCAGCAATGTCGTTGCTATTGCCAATGCCGGTTTTAATCCTCAAAGGATACGGGGCGGCCATATTATAAAAATATTCAGAGAAATCAAATCAAATAATATTGAACTTTTGGAAATGAATATACCTCTTAAGCCGGGAGACAGCGGTGGGCCTATTTTAAATGAAGAAGGCTCCTTGTTGGGATTGATCATGGGTAAACAAATAAGCGACCCTGGCAAAAGTTACGCCATTGCTTCCAGCAGGATACAGCAGGAATATTTTAAATACAGAAATTCTGTTTTAAATTAAAAAAAATCCCAAGAATCACAATCGCAACTCTTGGGATTTTTTTCATGCTTTTATTTGCCGTGTTTTATTTGTCGTCTGTCCTTGTGGATGTCTTTCTTATCCACATTGAGTTCATGACGGGTATGATTGATATTTTCCTTGACCCTCCGAACAACCTTGCGGTCATTCTCAACTTTTTCTCTCGCGGCCTTTATGAGTCCCGGATCATGGGCTGCTTGGGCATCTTTGAGGACCTTAAGGTCGTCTTTAAGTTGTTCCTGCGCTTTATCTAAGTTGGCTTCTTGATCGGCTAACTTTTCTTTATCCGACCTCACATCTTTAATGTCTTTAATGAGGTCCTTGTCTTCATTGCGATTTTTTAAGTCTTTGTTTAAATCGTGTTTGGTTTCTTTGTCAGCCTTGATATCCTGGGCCAATTTGTCCTTGGCCGCTTCAATGGCTGCTGCGTTGCCGGAAGCTTCCGCATCTTTTAAAGCGACGCGATCTCCTTTTACAGTGTCACTGTCTTCTAACAAGGTAGTCCTGTCCCCATGGATTTCCTGGGTGTCCTGCTTGATATCCTGCTGGAGGTTCTTGATCGGAGTTGGCGAAACCTGTGCAAATGCCGAAGGCATGGCCAACAAAATCATGCCTCCTAAAATAACCGTTGATCCTGACACTAATTTTGATGCTTTCATACGCCCCCCTATTTGAGTGAACCGTTATTTTTTAACTCTCTAAACTTTTAAACACTTCGATTTTTAAAAAGTTCCGGTTTTTTTACAAAATTTATTTATTCTTTTCATGTTCTATGCGGGCATGTTCCTGTTGTTTGGGCGTTAATTTTACCCAAGAATTATAATTTTTTTCAATCCTTATCTTTTCTTCCGGGGTCATCTTTTTCCATTGCTCAAGGTTTTTCAAGATCTTCTGGCGTTCCTGCGGGGTCATCTTTTTAAATTCTTGCCAATTCCGGCGGATCTTCTCTCTTTGTTCAGGGGAAAGCTTCCTGAAATATTCATACCGCCTTAAGATTTCTTCTCTTAATACAAGGGGCAGGTGCTTAAAATCCTGCAGGCGTTGACGGTACTCTTGCTTCTGCTCTTCAGTCAAAGTTTGCCATTGGGCAAGATTGTCTTGATAATGGGAACTATCCGCATATACCATCCCGGAAGATGAAAACAAAACAAGGAATAGGAAGATTATTCCGGTCATATATTTATTTATCATGGCTTGCTCCTTTTAAAGGTAAGGTATTTAAAATATTGATCTTTTTCATATCAGGCCCTTGGGGACCTACGATGTCCCAATTTTGCAACAGGTCCAAATTCTCTATGACCTCAGCGTCTGCAGGGTCAATTTCTCCCTGCTTGTTAACAACCTTGGATGTGACCTTTGTTTCTGCCGGGCAATCCGTACATAACTGGATCGAGTACACTAAAATAAACGCCTTAAAAATAATTATAGATCTTCTCATTTTATCCAATGCCTCTAAATAGCACCTTGTTTTTGGGTACTGTCCAGGTCCCGGATAACTCCCAAATCTTTTAAAGTATCAAAATGCTCTGCAAGGTCAATATGTTGAAGCATTTCAATATCATCAGGCTTTAATTGGTTTAAACCATTCTGCAAATTGATTTGATGGACCAAGACCGTGGAGCCGATAATTAGCATTAAACTTAAAGTTGTCGCAATAGGAATTAAGCGCCTATTGCCGGTTAAGACCTTGAATCCTTTCAATAAACGTTCATAAACGGATTCTTGGGCGGCTGCCTTTGTCCAAAACCTGCTGACATAATCCGGGGAGGGTTCAATGTCACGCGCTGATTCAAGCAATTCCCAAGCGCGGGACATCTGCTGACTTTCTTGAAGACAGCCTGGGCATGACCCCAAATGCGCTTCTATCTCCTTGGCTGATTTAAGGTCTAATTCATGGTCAAGATACGCAGACAAGTTCTTTTTGATCTCTGTGCATTGCATGATTTCGCCTCCTGTACTTATAACACTTCGAAATGTTCAAAGTTCCGCTATTTTTTATCTTATTTTAATATATCTGCCAATTTTACTTTCAATGTTTCCTTGGCCCTGTTTAAAAGAGATTTAACCGCTTTGGGAGAACAATTCATGCTTTGAGCAATTTCTTCATAACTCATTTTCTCATAACGCTTTAACAGAACTGCACTACGCTGATTTTCGGGAAGTTCATTGATTATGGCCAGGATCCTATCTGATTTTTCATGGTCCAACATGGCTTTTAAGGGGGATGGTTTCTGATCATCTAATTCTATATTTTCATCCAAGGATACCGCGTATTTACGTTCATTACGGACAGCATTCAGTGCGCTGTTACGGACAATTGTATAAAGTAAGGTTTGAAATTTAGCTTGAGGCCGATAGCTTGGCCCCATTTGGTGTATTTTTAAAAAAATCTCCTGGGTCAGGTCTTCTGCAGCCTGGCGGGACAAACCATATTTATATATAAAATTAAGGACCCTGGGATAATATTTTCTCATCAACTTTTCAAAAGACGGTGCATCGCCCTTTTGAAATTCAAGCATTAAAACAACATCCGGGTCGAAGGTATAATCTTGGGAATTTTTATTAATTTGAAAATTGACCATAAATTTAAAATTTTATTCTTGCCATGCAAAAATATTTCTTTATAGTAATAAATAATATCAGAAATATGCCTTTATTTGACAATCTTTCATTTAATTTCTTAATAATGCCCCCCTGTAAAGAGAGGAAAAGCGTATGAATAAGTTTTTATTCTGGCTTGCCATTATCATTATTTCAATTTCTTTTCCTAACATAACTTTAGCCCAAGATTCCGGCAATCTGGACAGGCCCAAGATCATTGACCGGCAGATGGATTGCGTTGAGGGCCATTCGGGCGGGAATAACGGCATCGGCTGGAATGATGTTTGTGATCTTGCCCAATCACCTTCAAACACAGCCGATCCGGCAACCGAAAGTAACGATAATAAAAATTGGGAATATTCCCAATCCATCAAGTATTCAAGAGGTAAATACGGCACTTCCCAAGAAAGCGAGACCTATGAAGAAGATTCCGTTCTTCAAAGGGACTTTGAAAATGCCGATGTGTCCATTACAATTCCCTCCCTTTGGCAAACAGGCAACGTAACAGCCACCAACACCAGCAGGGAAATCGTCAAGAAAAAAACAGTGACGACAACTTCAAATACGACCATAAACCCAACTATCGCAGGTTTAGGAGATATTGCTTTCAATGCCAATTATTATCTTCTGGAAGAAGACAAGAATGCCCCCCTGGATGTGACTTTGACCGGCTATTTGAAAGCCCCCACCGCATCATCAAGGGAAGGATTGGGTACCGGACAATTGGACGGAGGGCCTGGGCTCGGATTCACAAAAAAATTAATGTTTAATTTTAAGGCGATTGCGGATGCTTCATTTGCCTTTATCGGCAGGGTCCCCGGTCAAGATACCAAAGACCAGTTGAGTTTGGACGCCGGATTAGAGTATGATTTTAACCCCCAGACAACGGCAACCGTAAAATATGAATATTCCAATGCCACGTCCAAAGGGACCGCGCAATCAGAAGACATGGCCCTGTCTTTGGATTATAAACTCAACGATGATTGGAAACTAAACGGGGAAGCGACCATCGGACTTTCCAACGGCAGCCCGGAGGAAACTTTTCTATTAGGCGCGACTGTACTGTTTGACGGCAGCGTCTTAGGAGGTTTGTTTTCTTCTAAATCCGAACCTTCAAGTCTTATGGATTATGATACAGCAAGCTCCCCATTTGCCCCCATTTCTGCACGGATCATTTCTGATCCGCTTTATCTGCCGCTCAAATCCCAACTATACGGCTCAACTTCTTACACTTACAGTTTATCCAGCTCAAGCTCTTATAATTATTTAGGACATAAGACAGCGAATTCTTCCACCGATGCCAACACCTTTACCCAAGCAACGGAATACGGCATCACTGACAGATTTGCCATTCGGTTAAGTGATTCGTATTCTTTTAATAAGGCCTTCAAGGCCCTGACTACAACAGGAGCAAATACCACCAGCAATAATGAAGGGTTTAATAACCCTACGATCGGCACGACCTACCGCATGATCGACCAGTCTAACTCCCCTGCCGATATTGATCTTACTTTGAATATTTCCCCCAATGCATTTAAAGACAAAGAAGCCGGCGGCGGTCATGATGGGACTGTAGCGTCTGGAAACCAACCCATCACTTTTACGACGGGTATTGGACGTGAAATGAAGGCATTCAGCATTTTAGGCACTTTCAGCACCATTTTCGAGGGGAACAGATATTACGAAGCATTGTCCAATGATGACAATTACTACGAGCACCAATATTTTAACTATGAATTTGCCATTAATACCCAAACAAGGCTCACAGACCGGCTTTCCTTTAATCTCGGGTCAGGATACACCATCGCGGACAAGGCGCATGTGACAAATCTATCCACCGGGACTAAATTCCTTGCGACCTTAGCCGACACCTTGGACTTTACTGCGGCTATCAATTATCACATTATTCCAAACAGGCTGGTTGGGGGGATAACCTATACCTATGACGGTTATTCCAACGGCAAAAGCACTTACGCTACAGCGTCCTCTGATACTGAAACGAAAAACCATTACGCCAACGTCATCGGCGCACGGCTGCAATATCTCTTCTGATGGGAACTGGTTTCAGGGAGCAATTTCTTAAAAACAACCTACAATTTATTGCTCTGGAGGGTTTTGGAGATAATTTTGATAATATCGGATTGTGTTACGATACCGATCATGACATGATTTTCATCAACTATGGGGACGCACCCATAATTACCCTCAGACATCTTGATAATCGCTTCTCCGATACTATTATGCGCTTGAAAAGCGAAAGGATCTTTAATCATCACATGGCTAAGGATGAACCTGTCTAAATCTTCCTGGTTATAAAATAACGATCCGTCCATCAATTTTCGGGGAGATTGCAGGCGGTATAGATCACGCAGGGTCATCAAACCTTTCAAACAGCCGTCCTCATCAACAACAGGCAGATGTTTAATTTGATGATATTGCAACTTTTCCGCAACTATATGAAAGGGGTCATCGATTTTCGCGACAATAGGGGGCAGCTTCATGATTTCTTTAAGTTGTATGTTGTTAAACAGGACCGCTAAAGAATTTACTTCAAATTGATTTTTCATAGACCCCTTTAGTTAAAAGTTTCCCTAAAAAATAATTTAGCAAATAACATAGGTGTTGTCATTAAATATATTAAAAATCAACACTACAAATCAAATGGCGGAGAAGGAGAGAGTTGTGAAGAGTTATATACAAAAATACCCCTTTCACCACCAAAATTACTACCAAAACACTTTAATTCATCCATAAACATATCACATCAACCTCGTGCTCTCAAGAACTTTAGACAATCCTTCATTGGTGCTATGACTATAGTACCTGGTCAATATCCCGACATCCTTGATACCGGATATAGCCATCACGTCAATTAATGGTAAATTGGCCTTACCACATTCCGTACAAAAACGATGGCGGAAATAATGGGATGTTATTCTAACCTTAAGGACTTCTTCGCTCAGATCTCCTAAAAATCTCGTTATAACCCTTTGAGAGCACTTTTTATTAAGTCTATTTAGAAATAAATATGGGGAATGACGATTATTACTTTTTTGATAAGCTTGCCTGATATGCGCTTCTAAATCCGGGTCCAAATAATTAAGAGGGGCTACCCTTCTCATCTTTGTTGTTTCAGCACGCACTTTGACTTTCACTGGTCTAACCCCTTCCCAGATCACGTCCTTACGCTCTATTAGGGTAGTTTCTTCAACCCTGCGCCCTGTTCTAAGCATAAAATAGATAGGACCATATAGATCAGGCCTAAGTCTTTTCACCACAGTAAGAAATACTTTTATTACCGAATCTGTAATTTCAGGGTAATCTTTTTTAGGAGATTGGGGTATTTTTATTTCCCTCATATCCTTAATAATACTCTCAGAGCAATACCTTAACTTACGCAATCGGTTCATAATACATACAACTCTTCCAAATTCACTTTCTAAACCTGTTGGATGCTTCAATTCAACACCATAATAACTTTTATACTCTAAAAAGAATGGCAAGCCCAATTGGGCAGGTGTCGTAACATGAGGAAATCTTTTTAACCTAAATTCATTAAATAATCGCTTATATACACGCTTAAGTCCATATATTGTCTTTTTAGTTAAATTATCAGCAATGATGTTTCTTTCAAAAGTGGGAAAAATTTCATCAAAGGTCTCATTCTCCCTTTGCCCGATTTCAGGGTTTTTGATCTTACGTGTTTCTGCAATAATCTCAGAAAGCTTTGCAAAAGCAGCCTTATGTGATTCAGCCTTAACGCGCCTAAAGACTCTTTTCGATTTTTTGAAAGGACGAAAATTCAATTGATACGTATCATCCTTAATATGTTTTACGCCCAAGTATCTTTTCATTTAGGATTCCGTTCCGCCCCTTTATAAAGGGCGGAGATTGATCTCATTCGTTTAATTTAATTTTTCTTAAATAAACCGTAGAATTTACTTTCTTCGATATAGTTCCTTTTTCCAACCTTATCAAATTCACATCCTGTCCTTTTTTGCCATCTTTTATTTTGGACTGTATTTCGACAAACCTTTAATATTTCTGAAACCTGTTCAACAGTCAAAAATCTTTTTAACTGAAAATTACTTTCCATTCCTTATCACCCCCTTTCTATATCACAAATATATCACATATAGCATAAAATAGCAAATTTATTTTAAGACACAGTAAATACGCAAGAAAATCATGGAAAATATCAAAAAATGTGATATATTCAAAGCATGGATATAAAAATATTTGGAAAACAATTGCGAGATTCACGAAAAATAATGGGGCTTAAACAGTCTGATTTAGCAAAACTGGTAGGATGTACTCAAAATGCTATTTCGAATTGGGAAAAGGGCTTACGCATACCAAAACCTGATCATTTAGAGCAATTAGGTAAGACTTTGAAAATGTCCATATTCTTTCCCCTTACAGGAGAAAGTAATTTTGAAAACCTACCTAAAAAACCTATACTATCCCAAGAATCTATAAAAAAATTAAATGTTGTTAACGAAACGGATCTAAAAAACTATAAATTAATAAAAAAACTCTCAAGTCTTGTACAAACCCCCTCATCTACAAACGTTTCTGACGAAAATGATAAAAATGTTATATTCAATAACGTCGTTTTATATAAACTTAGCCCAAAACTAAATCTTTTCATACCTATTGAAATAGAAGCACCTTACGAAAATGGTGATCAAGTCGTTTTTCATGACTTAAAATTAAACAAAGTACTTTTTGCAAAATTTTCAATTCAATTAGGCAAGTACTACTTAATTAACATGGAAGCAAAGGTCTATACAAAAATACCTTATTGGTCTGACGGGAAAAGATATCGCTATATCGGCAAGATCATTGATGAAGAATATGCCACACCTGAACAATACAGGCTAGTTACTCCCCCAAAAGATGAATACAGAGCAGTTCATTATTCTAAATAAAGCATATCCCATTCTTAATTTGCTTTGTTATTAGATTCAATGGATTGATATTTTCCTAAAGGATTTAAAGATTCAATATGTTTATTAGCCCAAGATACCCACTGCCCAAACTCGCTTTCAGGCTTAATTTCATCATTCTTTTCAATATATAGTTTCTTTAATTCTTCGATATAAGATTTAATTATTTTGCTCTTTTGCCAATTAGAAGCATCTTTTTCTAGACTTTGAATTTTCTGTCGTTCAAGCTCCTCTTTCTTTTTCTCCTCCTCCGCCTGTCGGTATCTTTCTAACTCACGCTTTTGATTATCTTCACGCTCAATTTCCCATGCCTTTTGTTTAAACACTTCCCTATATATTTTAATAACAAAATCATTCAGACAATCTTCAAGCTTCTTTCTTTGTCCATCCCGACATTTCGGTCCGTAACAATATCTTTCAAGCTGTAAAACAAACTCTCCGGTTGGAATAAAGTCACGCCCGACATATCCGTATTTATCCTCCTCTTTCAATTTAATTTTAGTCTTTTCATAAAGATTAATACGAACAGTCTTCCCCAAACATCGCACCTGCGTTTCGTATTGGTCCTGTGATTTAATTATCACTTGCATATTTCGACTCTCTAAGGCCTTAAGCAAAGCATCCATTAATCGAAGAGCCCTATTTATACTCCCTTTTCCAATACGGACATCTAAATCATTTCGGGAGCCAGTGACCATGCCTGAATAATTATAGGAATCTCTTAATTTATCTCTTAAACTCACAATTAATCGGTGGGGTTTATCCAGAGTGGAATGAACTTTAATTCGATTTTTAGGTAAATATTCCGCTAGAATTTCTGGAGGCTCATCAATCTGCTTAACAACCAACTGCTCCTTCTTTTGGATTATAGCCTGCGCTAGACTATTAGTCGGTGGTAATTCCGGACGCTTAGGGGCCTTACCGTGTTTAAGCTTCTGCCAATAACCGCTTTTAGGTAAAGGGATATTTAATTTCTTACAAATTTTACGTACACCATTATCAGACAATCCGTATTCTGCTGATAATTTAATCATTGGCTTCGACCAAACTTGCTCATACAACTGTTCACGCTCTATAAGCTTACTTTGTTGATTCTCCATATGCTAAATTTATAAAAAGCCGTAGTTGATTACCCTTATAAAACCTCTACCCATTCCGCTACAATACGAAAATCATTACCGGACACATTCTCAATAACAATATCTTTAAAATCCTTATTATCTGGCGAAAGGATAATTTTTTTATGAAAAAACTGATCCTCATCCAAATATCCTTTTTCGCTGTGATACCACTTAATTGTAAAGCTTTGGCCTGTTTCAGTATCTTTGATTCTTTTTGATTCAGCTAAAACTATTAATCCATTACGCGTACCGCCCTTTTCAAATCTAAACAAACACCAGCTGGCATCTTTAATTTTGGGCTCCATCGATTTACCAACTACTTGAGCAATGAACATTTCCTTGTGAATTTTACGACCATCCATTGGTTTCCAGCCAATAACTTCAGGTATGGTCTGATCCTTAAATGATGTAGCCACAGCCTGCACATCATATACCGGCAAATATTCAACAAACTTATTTTTCTCATCCATTTGATCATTCGCGATAACATCACTAAAAAATAAATCAGACTTACCACCTTCATGCGCCGTAGCCTCTGCCCAATCTTTACACAACAAAGTCGCCTGTTCTAATACCGTATCCGTTGCCTTCTTTTCCTTATCAGGCGGGTATCCATGCTTACGCAAAATCCTCTTAACCATAACCTTTAATCTGGCTTGTACGCTTTCTTTGATCGTCCAATCAATGGTTACATTATTACGTACAACCGTCACAAGGTCCCGCGCAATTTCCCGAAGCGTTTCATCACCCAAGACTTTAACCGCACTGTCATTAACTTCAAGAGCATCATAAAAGGCCAGCTCATCTTCTGTTAATCCTAAATCTTCACCGCGCTTATTAGCTTCACGCATCTTACGGGCGAGCTCTACCAGTTCTTCAATTACCTTAGCCACTTCAATGGCTTTATTTTGATATTTCTTAATGGCTATTTCCAGCATTTGGGCAAAGGAACGGCTCTGGACGACATTCCGTTTCATCCTTGCCTTGATTTCATCATTAAGCAATTTCTTAAGTAATTCAAAAGCGAGGTTTTTATGCGGCATGTTCCTGACTTCAGCCAGAAATTCATCAGACAAAATCGAAATATCCGGTTTCTTTATGCCTGCCGCTTCAAAAATATCAATTACCTTATCTGAAGAAATAGCTTTAGATATAATTTGCTTGATAGCTGAATCCAAATCATCGCTAGTTTTACCTAGACCAGTTTCAAACTTGGCTATTCGCGCACGCACCGCTTGAAAGAATCCCACTTCATCACGAATTTTTAATGCCTCGGCATGTGGTACAGATAAAGCAAAAGCCTGTGATAACTGAGTCACATAAGCTAAGAAACGCTCTTTGCCGTCTTTCTGCCCAAGAATATGTTCCTGTGCCAGCGTAATGATGGTCATTTTTTCAGTTACCGAAGCTTTAAAAAATTTTCTATAATCAAACTTATGGAACATTCCCTCCACGACTTCGTATTTCTCAAGCATTAAGGCCACGGCTTCTTCCTGATCAAAGGTGGGCTTGCCCTTACCCCCGCTTTGGGTATAATCCGAAAGCGCGTGCTTTAAGTCATCGGCAATTCCTAAATAATCCACCACTAAACCACCGGGCTTATCTTTAAACACACGATTGACACGAGCAATGGCCTGCATAAGCCCATGACCGCGCATAGGCTTGTCTACGTACATGGTATGTAATGAAGGTACATCAAAACCCGTTAACCACATGTCCCTAACAATCACTAATTTCAATGGGTCTTTGTCGTCTTTCATACGATCGCCAATGTCACGGCGGCGAAGTTTATTGCGGATATGCTCTTGCCATTCCACAGGATCGCTGGCTGAACCAGTCATAATCACCTTCAAGAAACCTTTATCATCATCCTTGTGATACCACTGAGGACGAAGTTTAATAAGTTCATTATGCAAATCAAAGGCAATACGGCGGCTCATACAAACAATCATACCCTTACCCTCAAGGGTTTGAAGCCGTGTCTCAAAATGATTAACAATGTCTTTAGCGATTTGTTTAATACGCTTTTCACTGCCGACAATAGCTTCCACCCTCGCCCATTTTGATTTAAGCTTTTCTTTCTTGGCTACTTCTTCCCCTTCGGTCGCTTCTTCAAAATTGGGATCAATTTTGGGACGCTCTTCCGCTTTTAATTCCAATTGGGCCAAACGGCTTTCGTAATATATCCTGACTGTGGCCCCATCGTTAACCGCTTGTTCAATATCATAAACATCAATGTAATCACCAAACACCGCGCGGGTATTTTTGTCTTTGGATTCAATAGGCGTTCCGGTAAAACCAATAAAAGAAGCATTAGGCAAAGCATCCCGCATATGCCGGGCAAAGCCATCAATAAAATCATATTGACTACGGTGAGCCTCGTCAGCAATCACTACAATATTACGCCTGTCAGAAAGACAAGGATACGTGTCCCCTTTTTCTTCAGGCAAGAATTTCTGAATGGTCGTGAAGACAACACCACCGGAAGAAACTTTTAAACATTCCCGTAATTTGGCGCGTGAATCTGCCTGTACCGGAGACTGACGCAAAAGTTCATTACAGCGTGAAAAGGTTCCAAAAAGCTGATCATCAAGGTCATTACGGTCTGTTAAAACCACAATGGTCGGATTATCCAGGGTTAAAACCAATTTGCCTGTATAAAAAACCATACTCAAACTTTTACCTGAACCCTGCGTATGCCAGATGACCCCGCAACGCTTATCTCCCTTGACGTGAGAAGCTTTAATAGTTTCTACAATAGCTTTATTAACGGCGTAATATTGATGGTAGGCGGCTAATTTCTTACTTTTTTCTTCAAAAACAATAAAATGCCTCACCAGATCAAGCAAGGTCTGTTTATTTAACATCCCCTTAAGAAGTACTTCAATTTGTGGCATGGCATGATGCGCCTTGTTCTTGCCATCCACACTTTTCCATGGCTGAAACCGTTCCCAATCGGAAGTAATTGTCCCTGCTTTAGCATCAAAGCCATCACTGGTGATCAAAATTTCATTAAAATTAAACAGTGTGGGGATTTGAGATTTATAGGTCTGAAACTGCTTAAATGCGGAATATACAGTGGCATTTTCATCCGCTGGATTCTTTAATTCAATAACAACCAGCGGCAAACCATTAATAAAAAGAATAATATCCGGGCGGCGGTTATTATTGTTTTCAATGATGGTAAATTGATTAACCGCCAAGAATTCATTATTAAAGGGATTCTTAAAATCAAATAACCAAACTTTATCAGGGACTATCCTATCCCCTTTTCGAAACTCCACATCAACACCGTTGACCACCATTTGATGAAAACGGTGATTATTGACAATCAAATCAGGACTTTCAGAACGTAAAATTTGCTTAATCGCGGCTTCTTTGGCTTCGGAAGGGATTGAAGGATTGAAACGGTCTATGACCTCTCGCAAACGGTCTACCAAAACAACATCCGCATAACTATGACGTTCTGGTTTATCACCATCAGACGCAATATCCGGGCCATGAACAATCCCATAACCCATCTCGGCAAGGATATCCAAGGCAGCTTGTTCAATTTCGGATTCTGTGATTATTTTCTGCACAAAATATTCCTACCTTCCAATTCTTTTTTAATAAATTCTTCTTTTAACTCTATACATATCTCTCTAAACTTAGGCGCCCAACAATCATTGTCATCAGAAAATAAAAATTCTTTGTTGATCCCTATTTTATTCAAAGAACTCGACAAAGCTTTTTTATTTTTTTGAAATATTATGAATTTTATTAATTTAGTCTCCAGAAAGTTCCTTTCAAAATTCTGAAAAGACATTTCTTGTTTATTACTTCTGCATAAATTAAAAGAGTCATAAAGGCTTTTCTCGAAGCCACATCCCTTAAGAGGCATCAAAAACTTTCCCTTTTGATTTTTAAATCTTGCATTTTTTTCTAAGTGTTCATCATGTAAATCAACTGGAATAACCATAGGAAAAAGTCGGCCAATATTAGTAATGGTTCTACTTGTGTACTCAGTCCTTACTTCTTCCGAATCGCCCTTATTTACATTTATAACCCTTCCACCTTCCACATGGCATTTATAAAGTTGTGCTAAATTTAATGCCCAAACGATCCCATCACAATCCGATTTATCGTAATTTTCAGTAACAAAATATAAAGCAACTAACAAAGACTTGGTAAAATCTAATAGCCTTGTTGGCATACCATAGTGCTGCATTAACGCACGGCATTCTATCCTGCTATTAATTCCGCATTCTGTCTTTTGTTTAAATTTCTCAGTGAAAACTTCTTCTATATTCCATTCAGAGTCATTAAGCCAATAATAATCATAATTTAATTCGTCAAATAATCGTTCAATAGAACTTTTTAAAACCCAATCTTTTTCCTGACCTCTAAAAATCCAATATTCTGGAAAATTTAAGCCAAAAATATCCGATATATCTTTAATCCTAATTTCATAAAAACTCATATATTTCTCATAGCCAGCTTTTCTTTGAATATATCGTTTATTGTAGTTCTACCTTCCCAATTTCAATGCATTATACGCAATATCTGGGCCATAGACGCCCCCATAGCCCATCTCAGCGAGAATATCCAACGTTGCCTGTTCAATTTCAAATTCGGTAATCGATTTTGCTATATTTACTCAGTTAACCAATCGCTAAAACTTTTTGCTTGATGAGAACCAGCTTCATATAATTTGATCCTATTTTTGAATACTTCATCCAATGTTATTCTTTTATATAACTGCAAGTATTCATTCCCTTTAAATTGACCTGTCTCATCTACAACAGGAATAATGCCTATCTTGCCATAAGGGCCCTTGATCTGATCTGCAACCCCTATTTCCCAAGGAACCCACCGTGAGTTAAGAGCATTCTTAGTAGCTAAAACAAGAAAAAAATCATCTTTGGCAATCTGACCCTTAATCTTTTCCGCTGTTTGACGATTTGTGGCTCTTGGCATATCCGAGTCTTGCCAATCGACATATATTTTTATACCCAATGCAGCAAGATAATTAATAAATCCGTTTATTAACTCTTCATCTTCATGACTATGTGAAAGAAAAATTGTTTTTACACCAGGCGCAGCCGTTTTCTGGATGTTGATACTGGCTTTCTCCATCCACGAACGGTCTACAGAATAACTTCGTAACATTGATTCTGTAATATATTCCATAAAATTATCCTTTTCAATTACCTGATATTTTACTACCCCAACTCAATTTTAAATTATGCATTATTCCTAATGGTTATGGCTTCTTCAATCCAGTCTTCAAGGTTTTGTGCTATATCGTTATATGCATCATTTGAATTTGGGTTATAACACTTAACAACACTTGATAAAGCTGCTCCACTTTTAGTAAACTTGATTTGATCAAAGGGATTAGGCCCTTGTTTGGATATCCCTTCTCGAGCACATTTTATATTATGAATATATATACCGACTACCCCTTTCTTGTCATTCCATCCTTTATTGATTTCATACAGTACCCATGGACGGCTAGCTGTTTTTTCTCCAACTAAAACAACAACACATGAGCGATATTTCATATTATCATCGATCCACTTTTCAATAGCTGGCGTCCCGTTTTTTCTAATTTCTTCCCAATCATTTGGAGATACAGGCTTGTTATCCTCAATGACACCAATATTACGAATTTGTTGCACTCGCATAACATCTTCATCAAAATAAAAACTATAAAAGACCTGTCTTTTTGCCATAATATTCCAAAAAAAATTTATTTTATTAAAAACATAACAACTAGAGTAACAACAAATAAAAAACCATAAAACACGAATAATGTTTTTGAAAAGGTAGACGACAACCAATCATTTGTCCCATTATCAAAAGAACTAGCATCCATAGAAAAATCAATCTTTTCCTCAGTAATATTTCTAACATGATCATATAGTCCACGATATTGCTTCTCTTGACTCAAAAAGAAACCATCTAACAGCCAAAACATAGGTAGAGGTATATATGCAACTAAAGCATATAAATGGTTAGCGTCTTTGGCTGCTAAAGCAAAAATAGCAGAAATCAAAGTAATTGCCCATCCTTTGATCATGAAAGAATTTGTGTTCATTCGCGTGATCACATCTTGAATAAATTCCAAATGTTTAATTTTATTCATCTTAACCTCTTCATTATTTCTGATATGCTTTTACCTAATTGATCACCATTATGAAGCCAATCATTAAAAGCCAACGCACTACCTGTTCTTACTTTAATTCTTAAATTATTTATTTTACCATCATAAAACATGTACGGATATAAACCTAAATATTCAAGGCCATCATATGTATAAACCACATCAACCGTTTCTGAAATAGGCAAAATAGCGACTTTCTCTTTTGCCCCATCAAAAAAACCTAATTCCCATTGCATCCATTTCGAATCAGAAGAATTTGCTGAAATTAAGTAAACTAAACATTTAGACTGTTTCATTCTTCTCCTCAACAAATCTGCCGCTTCCAGCGTTACATTGCTTCTATCCAATTGCCTATCAAAAATCCAATCCACGTATACACTATACCCTTCATCTTCAAGAATTTGTTTCATCTCCTCAACATAGCTCTTATCATCATAACTATGCGATAAAAATATATCAAACTCTCTCCCTTCTGCTTGGATCGCGGCTCCTTTTTCCAAAATTCTTACTTTCTGTAATTCTTTAGAAGAAAATAATGGCATACCCGCCTCTTTACAATTTATATAGAAACTGTTGTTGTATTGATGTTACCAGTGAGATCTAAAACAATACAAAATTCTAATAACGGAAAATTCTCTGCAAAGATTTGGTACGTTAATTTATATCTTCCAACAGGACCAGCTATAATTGGAGGCCTTCCGGCAAATGTAGGCGTAACCATAACCATGTCTAGCAAGCTATGCAAATAAACGCACAATGGGTTTCCAGTATCGATCGCAAGAAGGTCAAAATAAGCATCCTGTTCTGGAAAAATAGTTTTGGAATAGGTAGTATCATGATACGCCCATTTTAAAAATGTTGTATCCGGAGACCTAATCTGTCCACTTGCATCTGTAATATTTTTCAAAATTACTAACGTGTTAGCCGCCGCTTTATCGTTTCGTTGATTCAAAACATGGCCATGCCATATGACTTCGGTACGCGGGGAGCTCATTTGTCTATCCCTATATGGAATAGGCTGATTTTTAACTATATCTTTTATTACTAGGTTTCGCGAATAATTTTTGTTCCAGCCGCGCTCATGAACCAATTTTTCGATTTTACTTAACAACTCCTCATTGCTTATAAAAACCTCTGGATTTGAAAGAATATACATTGCAAATCCCTCAAGCATGACACTCTTTTGTTTTAATGCGATTATTTCAGAAAAACCAAGATGACGGGCAATTGCAAGTTCTTGATGCGTAAATAAAGAGCCTCTGCGCTTAGTATTCCACCACAACCTTTCCCTGCCAAAGTCGATAAATAAATAATAATCACAAATGCTTAATTCCCTTGTAATCTGCATTATATCGTCAAAGCTCTGGATTTTTTTCGCAAGATAACTATCAAGACCAAACTTAACTTTTAGTAAATCTCGTATTTGATGCGCAACTGCTATCTCATTCGGAAGCTTTTGCCCACAACTAATAAATACTTTCCCAGCCATTAAAATATTCCTCTAAATTAATGTGTTACCTTAATCTTTCCTGACATCAGTATCGGCAAAACGGAATCACGGATTTGTGCTAATTTTCTTGTTTCCTGAATATTCGAAAGTATCAGATCATAAAATGGCTCAACGATAGTACTAAATAAATTAAGAACACTTTTGGATGGCTGTATGACTTGAATCTTTCTAAATGTCTCGGTCGTAATGGTATCAAAGACTGTTCCATGTGCGTTTTGCGTTAACTGATCAGCCAAACTTTTGATCAAGTGATAAATATAGTACTGTTGTTCACTACCATCTTTACCTCGAATTGCATAGCAAGACTGATTCATAGCCATATCACAACCAGCCATGCAAATCTTTCCCACAGTTCCACGTGCTGTAATAAAGACTGTGTTGCGTGGATACTTTTGACTATTACAGTTTTCTAAACCCTTCAAAGTAATTTCTTTTTCTGTTTCAATAACATAACAATTAACAGGAGCATCTTTGGGTGTAAAAAAAGGCATTTCTTCACCCCAATAAGAAGACTCAGTTGTTGAAGGCGTCCCTCCACCCAACACATCAACAACATCTACTAAAGAAATTCTTTTCCAACCTTCAGGAATATCACCAACAATTTTTATCTTTTTATACCCCGGAAACTCAAAATTCACAAACCACTGCTTAAATAATGTCTGCGCGATGGATTCGAGGGTTTTGTTCATCTGGTGATTAAGCTCGATCTTAGCATCTAAATCGGAAAGGATTTTGGCAATGGCGCGTTGTTCAGCATGAGCAGGTACAATTGTCCGTAAAGAATTTAAAATACCTTGATTTAACAGTGGTTGCCCAGAACCAGAACGATGTTGATTTAGTTTTAAGTTCAAAAGTAAATAATATAAAAACTTGGAATCATTATTAACTTTAACACTTCCAATAATTGCATTATCAGTGACCCAACATTTACCATTCGAATAGTAGACGCTTCCGCAATAACTGCCAACTCGACCAATTATAACTGTTCCATCATCAGAATTATGTTCATTTGAATAACCGATAACTCCATTTGAACCAAAAACCGAAAAAAAGTATTTATCTGAACGGTCTGGTGAACTCTTCCCATTCTTAAATATAGCAACCTCTTCGAGGAATCGTTCCCCCCACCCCTCTGGAATTTCACCAATTTTTGTTTGTTTAAACATAACATTAGACATTTTTTAAGCGTTCCACAAATTGATCAGTTGATAAATAATCTTTTCCAGGAAAAAGAACTTCACATGCTTTTTTCATGAATCCAGACTCATTGGATACAATACAATCAACTCCATTTAAATAAACCAAATGCTGAATGTCATCATCGGCGTTAATATCAATCGCAGGAGTTTGTTCCGATGCCATATAATGCCATGCCGTGAAAAGGCGACCTCTGATAAACTGATTAAAATATGGACAACGGTCTTTGTGAGCCAACCAAAATTTTACTATCTGATCTTTAGGAAATTTCGAATTTATACTTTGATTAATTTTATAAATGGCTGTACTCTCAAAAGTTGTAGCTATGAAAGAGTCAAAAGCTGAATCTTTCTTTGAGAATTTTTTATTTTTTAATTTCTGAGCAATATCATCCCACATTGCTTTATAACTATTTTTATTATTTTCTTTCTCCATTGCCCAGCGTTTACGATCGGCAGCTATAATGTCTTTAGCATTATCATTGAACTCTTTACCTTCAAAAAAATCTCCTAATGCATTCTTTATAAACTTGTGGTTTCTAAAAATAAATTCTCTTTGACACTTTCCTTCCAATTCACTCGTTAATATGCCTTCTTGCCCTCCAAACTCATTAAATAATCTCTGCCATTTAATATCAAATAGCAATTGTACCGCAGACATAGCTTTAGGATTGATTTTTCCCTGATCAGCAAAACTAAGCCGCTCAGTTAATAACATTGGTGTTGCATAAAATGAAAATCGTCCTGTACTACAGGCATCAATTATTCCTGCCTCTTTGAACTTATTAATTGAATCATCTTTCAGAACATTCGTATCAAAAATAAATTTATAAGACATGCCTATACTCGTTCCACTGGGCCTCGACATTCAGGACAACAAATAGGCCCTGATGGCCTTCTTGTTGCTTCGGCCTCACCTGGTTCAAATATTTCTATTTCAAACTTATTGTTACATCTTTTACATTTGAATTTAGCTTTTTTCATTTTATCCTCCGACCATTAATATTTTCCTTCGGTTGCGTTACAAACTTTTTCCCAAATATAATCAAGAAACTCATGTTGTATAAAACCTTGACGCTCATTAGTGGGTCTCGCATAAACACTAAAATCATTAAGTTTTAGAATGACACACTCTCTGTCTTTATCCCATTCAAACTCACCAAATGCGTTAAAACCCGCGGATATTGCCGACATTTCACCATGTGCGTAGCTAAGACTTAATCCATGATCACGAGAAAAAGCCCCTAATTGAATATTGATTGAATAGACCGGCTTTCCATTGATTACAAATCTTAAACATTCTTTACCATCCCTAGAAAATGAACTAAAGGACATTTCTGAACTTTCACATCTTTTTTCTAATTCAGTAGTTAAATAATTTATCCAAATTTGAGATTCTTTATAAGGATCAAATGATTTAGCAATTTTGGGACGACGAAAAGATTGGCTATTTTGAATAGGTTGAGAAATCAGTGTTTTACCTAATTTTTCCATAACAAGTTGTGCAAATTGCTTAGGGTTATATTGGTTAATATCAATGTACGCCTTTGACGGGGGAATTCCTAAAATATCGGTATCATCAAAACGTGCTGGTAAAATGTACCCCGATTCAATAACTTCCCGGGATAAAGCACTCCTTTTCTCAAAACTTGGCCAAACCTTTTTTGCATAATTCTCAGAAATAAACATAACACAATATTGTGCTTGATTTCTGTAAATATCATCAAAATGTTCGGCAAGATTTCTTCCCCAAACCTGAACTTGATTAAAGCGGTCATAATGAACTTTTATTCCATTAGCCTCTAAGACCTTGGCGACTTGTTCAACATAATCACGATCTTCTCCGGCAAAACTTAAAGCGACATCATATTGATATTTTTTAGTCATTTACCAAATCCTAATTTTTTTAAATTCTCGCTAATTTCTTCTTCTAACTTCGCTGACTGAGCAAATTGGCCTTCCAGCTCTGCTGTTAATCTTGTCATGTTCTCCTCAAAAACTTCCCCATCTTCTTCCTGCGCCTCTGTCCCGACATAACGGCCTGGGGTTAGAATGTGACCAAACTTTTGAATATCTTCTAATTTGGCAACTTTGCAAAAACCTGTGATATTCTTATACTTACTGCCTTTAGCGCGCCATGCGTGATATGTATCAGAAATTCTTGATATTTGTTCATTCGTTAATTCCCTGTGCCGACGGTCAATCATTACACCCATATTACGCGCGTCAATAAAAAGTACTTCTCCCCTTCGATCCCTTAATTTATGATTCTTCTTATCACGGGCAACAAACCACAAACAAGCCGGAATCATGGTGTTATAAAATAGCTGTGACGGTAAAGCCACCATGCAATCTACAATATCAGCTTCAATCATTTTCTTGCGGATTTCCCCCTCACCGGATGTATTAGATGACATGGATCCATTGGCTAAAACAAAACCTGCTGTGCCGGTAGGCGCCAAATGATGAACGAAGTGTTGGACCCATGCAAAATTGGCATTACCAGCCGGAGGCGTGCCGTATTTCCAACGGATATCCTCACGCAACATTTCACCTTTCCAGTCGCTGTCATTAAACGGCGGATTGGCAATGACATAATCCGCCTTTAAATCTTTATGCCCGTCGTTTAAAAGACTGCCTTCATTGTTCCACGCAATATTGGCGTCAATGCCGCGAATGGCTAAATTCATCTTGCATAACCGCCATGTCGTTTGATTGGACTCCTGGCCATAGATAGAAATATCACCAATCCTGCCACCATGCGCTTGCACAAATTTCTCACTTTGCACAAACATACCGCCAGAGCCACAGCAGGGGTCAAAAACCCTGCCCTTGTATGGCTCAAGCATGGCTACAAGCAAGGCAACGATACTTCGCGGGGTATAGAATTGACCGCCTTTTTTGCCTTCGGCATCGGCAAATTGCCCAAGAAAATATTCATACACCCGGCCTAATATATCTTTACTACGGTTTTCCTTATCACCTAAACCGATAGTACCAATAAGATCAATGAGTTCACCAAGGCGTTGTTTATCAAGAGCCGGACGGGCATAATTTTTAGGCAAAACACCCTTAAGAGTGGCGTTATCCTTTTCGATCTCATCCATAGCATCGTCAATAAGTTTACCGATATTGGGCTGTTTAGCGTTTTTCTGTAAATAATCCCATCGGGCCTTCTTGGGAACATAAAAAATGTTATCGGCCCGGTATTCATCAGGATCTTCGGCATCTGCCCCCTTGGTCTGGCTTAGCTTGTTAAACAGCTCAGCGAAGGCATCGGAAATGTACTTTAAAAATATGAGCCCTAAAACAACATGCTTATATTCAGCGGCGTCCATATTGTTGCGCATCTTGTCCGCTGTCTGCCAGAGTTTGGCTTCAAAATCTAATTGATCGCCGTTTGATTTATTCTGTTTAGCCATTTAAACCTCGTAATTATTTAAATTTCTCCAAAAAAATTTATTTTTCATAACTTGTTGTAATAAGCGATGACACAATATCATTTAATAAACGCCCCCTAAAATTTACAACAATTACATTTCGATGCCGGTTTATTTTGGCAATATCTTCTATTGAAATAAAGCCTTCCTCTTGTGGAGCGTAAATTATTAAAGCAGTACCATCCTTTTTCTCAGATAAAATTGAATCCAAATGAGAAGAAATACTTTTCCAATGTGCTAGAAACAAAGAATACTGCTCGGCTTTCCTAAGCTGATCCTTAGTTATTTGAACAATATTCTTTTCATTAAATAATTTTGAATCAATTAACAAATCCCTTAATGAGTTAAAGTCATCTCCACTTGCGAATAAGGCGATTTTTCGAACTGCAAGTCCTTTCCCAAGTCTCATTAATGCTGGTGTGATACCAACGCACCATTGATAAATACTAACCAAGGAAGCAATAACTACAATGATCGTTGTCCCATATCCTATAATATCTAGTACATGTAAAAAATTTTTCATTCTTTACCTTTCAATGAACGGTGCGGTTGGGGATACCCGCTGAATTGTTTCCTTTAACATATCAAAAGTCAGCGGCTTGTCCGGGTAACTTGAAAAAATGGCAGTCGGTATAACACGATTAACAAGATCGGAATACGTAAAACCATATGTCCGCTTCTCATTTACTCCACTTAGTTTTACAAGCTCCTCTAAATGCTTTTTTGTCAGATCAATATCTTCACAATACATATTAAAAATCTCTTCGCGCTGTTTATCATTTGGACGTTCAAATTCAAAAATATCTGCTGCACGACGACGAATGGCGGGATCAATAGAGCTTAGACGATTGGTACAAAAAATTACCAGCATCGTTTTAGTATGAAGTCTAATCCTATCAATACCTTGGATCAAGGCATTCACACCAGCTTTATCTTCGTGGTGCATTTGAGCAGCTTCGCGAGACTGCGCAAGGGCATCTGCCTCATCTAAAAGTAGAATTGTTGGCGCATCAGTAGAATTTGCTTCCATCTCCGCTGCTTTAAATGAAGCTGTTATTAATTTCGTCATTTCACCAACAATGCCGCCGCCACGTGTCATGATACTGATACGTAACATTTTTACTTCTTTACCAAGTGATTCAGAAATAGCATTGCCAAAACTTTCTGCCAAAGCGGTTTTGCCAGTGCCAACATCACCCGCAAATATAAGAAAGGGGCTGCGTTGATTTAAAGCTTTTATAGCCCCTATTACTTTTCCTTTGTGTTTACTTCGGCTCCATTTTTCTAAAGCAGTTGGGGATGTTAATAAAATTGCTTCCTTAATAAGCCTCTCTTTAAGTGCGTCTAAACCGACTAAAGAATCATAAATTTCTTTATGCTTAGGGTTTGGATAATGGGTTATTCGCTCGAACAATTCTGATTGATCCATAGAGTTAACGGTCCTTTGATTTTTGCTATCATTTTTTTTATGAATACTTTTTCCAGTAACTCTCAAGAGCCTGGCATCATTCTCTTCTAAGGCGCTATCATCTAATTGTTTCTGTAGACTCAGTTGTTCATCAGATTCCAGTAGTATTCCTTCATCTTCTAACCGACCGCATAAAACATCTGACGCCCCCTTGACAGGGTCAATCGAAGATTGTTCTTGGGCCTGCATAAAAATCTGATCAAAATTGAACAAATATTCCTTTAGCAGTTTCCCTTTTATATCTTTAACTTCAATTTTCATGGTTTTCGATAAATCTCCCGACTAGCAGACAATGAATTACTGGAATAAACATTATCAGCGTTCCAGGTATAACTTTCTTTAAAACTTAACCGGGATGGCCCCCAACCAGAACTAAGCCGGGCATAAAAATTAGTTCTTTCTTGCTCTGAAAGCTTATTCCAAGCATCACTAGGAACGACCATGACATTGAATATTGTCCCGGTCGTCAAAGCTACATAAGGAATATTCCCCGCATCATCATCCCTGGAAACTTGACCTAAAGAATTTATTTTATAACGTACCCCTAACTGCAACTCATATCCTGAGGATGTGTAAAAAAGGAACTTGATTTCAGAAACATACCCAGCAAGCACCCATCTATACAAATCTCCTGACATTAACTCTTCGTAATTTTCATCAAAAAGGCCATACATAAATCTCAAATACCGAAGATCGCTTCTGACTTTCCAATTAACATGCCGTACATCAATGTAGGTATGCGTTAACGTATGTGTCCTAGTACGTGTATATGTATCCATGGGACTCCATTAGCTATAAGGGTTAAAAGATGATCCAAAAACACGTCGCCACTGTTCAATGGCCTTTGTTTTCGATGGCGCGCACGTCGCCATCATGAGCACATTCATTGCTTCCTGTGCTTTATTTACAATAATTAGCCTCTCTTTTTCAGTAATTTTCTTTGTTACATTATTTTTTGGATTGACAGGGTCATAAATAAAAACTGGGCCCGTGTCTGTCTTCGGAATTTCCGACGGGGAATGGTAATCTGAAAAAACAATCTTTTCTTTCAAGCCAGTCCGCAATATATATTTAAAAAAATATGGCAAACCATCACAATAAGAATCTGGCACTTCCTCATTATCAATAAGATACGCCCAAATTAATTCTATCGCAAAAGACTTTAATGGAGCATCCACTTCATTTTTCCACCATTTTGTGAGCCTAACAAATGGGGCATACTTATCAAAAGAATCCTTTCGCTTACGAATGAATTCTACGTGCAATTTTGGGGAAGTCTCCAACCATCCATCAGGCAAACTACGATGAGCAAGCAGCCCACGACCATTTTTTTCAGTACCACCATCAACAGGAATAAGAGGAACCACATCAACCTCCATTTGGGATCCTTTAAAAAGGACACGAACACATCGTTCCCCAAGCGTAAACTGTTCCGCGGTCATATTGTATCTTTTCATCGCCTTTACTAATAAGTCGCGAATATAATTCAAAATATTTTCAATGGATTCATTTTTCTTATCCGGGGTTAAATAGACCGCAACGTCTAGATCGCTGGTTTCACTTGTTGCGGTTCCTTTTGCGCCAGAACCAGCATGGATCATCTTCTTGAGACCAAAATTTTGATCCTCTTTTAAATATTTATCAAGATTATCAATTAAATTATTAGCCTGTGCACGATAAGCAGTGAGGTCTTCTCTTTTAAGATTTACCTTATCATCTAAGAATGAAGCAATGTCAGAATCAGTTATTTGCATCCGTGAACTCCTGGGTTTATTTTCTGTTAAATTAGCATCAACGGTTAAAGATTTGATAAAATCAACTAACTGGCTTTTTTTATAAAGCCGATATTGTGTTGCAGGATGACGGATTGGAATTAAAACCCCCTCTGCATCCCATCTACGTAGGGTTTTGGTCGATACCGCCAAAAATGCCGCAGCCTCTGCAACGGTTAATAAATTTTCATCATTGTAATCTTTACCCAACATTGGACAGACTATATACTTTAATTTTAATCTTGTCAAATCAATAATCTTGAAACATTCACTTGAACCCCTTTAAATAAAAAACCTCCGCCGGATGGTAGCCCCTGCGAAGGTTCGTGATTTTTAACGTGGCGGATTTAGTCCTTCAAACTGCACCACGACTATCAAGTTGGACTTTCCCTGCATTTTGGGTCATTTAATTTTTCTTGATAATATCGAGGCGATGATTGCTCTTAATGGCTTTAACGATCTCTGGTTTTATACCTTTCTCCTGGGCAAATTTTGGCCATAAAGCTACCGCATCAGCAACTTGATTGCGAATCTCTTTGGCTTTATAGATTTCAAATTTATTAGCGACTTCCTCGAGATCAGCGAGAGTAAAATTATCCCGCTTTCCATTGGCGCTTAACTGATGAACTTTAGCCCATTTCCCAAGAGGATCGTATTGATAGACCATATCATAAGCTGGTGAAAGCCGCCAAGAACCTTGCCTGTCCATAATGAAAGATAGGTTCTTTGTGTGGTCGTCTTGGTTACGCGCCAATATATTAAAAACCATTCGCCGGTACATTTCTTGGGCGTGTTCATGATCTAGGCCTAATTTAAGAATCGTGGAAAAAACTTGTTCATAACTATACTTATTCTCCGCCCTATGATCGTAGTGTTGCAGAGCGTTTAATGATTGGACGTGTACTTTTTCATTCCCAGGTAAACGATCAAACCGCTTGGTCATAAAATGTGCACGACCCTTTTCTTCTAATAACTCACAAGGCATCATTTTAATATTAGCTTTCAATGCCATGAGATAATAGGACGCTTCAATTCTCCCATAGCCATCCGGATCACCTAAGTCCTGATCTTTCATCCCATCAAATTTAATGATCCAGTGTTCAAAACCCTCCGGTACAGCGGTTTGGCCAGATCTTATTTCACCAGTTGTAGGATTATAGGCAATAACTGCTTTAGCTCGTGCTCCACCAGCGGAACTCCCAATCTGAATCAAGGAAAGCAGAGCATCTGTTGGATGTTTGATCAAATTTACCGACAATTCTTTCTTTTTATTAACAACATCAGCTGCGAGCTCAGCGAGTTTATCTACAGCAATTGGAGTTGACTCCATCGATCCTATGTCGATCGCGGGACGATATTCAAGAGCCCCCATCCCCCGAGTGCCCTCAAAACAAAGTTTTTCTATTGGGTTTAATGAGCCTGGCTCCCTACCGTTTATTTGCAACCAGTCATCAATTAATTTATTTCCAAATCTATCAGGAA
>Ga0207006_1011_pt1 | contig 52986 bp, 60 predicted proteins | sample Alteio_BWMinCont_84_FD_153497 | JGI IMG/M metagenome (GOLD analysis project Ga0207006, IMG submission 153497) | Enriched cells from forest soil in Barre Woods Harvard Forest LTER site, Petersham, Massachusetts, United States -... | ecosystem: Environmental > Terrestrial > Soil > Temperate forest >...
TTGGCATGATGATGCATGATGATGCATGATGATGCAAATCTGATAGAATTTCCGAACGCACTGTGATAGGATAAGATCAGTTTTGTGGTGTTAATATTTGGTCCCACTTTGGGAGAGATATTAGGTAACCTGGCCTCCAATGTCATTGCGATTAAGACATTCGGGGGTGACATGAGATAAAAGGATTATATGTATAAAAAATTTGCTTTAGCGGTAATAATGGTTTTGTATTTTGCGCCCATGTCAATGGCCGCGTTTCCTTCGGACGTGACCATTCTTGATAAACCAAGCATCACCAAGCTCACGGACGACCAGCTTATCGATATTTATGAGAATACGATAGTGGAAATCGATGCCAACCGCACCTTCCACGCCACGTCGGGTTTTAGTCCCAAGGAATACAAAGATTTTAAGGCCCTGTTAAAATTCCGCCTATTGCTGTTAGTCGAGGTCCATGCTCGCAATTTGGAGCTCCCTCAATTTTAAATGACCACCCCCCGCCCCCAAGACAAAAGTGATTTGTTCCGTCTCCTGAAATCCCAGGCTTTCTCTAAGGGAAAATTTATCTTATCGTCGGGAAAGACAAGTGATTACTATTTGGATGCCAGGATTGTGACCCTGTCTGCCGCGGGGGCTTATTTGACCGCGCGGATTATGCTGGACATGATCAAAGACGATCAGCCGGATGCCATCGGCGGGCCAACCTTGGGCGCGGACCCCATGGTAGGGGCCATTGCCTCTTTAAGCCATCAGGCCGGCCGGCCCATCAACACCTTTATCATCCGCAAAACACCAAAGGCGCATGGCAAACAGCAGCAGGTCGAAGGACCGCTGATCAAAGAGGGCGGCCATGTTGTGCTCATTGATGATGTGGCGACCACCGGCAAAGCTTTTGTGGAATCGATCGAAGTGCTGCATCAGGTGAACATCAACATTAAAAAAGCGATCTGTGTGATCGACCGTGGTGAAGGTGCCGCTGAGGCATTGGCCAAGTACAAAGTGCCTTTAATGTCCATTTTTACCATCGCCGAATTTCTAAAATGAAGAAGATCATTTTGGCTTCGGCAAGCCCCCAGCGCCGGAAGCTCATGAAAATATTAGGGCTGCCTTTTACCGTTCGGCCCAGCCGGGTGTCGGAAATCACCCGCATGACCAACGGGTGCGCGCATTTGGTCAAGACCAATGCCTTGCTCAAGGCTTTTGACGTGGCCCAACACTTGCGTCAAGGTTTAGTGATTGGATCAGACACGGTGGTCTGTTCGTCTAATGGCCGTCTGATCCTGAAACCCCGCGACAAGTGCGAAGCCAGAGAAAATCTCAAAGAATTGATGGCCAAACCACATTGGGTGTATTCGGGAGTGGCCATCGTGGATGCCCGCAGCGGCCGTAAAGAAGCGGATTATGAAAAAACAAAGGTGTTCATGACCAAAATCTCCGGCAAGGCGATCGATCGATATCATCAACTTGTTCCTCCTTTCGATAAGGCAGGCGGTTTTGATATCGAGGGAAAAGGGGCTCTATTCATCCCGCGCATCGAAGGGTGTTATTTTAACGTGGTGGGGCTGCCTTTGGCCAAGCTGGTAGAGATGCTAAAAAAATTTGGAGTCAGTGTACTTTGCTTTTTATTTTTACTTTCTGCCAATTGTTTTGCTGATGCAGTGCCCCCCCAGGTTTGTCATGGGGACAATTGCGTGACGGTGGAGGTAGTTTCTAAACAAGAGGACATGGAGCGCGGGTTGATGTACCGTACCGGTTTGGACCAAAATAAGGGCATGCTTTTTGTTTTCACTTCTGATGATAAGCAGCAGTTTTGGATGAAAAATATGCATTTTAATTTAGATATGCTGTGGATCAGCCATGACGGCCACATTGTTTATATCGGCCAAAATGTCCCTGCTTGCACGGCAGATCCCTGTCCGGTATATGCTCCCGACCAAAATGCCCGTTATGTTTTGGAACTTAACAGCGGGTATACTGCCGCCTACCACTGGAAGGTGGGGGATGGGCTTGACTTAAAAGGGATATAACATAATGCACACCATTTTTATTATCGTTGTTTTGGTCCTTTTGGCTGTCTTGGTCTGGTTTATTTTCCAAAATAACAAGCTAAATCAAGCTCTTAAAGAAAAGAATTTACAGCTGGAAGCGACCATCATGGAACTTAAAGCGGCCCATGTCAAACTGATGGATAGCGGCAAAAAAGGGGCGGTCGCGGCCTTGAGTGCCGGGCTTTTACACCAGATCAGCCAGCCGATCACGGCCATCCACGGTTTTGTGCGTTTTATGAAAAAGGAAATGGACATCAACAGCCCTTTTTATAAACCTGTTTGCGTCATGGATGAGCAGTCTTTTTACATCAAGGACATGCTGGCCAATTTGATGGAATTGATCCGTCATCGAAAAATCCAGAAAACCCAGACAAATGTCAATGCAGTTATTTATAAGTCGATCAATTTGCTTTTAGATGAGCTTCGCATACGGCGGATCGGATGGGACATGCAGCTGGATGACCAGATACCGGGCATTTACGGTGATGCTTTACATTTACAACAGGTATTTATGAACCTGGTCGTCAACGCCATGGAAGCCTTAAGCGAAGTGCCCCACGGGGCGCCGCGCACCTTGCTGGTTACTTCCAAATATGATGCTGAAAACCACCAGGTGGTCATTATTTTCAAGGACAACGGGCCCGGCATTGCCCACGAGCACCAGGCCAAGATTTTTGACCCGTTTTTTTCGACAAAACCGCAAGGCTCAGGCATAGGCCTGGCTTTATGCCACGATCTGGTCAATGAACATGGGGGAAGCATAAACGTTGAAAGCAACCAGGACGGCACTATTTTTACGGTCAAGCTGCCCTGTGTCAGCCTGGATAAAATGAAACAGGAGAGTGCCGCATGAAACAACTGAGAATTTTAGTTATCGACGATAAAAAAGTCATAGGGGATTTTTTTAACCTGACCATGGGTTATTACGGCCACCATATCACCGTGGCCCATGACCTGCCGCAAACTTTGGACGCCATTAAACAGCACCAATTTGATATTGCGTTTATGGACATGATGATGCCCGGACGTGACGGTGTGGAAGTCCTCAAAGAAGTCAAAGCCATTGCTCCCCATTTGGCGGTCGTGATGATGAGCGGTTATAGTTTGGATGAAAAACGCCACCAGGCCAGCTTGTTGGGGGCAGTGGACTGTCTCAAGAAACCCTTTGAAGTAGAGGACATCCGCCGCGTCGTCAAAGAAGCCATCGGCCAGGAAATATAAAGTGCCATGTCATTCTGAAAAAATACTGTCATCCTGAGCCCCTGATTAAAACATTCGGGGGTAAACTGCGCGAAGGATCTCTAAAAGAACTACTTATTACGGTACCTGCCCCTGATTTGGCAAATATTCATCAACATTCGCCATGAATCTTTGATTAAATTAATCTTACTGTTCTGCACGTGTTTCCAATTCACAGCGACTTCTTTGATCTTATAATTCATTTGTTGTGCCGCATACAGGACTTCCAGGTCAAAACCAAAACCCTGGATTTGGATATTCTCCCACAAGGGGCGGATTATTTCCCGTCGGAACATTTTAAACCCGCATTGGGTGTCCTTGATGCCCTTGATCAAAAAAGTAGAGACAAGAAAATTAAATACCCAGCCAATGCTTTTACGGTAAAACAAGGCTTCGACTTTAGAGGTATCGATGACCCTGGAACCGATGACAATGTCGTAACCATCCTTCAAGAATGTTAAATTTTTTTCGATTTCATCCGGTCCGGTTGAACCGTCCGCGTCCATGAACAAGGCGATGTCCCCATGGGCCGCCAAAAATCCTTGTTTGACCGCGTAACCCTTGCCGTGATTGCGGCCTAATTTCAGGAGCGTCAGGTCGGGAAATGTTTTTTGCCGGTCCAGGACCACTTCGGCGGTCCTGTCCGTGCTGCCGTCGTCCACGACGATGATTTCATAACGCATGGAGCTTGCCTGGCAATAAGTAATGAGGGCCTGCAAAAATTGGGGAAGTCGCAGCTCCTCATCTTTCGCTGGAATGACAACCGATATGTCGAAAGCTCCATCAGGCATGATGCTGTTATGTATAACAAAAAATAGTGACTATGGCAAATACATATCTATAATATTGTCATCCTGAGTTCAATAGTGCCATCTTGAGCGGCATTAATTGTCATCCTGAGCGTCGTCGTATTGACCGACACTCACAGTTGTTCGGCGAAGGATCTCAATAGAATTAATTCTTTAAGAGATTCTTCTGGGCCAAAAAGCGTGGCCCATCAGAATGACGAGTATGGGATCATTGATCTATGTTAAAAAAAACCGCTTTAGCTCTCATTATTCTAATCGTTTTGGTCCTAAACATCCTGCGCTTTTGGAAGCTGGACAGCATTCCTTATGGCTATCACGTGGATGAAGTGGGCTCTGCCGTCACAGTGCAGTGTTTTACCGAAAGCGGATGTGACGCTGAGCTGACACCCTGGCCATTGTTTGGTTTTATGGAATACGGCCAGGACAAACCGCCGACCTATGTTTATCCGGGGGTCCTTTGGGCAAAAGTATTTGGCTCAACTGTCCCGAGCTTAAGGGGCTATAGTGTAGTCATCTTGTTGATAGGCATTCTGGGACTGTTCTTTTTAGCCAAGCAGTCATTTGGCTTTAGCTTTGCCGCGGTGGTTGTATTGGCTGCCACCTGTTCGCCTTGGGGTTGGGTCATGACCCGGGTGGCTTTGGAATCATTTTTAGCCCCGGTTTTTGCCATTTGGGGACTCTATTTTTTTTGGCGTTCTGTCCTTTGGCGGGATTGGGCCCTGGCAGGCTTTTGCTTTGCCTGTGCCATGTATTCTTATCCGCCCGCAAGAATGCAAATACCCTTAATGATGGCAACACTATGGGTTTATGAATGGGGCCGCCGTTCTATACGCTGGCAATCTGTCTTAAGCATGGCTGGGGTATTTATTTTGTCTTTACTGCCTATGGTAGAAAAGTACATGCACAGCAATTTATCCGCCCGTTTTGAATTGATCAGTATCTTCAATAAGGATTACCTGCAATCCCTGGGAAAAACCGGGACCCCTTGGGACATTATCAGTATTTTTGTCCACAATTATTTTTTACACATAAGCCCTGATTTTTTATTTCTGACCGGAGACCCTTCCTATGTGCACTCGACCAGGCATTTAGGCATATTCAGTGGTCTTGACATCACGGCGTTAGTTATTCTAATGGTGTTCATAATTTTAGCCTTTCAGTATCGATCATGGTTTGAAAATCCAGTGGTCAAAAACCGGCGCTGGCTCATATTCTTAGCCGCCAATTTTTTTATCGGGATCATCCCCTCAGCCTTGACCAACCAGGAATTGCCCCATGCCTTACGGATATGCGGCTCGTGGCCGATGGTGATGTTATTCACCGGTTTTATGTGGTGGTCTGCCGCAGAATACCTGAAGGCGCTGTGGCCGGCCATTGCTTTGTTGGGAATATTGTGCGGCGGGGTTTTAGCGTATCAATATTTCACGATTTATCCCCAAGAGAGTAAAGGGATGTTTGATTATTGGGTCAAGGAAAAGGCAGAACAGCTTAAAACGCAGGAAGACTGGCAGCAATTTTTATTGCTTTTTCACCGCCGCAACTATCATGAACGTTATTTTATGGTGAACCGTTTAGGGATGACGTGCAAACAGGCCAACGACACCTGGTGGCAGCTGCAAAAATACCTCTCCAAGCGCGGATTGTTTTAGGGGACAGTTTAAACTGTCCCCTTTTGGGGAAACAACAAAAAGTAGCTAAATCCAAAAATATAGTGTATCTTTTCCTTATATGGGAAATTATATAAATTTAAGAGCTAATATGGCCCTTGGGCTTATTTTTGCCTTTTTGGCTAATACCTTTGGCCCTATACCAACCGTCCAAGCACAAGAATTTTCTTTGCCTGCGCCAGGTGTGATGGTTCATTTAAGCCCTGAATATAACCCCCCAATATTAAAAGGCCTAAAAGTACATCCAGATAATCCATTTAGGTTTGATTTTATTTTAGACCAAGGCGACCAACGCCAACCAGGGGACATGGCTTCAGCCGTGTCCCCAAGGTCCTCATACCGGACACTCGCAGTTGCTCGCACGTTGCCAAACGAACTAGGGTTGATTACGAAAGCATCCAAAGGAAACCACCAAAACGACAACCAAGAATTACGAACCGAATCCATCCGCCTCATCAAATACTTCCTCGCCAGCCTGACCATCCCCGAAAAAGACCTCTGGGTCAATCTTTCCCCATACGAAAAAGACCGTATCATTCCCCAAAGTTTCGGCCTGACCGAAATGGGCAGGGACTTATTAGCCGAAGATTATATGCTCAAACAAATCACCGCGAGCTTGATTTACCCTGAAGGCGAAACAGGCAAGAAATTCTGGAAGCGCATATATGAAGAGGCCAACAAAAGATTTGGAACTACGGATATCCCCGTGAATACATTTAATAAGGTATGGATCGTCCCAGATAAGGCCGTGGTCTACGAGAACGCCAAAGCCGCAACAGCCTACGTGGTCGAAAGCAAATTAAAAGTCATGCTGGAAGAGGATTACCTTTCGCTTAGTCGTCATTCTGGTAACTCTGACATCCTCAAGAACCCTGTCATCCTGAGCGAAGCGAAGGATCTCAACAAAATTAATTCCTTAAGAGATCCTTCGGCCTTACGGCCTCAGGATGACAAAGAAATAAGTACCCTCGGCAGTCAGATAGTACGTGAGGTCGTAATCCCTGAATTGGCCAAAGAAGTCAATGAAGACAAGAATTTCGCACAGCTTCGTCAAGTCTACAATTCACTTATCCTCGCCACCTGGTACAAAAAGAAAATCAAAGCCAGCATCCTGGAACAAGTCTATGCGGACAGGAATAAAATTCAAGGTCTTGTCATTCCCGCGAAAGCGGGAATCCATGTGGAAGAGATCTATCAACACTACCTCCAAGCCTTCAAAAAAGGCGTCTTCAATTACATCAAAGAAGAACCTTCTAAAGGAGCAACCATCCCCAGAAAATATTTCTCCGGCGGCCTGACCTTCAACATGGCAATGTTAAGCACGACAAAAGATGAAAGCAGTCTTCCCATATTTTCCAGGGGCCTTCGCAAGGTCAGCGTCGTTTTGACTGTTGGGACAATGGCCTTGGGCTTAAGCGCGCAGAATCTTTCAGCGCAGGTCAGCAATGACCAACAGCAACAAGTCAATGCGATTGTCGATCAATTGGTTCAAAAACGCTTAAATCACAATAATAATGACCATATAGATTATGTTAAAGAATTATCTAAGATTGGACCAACTGCTGTAGATGTTTTGATTAATAAAATCGAGCATAGTCAGGATAAAGAGGAAGTGGAAGTTGCTGTAGATTTATTGGGTGGCTTACATGATGAACGGGAACTTGAACCACTGACCCGTTTATATGACCGCTCTAAAGAAAATAATATTAAAGATTCCATAATATTAGCTATGGATATTTATGAAAGGTATGCCGACCCTATCGGAGATTCGGTCATTAACCAGCTTGCCGGGCTTTATTTTATAATTAAAGCGGAAAAACCTGACTATCTTCATAATACTCTAATGTTGAGTGGTTTTGATATTCATTTTAAGACTTATTATTTGAGTAAAATGGATCGAATGAAGAAAATCCTTGAATGGGCATTGAAAAGTCCTGATGGCAGGATCAGGGCAGGGGCCATTTCTTATTCCCATTTTGCTTATGATAATTCTTCACAATTCCTGGAATTTTTAATGTCTTTGATCAATGACAAATCACCCCAGGTCAGGGCAGCTGTTATGACTGAATTGGGTGATATTTCTGTCCGAAATCCAAAAGCAAAACAAATTTTAATGGATGTTTTTCGAGATGACCAAAATAAGCAGGTCCGTTCGGCAGTTTTGGGATCATTAAAGTATTTTGAAGGAGAAGATCTTTTTGGACTTTTTAAGGAGCAATCTTATAAAGCAGACCAGGCAGACGAACGGATAGATGCCATGCGATGGTTGTTAGAGCATCATGCTGCGGATCCGGCAGTAGAAGAGATTTTAGTTCAAGCTTCAAAAGATGATTTAAACCATGAAGTTAAGATGGCGGCTTTATATTTATTATCGGATTATGAATGGTACCGGGCGGTCAACCTTATTATCGAGCGTTCTAAAAGTGAGAATGTGGCAATTTCAAATGATGTATTATCGAATTTGAACTCCATGTCTTTTCTATTCCCTTTTCATACAGCACGTGATAGTGAGAAATTCTTTATTTTCAATTTTTTTAAGAACATGTTAGAAAACGCAGGGGTCCCTGACAAGGTTTATTACAGGATAGGTTCTAAATTAATTGATGTGGCAAACGATCCCCAACTATCTTTGGCAGACAGAAAGGAAGCATTAGATATCCTTAAAGGGGAATACCGTCAACGCATGACAGCCATTGCTTCACAAATGGAGTATTCAAAAACCCTTACAGACGTGATCAATAAAGCCATCGATGCCTTGGGGGACCCTGCTGTTGAACATCTCAAGGGGACAATTCAAAACAAATATGGACGTAAACCACAGGGGATACTTTTTTATCTGACCGTTCCTCATGTTGTTCAACCGATATTAGAGGCTGAACAACGGATCGGAAAAAAAGTCGACTTAAATATTTTGACATCAGCGGCTTTTGCGGAAGGATATATTGAAATAGCCAGGGATATTATTACCTGGGGGAATGAATTGAGACCCAGTTTAAATGTATCATCGCCATTAGGGTTGGACAGATTTGGTGCTCAAGAGGAAAATTTAATGCGCCAGGGAATGTTACGCAAGGATTATCAGGGTTTTAAATTGGATGGACACACTTTTACTAATGAGGCAAAGGAATCATTTCCTACCGGTAATTTTGAAGACGTTTCCTCAATGTTAGAAGCTTTTTGGGCGCTTTGGCTGCAAGATAGAAACCATTATCTGTCGACTGTCCAGAAAAATTATGGTTTGAACGAGCATGATTTACCTATGGACCAGATTGAGGTTGGAACATATGCGTCCTATGTCGGCATGGATTTTAATGATGTTTTGAAGTTGAACGGGCCTTTATTGCTTGGCAAGATAAAAGGAATGCCAAAGGAACTCCGGAAACATTGGGCCACAGTTTATGATGCCCAATGGCCGGCAGCGACAGCAGAATTATTGAGAGCCGTTAAAATTTTTGCGCAAGACAGAAAGCCGATTGCAGAGATCCGGTATCCTGCTTTGTACGGCGCAGAAGTAAAAGCCTCCGGCCGTTTCGATGATCTTCGCATAAGGAATGAGGGGCAGTTAAGAGCGGCCTTAAGGCCTGAGATTAGGCAGGAGATTTTCGAACTTTTACCCCAAATGGTAGTTGCGACAGCAGTTGGTATGCCGGGCATTTTTGATAATGCGCAGCTTTCGGACAATGGAGACGAACAAAAAGATCAAGAACCACTGCTTTTGGCTGATATTCCTTCACAAATGCGAATACCTCATCAATTTATTGAAAATGATATTAATGCACACAAGTGGTTAATAGGTTCTGCAGGGTGGAGATTGGGCGTATATGCCATCCTCTGCTTGGGTCCTGGTATTGATATATTTAAATCTAATTTTGATTTAGGTGATTTTTTAGCGTTTCTTTTAATAAAATATATATTTTCTCATGTCCCTGTGAAACAAGATACTGAACATTTTGATGAAAAATTTTCTGTTGTCAAGATCGTCGAGGCTTATGTGTCTCAAAAATCCCATGAAGAATCCGGAAATAATCGTCCATTTGAACGCCTCAGATACTTTCTGACACAAAAGAAGGTGGCCCCGCGCGCTTTTGCCATTGCTCTTAATGGCGATTTAATTATCTACTGGAAAGAGCCGTATATCCGGCAAAAGATAGCACCGATAGTCTATCTAATCCCATATTGGATCGCCCCGCTGGAAAGCTGGCGCAAGCAGAAAATTACTGTGAAGAAAAGAAACCGGGACGGTTTGCGAAAATTAAAAGAGGCCCAATCCAACGCCGACTCTGCAATGTTGGAAGGTCCAAAAGATCATTCAAAAGCCAATAAGGGAGGGATTGATTTGACTCCTGCGAACATGAATTTGCAGACAAATGACAGTGAGGGGATCAAATTTCATATCGACCCTGCCATGCTCAAGCAATTGCAAAACGCCCCCGGCTTTGTGCCGGTGATCATCAATATCCAGCCGCTGACGGATTTGAGGCGGTTTCTCGGAAGGTTATGACTTTACCAGTAATTGTTTAGCCAGTCATGCTTATCATCGGGTGGCCGAGGGAGGGGCATCCCCAGCGAGCGCAGGCTTTTGCGAGCACGCTGGGGAAACCCGAGGACAGGACCCGATGATCTGCTAAACATTACCATTGACAAATATACTACTAAGTAGTACACTTTATTTGTGTATTACTTAGTGGCATAGGCGCAGAATGTATTATTTAAAAAACAAATATTTCCATCGTTGGACCAAAAAGCAAGGGATCACTGATAAGACACTTTTTGATGCTATTGAAGAATTTGAAAAAGGGCTGTTTGAGGCAAATTTAGGGAACCATTTGTACAAAAAACGGATAGCGTTGGCGGGAAAAGGCAAGAGTGGAGGGGCGCGAACTATATTATTTTATCAGGAAGGCAGGAAATTGATCTTTTGTTTTGGTTTTGAAAAAAACCAGCAGGAGAATTTAAGCCATGCGGAAGTTAAATTTCTTAATAGAATGTCAGACTCATTCCAAAATCTGCCGGAAGAAGAAGTTTTAAAAAACATCAAAACAAAAGAATTTTTTGTAATATCTTATATGGAGGAATAGGCAATGAAAAAAGAAAACAGCATCAAAAATATGGTGGTAGAGACCATGGAAGGACTATATAAAAACGGTTCAATAGATGAAATAACTATTCGTGAAGTCAGGGCCTTGGCCATTGAGGATATTAAATCATATCCCCCGAGAGCAATTGTGCGGCTTCGCAGAAAGTTTAAACTGAGCCAGGCAGCCTTAGCCAAATTCATCAATACGAGTGTACAAACAGTTCAGGGATGGGAACAAGGCGTCAAGAAACCCTCTGGCACAGCTTTAAAATTGTTACACATTATTGAGCAGAAGGGTTTGGCGGCAGTTCTTTAATTTAAACCGTCAGCAATAGTTTAAAGTGCAAGGGCCTCTTCAGCGATCATATCCCCGGCTTTGTGCCGGTGATCGTCAGTATCCGGCCATTAAATGATTTAAAATCATTTGATAATGTTTAGCAGATCATCGGGTCCTGTCCTCGGGTTTCCCCAGCGTGCTCGCAAAAGCCTGCGCTCGCTGGGGATGCCCCTCCCTCGGCCACCCGATGATAAGCATGACTGACTAAACAATTACAATCATTTTTGGTCCGGGAATGACGGTATAAAATACTGCTTTTAATAATTTGACTTACTTATTTATAATGGTATACTTTAATTAATAAGGGGGTCAAAAAATATGACTACTACGATAACAGCCAAAGGCCAGGTCGTAATCCCATCACGGATTAGAAAGCATCTCAAATTGACCCAAGGCACCAAGTTTTGTGTTTTTGAAAAGGGGGATTCGGTCGTTTTGAAACCTTTAACGGAAGAGTATCTTGATAGCATTATGGGGATGCTAAAAGGAAGCAATATAACAGAAGAGTTGATAAAAGAAAGAAGGCGTGAGCAGAAAAGGGAAGATAAGAAATGGTTAAAGTCTTAGATGCGTCTGCGATTGTATTATTTTTTGAAGCCAGACCAGGGAGCGAGAAGATCAAGAGGTTATTCCTTGATGCTTTACAGGATAAGGTCGATCTATTAATCACTTGTGTTAATTGGGGAGAAGCGCGGTATACATTGGTCCGTAAATATGGCAAACATGAATCGGAAAAGATTTTTCAAGTTTTTGAAACACTGCCGGTTGAAATTGTAGATGTGAATAAGGAAATTGCGCTTTGCGCCTCTAATTTTAAAGCCGAATATAAGATAGGATATTGTGATGCCATGGCTGGAGCTTTGGCAAAGCTGCATCGAGCAGAATGTGTGACAACGGACCATGGTTTCAATGCGCTTGAGCACGAAATTAAAATTAATTTGATCAAATAGTCATTTTTTAGGCCTGTAAATATGCGTGCTTTGTCCGAAAAAGCTTTCGGCGGCTTCCATGATGGTTTCCGACAGTGTGGGATGAGGATGGATGGAAAGTTCTAAGTCTTTGGCCACCGCGCCCATTTCAATGGCAACGACCCCTTCAGCGATCATTTCCCCGGCCCCGACCCCGACAATACCCACGCCTAAGACACGTTGAGTTTTTGGATCAATGAGGAGTTTGGTCAAGCCGTCTGTCCTATCAAGGGTCAAGGCCCGGCCAGAGGCGGCCCAGGGGAATTTAGCGACAATGACTTCCCGGCCGGCTTTGGCAGCGTCAATTTCAGTCATTCCGCACCAGGCGATTTCCGGGTCGGTAAAGACAACGGCAGGGATGGCCTGCGGCTCGAAAGCCACCTTGTGTCCGGCAATGGCTTCAACCGCCGCACGTCCTTCGTGGGAGGCTTTATGGGCCAGCATAGGGTCTCCGGCAATGTCTCCGATGGCATATATACTTGGGTCTGTGGTTTGACGCTGGTCATTGACTTCCACAAAGCCGCGGGGAGTGACCTTGACCTTGGTGTTTTCCAATCCCAAATTTTCTGAATTTGGTTTACGCCCGATAGAGACCAGGACTTTATTGTAATCTTCTTTGAATTCCTTGCCTTCTTTGTCAGCGAAAGTCACGTTAATGCCGCTTTTGGAGCTTTCCATTTTAACGACCTTGGTCTCGAGCACGATCTTGGCGAACAAGCTTTTAACGCGCTTGTAAAGGATATCTGTCAAATCACGGTCTGCGCCAGGCAAGAGGCCGGGCGTCATTTCCACCACCGAGACCTTGGAACCTAATTCATGGTACACCGTGCCTAATTCCATGCCGATATAACCGCCGCCGACGACTAAAAGATTTTCAGGGATAGTTTCCAATTCCAAAGCGCCGGTGGAGTCCCAGATATCAGGGGATTTAGGTAAATTAGGAATTACTGCCGGACGCGAACCCGTTGCTAAGATCGCCTTTTGGAAAGATAATTCTTCGGTGGTGCCATCAGTTTTTTTGATTTTTAAGAGATTGGAATTTATGAAAGCAGCCTCTCCTTGAATATATTTAACTTTACGTGCCCGGGCCAGTTGGCCTAACCCGCCGGTCAATTTGGTGACGACATTTTTCTTCCAATCGCGCAGTTTATTAACATCTATTTTAGGCTCATTGTATTCAATGCCAAAGGCCTTGGCATGCCTGGCCTCGCTGATGATCTTAGCCGCGTGCAAAAGGGCCTTGGAGGGGATACAGCCGCGGTAAAGGCAGACGCCGCCGGGATTGATCTCTTTTTCGACGATGGCGACGTCCATCCCCAAGTCAGCAGCTAAAAAAGCCGCCGCATAACCGCCGGGCCCGGCACCGATGACTACTAACTGTATAGAATTCATGTAGTTCTTTCAGAGATCCTTCGGCCGTTGCCTCAGGATGACCTCGACATTACGTCGAGGTCATTTATTCAGGTCCAATAAGAAAGGCTGTTGGATGGCTTCGCAGACCCAGCGGATAAAACGGGCGCCGTCCGCGCCGTCGATCATGCGGTGGTCATAGGACAAAGACAAGGGAAGCATGAGCCGCGGCATAAAATGGCCGTCGGTGTACACCGGCTCCAAGGACCCTCTTGATACGCCAAGAATGGCCACTTCCGGCCAATTGACGAGCGGTGTAAAGCACGTCCCGCCGATACCGCCTAAATTAGAGATCGTAAAGCAACCGCCCTGCATTTCTTCGATGGTGGTTTTACGCAAACGGGCGCGCTCAGCCATGGCCGTCAGTTCATCGGAGATCTGCAGGATGGATATTTTATCCACATTTTTTAATACCGGGACCAAAAGCCCGCGGTCAGTGTCGACCGCGACCCCGATATTGACATAATCTTTATAAATAATTTCCTGGGTGCCCATATCTATGCTGGAATTAAATTGCGGGAATTTCTTTAAGGCCGCAGCCGCCACTTTAATGATGAAGGGAGTGACTGAGATTTTTTTATTTGTACCGGAAATGCTTTTGCGCAATTTTTCCAGTTCCGTGATATCAACCTTGTCGAATTGGGTGACATGCGGGATACTGGCCCACGCATTCGAAAGATGTTCCGCCGTTTTTTTGCGGACATTACTCATTGCCTCACGGCGCACGTTGCCCCATTTGGCAAAATTCGGCAAAGGCTGGGCACCGCCAAGGCGGCTTGGCCCCCCAACGGCGGGGGAGGTATTAAGCATTTTGCAATAGGCTTTCACATCGTCAATGGAAATACGGCCGGCCTTGCCTGAACCTGGGACCTGGCCGATATCTAGCCCAAGTTCCCGCGCCAATAAGCGTACCGATGGTGCGGCTGGGATGTCTTTGCGGATGGGCAGGGTGGTGTTTAGTTTGGCGGACGGTTGTTTCCCTGGGATGCTTTCACCTTCAATGCTCACTTGCTCGGCAGTCGGCGTGGTCGTATTGACCGACACTCGCAATTGCTCGGGGACACGACTGAAGTCATGTCCCCTGGTTGGCGAAGCTTGGTCTTGCCTGGTTCCCCCGGTTGGCGTAGCATTTGCGCTGCCTTCGATTTTGAAAATAGGCTGGCCTATCTTTATAACAGCACCTGGTTTAATCAAAATTTCTTTGATCAAACCTTCAGATGCACTAGGGACTTCTAAGACCGCTTTATCGGTTTCTATCTCTAAAATATTCTGTCCCTTTTTAAGCATGTCGCCCGCTTTTACCAAAATTTTAGTGACCGTGCCTTTTTCAATGTTTTCGCCTAAGGCGGGTAATGTCATCTCGGAGACTCCGCCGGAAGGCTTGTCGTTTGGCGTTGGGTTGTTTCCCTGGGGTGCTTTCACTTGCAGCGCTTCATTGGTTGGCAACCTGCTTGGGGACACGTTCCCTTCGGTAACATGTCCCCGGGTTGGCGTAGCTATTGAAGACGCGGAGGAGCCAGTTAGTTTGAAAATCGGCTGGCCGACTTTTATGACCGCGCCGTTTTTGATCAGGATTTCATCGATTATTCCATCGGTGCTGGAAGGTACTTCTAAAACAGCTTTGTCCGTTTCCAACTCAAGGATATTCTGCCCCTTTTTAATGGCATCTCCGCTTTTTACCAAAATCTTGGTGACGGTGCCTTGGGTGATGTTTTCGCCCAATTCAGGAAGTTTTAATTCACTCATAGATATCCTTATATACTTGTGTCATTGCGAGGAGCGCAGCGACGAAGCAATCTTTTTAAAGAGATTGCTTCGCTACGCTCGCAATGACACTGGTTATGAAATCATGGGATTCAATTTATTAGGATTGATTTTTAAATCCCCTTGGGCTTTGGTTAATACTTCATCGCCAATTTGCTTTTGCTCATGCAAGCTTGTCAGCGCGGCCCAGACGATATGTTTGGCGTCCACTTCAAAGAAATCACGCAGGGCCTCGCGGCTTTCCGAGCGGCCGAACCCGTCGGTACCAAGCACGGTATAAGGGCCCGGCACCCACTGGCGGATAGAGTCCCCCAAAACTTTCATATAATCAGAGGCACAGACAAAAACGCCTTTTTCATTTTGGAGCATTTGTGTCACATATGGCACGCGGGTTTTTTTGCCGTTAAGTAAATTTTCCCGTTCCGCATGCAGCGCTTCACGGCGCAATTCATTGTAGCTGGGGGCTGACCAGACATCGGTGGAGACATTGTAATTTTCTTCGAGGACCTTCTGTGCCGCAATGACCTGGTTCATGATGGCGCCCGACCCTAACAGGTGCGCTTTTAAGGCGGAGGTCTTGGTGGACCGGCTGAAGGGGTATAACCCTTTAATGATGCCTTCCTTGACACCCGCAGGCATGGGAGGCATGCTGTAATTTTCATTACCGACGGAAATATAAAAGAACACACTTTCCTGTTTTTCATACATGCGTTCTATGCCGTTGCGGATGATCACGGCGATCTCGTAGGCAAAGGCAGGGTCATAGGAAATTAAATTTGGTACCGTTGAGGTCAAAAGGTGCGTATGGCCGTCCTGGTGCTGCAGGCCTTCACCGTTGAGCGTGGTACGCCCGGAGGTGGCGCCGACCAAAAATCCCCGGCAGCGCAAATCGCCTGCGGCCCAAACCAGGTCACCCACGCGCTGCGGACCGAACATCGAATAATACGTATAGAAGGGGATTGTGTTGATGTTGTGAGAGGCAGAAGCAGTCCCTGCCGCGATAAAAGAGGAGATAGAGCCTGCTTCATTAATACCTTCTTCCAGGATCTGCCCGTCCTTGGCTTCCTTGTAATACATCAGGCTGTCCGCGTCCACCGGCTCATAGAGCTGGCCGACGTGGGAATAGATCCCGCATTGGCGGAAAAGCCCTTCCATGCCGAAGGTGCGTGCTTCATCGGGAATGATGGGAACAATAAATTTTCCGATGGATTCATCCCTCAGCAGTGTGGAAAGTATACGCACATAGGCCATGGTCGTTGATACCGAGCGGCCTTCCGTGCCTTTATAAAATTCTTCAAAGGTGCTTTCCGAAGGGGTTTTGATAGGCGTCGTTTCCGTGCGGCGCAAAGGCAAAGCGCCCCCCAAAACTTTGCGCCGTTCGCGCAGGTACTGCATTTCCGGGGAATCTTCCGCCGGCCGGTAAAAAGGCGCTTTGGCCACTTCCGCGTCCGAGATGGGAATATTAAAGCGGGAGCGGAATTCCTTGAGCTCCTGGTCGTTGAGTTTCTTTTGATTATGGGAAATGTTTTTGCCTTCCCCGGATTCGCCCAAACCATAACCCTTGATGGTCTTGGCCAATACCACCGTCGGAGCACCTTTGTATTCGACCGCGGCTTTATAAGCGGCATAGACTTTTTCAGGGTCATGGCCGCCGCGCTTCATGTCGCCGATCTGTTCATCCGATAAATGGGCCACCATCTCAAGCAAACGCGGGTCTGTGCCAAAGAATTTCTCACGGATATAAGCGCCGGACGAAACGGAATATTTTTGGTATTCACCGTCAACCACTTCGCCCATGCGGCGCGCCAAGAGGCCTTCGGTGTCTTTTTCTAATAGACTGTCCCAGTCATCGCCCCAGATCACCTTGATAACGTTCCATCCGGCCCCGCGGAAAAGGGCTTCCAATTCCTGGATGATCTTACCGTTTCCCCGCACGGGCCCGTCTAAGCGCTGTAAGTTACAATTGATGACAAAGATCAAATTGTCCAATTTTTCCCGGGAGGCCATGGTCAAGGCACCTAAGGATTCAGGCTCATCAGATTCCCCGTCACCCATGAAAACCCAGACTTTATTGTCATCCTTAGGCTTAAGGCCGCGGTCTTCCAAATAGCGGTTAAAGCGGGCCTGGTAAATCCCCATGATAGGGGCGAGTCCCATGGACACCGTGGGGAATTGCCAAAAACTGGGCATCAGCCACGGGTGAGGGTAGGATGAAAGCCCGCCGCCTTCGGCAAGTTCCCGGCGGAAATTACGTAAATTAGTTTCTGTCAAGCGGCCTTCCACAAAGGCCCGGGCATAGATTCCGGGTGAGGCATGGCCCTGAAAATAAACCAGGTCCCCGTTATTGGTGTCGGTGCGTCCGCGGAAAAAGTGGTTGAAACCGATCTCATAAAGGGTGGCAGAGGAGGCATAGGTTGAAATATGCCCGCCGACACCATCGGCAAGTTTATTGGCCCGCACCACCATGGCCATGGCATTCCAGCGGACGATGGATTTGATCCGCCGTTCTAAATCCCGGTTGCCCCCAAAAGGCGGCTGTTTGTCTTTGGAAATAGTGTTTATATAGGGAGTATTATAGGTGAAAGGAAGGGTGACGCCAGATTCCTGGGCCCGGATTTGAAGCTGCTGCAGCAAATATTGCACCCGGTCAGGTGTTCCGCTGTTAAGGACATAATCAAGAGAAGACAGCCAGTCTTTGAGCTCGACATCATCCATTACGGGATTTTTCTTAACATTTACGTCATCACTCATAAGAGCCCCTATTCTTTTGATACTATAATGGTGCCGGAGGAGAGATTTGAACTCTCAAGGCTTTCGCCATACGCTTCTGAGACGTACGCGTATACCAATTCCGCCACCCCGGCAGATTTCTTCAAACCTATATGCCAGAAGGTGACCTGACAAGGTTTTTAGTAAAATGCCCTATTGCTTCGACATCGTAAGGTTTTTAGTATAGCTATAGGAAATAGTGCTGTCAACAAGAACACACAACTGTTATAATTTTTCCTTATGTTTCCTATTACTTTTCAGACTTCCAGTATCGCCGTTGCCCAGATTTTTGCCATGGGGGCCATGGGTTTCTATCTGGTACGTTCCGGGATCATTCATGGGTCCGGACTTAAGCTTTTGTCCTTTTTAAGTGTTAATATTTTCTTTCCTTTGTTTATTTTTTACCAGATCATCAAGAATTTTGATGCCGCGCACATCCGTTTTTGGTGGGGTTTTCCCCTTATTAATGTCTGCCTGGTTTTGACCGGTTTGGGCTTGGCTTCCTTAGTCATGCAGCGCCACCACGGTTCTCTGAAGGACAAGTTTTTGGCGGTATCGTCCCTGCATAATGCCGGCTATATCCCTTTATTGATGGTCATGTCCTTGCCCTTAGGTGGGTGGGCAGGACAGGTATACGCCTGTGTGATCTTATCAATCATCGGTTTCGACAGCTGTTTGTGGTCGCTGGGGGTTTGGCTATTAACTAAGGGCAAATCGTCCCGAATGGATCTGAGAAAAATGATCAATCCACCCTTGTTAAGCATGTCTGCGGCTTTGATCATTGTTTTGGTCTTCGGTCAAAACTTTGTGCCGGAGATCATTTTAAAGCCGGTCAAAATTTTAGGGGATGCGGCGATGGCGGTGGCCATGGTCGTTATTGGAGGCAACTTGAGTTTGGCCAGTTTGCATAAAGTGGCTTGGCCTCAGGTCACGGGTGTCGTATTGATCAAATTAATTGTTTTACCTCTGATGACCTTGATGGTCTTGTCCGTTTTAAAATTAAACCCCTTAATTAGTTTTGTGGCCATCATTCAGGCCTGCATGCCCAGCTCCATAACGCTTTCGATCATCGGCCGTAATTATGAGACAGAAGACCAGGATTTTATAAACCAGAGTATTTTTATGACGCATCTTATAAGCATGATGACCATCCCCATATTTTTAGGGTTATATGGTAGATTAATGTAATATGTCGACTATCGCAACAAATAAAAAAGCCTATCACAATTATTTTCTCCTCGATAAATGGGAGTGCGGCATTGCATTAAACGGCGGCGAGGTCAAGTCCTTGCGGGCCGGGGGTGCCAGTTTTACGGACGCCTTTGCCCATATCGATAAAGGTGAGCTGTATCTTTATAATTTGCACATCACTCCCTATGAGCAGGCCTCTTACCTGAACCAGGAACCCGCCCGCCCGCGTAAGCTTCTGGTGCATGCCAAAGAGCTTGAGCGCATTAATGGACAATTGACCCGCAAAGGTCTGACACTAATTCCTACCAAACTCTATTTTAACAAAAAAGGCTGGGCCAAGGTAGAAATCGCCGTTGGTCAGGGCAAAAAATTGTATGATAAACGAGAAGATATTAAAAAACGTGAGATCAAGAGAGAAATAGACAGATCAATCAAGCGGGGTAAGTAACGATTGTCATCTTGAGCGAAACGAAGGACCTTAAAGTTTATTATGATTCTTCGGCCTTGCCTCAGAATGACAGGGCTTGCTTTATTTGCTAAGAATCAAATCTTGCGGTATAGTATAGATGTATCTGTTCTTTCTAATGGGGGTGATTGGTTTCGACTTGTGTTAGTCGGGTATAGGTCGCGTGTCGAGGAAGCTTGGTTGGCCTCGTAAAATACTCTAAGCACAAATTAAACGCTAACGAACCTACGTTAACGCATGACCAAGTCATGGCACAGTTCAAGTTGAGCCCTGCTCTTCCTGAACCGACCATGGCTCCGGTCGCAGTCCCAGTTATCTAAAATAATTGGGCCCTTTTACCTGTCTAGCCTGTAGATGGGATAAAAGGTCATGAACAGGCTGGTTTTAATGTCTGCCTTCAACATTAAAACAAGATCATAGAAGACTGGTCCCGAAACAATCCTGTTTGCCGGAGGGTCAGGGACGAGAGAAAAGTAGACAAAACACACACGTAGACGCCTATATTACGAGACTCAAGGACCCGGGTTCGATTCAAAAGAGTCGACTCCTGAAGTAATTCAGGATGAAAAACTTGGCTTACATCAAGGAAGCCCTTAATTCCATATTTATTATGGGAAGGGTAATCTTGAGGGGTGCAAGCCCTGCAGAGACTTCCTCAGAACATGAGGAGATAGGAGACCCTGTCGTTGAATGAAGTTGAGAAAGCTTATATTGCCGGTATTGTTGACGGTGAAGGAACTATTGGGCTTTGGCGTCATCATAAAAATGAGACTGCTTCGCCCATGGCAACCATCGCTAACAATAGTTTGGATCTTCTACAATGGATCCAATCCAAAGTAGGAGGGAATATTTGTTCCAAAAAGAAACGGCAAGCGCATCATGGGGATTCGTATGCATTATCTCTAAAGCAAGATCGCGCAATTAGTTTTCTTAATGATAACAAGGGTTATCTAATTGTCAAAAAGCAGCAGGCGGAATTAATTACAGGCGAGTATAAGGAAGTAACGCACAGAGCAGGAAAATATTCGCCTGAAATGTTGATGAAGAAAGAGGCCTTAGTTGCTAAAATTAGAAAACTAAATCAACGACAAATTAATGTCTCCTATAATACGCCAGGCCCCTTGACTGTTGAAGTTAAGGGTGAAGAAATAGTCCACGCTATTCAGAAATGAATAGATTGCGTGTCCCGGCACCTCCACCAATCTCAGAAAGGTCTTTCAATGATTACTGAAGTTTCAGTCAAGTGTGACGTGCTCAAGCAAAAGCATAAATCAGAATATATTGTAAAGATTAAAACGCTCGAGGGTATTCTATGGGAGGGGGCTTTTGAAAAAGAAAAGGTCTTTGGTACGGTGGGCGTGATCAATGAAATGGTGCCCACGAAAGGCCGCATTTACGCTTCCCTAATAACCCACAATTCAGTATACGCTTTAATAGAATTGCCCGTAGAAAATGCGAAAATTGGTAAAAGAATCAATATTCCATTAAACTATATTTGGCCGCCACCGGCGTCTAGTTAGAAAGTTAATTTTGCGGCCGTATTGCGGGGCCAGGAATGTTCATTTTTTAAAATAAGGTTCAGTCACATTGATTTGTGTTGACCGGGTTTTTGACATGCGGCGGATATTTTAATTGAGACCTTGTGATCGGAAGATCGCGGGAATACCATTATGAAAAAAATTCTTTGGATCCTCGGGATTGGGTTGTTGGCCTTGATCATCGCGCTTGCCATCGGGGTAGATTTGTATATTGGGCCGATTATTAAGATGGGTATGCAAGATATTGGCCCCCAAATTATCCAAGTTCCGATCCAGGTCGATACGGTTGATGTGAACCTGTTGGCTGGTAATGCCCAATTCAAAGGTCTTAAAGTAGGGAACCCTAAAGGGTACAAAACGCGGCAGGCCATCAGTGTTGGGACTGTGGTCGGCAGTGTTGATCCATTTTCTGTTTTTTCTGGCAAGATCATCGTGCACTCCGTCAAGGTTGAATCTCCGGAGATCACCTTTGAAGGCGGATTGAATGGCAGCAATTTAAGCAAGATCATGGCCAACGTCAACGCCCAAGCCCAGAACAGCGCTTTCGCACCTTCCAACAACAGTTCAAACACCAACAACGCCGTTAATAATAAACCTGCCCCCAAGATCGAAGTGGGTGACTTTCTCATCACAAACGCAAAGGTCCACGTCAGCCTCACAGGTTTGTTCGGAAAGGAAATGACCCTGCCATTGCCGGACATCCATCTTACTGATCTGGGCAAAGGCAGCAACGGCCTTACACCCGCCCAACTCACGAGTACCGTCCTTGAGGCCCTCATCAAAGACACTATCACGGTCGTTGCCACCTCTGCCGCTAAATTGGGCCAGGATGTGCAAAATCTCGGGAAAGGCACCGGTGTCACAGCCAATGAGGCCCTCAACAAGATTACCAGCAGCATCAGCGGCCTGCTGGGAAAATAAGTTCGCAAATTACGCCCACCCGGTGAAGATCCAGCAACTGAAGAATTTTAATTGTAGGTTCATTTTTGCTTAATTTTGATTTTGTTAGCCTAAGCACGGAATCAGGGGTGAATCATTATCAGAAAGGAGCTTCTATGTGTCGAAATCATAAAATGTTACTGATTTTTCCTGTTTTATCGATCATTTGTTTCTATCAACCCACCCAAGCGTATGCCTGGTTTTTGGATTGGGGATGGGGAGGCCATCAGGACAGTCAAAGGGGGTATAGTGAAGTAGATGTCGGCGGGGGCAGGTATTATTATAATCAGGGTGTTTATTATACTGGAGCCCCGGGGAATTATGTTGTTGTTCAAGCGCCTATCGGAGCAATTGTTTATAGCGCTCCCCCTGATTTTGAACAAGTTAATATTGATGGTGTGGTTTATTATAGATCACGCAATGTTTATTACAGGCCTGAAGGCCGCGGGTTTAGGGTCGTTGAAAGACCGCATGAACATCACCAGATGGGTGATGGTGATCAACGGCATGATCAACAGGATGATCATCATTAGGCAAGGGCGTGACTACCAGCATGAATGGCAACACAAGTTCTGATTGCGGTGTGTTTTGTCATCGGGGCGCCATGGCATTCAAATTTATGTTATGCAAAGTCCGCCCGATCAATCAACACCCCTGACAGGGGCAGCGGCCGCGAGTTTAATTTTGCCGGGCCGCCCCCGGAGGTCCATCCCATAGTCCCCCAAGGTTCCGGTTTTTGGTCCTTTGCCATTTGCGTCCCTAATGTCATTTCCCGCTCCGGTCAGCCTTCGATGAGTGACTTCCGGTGGCTCAAAGACCATGGTTGGAAAGGTATTGTTGATTTGAGATATCACAATGCCAGCAAATGGCCGGGTTTTAAGGAATTGAATTTCAATTATTTGTCGTTGCCGATCAGGGACAACACCGTGCCTTCTGGCAAACAGGTACAGGAATTTTTGGAGTTTGTGACTAGAAGTCATCCCGAAACCTCCGACGAAGAACCGAGGCTGGCCGATGTTCATAGCTATTATTGAATCCCGATTACGCGGCAGTGGGACAGATCAGGACCAGATCAATTGGCTTGATCATTGGGCGAAAGAGCATAAGCCGGGATCTTTTGAAAAGAGCCATAAGGCCCTTGAACATCATGGGCAATGAGTCCGGGTCCCGGTGATCAATAGATTGCGGGGGTTTTTTGTTTTTATTATGCGAGACTTTGGGTAGTGTTTTATATGTAGTGATTTTGCTCCTTTTTTGGTATAGTTTAATAAAAAATGGGAGGTGAGCATGGACAAAAAAATGCAAGGTTTAGCCGGCGTAATGGACAAAGTAGAGATCAAGAATTTTAATAAGCCGGATGAAGTCCGGAAATTCCCCAAGGGCAGGGTGGAAATTGTCAAGATCGGCGGCGCCACAGTCGGACGCGCCATATTAAACCCCGGATGGCGGTGGTCTACATCTGTCCAACCCATTGCTAAAACCAAGAGCTGTGAAGCGCCGCATTTTCAATATCATGTTGCCGGGGTCATGGCGGTCAAGATGGATGACGGCAGTGTTTTTAAATGCAAGCCCGGAGACGTCTCTTTGCTGCCCTTAGGGCATGATGCATGGGTGGAAGGGAATGAAGATGCGGTAGTGGTGGATTTTCAGGGGATGGTTGATTTTGCCAAATCATTATGATAAAACGCTTTTATAATGATAAATAATCGATACTTGCCTTTAGGCATATGTGCGGTTGCCTTTTTAGCCTGGTGTTTCATACTTATTTATAAATATTCCCATTTTGGATACAATGACTGGGACTTGGCTTTTTTTACCCAAGCCTGCTGGGATTTGATCCACGGTTCTCAATTTTCGACCGGCATCGGGTATAATTATTTTGGCGACCATTCTTATTTCATAACGTTTTTAGTTTTACCTTTCTTTGCTTTAGTGCCGCACCCGTTGACCCTGGTTTTATTAAAGCTGATAGCGTATCTTGTTGCCGCCTATTTATTTTATAAGATTTCTTTTGAAGCTTTAGGACAGACAACGGCATTAATATTGATGGTCCTGTATATTATTTTTCCGGCCAATATTTTTTCTGTCCTGTATGAGTTTAACCCCGAGAGTTTCGCCCCGCCGGTCTTGTTCTGGATGTTCATGGCCTTCCAAAAACAGCAATGGCGGTCTTTTTTTGTGGCTTCAATGTTATTGATGTTGATCAAGGAAAACATGCCCTTGATAGTCTGTGCTTTTGGTTTGTATGGTATTTTAAGTAAAAAATGCCCTCCTCAAGTGGCATGGTTTAGTTTGTTCTTGGGGGCTGTGGTATTTTATGCTCTTGTTGTTTATATCGTCCCGGATTTTCGCCACCTTGCCTATCACCCTTCTGTTGTCCGGTATGGATTTTTAGGCCATAGTGTCGGAGAAATAATCATCAACCTATTTATTCAACCTCAAAAAGTCGTACATGCAATTTTTACAGGTATCAACGGCAAGTATATGGAATCGTTGTTTGGCCCGCTACTCATTCCTGCTTTGATCAGCTGGCAGTATTTGTTTTTGGTTTTTCCCATTTTATTGCAGCATATGCTTTCTGATAATCCTTCCGAACACAGCATTTTTTATCATTATGGGTCAACCATAGCTCCATTTATATTTATGGCTGTGGCCGGTACATTAAGGTCATGTTGCCAAGGATTCAGCAGAAATATCTTCAATTCTATTTTGATTTTATTGGTTTTTTCCATGACAGCATTTTTATTCAGCTTTTCAGGGCCATTTGTTTATAAACTTGATTATCACCAAGACCATCTGGAGGCGGTACGTTGGGAATTTGTTGATGCTGTTCCGTCCCAGGCAGGAGTGGTCGCCACTTTTGATTATCTGACACCCCTGTCCTTACGGGAATACTTGTATGCTTTTCATAAAGTTTATAATGAGTTTTATCAAAATCCCCAAGTGATAAAATCAAATGAATTTTATACCGGTCATTCCTTTGTTTTGCCGGACCAGGTGCGTTATGCGTTGATTGATTTTAAGGACCCTTGGTTTAGGCAGTCGCTTAAATTTTGGCCCCAGGCGACCTCCCAAAGGACACGGATGTTTTTGAAGATGGGGAATTGGAAAGTTATTAAAAGTTATGGTAGTATTGTTCTTTTAAAGCGATAAAATTATCTGGTCAACACAAAGGTTAAAACAATATGTCCATAAAATTGAAGAATAAAATAAGTAAAAAACAGGCCCGTATCGCGGTGATCGGCTTGGGGTATGTCGGCTTGCCGTTGGCGTTGGCTTTCGCCCAAAAAGGATTTAAAGTTTCAGGCATTGATACCGATGCCCAAAGGGTGGGGCGCATCAACAATTTGGAAAGTTATATTACGGACGTGCCCGGCAGCCTTATCGCCCGTATGGTCCGAACAAAGGCTTTTAATGCGTCCGTGGATTTTAATTTATTGGCCGAGGTTGATGTCGTCATCATTTGCGTCCCAACACCGCTTAAACGCAAATACACGCCCGACATTTCCTATATTGTCAGTGCCGTCCAGAGTGTCACGAAGCATTTGCATAAGGACATGCTCATTGTTTTGGAAAGCACCACCTATCCGGGGACGACAGAGGAGCTGATCAAGCCGGAGCTTGAAAAAAGCGGTTTACAAGCCGGCAGGGATTTCTATGTCGCTTTTTCCCCGGAGCGCATCGATCCGGGCAATAAGAATTTTGAGGTGACAAAAATACCCAAGGTTGTCGGGGGATTGACAGCGGCGTGCACGCAGCTGTCCGGTTTGCTATACAGCCAGATCATACGCCACGTGCACCAAGTGTCTACTTGCAAGGCCGCGGAAATGACCAAACTATTGGAAAATTCCTTCCGCATCGTCAATATCGGATGGATCAATGAGATTGCGCAAATGTGCCATGCCCTGAATATTGATGTTTGGGAAGTCATTGACGCTGCCAATACCAAACCATTTGGTTTCATGCCGTTTTATCCGGGGCTGGGCGTCGGCGGGCATTGCATCCCGGAAGACCCGTTGTATTTGTATTGGAAAGCCAAACATTACGATTTTAGCTGCAAATTCATCAAATTAGCGGCGGACACAAACACGAATATGCCCGGGTATGCCGTGACGCGGTTGAAGGAAATGTTAGGGAAGTCATTTAAAAACGCCCGCGTTTTGGTATTGGGCGTGACTTATAAGAAAGATGTCAAAGACCTCAGAAAATCGCCGTCCATCAGGCTCATTGAGCTTTTAAGGAAAGAAACACAGGTGGATTATTACGATCCATTTATCCCATTTCTCAAGTTAGACGGGTTGGACCAAAAAGCCATTGATTTAACGCCGGCGGACCTTAAAAAGTATGATGTGGTGGTAGTGGCCGTGGACCATACAGCGGTCAATTATGATTTGATCTACAAAAATGCACGTTTAATATTTGATACGCGTAACGTGTATAAAGGCAAAATGGACAAAAAACTGGTCAAGCTATGAACATCAAGGCCATGAGAAATATCCATTTGTATTTGGGTGTTTTTTTTGCCCCGTTGCTTCTTTTTTATCTGATCAGCGGATGCTGGCAGACTTTTAATTTGCATGAGGCCGGCAAATCCGGGAACTATGTGCCGCCGGCAATTATTAAATCGCTTTCCCAAGTCCACAAGGACCAAAGATGGGTTGACGGCAAAATGGCCCCGAAGCCGTCAGTGCCGTTTCGGTATCTCATTGTTTTAATGGTAGTGGGATTATTAACCACTACCATATTAGGCATCGTCATGGCCTTCAAGTACACGCGCCCATGGATCGTTTGGAGTTGTTTGTTCATGGGGACCGCGACACCTTGCTTTTTATTATGGATGGCCCGCCAGTAAGCCTGGTTTTTTCTTGACAAAATAAAACAATTAAGTAAACTAAGTCATTAGTTGACTTAGATTTAATTATTGACAGAATCAGGTGCGAAATTTTTCCTCAAAGAGCTCTTTTCGTCGTAAAAAGGGCTTTTTTTATGGAAATAAATAAGTCGAATAATAACGTATTTGACATTCTTCAAGGAGAAATAAAATGCCCGTTCGTTTCATTGTTAATTTATCTTTAGGGGTGTGCATTTGGCTGCCGGTTTTATCTTTAGCCCAAACCCAGCCAGCCGATCCATTCCCGCCCAATACCATTGTGATTAAAAACCATCAATTTGGTCCGCTCCAATTAACGATCCCCGCCGGCCAGAAAATCCAAATAACGATTGATAATCAGGACCCTACTGCGGAAGAATTTGAAAGTTTTGATTTAGACCGTGAGCAAGTCGTAGAAGGCAATAAGAAAACCACTGTTTTTATCGGCCCGCTTAAGCCGGGAAAATATGGGTACTGGGCGGATTATCATCAAGACTCTAAGGGTGCTATTGTTGCCAAATAAATATTTTTTTCGTCATTCTGAGGCCAGAGGCCGAAGAACCTCTTCCAAAGTAAGATTCTTCGCTTTACTCAGAATGGCAATTGCTTTTATTTGCGCCATTGGTTTATCTCATCCCGCTTTCGCCGAAAAGAAGCTGTTCGAGCCTTATGCGGAGCAGGGTGAATGGGAGTATGAAACAACAGGGCTGTATGATTTTGATCATTCGAAAAATAAGAACGCAGTACAGGAATATAAAAATGCTATAGGTTATGGTGTCAATAGTTTTTGGCACACGGAATTAGAGCTTGAAGCAGAAGCCTTGCCTGCAGATGGTTCCATTACGAAGTTTCAGGCGACCCATTTGGAGTGGGAAAATATTTTTCAGTTTGCTCCAAAGGGTGAGTATTGGGCAGATCCCGGGGTGTATCTTGCCTACGAAGCACCTCTCATCAATAAACAGGTGGGGCAGTTTGAAGGAAAGATTTTATTGGAAAAAACCATCGATAAAATCACCAATATTCTTAATATCAGTTTTAATCAGGAGGTCGGTGAAGGGGCTGACCCGCATACGGATGCCGGGATATCCTGGAGCACCAGATACCGCCTGTCACAATACTTTGAGCCCGGTTTTGAATATTGGAATGATTTTAGTGAAATTTCCCACCAGTTAGATTATGATGAACAAAGCCATCAGGCGGGCCCATGCGTTTACGGCCATTTATTCCATCATATCAAATATGATATCGGATATTTATTCGGTATATCCGACGCGGCCCCCCGGGGAGAATTGAAATGGGCCATTGAGTATGAGTTCTGATTAAATGAAAAGACTAACAGGAAAAGTCGGGGCGATTGTCAAAACATGGGGGCCGGCGTGGCTTGTCATGATCGCGGATGTGGATGCGGCCTCTGCCATCACTGCCGCTGACAGCGGAGCGCAGTACGGGACGAAACTCATTTGGTTTTTAATGCTTCTGGTCATTCCTTTATATGTCATCCAGGAAGTGGCGGGCCGGGTGGGTGCTGTAACAGGTAAGGGTTTGGGCGAATTGATCAGGCAGAATTATAGCAGGCGTATCGCAGTGCTGGCCGCAGTGCCCATGGCCCTGGTAGATATCATCAGTTATATTGTCGAGTATACCGGGATCGCCGTCGGTTTCCAGATGATGGGGGTTTCTCCCTGGATTTCCGTGCCGTTTGCCTTTTTGGCCCATGTGCTGGTGGTGTATAACAGAAAGTACGCAGAGGCTGAAAAGCCATTGCTTTTTTTCTCAGTCATTTTTTCCGTCGTATGGATCATAGCCGCATTCTTGACGGCGCGGCATGGGATTGTGGTCACGCCTTTCTATTTTTCCACGTCCCCGGATTTTATTTTCATGCTTGCCGCCAATATCGGGGCAGTGATCATGCCATTCATGCTGTTCTATCAGGTGTCTGCAACGGCGGAGAAAGGCACGGACAAGGGAAACGTCTGGGCTGTAAGATTTGAGACTTTAATAGGCGCATTATTTTCAGAATTGATCATGGTAGCGATCGCAATTTCAGCTATAGGGATCAGCGCCGGTAATCTGGATTTTACATCACCTAAGGTCCTTTCACAGAGCCTTACATCAGTAGCAGGACATTTTGCCCCGTATGTTTTCGGTGTCGGCCTTATAACAGCATCCTTTATTGCCCTTATTGTTATCTCCCTTGGAAGCAGTTGGGGCGTCACAGAAGCCATGGGTTGGGGCAAAAAGAACTGGTTTAAGGTCTATCTCATCGAATCAATTCCGGCAGTCTTGATCCCGCTTTTTTCATTTAACCTGATCAAGCTTGCCCTTAATTTGATGGTCCTGCAGATCGTGGTACTTATAGCACCCGCGATCATATTAGGCGCAATCGCTTCGAACAAGAAATTGATGGGAGATTTTCGTTTGAAAGGGTTTAACAAATTAGTTTATTGGGCCTTTATTGCGTTGATCTTCGCCACAGGCATCATCAGCATGCTGCCTTTTTTTGGAATCAAGGTAGGATCGTCTTAACTGCGTCATAAGCTGCCGTTTAATTTTTTTCCCACATAATTTGTTCTTTAATCAATTAATTTAACAAAAATAAATAAATATATTGACAAATGATCAATATTGTGAAATACTTGTTTCAGAATTCAAATCAAATAAATCCCATGGTGCAAATTATGAAAAGACTACTTTTGAGTATTTTTCTCTCTTCCTTATTATTGCCAATCGCCAACGCGGAAATTAGGGATTTTGTTTATGATGGCAAGGAAATATACGTGCATGTAAAAAAAGACCATATGACTTTAGTGATTTTTCCTGAGCCCATCAATGGTGTCATCAGAGGTTTTGGGTCAGACACCTATGTAGTTCAACGAAACGACAAAAAGCCTGACACTTTGGAATTCATGCCCGTTGAATCAGAGGCGGCTGAGATGACAGTGCGTGGCGTTTCAGGTGAAGAATATGTTCTTAGGTTCGTGGCCAATGATAATTTTTATACAAAATTGACCATCCACAGGATGGCAGCTGCTGTAGAAAAGAGTGAAGGTAAAACAATATCAGCTAAAATGGACATCCTGCCTCAGGCCCTCATGGAAAAGGAAGGACCGCCAAAATTAAATTTGAAAATCACGTTAAAGGGCAATGATCTGCCTCTTAAAATTTACCTTTCCACGATTTCCAGGGCCACAGGCTACAACGTCATCACAACGCCTGAAATTGATTCCCAAAAAACATCCATCACTCTCGAGAATATTGAGGTTTGGAGGGCGTTAAAAAGCCTGCTATACCGTTTTGGCTATGGCTTTAAGGTGTCTCAACAGGATTTGATAATCACCGAAACAGAGACCCGGATTTTTAATATCAACATGCCCGCGGTGGACCAATCGTTCACCGATGAGACTTCCAACGCGTCATTCGCGAATAATACGAACAACAATAATAATGCCTCTGCAACCAATCAACAAAACCAGCAAGTCAATGTGGGGACGAAGATTTATTATGAAAACACCTCGCCCAAACTGTCCTTGTGGACCGACTTGGAAAGTAACATCAAGTCCATGATAAGCCCTCAAACAGGCAGCTACTCAATCAATAAGGTCAGTGGATCAATTCTTGTGACGGATAAGCCCGCTATATTAGAGAAGATTGAGGAAATGGTATCAACGATCAATGAAAGCTTGGGCCGTCAACAGAGTTTTGAGATCCAGATCATAGAAGTGACCCTGTCCAATGATCATGAAACCGGCATTGATTGGAATGCCATAGCCAAAAGTTTAAAAGGTCTCAACAAGATCACGGCCGCGACAAATTTTTCCTCTGCCGGGTTCTTAAGCGGACAATTGTTTTCCTTGTCAGCTACAGGCCCGGATTCCGGCAGTGGGACGGTTGATGGGGGAGTATCCATGGTGCTCAAGGCCCTGGACTCAATGGGTGTGGTGAATGTTGTCAGCAGGCCTTCGATCACAGTATCCAATATGTTTCCTTGTATTATCCAGGAAGTGACCAGTATCCCTTATATTTCTGGGACAGGCCAAACCATAGGGAACAATGTCACCCAATCCAATGTTATTACCTCAGAAGTTTCGGATGGATTGACGATGAGATTGGAAGCAAAAATGGAAGAGGACAAAACGGTATTGAACATTTCCGCGGCGGTCAATTCCCTTGATTCCATGAACAATGTACCGGTGGGTAATGGATTGACCATCCAGGAACCGCAGGTTTCAACTAAAAGTATTACGACCAATGTGGGTGTTGAACCCGGGAAGACCTTGATTTTAGGCGGGCTTATCAGCAGCACTAAGAACAATTCCATGCAAGGTGTCCCTTACTTAGACAAGATTCCTTTTTTGGGAAATGCATTTGAGTATAAAGCCAAATCAAGCAAGAAAACGGAACTGGTCATTATCATTTCGCCCAAAAAAGTCACATTGTCATCCTGAGCCCTTCGCTTCGCTCGAGGGCAGGCTCCGCGAAGGATCTTAATAAAATTAATTTTATGCACTATTTATTATTCAACGATGAAATCTATCTCAGTGACGGTCAAGTCGTCAATAAAACTGAGAGGGGGACTTCTTTACAAGGAATTGAAAATGCCCGGCTTTGTTATGTGGATGTTGACGTGATGATCGCATCCGCGCCCCAGGATTTTGTGGATCAAAAAGACAGCCTGTTGGCCCAAAAATTTGAGGCAGCTTATTCGAATGAGTACATCACTCTCAATGAGAAAATTGATGATAATATTTTTCAAGTCTTCGGCATCAAGGCCCAAAAAGTCAAGGAAATATATTCTTTGGTCCCAAGTTTTAAAATCGATGCTTTTGTCCCTTATGCCATTGCCATCCGGTGCCTTTTGGTGAACAAAAAGACCGACATGACAAGAATAATCGTTATGGTCGATGATTTAGGCGGTGAAAAATTGATAACTGTATTTGATGGGTTGAAATTCAGCAGGACAAGGACCATTCATACGGACAAAACCCAGGACATTTTACCCGACATCAAGCGTTCGCACATGGACTTCAACAAAAAATTAGGGGAATTCGCGGGTAAAAGCGCCACCGGAGATTTTACGATCATCACCAATAACAAGCCAATGGCCCAAGACATTAAAATTTCAGAACCCGGCCTTGCCGTCGATTATCTTGATTGCCGGTATCCCGCCCTGGAAGGCCTTAAATACACGGACACTCAAATCAAGTACAGGGTCCATGAAGAGATCATCCTTGAACGTAAAAACAAGGAGTCGCGCTCAAGGCTTATGCATTTAATTATTTCCATTTGTATTTGTACACTTGGATCGCTGTTTTTTGGCTTTAACCAAATCACCTGTTCTTATGAGTACCGTCAGTGGAAAGGTGAAAAGCTAAAAAATACCGGGTTAAAAGAAACCCTCAACAATTTAGACCAACAGATATACCGGAATTCTTTAAAAGAATTGAAATATTTGGACTATTCCAGCGTGTTTTTTGAAGTATCAGGATTGCTGCCGGGCACTTACGAAATTTCGTCTTTTAAGTTTAGCTGCCCCGAGGACCGATGGATTTTTGAAACCTACATATTTGCCCGGGATGACCAATTTTATGATGAGATCCCCAGGACCAAGATTTTAAAGAACGCCGAAATCAAGGATTTTTTTATTAAAAACCGTCCGGGCAAATATTTGAAAGTGGTCCTATGAATAAAACCATGGTCGTTATTGCCGTTCTCATCACGGCATTTTTGGTCAATTCAGGCCTGGGCCTAAGGGCACAAAAGATGGATATCAAGCAACAAAAAAACCATGTTCTTTTCGAAAACTCGGTCCTTTCCGGTGAGCTTGACCAAAAACAACAGTTTAAGAAAAACAGGCCTAAAACCATTTCGAGCGCGTTTGCTTTGTTTGTGAATGAAACAAAAATGTTTGAAACTTACAGTGGGACAAGGATGGGCATCGTTTTGACCGGTAACCAAGAAAATGAAAATATAGAAGAGCGTTATGTGGACACACCGTTTAGGGGGGTCAAAGGCCTGTCCCTCACCATCCGTGTGGAGAAATTTTCCAATGAAACGGACATGGCCGGGGTCTTAAATGATATTTATCTTTTGGAAAACCGCACTGATTTTAATGTGTCCGAAATTTCTACTGAAAACAATGACCTTATTGTCAAAGGAGAGCTATATGGGATTTAAATGGATAAATACCCGTGCCATCGTATTAATTTCTATCGCCGGATTTTTGATATTAATGACCATCGTTTCAAATTTCAATGCTAAAAGCACCGGTGTTCCGGATGGTCCGGTCCTGCCGCCGGTTGCGCCTTTCCAACAGCCCCAAGCCGTCAGGCAGCCATTCAATGACGAAGATGAGGCGGTGCAGAAGGAAATGAAGGGCCAAATGGACCGTGACCGCAACCAGCAAAGGCAGATCAAGATGCTTAAAATGCAATTAGAGCAGGTCAATCTTCAACTAGACAATGAAAAAGCCCTCACAGAAATCAATAAATTAAAAAAAGAAAATGCAGGGTATGTTAAAGATCCAAGTCCGCAAGCCGGTATGGATTTTCCGAGTGTAAGGGTCATTTATATAGGGGGAACAGATACCGATAAAGAAGCCATCCTTTCCATTGACGGCGCCAGTTATTCGGTCAAAGCAAAGGACAAACCGGTGGCGAATATGGAGGTCCTTGGCGTTACCAACCAAGGGGTGAAGGTGCATTTTTGCGCTCCCCGGGAATTGACAACCGTTATCAACTACGTTCAAGAATAATAATGGCAAAAATCGGCGAATTATTGGTCAAGAACAGGCTTATCACACAGGATGAATTAAACCTGGGGGTTGAATGCAATCGGTTAAATCCCAAAGAGAGGATTGGGGCCATTTTAAAACATTATAACTTTATTGATGATCTTCAAATTGCCCAAATGCTGTCCTTGCAGATCAAATGGAAACTTTTCACCGGCGAATATGAGCCTGATGTGGAAGTGTTTAACAAGGTTGGGAGTGATTTTTTGATCAAGCACCAGATTTTTCCTTTAAAAAACGGCCATCAGCCGGTGTTTGTTGTTTCCCATGTCGACAATGTGGACATGACAGACAGGCTTAAGGGCATATTCGGCCCGCGGGAAATCCTGTTTTATATAGGTCTTGAAAAAAATGTCCGCAATGCCCTGGATTTGATCGTCCTTGAAGAAAGCCGTAAAAACCTGGCTTCCAAGGTCACGGCCGCTGAAAATGCCGACGCGATACCTTATTGGCTGGACAGTTTGTTGCGTTTGGCAATCCTCACCAGGTCCAGCGATATTCACATCCATCCATCTTCCAAGACCACGGAGACCAGGTTTCGCATAGACGGGCTTTTGACAACAGTTTGTTGTGTTAAGCGGGAATATGTCAGGTCCATCGCGAATATTATTTTGACCAAATGCAAGGCAAATCCGGGGGACTATCAAATCCAGGATGGCAGCTTTGAATTTGAATATAAAGACAAGGCAAGAATGATCGATGTCCGGTTTTCACAAATCCCCAGCATTCACGGGCCTTCCATCGTGCTGAGGCTTTTAGATAAAGCACGGACCTCAATCCCTCTTTGCGATTTAGGATATTCCCAACACAATTGGAGGCTCATCAACCAAGCCATCAAAGCCCCTCACGGGATGGTCCTTGTCACCGGCCCCACCGGTTGCGGTAAATCGACGACCTTGTATGCCATGCTAAACCACATCAAATCAGTTGGGAAGAAAATATTAACTGTAGAAGACCCTGTGGAAATGGACCATTCCCTGATGACCCAGCTGCAAGTAAACGCCGGCCAGGAGTTGACTTTTAGCCGGGCCATCAGGGCTTTTTTGCGCCAGGACCCGGACGTCATACTGGTGGGTGAGATCAGGGACAATGAAACAGCAACGGAAGCGATAAGGGCTTCCATCACAGGGCACCAGATTTTTTCAACTTTGCACACCAATGACCCTGTCAGCGCCATTTTACGTTTAAAAGATTTAGGTGTTGAGGCGATCAACATTGCCACCTGTCTTAATGCGGTCATTTCTCAGAGATTAGTCAGAAAACTTTGTTCTCATTGTAAAAAAGGCTTCACTGCTTTTAAATCCAAAATTGATCCCATTGAAGCCAAATATTTGACTAAGGACCCACAGACGGTGTTTATGGCAGCCGGTTGTGACAAATGCAATAACGGTTATTGGGGCAGGACCGTTGTTGCGGAAGTGTGCCTGGTCGACAATAAAATCAAAGATTTGATAGGCAGGGATTTATTAGGGGAGGTCCAAAAATTATTTTTGTGCGCCCCTGATCATCGAACGATGCTCGATGATATGCGATCTCTCATAGAAGGGGGAGGCACCTCATTAGAAGAAGCGGTACGGGTCTTGGGATAAAAATATGTATTGGAACATTACTTCATTGACGAAAATGGGTTCAATTGTCCATCAAAACTGCAAGGGCAGCAGGCAGGAGGTTTCAGATCATCTCAGGATCAGCGGCCTTGATCTTATCAGCATTCATCCGGATTATCAGAGATACTTTTTAGATTTATTTCAAAAGAGCAAACTTTCATCTGCTGTCCTGTCTTCTTTTTTTAAAGATTTTTCAAGGGCGTTAAAAAGTGGATTATCGGCGGGGGAAGCCGCCGGTTCTTTAAATGAACAGACAACAGATCCGCTGTTAAAAGAAACTCTTAAGCAATTGGGCATATCCATGATCGACGGCCATTCATTAAAAGAAGCATTCGAAAACACAAAGGTTTTTCCTTCCATTGTTTTGAGTACATTGGATGCCGCTGAAAAAAGCGGTAATCTGACGGAAGTGGCCTCACTATTGAGTGAATATTTTAAATTTATGAATGAAAATAAAATCAGGACCATCAAATCATTGGTCTACCCGGCCTGTGTGTTTATCGCTTTGACGGTTGCTTCTGTCGTGATTTCCATAAAATTAGTGCCCCAAATGGGTTCCATCCTTCCCCCTCAAGCAAAGGAAAACCTGTCCGCTAAATTTATTACAGGGTATGCCGCCTTGATGCAGTCTTACTGGTGGATGGCCTTGATTGTTCTTTTAGCGGTGGTTTTCTCCTGTATCAAAATTTGGGAACATAAGAAAGACCGGCTTATGAAACATGTATTTAAATTACCGTTGCTGGGGACATTAATAAAAGAAATGGAACTCACTCTCATATTCCTTAATTTATACGTCTATCAAAAAAGCGGGGTCAATATCATCGCCTCATTGTCCAACATTTGTTCCAACCAACCTAATTATGTTACCCGCAGGCTGGTCGATATAAAGAACAAAATGAACCAGGGTTACTCGTTGGGGGAAGCATTCAAAACGGATGATTTTTTTCCGTCTTTGATTTGGATGAATATTAAAAAAGGTGAGACGACGGGTAATGTTTACCAGTATTTTTATGAAATTTATCATTATTACGACCAAAAGTCACGTGACTCCATTGAGACACTCATAACCTTCATCAATCCGGCCCTGCTATCCATTGCTGTCGCGTATTTAGGTCTCATCATCAGCTGTTTTATTTTACCGCTTTATTCAAGCATGAGCGGATCAGGAATTGGCTTTAACAAATAAAAAGGAGGTTAAAATGAAAGGCATTCAAAACAGCTTAAACAACAAAAAAGCTTTTACCTTATTGGAATTGATCGTAGTCATGGTGATCATCACGATCATCGCCTCCCAGGTCATAGCTTCGTTTAAAGGCGCCGCCGATAACGGACGAATAGCTTCCGCCTTAAACAGCATCAAGGCCATCCAAACCGCCGCCATGGGCTATTTTAATAATAACGGGGGCAGTTGCACCGGGATATCCGTGGCGAATTTAGTCGCGGGCAATTATTTGCCGGGGACTTTTACCGGGACCAATGCCAACCCGTGGGGCGGAAACTATTCCGTCGCTGTCAACGCCAATAATGCGACCCAGTTTAATCTTTCCATGACCAATATATCGCAGGCTGACGCCACCTTATTAAATAATGCCCTGCAAAACTCAGCACAGGCGGTGGATTATGTTGCATCCAGCTCTACTTGGTCAGGGACGTTCTAAAAAAGGGCATTGTCTATTAGAACTGATCGCCGTGGCGGCCATTGTCGCCGTTCTTCTTTCCATGGTATCGGCAAATTATAAAACCAGGGTCAAGAAAGCCAGGCTTGAAGAATCCGTCAGCGAAATGATGTCCATGGCCCAGGCAAGCTTGGATTTTTACAACGGCCATTTCCCTCAAGGCGCCTGGCCTTCGGCCCCAGGCGATCTATACCCAAAATACATGTATGCAACAGTCACTTCTTCCCCCTTTGGGGGTCATTATCAAATCAACGCCCTAAACAATGCGGTAACAATTTCCACGACGGTACCTTCAGGATTGGCCCAAAATTATTATCAAGGGACATTGTTGCAAATTCTGCCGGGAGCGGTGGTTGACACGATATCCATAACCCGGGAAATACCCGGTGAATCAACCGGAAGATTGGCTTATGACAAAAAATATCTATATAAACAATAGAGGTTTCAGCCTTCTCGAGATCGTGATAGTCATTATCATCATCACCATTTTGGCTTCTGCCGCAATACCGGTATTAAGCAGGGCCTATTTGGAAAAGGCAGGGACTAAAACAGCCCTGGATATCAGCGCAATCCAGGACGCTGCCAGGGCCTATTACATAAACAATAATGCCTGGCCGGGTGCGGCGCAGGGGCATACGGCATTGGGTGATTTAGCAGCAGAAAATTACTTACCTTCAACGTGGAATGCCGTCAATCCTTTTGGTATTGTTTCAAATAGTGCTTTATACAGTTACAATGTTTCGGTCCTAGGCCCTTCCTTACGGGTTGACACACTTGTGCCAACCGCGGCCCAGGCCATTATAGAGAATTTGTTACCCGCTTCAGGGATACTGCCAAACAATAATGTGTACAGCAGTGTGCCTGTGCCGGGGGCCATGGGTTCTTTACCGGCAGGCATGATCATTCCCTGGGCTTCAAACAATTTGCCTGCCGGATTTCTTTTATGTGACGGGACAATTTACAATATTTCAGATTATCCTGCTCTTGCCAACGTTTTAGGCGGCAGATTTGGGGGAGATGGGGCCAATACTTTTGCTGTTCCTAATATGCAAGGAAAAACTATATTTGGGTATCAATCCGGTGACCCAAATTTTGGTGCCCTTGGAAATACAGGCGGGTCTGCAACTATGGTCGGTGACGGGCAATGGAGTTCCGGGCATGCCGATACGGCCAATTGGTTTAATCAGGTGAAAATATCCGGAGGTTCACTTTACGGCATGACCGGGGCCCAGACCGCCCAAGGCGTTTCCACGGCGGTATTGAATCCATATATTACCCTAAATTACATTGTTAAAACATAAGTCAATAAGGTTACAATAGTATACATAATAGTATATACTTTGATCGTGGGAAGGAGGTGTGTGCTATGGCAATAATAGGAAAGAAACTTTTTAAGCATGGCGGGAGTTATGCCGTCGATCTTCCTAAAGAGTTTGTCAAATCAAGGGGCATGGAAGTGATCATTAAATATGATAAAGACAGGTTAATTGTTGTTTCTAAAAGCACATTAGAAAATATCGAATCAGAACCGGAGTTTAAGACTTTTATCAAAGCTTTAGTTGAAGACTCTCTTAAAAGCATGTGGATAAGTTACACGATAGCCTGCCCAAAGAAGAATTTATTCATCATGAAGCAGTAAAATTATTTGCCAGAATAAGAAAAGCCACACTGGAAATCATTCCTGAAGATCCCAACAGGCCGGAGTACTTGCTATCAGGGAAATTAAGGAAATACAGAAGATATAAGCAGGGTTTGCAAAGGTACAGGACCATGTTTTGTTTCTCCAATAGGCCAAGCATTGTTATTTATCTATATTTGAATGACAGGGACCATTTACGAAAACAAGGCGGCAGAACTGACCCTTATGAAGAATTTAAGAAAATGGTCAGGAGCGGTAAGTTTTCCCATGATCCTCAAAATTCCAAAATTCAAAAATGGATCCGGAATTATAATGAGGAATAGGCCAAATGAAAACAATGCCATGGCTGCTAATTGTTTTGTTTGGTTTGATTGTTTTAAATTTTACCCGCACCATTTATTTTAATGTTTTTACCCATTCCCTGCCGTATGGAATTTATATAAAAGTCAAAGGTGCTCCTCAAAGGGATGATTACGCGGCATCTTGTTTGACCCCACAGATCGCCGGATATGGCATCGCCAGACGCTATTTGGCCCCAGGTGGTTGCGGCACCGGCACCGTTTTGGTCCTAAAGTTGATCAAAGGGATTCCCGGGGACCATTATATGGTGAAGGACAGATTTTTAGAATTAAATGGACATTCCTATATTATAATAAATAACGACTCATCCGGCAGGCAGTTGAAGGTTTTTTATAAAAAGAAGCAAGGGGTATTGGGCCAAGGAAAATACATCTTATTAAGTGATTTTGTGAAAAACAGCTGGGATTCACGCTACTGGGGGCCGGTGGGCATCCAATTCTTGTTAAAACCGTTATGGATATTTGAAGATGTTAAGCGGCCTTAAATATCCCATACGCAGCTTTATTGGTGTCATTGCCGTTTTATTTTCAGGGGCTGCTTCTTTTTTATTGGTCTATCGCGCGGCACACCAGGGCAATGCGTGGCATGTGGCGGCGTTTTGTATTTATGGCACCAGTTTAATCACCCTTTGGACGATCAGTACCCTTTATCATTCTTTAAATGTTTCCAGGGCGGCTAACCGGACCTTGGAACAGCTTGATCACGCGATGATTTATTTTTTGATTGCGGGGACTTATACTCCGATCTGTCTGATTGTTTTGCGTGGGGGCTGGGGATGGAGTTTATTCGGGATCAATTGGGCCCTGGCCATAACAGGCATTGTTTTAAAACTGGTCTTCCGCCGTCCGGCTAAATGGCTGCGCATTTTGTTTTTTATTTTTTATCTAATCATGGGATGGCTTCTTGTCATAGCCTGGTTGCCCTTGACCAAGGCCATGCCTCACGCAGGGCTTTTTTGGCTTGTTCTGGGTGGGATTTTTTATACGGCCGGTGCGGGGATATTTAATTTAAGAAAGGTCGCCGTTCCCCTGTTCGGGGCCCATGAAATTTGGCACCTTTTTGTGCTGGCAGGAAGTTTCTGCCATTTCTGGATGATGTATAATTATGTGGTATATTTATAATGCAGTTGACCATAGCGGCGGGAGAGTACAAAATGGGGGGGGGGTGTTGATACTTTTACGTATACTTTAATATACTTGTTTATATACTTGAATTAATTTTTAAACCTGCTATACTTAAAGCGTAGGAGGTGGTGAATATGGCACAGATCAGTATATATATAGATGACAGCACGCTTAAACAAATAGAAATTGCCGCTGAAAAAGAGCATGATTCTATATCCAAGTGGGTAAAAAAACGCCTTGTAACTTCTTTAAAAACCGCTTGGCCCAAAGATTATTTTGATCTTTTTGGCGCTTTAAAAGATGATTCTTTTAAGCGACCGGGTGAAATGAAATTTTCGAAAGACCGCAAACGCCAGATTTTATGAATTACTATTTAGACACGGACACATGTATTTTTGGATTAAGGAACCAATTCCCTGCCATTAAAAAACAGTTACAAAGCGCTATTCCTGATCATATTAAAATCCCTTCCATTGTTCATGCTGAACTTTTATTAGGTGTTTTAAAGTCTGATAAGCCAAAACAGAATGCTCATTTGGTAGAAAAATTCTTGGAACCCTACGAAGTTGTGCCTTTTAATACACCAGCGGCCATTGCCTACGCTAAAATCCGGTATGATCTTGAGAAAGATGGAAAGAGTATTGGCCCTAATGATTTAATAATTGCTGCCACCGTTGCAGCCAACCAAGGAACTCTTGTTACTCACAATATTAATGAATTTTCTCGTGTGCCGGGTCTATTAGTCGAGGATTGGACTGTTTAATTTAATCCTACCCCAGACCGGCATTATCACGCCAATGTCCTGTCATTCTGGACTTCTTGACTTCGCAAAGAGCCAGGGCCTTTGCTTTCATCTCAAGGTCAGTTTCGGCATAAATCGTGGTCGTATTGATTGAGACATGCCCAAGCCAGGCACGGATGGTATTAATATCAACACCGGCCCGCAACAGATGTGTGGCTGTTGTACAGTATGTGGGCTGACACGCTATATTTTTAAAGATCCAGGCGATCTTCTAAAAGTGGAGCATTGGTGTAACGTCTTATTGCTTCTGGTTTTTGAAAGATTTTATTAAACATAAAAAAGGGGCCTCCCTGGTCAATGTTATTGCAGGACTTGGCATAATATTTAACTTGGGATAACATCGTGATTATACCAGCAAATTGTTTGTCTATCCCATATACCCATTTGTATTTATACCCATTTATGGTATACTACCTATTAGAACTATTAGAAAGGATCGAATTATGAAACTAAATACATCGAAACAAGAAAGTATCCGGACTAACGAGGACTTTACCCCTGTGGATAATCGTCCCATAGATTCAAGGCACAGGGTTACTTTAAGCGATCATGTGTTCAAAGTGCTTCCCAAAAAAATGGACTCAGTTGAAGTTTTAATTGGAACCAATGGAAATATCTTGCTTATGCCTAAAGTATCTATCCCGGCCAACGAAGCCTGGCTTCATGAAAATCCCAAGATCATGAACAATCTGCGTCGTGCCATGCAGCAGGTAAAGGACGGCAAGGTCACCAGGGTCAAGGACCAACAAAAATTCTTCAATAGTTTATGAATTTCACATTAAATTATTCGGATTTAGCCAAAGAAAATCTTAAAGATCTTAAAAAAGAGGCCCATTTGGCCAAACGGTATAAGGCTGTCACTAAAGCCTTAAAAAATATGGCTGATAATCCGAAACATCCCAGCCTGCGAACCCATGAATATTATTCAATTTTTGGTCCTAGTGGAGCAAAGGTTTTTGAAGCTTATGCAGAGAACAATACTCCGGGGGCGTATAGAATCTTATTTTATTATGGACGTGTCCGTGGTGAAATTGATATTTTGATGATTACCCCGCATCCTTAGGGATCGCCATATATTTAAAATGATCAGAAGAATTAATTGCCTACTGTTGATTTTTCTCGGCTGCATTGTTCCGGCCTGGCCCCAGGATTTCAATCCGGCACATACCCATCCGCGGCTTGTCAGCGAACAAAACGCGATTGTCCCCGGACGGACATTCTGGGTGGGGATTGACTTGATTTTGGATGACGGCTGGCATGTGTATTGGCAAAACCCGGGTGACGCCGGGTTGTCCCCTAAGATCAAGTGGCAAAAATATCAATTGGCGTCAGGGGTTAAGATAGGCGAAATTCAATGGCCGTACCCCGAACGTTTGCGCGTGGGGCCGTTGACGAGTTTTGGGTATGAGCATGAGCTCCTATTATTGGTTCCCGTCGGGGTCGATGCGGGTTTTCAATCAACCGGGAATGTCAATCTTCACGCCCGCCTGGATTGGCTGGCTTGCCGGGATATCTGTGTTCCCGGACGGGCTGAATTGAATCTTTCCATGCCCGTGGTGTCGGACATTTCCGGGGTCACGTTCAATGGTTTTAAAAATTCCTTTGATCAAACCCGTCTGAATTTACCCCGATCCATGCTTTCTGTTTCCAGCCATGTCATCCTTGACGGCGACCAATGGCGCCTGCATATCCAAACTCCCGTAAAAAGGCAGGGGGACATTATTTTTTATCCGTTTCGCAGTGATGTTATTGAGCACTCAGCACCCCAGCATACTCAAATGACCGGCTTTGGATACCAGGTCAATTTGACCAAATCCCATATCTATCAGGGTTCAGCAACGGCCCTTGAAGGCATCGCGGTCAATCCCGCGGGTTGGGACGAACAAGGAAAAATAAAAGCCATTGTCATCCAAGCACCCATTGAAATGGCGTCTATACGCATTCCCTTTTTGCTTGCGTGTTTGTTTGCCGCCATCGGCGGTTTGGTCCTTAATTTAATGCCTTGCGTGCTGCCGGTGTTGTCGATCAAGGTCCTTCATTTGGTTGAACGTCACCCTGACAGGGCAATTGCTTTTCGGCATTCATTGGTCTACGCCTTGGGTATTTTGGTCTCCGTGTGGTCCTTGGCCCTACTGTTATTTATTTTAAAATCTGCCGGACAATTCGCCGGCTGGGGGTTCCAATTTCAATCACCGGTTTTTGTAATTGCCGTGGCGTTGATTTTATTTATTTTGGCCCTTAATCTTTTTGGTGTTTTTGAATTTTCCACTCCTGCGATCGGTGGATTGCCGGTGGAGCAATCGGGCTACCAGACCAGTTTTATAAGCGGGGTCATCACGACCATCGTTGCCAGCCCCTGCACCGCTCCGTTTATGGGAACGGCATTGACCGCGGGCCTAAGCCAGCCGAACATCGTCGGATTTGGGATATTTACATTTTTAGGTTTAGGGCTGGCCTTGCCCTTTGTATTATTGAGCGCATTTCCTTTTCTGTTGTCCTTTGTCCCTAAGCCGGGCCTATGGATGGTCTATTTAAAGAAGGTGCTTGGGCTGATCTTATTGGCCTGTGTGATCTGGCTGCTTTGGGTTTTTGGGATCCAGACAGGATTGGGTGATTTTTCTAAAATTTATAAAACTTCAAATGAAATTCAATGGCAAAATTATTCTTCAACGGCGGTGGGGCAGGCGCGCCAAACCGGGCATGGGGTTTTTATCGATTTCACGGCGGCATGGTGCATTAACTGCCAGGTCAACGACCGCTTGGTATTACAGAATAATGAGGTGGTCAAAGCATTTAAGGAGCAGGGTATTGTTGCTTTCAAAGGGGATTGGACCAAATATGATCCTGCCATCACCCAGGCCCTGGCTTCATTGGGCCGTGACAGTATCCCGGTTTATGTCTATTATTCCCCGGGCTCCAATGCCCCCATTATTTTTCCGCAGATCATAACGTCTGAAATGATTTTGGAACGAATTAAGGCAACCCCATAACATAGGAGAGAGGCATGTTAAAGTTCAAACAAGTATTCATGAGTGTTGTTACGATTTCGTTGTTAATTTCCGGACTTGCTTTGGCACAAGTGATCAGCAATCAGGCCGCGCCAAATTTCACTTTGACAGATACCAACGGCCAACAGCATTCCTTGTCGGATTACAAAGGCAAGTTTGTGGTCCTGGAATGGTTTAACCCTGACTGCCCGTTTGTAAAAAAACATTACAACAGCGGCAATATGCCCAATTTGCAAAAACAGTACACCTCAAAAGGGGTTGTGTGGCTGTCTATTGATTCTTCCGCCGCAGGCCAGGAAGGTTATTACCCGCCGCAAGGCCTAAATAAATTCATGGCAGACAAAGGCGGCTCACCGACGGAAATTTTTGCAGACCCTGACGGCAAGATCGGCCATTTATTCGGCGCGCAAACCACTCCGCACATGTTCATCATCGACCCCCAGGGGACCTTGATCTATCAAGGGGCCATTGATGATACACCCAGTGCCGATACCGCGGATTTGCAAACAGCCAAAAACTATGTCAGCGCGGCCCTTGATGCAGCCATGAGCGGAAAGCCCGTCGCTGTAAGTACCACTAAATCTTATGGCTGTTCGGTCAAATATTAACTACACCATTTCTTTCAGGACCCGGATGATCACCGCTTTTGCGGCTGTTTATCTGATCTGGGGTTCGACGTATTTGGCCATCCGTTTTACCATTGAAACGCTTCCCCCTTTTTTGTCGGCGGGCCTGCGTTTTCTTTTGGCGGGTCTCGTGCTTTACGCTTTTGCCCGTTTTAAAAACAAAGAACCAGCTCCCCGCCAAAAGCATTGGGGGCCCGCATTTATCGCCGGAGGTTTTTTGCTGCTAGGAGGCAACGGCAGTGTTGTCTGGGCCGAGAAATATGTTCCTTCCGGCCTTGCAGCGCTTTTTATAGCCATAGTCCCGTTATGGATGGTATTGCTTGAATGGTGGTGGCATAAAACTAAAAGGCCGTCGAAGGGTGTGTTTTTTGGGATCGGGACAGGTTTTTTGGGCGTGTGGCTTTTGATGGCCCCGGATCTTTTGCACACTTGGCCCCCCAAAGGCGGGGTTGGTTCGCATAACATCCATCTGGGTGGTGCTTTATTACTTTTATTGGCTTCATTGTCCTGGTCAATTGGCTCGATCTATACCCGTAATGCCAATTTGCCAAAATCGCCTTTTTTATCAACAGCCATGCAGATGATCGCAGGGGGGATTTTATTGTTGCTGACGGGCCTTTTATCCGGTGAATATGCTCATTTTCATTTTGCCAATTTTAGCGCCAAGTCGATCGGCGCATTGGTCTATCTGGTCATATTCGGTTCCTTGATTGCCTTTACCGCCTATCTTTGGCTTTTAAAGAATGTGGGAGTGGCCCGGACATCCACCTATGCCTTTGTCAATCCTGTGGTGGCCATATTCTTGGGATGGGCTTTTGCCGGAGAGAAATTAGATTTTCAAACTTCGATTGCAGCGGTGTTTGTTTTAGTTGCCGTTGTCGTTATTACGGTTTATCATAAGGACCATGGATAAAATAACCAGTTTGCAAAATGTGATGGTCAAAAGAGCCCAGGCCTTGCGCGAGGCCAGTGAACGCCGCGGGCTGGGGATGACTGTCATCGACGGTGCGCGGGAGATCAAGCGGGCTTTTGAAGCCGGTATTACCTTAGGTCAAGTTTTTTATGTGAAGGGCCGGCAAGAAGCGCTGCTTAAACAATTAACGGCCAAAAAAATTGAATGCGTTGAGCTGAGCAGCCAGGTCATGGGAAAGTTAGCTTACGGCGAACGTCATGAGGGAATCATAGCTTTGGCCAAAACACCGCTATTGGCCCTAAAAGATCTAAAATTATCCAAAGAGCCTTTGGTGGTGGTTTTAGAGTCCCTGGAAAAACCCGGAAATTTGGGAGCTGTGTTGCGCACTTGCGATGGTGTTGGTGTGGAGGCAGTTTTAGTCTGTGACCCTAAAACAGATGTGTATAACCCTAACGTCATTCGTTCCAGCACAGGTGTTATTTTTAGTATTCCCTTGGTATGTGCTGGTTCTTCAGAAATTTCTTTATTCTTAAAATCGAAGAAAATCAAAATCTGCGCCGCTACTCCTTCAGCCCAAAAATTATATACGCAGGTTAATTATAAAGGAGCCTGGGCGCTGGCATTTGGAAGCGAGGAGAAGGGGCTATCTGATTTTTGGTTGAAGCTCGCTGAGACGACGGTTAAAATACCCATGAACGGCCGGGCAGACTCATTAAATGTCTCAACTTCAGCGGCGATCATTCTTTATGAGGCCCTTAGGCAAAGGCAATTTTAATTCCAAATAGCTGGATTTACGCGGTGAAACAGATTTTGTAGACAATTTTTTAAGGCTGCTGTCGTCCCACCAATCTTCTGCACCGATTCTGAAATACAGGCCGAAGGCCGTTGTATTTCTGAAATATTAGAAAAGATTGGTGGATAAGACGACCGCAGCCGTAAAAATTCGTCTACAAAGTCTGTTTCACCTGTAATTTCAAAGGTAAAATATGCGTTTACAGGTATTTTTATCACATAACGGTGTTTGTTCCCGTCGGGATGCAATGGCCATTATCCAGGCCGGGCGGGTGAAGGTCAATGGCCGCACCATCAAAGAACCCTCGACACCAGTAGACGGCAGCGAAGACATTACGGTTGATGGCCAAAAGATCGGTGCCAAAGAATACTCCTATGTGATGCTCAATAAACCTGCCGGTTATACCACCACCAAGGATGATATGCATGCCCACAAGACGGTCATGGACCTGCTGCCTTCGTCCATGCGCCATTTGGCACCGGTGGGCAGGCTTGACCGTGACAGCGAGGGGCTTTTACTGCTGACCAACGACGGGGACTTGGCCTTCCATCTGACCCATCCTAAATTTCACGCGGATAAAACGTATCTGGTGCGCGTTAAGGGGGAATTGACCAAACCCAAACAATCCAAGCTCGAAAGCGGGACCATCGTGGAAGGCAAAAAAACTGCCCCTTGCCGTATCATGGAAGTTAAGTATAATGGCACGGACACCGAATTTAAGATCACCCTCAATGAGGGGCGAAAACGCCAGGTCCGCATGATGGCCAAAAGTGTCGGCCATCACGTGATGTATTTGTGCCGCTTGTCCATGGGGAAACTACAATTGGGTGCTTTGCCTAAAGGCAGTTGGAGAATTTTGACTCAAGAAGAAATTAAATTGGTCGTATAGACCGACACTCGCAGTAGCTCGTCATTCTGAGGCGAAGGTCGTATTGACCGACACTCACAGTTGTTCGCCGAAGAATCTCTTGAAGAATTAATCCTATTGAGATCCTTCGCTACGCTCAGGATGACGAATTGGAGAATCATGATCACTATCAGTAATTTGTCCAAGAACTTCGACGAGCGCATGCTTTTGGAAAATGTTTCCTTAAGCATTTTTCCCAATGAACGCATTGGTTTGACGGGCCCCAACGGCGCCGGGAAGTCCACCTTGTTCCAGATCATTTTAGGCCAGATGGAACCGACAGAAGGTTCCGTGAACATCCAAAAAGGCCTTAATATCGGCTACATGGCCCAGGAAGCGAAATATGCCTCGGAGCTTACGGTCATGGAGGAGATGACCAGCGGAGATGCGGAGATCCGCCGTTTGCTGGAAGAGAAACATAAGCTCGAAGACGAGCATAAGGCCGACAGCCCGCGTTACGGGGACATATTGGAGCAATTGGAACATAAAGGCATTTATGAGCTGGAACATAAGGCGGAAAAGGTCCTCTCGGGTCTGGGTTTTAAGGAAGAAGATTTTCATCGTCCCATCGCCCATCTTTCCGGCGGATGGCAGATGCGCACCCAATTGGCCAAGATGCTGACTTATAAATATGATTTGATCCTGCTTGATGAGCCTACCAATTATTTGGACCTGGAGGCGACCATTTGGCTCAAGGGTTATCTGGCAAATTACGACGGGACTTTTATCATCATCTCGCATGACAAGGTCTTTCTTAATGATGTCACGAATTACACCCTTGTCCTGGATGATGCCAGGATGACCAAGGTCAAAGGCAATTACGAGGCCTATGAAGAAGCCAAGGAGATCCGTAACCGTTCGCTGGAGAAACAGCAAAAGGTCGTTGAGGCCAAGCGCGAGCAATTGGAGCGCTTTACCGAACGCTTTCATGCCCAGCCTAACCGTGCTTCCGCCGTGCGCAATAAACGCAAGATGCTCGACCGCCTGGAAGTGATCCGTGTCCCCCAGGAAAAACATTCCATCCGGGATTTCGAGTTCCCGGCAACGGTGGAAAGCGGATATAGCGTTTTGACGATGAGTAAAATAGACAAAGCTTACGGGGAAAAGCAAATTTATAGGGGTTTGGATTTTGAGATCACCAAGGGGCAGAAATTGTGCTTGGTCGGGCCCAATGGCGCCGGTAAGTCGACACTATTAAAAATGATCGCCGGTGTATTGCCTCCGGACGCGGGAGTGCGCAAACTCGGTCACCAGGTGGACCTGGGTTATTTTTCCCAGACCAGGCTTGATGTTTTAAATCCCAGCCGTACGGCCTTCGAAGAATTGATGTCCGCCACCGAGCGCAGCGTGCCGCAGGCCCAGGCGCGCACGCTCTTGGGTGTCTTTAATTTTAGGGGCGATGATGTTTTTAAGCACGTGCGTGTTTTGTCAGGCGGCGAGAAAAGCCGTTTGATCTTAGCCAAGCTCCTTATCAATCCTCCCAATTTCATCTGCTTAGATGAGCCCACGACCCATTTGGACATCGACGGGGTGGAGGCCTTGACCAGTTGTTTTGCGAAATACGAAGGCACCTTGTGCTTTATCAGCCACGACCTTTTTTTCGTCAAGAACATCGCCAACCACATTGTGGAAGTCACACCCGGCCAGCTTAAAAATTATCACGGCAATTTGGATTATTACCTGGAGAAAAAGGCAGGGACCCTGTCAGAACAAACAGGCACAAAGTCCAAATCTGCGGGTGCCGCGGACAATAAAAAACAAGCCCAGCCTGATATCAAGAACCAGCAATTAAAGCAGGCCCATGAACGCCATAACGAAGCTTTAAAGCGCTTAGAGGACATCAAAAAGGAAAGCCGGGCCCTGGAAGCGGAAAGCAAGCAGTTGGAGACCGAAAGTTATGTGAAGTCCCGTTTTTTAAGCGATGCCTTTGGCCGCGATCCCAGCATGATCAAGGAATACGGCATTCGCCTTAAGGAGATCCAAAAACGTATACGCGATATCGTTGTCATTTTAGATCAATTACAAGAAGAAAAAATCAGGATTAGCAAGTGAAATATTCTCATACCGTCATTCTGAGCGTAGCGAAGAATCCTAAGACACTTAAAGACCCTTCGCTGCGCTCAGGATGACAGATTAAAAGAATATGAAATTAGAAAAAATAATCCCCTATTTGTTAGTGTTGCTTTTAAGCCTGTCCGGCTGCTCCATTCTGTTTAATCTCGACGAGATTTTTACCTTGGGGGATTATTCGCGGGAAAAGGACGGCCAGCACCGTTTGGTCAAAACCATCAATGCCCATTATGATGCATTGACAAAGGCCATTGATCAGGGAAAAATCAGCGGGTATAATGATGAGGCTTCATTTGTCCATTCTTTCGGCGAGCCTATCCTTAAAAAGGACTTGAGCGGCGGCCGTCAGCGCTGGCTTTACCGTTATGCTATTTACAGGTTCGCTAAGGACAAGGTTTACGTGTATTTTGACAGCGGTGGTAAAATGATCAAATGGGAGAAATTACCGTGCTCGAAATTCTTTTAGGGACCGCTGTAATTATTGTTTTAATTGCAGCCATGGCTGTTTTGTTTTTTTTCATGCGCAAGATGGACAGCTCCCAAAGGGACGCGGCCTCACAGCTGGAGCTGCGCAAACAGGCCATAGAACATACGGTCGCGGGGTTAAAGGAAGAATTGGGCAGATACCAGCAAATGCTGCGCGAGTCCCAGGGGGACCATGCCCGCAAGTTCGGCAGCCTCGAGAATGAACTTAAAAACGCGTCCATCGCCACCCAAAAGCTTGCGGATTCAACCGTCAAATTGAATAATATTTTAGGCAATGTCAAATTGCGCGGGCAATGGGGGGAGCGCATGGCGGAAGATATCATCCACTATGCCGGTCTTATCGAAGGCGTCAATTACTTGAAGCAAAATGTCAATACCTCCGCAACCAAACCGGACTATACCTTTCTTTTGCCGCAAGGGCATTGCATCAACATGGACGTAAAGTTTCCCTTGGATAATTATCTTCAAATGGTCAACGCGGCCGAGGGTTTGCAGAGGGACAATTATGAAAAGGAATTCATTAAAAACGTCAAAGACCGCATCAAAGAGATCCAGAACCGCGATTATATCAACCCGTCGGAAAATACCCTGGATTTTGTTTTGCTCTTCATCCCCAATGAACAGGTCTTTGGCCTCATCCAGGATAAATGGCCGGATGTCATGGATTTTGCCTTAAAGCAGAAAGTGGTGATCTGCTCGCCGTTTACTTTGTATGCCATGTTAAGCGTTGTCCGCCAGGCCCATGAGCATTTCCGTTTTGAAAAAGACATCAAGAAGATCATCGAGTTGATCGAAGGCTTTAGCAAGGATTATGAATTATTCAAAAACCGCTTTGCGGACTTAGGGGCCCTGATCGGCAAGCTCAGCAACCAATATGAGGAGATCAGCGATAAAAGTTTCAAAAAGTTAGACAGCAAGATCCAGCGGATTGAGGACCACAAAAAAGGCCATTTGGCCATTGCCTCTTCGGACGATTCCCCACCCTTGATGGGAGGGGAGGGGCAAGGAGAACATGCCAATATTCTTTAAAGGTGAAGAAGGGGTATTTGCCATGACCAGTGACGCCTCGATTGATTTTACTTGCGATGATTTTGACGCCCCTTTGGGCCGGGCCCAACGCGCGTACTTTCAGAAGGAATGCGGGATGGACATGCCGCAGGTATTCTGGCGCAAGCAAGTCCATGGGGATGATATCCTTGAAGCGATTGGGGGGCCGTGGGCTTCCAAAGGTTTTGCAGATGCAGATGCAGATGCATTCATTACTAAGGAAGAAAATCTGCCGGTCGCCATCCGCACGGCAGATTGCGTGCCGGTGTTCATCTTTGATCCGCGCCATCGAGCCATCGGCTTGGCGCATGCGGGATGGAAAGGGACTTACAAGGCGATTGTGGCCAAAGCCGTGCAACGGATGCAGGAGAGATATTCCAGCCAACCGTCGGACCTGAAAATTGTTTTAGGCCCAAGCATCCGTCAGTGCTGTTATCAGGTGGGAGCGGAATTTCAGGATTTTTTTGCTTCGCATCTCGTCAAGCGGGAAGGGAATTTATACCTGGATGCCATCGGCGCCAACCGGGACCAGTTGCTGCAAGCAGGTGTGCGGCGGGAAAATATCCTGGACAGCGGAATATGCACCTGTTGCAATAAAAATTATTTTTCACATCGACGGGATGGCGCTAAAGCCGGACGCATGATATCCTTAATGATGTTACTATGAATACCCAATACTTAGTCATTTTGGTGACAACCAAGGACAAAAAAGAGGCGGAAAAGATCAGCCGGGGCCTGTTGGAAGCCAAATTGATTGCCTGTGCCAATATTATGGAAGGCATTCAATCGATATTTTGGTGGCAGGGTAAAATTGATGGATCAAAGGAAGTTTTACTGGTCTTAAAGACCAAAAAAAATTTATTTAAAAAAGTTTCAGCTAAGGTAAAATCCTTGCACAGCTATCAGACGCCGGAAATCATTGCCTTGCCTATAGCCGGCGGCAGTAAGGAGTATCTCAATTGGATCAGTACTTCATGCGGCTGATTTTTTTAGCCCTATTTTTATTTTTTTCTTCACCATCCTGGTCCATGGGCCATCTATCCCCGACACAAACGGTCAAAAGTCCTTTGACTAGTAAGGCAGCGCCGGATGTTGTTTTGACCGATACGGATGGGAAAACGGCCAGTGTCATCGGCTCTCGCCAGGGTAAAAAAGCGATCTTGGTATTTTGGGCGACCTGGTGCCCGCATTGCTACGAAGAATTGGGCTTCATCAATGATAATTTCAGTTCCATTGAACAAAAAGGTTATAAGATCATCCTGGTCGATGTCGGAGAGACCAAGGATGTTGTCAAAGATTATTTTAATCAACGCCAGTTGAAATTGACCAGCTTTGTCGATGAAAACAGCTTCCTGCAAGAGCTGTATCATCTCAACGGGATCCCGACCATCATATTTATCGATGAAAACGGCAATATCCGTAACATGACCCACGCATTCCCTTCAGATTACGAAAATTATTTCAGCCAATAGATGGATATTTCTTCGATATTTCCCACGATATTTCTTCGATTTATTGGCATTGCTCCCGAAAACCGGATATCCTTTATATTAGGTAAAGACAACTTCATCTAAAAGGACAGCCTGACTGCCGTCGCCGGTTAAAATTTATGGATAGCCCAACACAAAGCCGTCAAAACAATTGTTTGAGAACAGGGACAGTGATTTTTTTAACGGTCCTTTTTTACCCCTATATGGGTCATGCTGCGACTCCATTATGGTCAGGGATCATTGATCCCAGCCGGGCAGTGGACTGGAGCCAGGCGGGCGTGCCCGGAGGCATCCCCAACCGGACAACCATTTGTACTACACTCGGGACCGCAGGCCAGGCCCCTGCCTTTGTCCAAAGCGTGACCGGAGTCCAGATCAACAGCGCCCTCAAGGCCTGCCCTGCCGGAGAAACGGCGGCCCTTCTAATACTGCAAACTGGACAGCAGGGTATGCCCTAGGCACCACAAGCACGGAAACAAGTCCGTCGATTTATGATGCGTTCTTGATTGCCGAGTATGCGGTAGGATTGATCTCAAAGTTCCCGGTGCAGCCGTAATTC
>Ga0207006_1010_pt2 | contig 51162 bp, 44 predicted proteins | sample Alteio_BWMinCont_84_FD_153497 | JGI IMG/M metagenome (GOLD analysis project Ga0207006, IMG submission 153497) | Enriched cells from forest soil in Barre Woods Harvard Forest LTER site, Petersham, Massachusetts, United States -... | ecosystem: Environmental > Terrestrial > Soil > Temperate forest >...
GGTTATCGCGGCGGAGATTTTCAATCGCTTAATTCAACCATTTATGCGACATCCGCCAGGTCCTATGCGGTCAAAGTTTCCGATCCATTTTCATCCGTATTTGGGGCTATGTCCCCGGGACTTGGCGCTGTAAATGAAGTTGTCCCCCAAACAAATTCACCCGGAACAGCCGGAATATCCGCGCCGCGGGCCGCTTTTTCATACTCTAATTCAGTGATAGGCCGAAGCGCGGCCCACTCGGCATAAGCTGCCACATCCGGCCAGGAAACATAACTGACCGGACGGGAAGGCCTTGACGTCACGGCCCCGGAGGTCGGTATCGCGGAATTCCAAGAAATGGTGTTGCGATTAACAACGCCTTGAGAATTCTTTCCCCCAACCCGCGCGTTACCAGAAGTAATATCGCGATAAGGTTTCGCGGCCGCGGGAAGCGTATTAAAAAAACTCACCCATTGACCCTCCGTTAATTGGTATTTCATTAAATAAAAAGCCCCAAAACCTTTAGGAAAAGAAGCAGGGATCAAAAATGATGCTCCGCCTGGGAATTCATCACCCTTGGCGCCTGTATTTTGGTAATAATAAGTACCGCTCGCGTTACCGGTGGTTTGGATGGCATTTTCATTTTGTATATACCAGGGTGTCGTGACCGCGCTGCCTTGCGTGAAAGCATACTCTGTCGAGCTATTTGGGCTGCCGTCCCCCGCGTAAAAAGCGCCTTGAGGAATATAGACCATTTCAATGCCGTAAATGGTGTGCAGCGTGTTCGCCGCTTGGGCCACCGCCGCTGAAACCCCGTCCAAACCATAATTCCAAACAAATTGAACGCCTGTTAATGAAATGCTTCCGGCGGCCTGTCCCGATCTTTGCACAAAAAACCCTTTTTGGTCTGAAGGGACCATGATCTCAAATTGGTCCTGAAATTGAGCAGGAATGGAAAAGCCAGCAGGGTTAACTCCGGAGCCTGCCATGGAAGCGTGCTTCCATGTCGCTCCCCCGTCTGTCGAATATTTCATAAAAACCCAAACAGCATCATAGTTGGTTTGGTTGCGCCAACTATTGTCCTGTGTCAAATTAAAAGAAAATGTAATGGTGCCGCCGCCCGTGTTGGCACTGACTTCGTCTAAATTACTTAATTGCAAATTACTGGCCCATGCGTTAGGGACAGCGATGCATATAAAAATTAAGATATTTAAAAAAAGAGATTGCTTCGGGTTTCCCCTTCGCAAAGATAATGAATTAAATTTAACTGCCATCATACGTGCGAACACCGCGGCCTCCGAAAGTATTTAAAGCAGCTGTTGATGTTAACGCTGCCTCTGTTCGATCTGATATTCTCAGATAATTTGTACTATCCGCCCAAGAACCACCGCGAAATCCTGAACCTGTTGCCCCATCAACACCATTTAGGGGCTGCGCGTCCATCCCGGGCCATCCGGTTATATTGGCATTTCCTTCATATCCGGTCGTAGTGTTAAGGACCCCTGTACCCTCACTCCCCGTAAAAAGTAAACCCGCGCTGTTGCCTATAGTTACAACGCGGTCTTTTAAATTGCCCCCCAGGTCCATGACCCCATAATAAGAAGCGCCTGAAGATGCCCTAGTCGAATTAGGACTCGCAAAAATACCACCCCGCAATGGACCCTGATTATAGCCAGCCCCTTGGGAAGTATCTCCACCCGTAAAAGTTGTATTATTATAATTGGCATTGGCAGAAGCGGGAGCAGTGATGGTCTCTGTACCGTCTTCTGTTGTGCCGCTGATCGCTGTCGCTGCCGAAATATTCTGGTTTCCCCAAACATATTCGCCGGGATTAGGCAAAAGCGGGCCGCGGGACATCTTCTCAAACTCTAATTCTGTCATAGGGCGCAAAGCATCCCAATCTAAAAATGCCGCTAAATCCATCCAACTTAAATAGTTAAGCGCCCTTGAGGGCCGCTGACTTGAACATAACAAAGGGGCCCCGAAACAGCTGAGTGTATTTCTAAATTGGACGTTACTGGAATTCTTGTGATTCGTATCATCCAAATCACGATTAATGCGTGCAGCAACAGGCAAGTCGTTAAAGAATTCCACCCATTCACCTTCATTAATTCCATACTTCATGGCATAAAAGGCGTTATATCCTTTAGGAAAGGAAGCAGGGATGGTAAATGACGCTCCTGTGGCAAATTCCCCCGGATTAGCAGAGGAAACATACTGATAACCACCGGACGTCGCGTTAGTAACAGGAATGGGATTTTCGCTGGTAACATTCCAAGGAGTACCATCCGCAGAGCCGCTATTTAAGGAAGCGGCACTGGTGTTATAATCTCCCGCGTAAAAAGAACCTTGGGGAATATAGACCATTTCCAGGCCAAAAACGCTGGCATAAATTTGGTCCGTATCGCTAAAGCCGCAGCTTTGGTAATTAACGGTCAATTGCACATTTTGGGTATTGATATTACCTATAAAACCGGTACTGGAAGGCTGTAAAAAGGCGCCGGTTGCGTCGCCAGGCACATAGACCTGCAAATTAGGGCCATTTCCGGGTGAAGTACCGGCTGGATTTAAGCCTGTGGCCGTGATTGGACATAATGTTTTGATGGTCGGTGTAATTTGGGCTTGGTTCAAACGCACGGTCAGCCAGGCAGCGTCAAAATTGATTTTATTGCGCCAGGAATTTTGCCAGCTGACATTAAAAGTCACCACGACTGTTTTGGCACCAGGGTCTCGTGTGCCTAAAGTCACATTGGTTACTGACAAATTGTTCGCATAACTTGGCGCACTAAAAAGAATTCCCAGCACTACCGTCATTACAAGCGTCCAAAACAACATCAGTTTTCGCAGTCGAATCAATTGGGCCTTTTTTTCGGTCATAAAAAAATAATTCTAACGGGTTAAGTTGAAATTACCGTCATTTTTATCTAATGGAGAATCGATTTTGCTGCGTAAACTGAACTTAGCTTGGATGATTTTTTCTTTAACAGCCGCAATATCGGGCGCGTCCGGCTTGAGATACAAATACCATTGATAATGTTTAAGCGCCGTTTCCTGGTCTCCCAAATATTCACCGCTGACAAAGGCCAAATTGTAGTGGGTGTCAGGGTCATTAGGCGTTAAATCCACGGCCTGGTAATACTCCACGACAGCCCGCTGATACTCGCCGCGTTCAAAATAAATATTACCCATGTTGTAATGGGCTTTGGCCAATTCTTGCCTGAAGTTTTCATCCTGCGGGTCCATGTCCCCGCCTTTGGAGAGCATTTCATTGGTTTTGGCTTCCAATTCCTGGGTCGTCTGCTGGCTCTGCTCCTGGACAACCTCCTTTTTAGAACTATCATCCTGCTGGGCCGCCAGCTTATCTTCCAAATCTTGCATACGTTTCTGGTAATCGGCATCTTTATCAGCCAGCAGGCTGCGGATATCTTCAATTTCCTGGGTATATTTTTTATTGAGATTTTCCACCCGGCGGATCTCTTTGACAAAATCCTCGCGTTGGGCTTGCTCTTCATCGCCAGCGGAGCCCACGGTCTGCTGGGGCGGTGTGACCTCGCCGGCATCTTGGGCACGCACGTAAGCGTTTTCCCAAAAGGCAAAAATAAAAACCACGCCTAAAATGATGCCCCATCGATTCAACATCGGGATTTTAAGTCTACCTAAAAATTCTTTACATAGTTGGCCCATAAGTTTGGTCTCCGTCCTTGGAATTATTTGGATTCGGCGCCCGCCGGTGCAGCAGGCTCATTCGGTTGAATACTTTCGTTATAAGTTTTGGCCCCTTTAATGGTGCCGATTGTTTTATCGAAATCATCGGTGCCTTTGACAATATGGGGCGTGATTAAAATGACAATTTCCGTATTGGTCAAGGTATCGGACGTTTCACTGAAGACCCCGCCGATCCAGGGAATGTCCATCAGCCCTGGTATGCCTCTTTTCGTATGCACTTTGTCCTGGTTACGCAAACCAGCCATCACGATGGTTTGGCCATCCCTGACCATGACCGAGGTCTCTACTTCCGTTTTATTCACTTGGGGAATAGTGCTTCCTTCGGATGATGTGACCTTGGCAACCACCTCGGAAATTTCAGGCGTTAATTTCATGGTCACCATGCCGTCATCATTAATGATGGGAATGACGCTTAATTTCAAACCGACATCGACAAAACGCACATCGTCAGAGGTGATCGCGTTCTGGCCCGTGCCATTGGTGGTGGCCACTATATAAGGAACAGTGTCCCCGATATGGATCTTGGCTTCCTCATTATTGGTCACTAAAATCTGGGGGCTCGAAAGGATTTTGGTGTCGCTGACCTGCTGCTGGGCGCGTATGGCCGCCGTAAAATCATTGGCGTTAAAATTACCGACGGCAATCCTGCCAAAATTACTTTGTAAATTACTGGGGACCGATGAATTGGCTTCACCCAATGCGTTACTCGTTAAATTGAATTCTGACTTCCCACCGCTGGTGATCGGCGCTGTCACATCCATCCCGACATCGTAATTAGGATTTATGACGACCTGCAGGACGCGGGCCTCGATCAAAACCTCCTTGGTGGGCACGTCCAAACTGTGGATGGTTTTTTCAACCTCGTCCCGGCGTCCAGGGAACACACGCACCAAGATTTCATTGGAGCGCTCATCCGCGGTGATGGTCCCGACGGCCTTGGCATCGATACGGGTGCGTAATTTTTCAGCGACCACGTCCGCTTTGGCGTATTTCAAATCGAACACCATGGTGTCCAGCGGCTGCTCAATTTGGGCGATGGCTTTTTTCATCAAGGCAATCGATTGGGGAGTGTCCACCAGGACCACGGAACCGGTATCTTCGTCAATGATGATCTTTCCGCGATTGCTGCGCATATTGTCCAGGGCCGCCAGCACATAACTGGGCTTGGCATACTGCAAATGCACAATGCTGACCTCTGTCTTGTCGCTGAACTCCTTGCCGTACTCGGCCTCATATTCGCCGGCGGTCATGATCTGGACAATATCATCATCGACGTGATAGGCGAGTTTATTGGAAATGACGACAATGTCCATCGCGTCCTTGATGTCCACGTCGTGCAAAAGCAGGGTGCTGCGGCCCTGCACCGACGGAGCGATGATGACGTTAAAATCCCCTTTTTGGGCCAGGAATTTGATCACATCCACGATGTTCATGTCGCGCACATCGAGGGTGATCTTACGGGCCATCCGGTCGTCGAGCGAGTCCTTGGGCTCGGTCATCAAGATGGGCTGTATCACCTGGCCAGCATCTTCGTCCGTTTGCGCTTTCGCAAACGTGAAATAAGAGATTGAGCCCGCAAGGCCAATCAGAATAAGGACCAAAATTTTGAGTTTAGGGATGTGTTTGCTCATAGCTTGATTGTCGTCTCCTCATTTTCGTGACTGAAGACCGCTCTATCCGTATAGATGGTCTTGACAGTGACGCCCTCTAATTGTTCACCTTGCTTAAGAAAGAAAGTTTTATTGTTCTGTGTGTTTTCAATCATGATAGAAGCTGTTTCCGGTAAATCCAGCCAGGCGACACCGACTAATTTATACTTGGACATCAGCACCGCCAATCCCTGTGCTGCCGCTTTTTTAGCCACCTTGGGAACATAGGGCTTAAAAATGTTACGCTCATTGATTTTCTGCAAATAATAATCGGCACTCTGAGCTGAAGGCAAGGCGATATCGGACAATGAAACATCGGTTTTTGATTCAAAGGGGAATGCGACCTCTTGATGGAGCAAAGTAATGCCGGAATGCATCTCTAAGGCCAACGCGACCAAGCAAGCCACGATCCCTAAAAATAATAATGTGTTTAAAGCGCCGATACTGAAAGTGAATTTGAATTTCTTTTTTGGAGGGGCTGATGCCGGCGGTTTTGCAGCGACGGAAGGGGACGATTTTTGCATCATCTTCAATAATTTCTCTTCTGCGGATTCTTTGGCCATAAAGAAAACCTGGGTTATCTTCTCCGTCGATGGATTAGACTAATAAATATAATAAGGACAGACCTAAATATCTTTTTTTTCTTTTATCCTTATCATCTTAACATAGCGAAAGGGTGTATCAAGAGATTATTGAAAAATTTTACTCCTTTTTTTAGTCCATAAAGACAGAATTCCCGTCGAGAAACCAAACATGCGCGCAAAGGCCCTGCCGGCCATGACAAATCCAAAGAAAATCCCTTCGAAAAAACCTTTTGACATGATCAACGCGCAAGATATTTCAAATAGTAATAAAGGAAATAATATGGAGCATGCAACAACGCCCAAACTCACCCCATTAGCAGCACTTAAAACCAGCCCCCCCAAAAAAAACACGGCTATGGGCATTTCAATAATGTCTTTCCAATACGTGTACCCATCCCCGCGCATCATGCGCGGGTGGTCAATGTACATTCTCACCCGCCAGAAGCCATGACGAAACTGTTCTTTCATATATTTGAAAACCCCGGTTGGATGGTGATGGTCAACAAGGGCTTTGCGCTGAAAATAAATCCGCCAGCCGGACTGCCTGATCTTATAACTAAGATCATTGTCTTCTCCACTGGCTTGGGCGTAATCTGAATTAAAACCTCCGACCGCATCAAAGACGCTTTTTTTGACGCAAAAGTTATAGCTGCCGAAAGAGTTGGGAAAATCCGGCATTAAATTCGTGTGGCGCCAAAGGATTTCTTTGAAAACACACCGGGCCAGGCAATGTTCCGGGTTGGCAATCCCGTAGGAACCGCAAACCACTCCCACATGGTTCTGGTCAAAACCTGCCATCAATTGAGAAATCCAGTCCTCATGCGGGATGCAGTCAGAATCGGTAAAGGCCAGGAATTCACCCCGGGCCAATTCAGCCCCATGATTCCGCGCAGACGCCGGGCCGGCATTGTCCTGACGGACATATTTGATACCCATGTCATTCCCGCGTAAGGTCGTATTGACCGACACTCGCAGTTGCTCGCGGGAATCTTTTCCCGGCAGAAACGAGCAGACAATCTCCCCCGTGTTATCACTGGACCCGTCGTCCACCACGATCACTTCAAAAGGCTGGAAACAATTTTGCCTGGATAAAGCTTCGATGGTCTTGCCGATCGTGGCAGAAGCATTGTAAGCCGGAACAATTACGCTGACGGTAATGGAATCCATATGTCATTCCCGCGCAAAATGAAGATTGTCGGGACAACAGTGGTATTCAAAAATGATTTTCAAAGTCCATCACTCATGAAAAAGTCTACTTAATGATATTGTTTTCTATCTCAACAAAAAATAAATTGAAGCCAAATAGCTTGTGTTGAATCTCAATCATTCGACTTTCAATTTCTTTTTTAATTCCTTCAGCTCAAACTCAAGCAAGGCGATCTTTTGGGCCATTATGTCGTTACGGTTATTTTGCTGGCACAAAAAGACTGTCAGCAGAAGGCTTAAGAACACGAACACGCAAAACAATGCGAAAAAAATAAAATTGCTGGGCAGTTCAAAGCCGAGAAAGGCCGCGCAGGCAAAAAGTAATTTGTAAAATACCGCAAAAAAAATCGCCCCGGCAGAGACGAAAAGCCATGCTATCGCATACTTAAACGTCAATCGTCTCCGGCGGACTAAGTCGATCACGAATAAGAATATGACGACAGAGACCACCATTGCCACCACATGGATGTTCATGCCTCATACCTCCTTTGACGGATCATATGCAAAAGGATCGCGAGCGTTACCTTGGCCATATAGTACAGGGTTTTAAAATACCGGATGGAACTGCTGCCTGCCCCTCTTTTGCGCATCACGACAGGGACTTCAACAATACGGCCTGCGGCCTGTTGGGTCACCACGATCGCTTCAGGTTCAGGAAAATCATGCGGATAATATTCAGAAAACAGAGCGATCATTTTTTTATTGTATGCCCGGAATCCGGAGGTTGGATCAGAGACCTTGACCCCTGTCAATGCATTGATCAAATGGACAAAAAAATTAATTCCCACCCTGCGGCCAAACGATGATTGAAAACCTCCGGTTTTTTCCAAAAAACGGCTTCCCACGACCAAGTCTGCCTCATCGCGGCGTATAGGCCCGACAATTTTATCCAAAAAAGACGCATCATGCTGGCCATCGCCGTCAATCTGTACGGCGATATCATAGTGGTGCCTTTGGGCATACTGAAAACCTGTCTGTACCGCGGCCCCGATCCCTAAATTAAAAGGCAGTGAAACCACCATACCCCCGGCCTGGCGGGCTTCCTCTGCGGTGGAGTCCCAGGAGCCGTCATCAATGACCAAAATATCAACGCCATGGGCCGTCTTAAGGATTTCTTCGACCGTGCGGCCTATATTGCCGCACTCATTGAAAGCAGGGACAATGGCAAGGATTTTTTTAACGGCAGGACTCAACGATGGCCCCTCATTTCCTTGTCCCAGCATTTTTTCAGAAAAATAAGCGCGGCCAAAGTACATGTGATTTGAACGGAAATTAATATGAGGACCATAGTTACTGCCTTGTTTTCATGGCAATCAAGGCCGCAGCCAGATTGATCAACCCGTCTTTAGGGGCATCGCTGATTATTTTATTGGGAGTTATGCCGTCAAAACCAAAAACCGAACCGTCAGGATAATGCGTACGGGCCGTCACCAGGGCCACTGAAGAGCCATCCCCCACCGGGAACATGGACTTAAGCAATATCTGGCCGGCTGTATTGACCCCAAGCACAACCGCCCGTCCCCTGAACTGCATGATGCCGGCAAATAATTCCGCGGCAGATCCGGTATCAGCATCGACGAGAATGACGATGGGGCCGGTGAATTTACTTTGGGGATCGAACGAGGGGACTTCTAAATCGGCCTTGGGGGCGTTGCGCTTTTGAAAATAAGCAAATTCATCCCCGCCATTCAAAAAGAACCCGGAAATTTCCATGGCCGCCAAAGGCGGACCGCCCGGATTGCCCCTTAAATCCAACACCAGCCCTTTAGGGTCCTGTGCTTTTATCATTTGTAAAAAACGGTCCATATCTTCACCGGTCATCCGGTCAAATTTGGGGACTTCCAGGCAAAACACACCATCCACCGCCACCGGATGCAGAAACACCGTCTGTTTGAAATATTCTTTGCTGACAGCTTCAATCATTTTTTGCGTTTTGGTCTCATTACTGAGATAGGATATTTTGACAGAGGTATTTATCAAAGGAGTCAGTTGACTTTCAATAGCATCCTGAGACAGGCTTTTAACATTCGCACCGTCAATCTGAAGGATGATATCATCTTCGCGCAAGCCCTTGTCATAGGCATCCGAGCGCGGCTCCATGCGGGTCACCAAAAAACCGATGTCATTCTTTTTACCCTCAATACCCAAATCGATCTTTTCGCCAAGGGCCTCGTGCTGGAATTTCACGGCGGGTTTGGGCGGATAAAATTGGGTAAACCTGTCATCCTTGGACCTTAAAGCGTCCACCAAATACCAGGAACTGCGCCAACGGACATAATCATTGCTTTTGCCTTCGCCTTTGAGCTGCGCGTAAATTTTGGTGTTAAACTTTTGCAAAAAACGGTTATAAATTTCGCGGTCAGGGGCAAGATAATAATTGTCTTCAAAAATCTTATAGACCTTCTCAAAATAGTCCGTGTACTGTTTATAATCCGGGTCGTTTGTCACGCCATCAGCCGCAACTGGCATGGTTACAGCAAATAAACTTGAAAAAATCAAAAAAAGGCATGAGATTTTTGCAATCATATCTTTATATTATCAAATAGATATAAAATAACATTAAATATCTAAGAAATTTTTCAGCATTGAAAGCTCTTGTGGGCCGGGGGGTTGTATCGCTATTGTGTGAAAGCATCGCGCCAGATGGTCTTTAAAAATACGGGGATCAATGGGGATATTGGTGACAAAATCCGTGTGAGGGCGGTGTTTGCGGTATTCAGGAATGTCATGAGGCATATTTAAATAGCGGCTGATGAGAGACAGATCAAACTTGTAAAGGACCGTGCCATGATGCAAAATATGGTGCTTTACGCGGCGCTGAGCGTTGCCTGAGAATTTTTTCTCGTTCGGGCCTGTAGCCAGATCTGACGTAGGCCTGAAATAAGCCTCCACCCCTGATTGACGCAGGGCTTCAATGACGCGGGCAGATATCCACTCATAGGACTTGCGTAAATCATTGAGTTCAGGATGCTTTTGTTTCGAAAGGACCAAGGTATAATTAAGGCAGCCCGGCCCTTGGACAACCGTCCCCCCGCCTGAAGAACGCCTTAAAACCGGTATATTGTCCAATTGCACCCGGGTACAATTGACATCTATTTCTCGACGACCGATAGACCCAAGCACAATAAAAATTTGCGGAGATTCCCAAAAGCGCAAATACTCACCAGCCCCATGTTTTTCCGCTAAGGACAATAAAACTTCATCATAAGCGATATTTTCCTGCGGGGTGGGAAAAGAAATGTCTCTAAGATGCATCCGTGGGTGACAAAAAGAAACTGGTTTTAACATCTCGCGCGGCCAAAGGCTTTTGCCATACTTGCTTCGTTTTGCGAAAGCTTGAGCCTTTGCGAGGAGTGTTTTTCATTGATGAAGCAATCTTTTAAAAAAAACTGACCTTAATGTCCCGTGCCGCCTTAACCTCATCCGGCCTTGCCACCGGCATGGTCTTGGGAAACTCTTTAAAAGCCGTGGGGTCAGTTTGGGAAAGTTTATCAGCCTCAATCATTTTTGCGATAAAATCATCCATAGTTTGCTTGGACTCGGTTTCGGTGGGCTCGATCATGATGGCTTCAGGCACGCTGATGGGGAAATACACCGTCGGCGGATGGATCTGCTGATCAATGAGGAACTTGGCAATATCAATGGCATGCACCCCGCGTTCGGCCTGGTTGGAGGCTGAAAAGACACTTTCATGCATGCAAATGCGGTCAAAACAAATTTTATAATAAGGCTCCAGTTTTTTCATGATGTAATTGGCGTTAAGCACTGCGTGATCGGTCGTGTCCATCAAGCCTTCCTTGCCTAACATCAGCATATAGGCATACGCCCGCACCAAAAGCCCGAAATTGCCGTAAAACGATGCGATGTAGCCGATGGATTCAGGATAATCATAATCCAACGCATAAACGCCGCCGTTTCTTTTGACCACCCGCGAGATCGGCAGGAATTTGGCCAATTTTTCATCCACACCGACGGGCCCGGCGCCAGGTCCGCCGCCCCCATGAGGGGTGGTGAATGTTTTATGCGTATTGATATGCATCACATCAAAGCCCACATCCCCCGGCCGGCAGCGCCCTAAGACCGCGTTCAAATTGGCCCCGTCGTAATACATGATGCCGTCGACCGCATGGATGATCCTGGAAATTTCGCTGATATTTCCCTCAAAGACACCATAGGTGCTGGGGACCGTCATCATCAGACCTGCGGTTTGTTCATTGACAGCCGCTTTAAGGGCTTCTAAATCCATACCGCCGTCTTTGTTGGAAGGGATGGAGATTGTTTCATAACCCGCCACCGCGGCAGAGGCAGGGTTGGTGCCGTGCGCGGAATCAGGAATGATGACATATTTCTTTTTGCTATTGCCGCGGGCCTTGTGATAGGCCGCCATGAGCATGATGCCGGTCAATTCCCCGTGGGCACCTGCAAGTGGCTGCATGGTAAAATGGCTGAAGCCTGTCATTTCGCACATCCACTCTTCCAACTCATACAAAATCTGCAAAGCTCCTTGAGTCCATTGTTCACCGCCAGATAACTGGGCCAATAGCGGGTGAAGGTCCGTAAACCCCGACAAATGTGCTAAGCTTTCAGTAAATTTCGGATTATATTTCATGGTGCATGAGCCCAGCGGATAAAAATGCGTATCAATGGAAAAATTCTTCTGGGATAGACGCGTATAATGCCGGACAACGTCCAGTTCAGACACCTCAGGCAAAGGCGCATCTTCCGCGCGCGCGTATTTGACAGGGATATTCACATGGGTCGGAACATCCGAAGGTCCAAACAAAAACCCCTTACGCCCTGCTACAGATTTTTCAAAAATTAATTCCATATATTTAAACCCCTGTCATTCCAGCGAAAGATCCTTATACCGGACACTCACGGTTGTTCGTTTGAATCCCGCCAGGGGCGTCTGAAAGAAATGCGGTTCGGACATAAGGCAGCCAGCCGCATTTCTGCTTTTTTATTGACATTAACCATATTAAATGATAAATTTAACTATACTGCTTCGTGATGACGTTAAGCTACAGAATGCCAGGGCAAGGTGAATTTCATCTTGCCCTTCTTTTTTTATCAAGCTAACACTTCCTGCAATGCTTTTGCGTAATGGTCGATTTCTTCTTTTGTTCTCTTCTCAGTGACAGCGACCAGTAAATATCTTTCCATACCGGGATAATAACGGCCCAGGGGGAAGCCTGCGGCGAAGCCTTTTTTCATCATGGCCTCAACCACTTGTGATGCGTCCTTGGGCAAATGCACGGTGAATTCATTGAAGGTCGGCGCGGAACGTTTGACCTCAAGGCCTTTGATCTTGGACAAAACTTGTTTCGCATATTCCGCTTTATCTAAATTCAATTGCGCCATTTCTTTTAGGCCATTTTTGCCGACGACGGCCATAAAGATCGCGGCCTGAAGGGCGCATAAAGACACATTGGTGCAAATATTGGACGTGGCCTTTTCCCGGCGGATATGTTGTTCACGGGCTTGTAAAGTATTGACAAAACAACGGCGGCCTTGGGAATCCACGGTTTCACCGACGATGCGCCCGGGCATTTTGCGTATAAATTTCTTTCCGGCACACATAAACCCTAAATAAGGGCCGCCGAAATTAAGCGGCAATCCCAAGGACTGGCCCTCCCCGGTAACAATATCAGCTCCCATGTCCGCCGGAGTCTTCAATAACCCCAATGATATGGGATAGACACTGACAATGCTCAGCGCCCCGACACTGTGGGCTTTCTGGACGATGTCCGTAAAATCATCAATAGCCCCAAAAAAATTTGGGTTCTGCAAAATAACAACCGCGGTATCTTTGTCTAAAAGCCGGTAAATCTCCTCCCTGCTGCTTTGGCCGTGGACAACCGGCGTTTCTTCAAATTTATAGGACAAATGGTGCGTATACGTTTTTAAGATCTTGCGGTAAATGGGAGAGACCCCGCCGTCCATGATCACTTTATGTCGCCCGGTAATGCGGATGGCCATCATCATGGCTTCATAAAGGGCCGTCCCCCCGTCGTACAAGGAGGCATTGGAAACTTCCATGCCGGTCAGGGCGCACATGGAACTTTGATATTCGAACAAGGCCTGCAAAGTCCCCTGGGCGCATTCGGGTTGATACGGGGTATAGGCCGTATAGAATTCTCCCCGGGAAGTCAGTGAAGGCACTACCGTCGGGATATAATGGTCGTAATAGCCCCCGCCGATAAAGGGGATGACATGCACGTTATTTTTTAATGACAGGGCCGTCACATGACGCACGACTTCATATTCTGAAAGTCCTTGCGGCAGATCAAATGATTTGGGCCTATGCGAGGGGGCAATGTCGGCAAAAAGGGCATCGATATTTTCGACGCCGATGTCTTTAAGCATTTGCCCGACTTCTTGGGGGGTATTGGAGATATACGGGTTCAATGCAAGGATTCCAAATAGATAGGCTTTAGTCGTACGTCCTTCGACGTCGTTAGGTTTTTATCAATGTAAAGATTCCAAATAATTACGATACTCTTCTGCGCTCATCAGATTCGTGCTTTCGTCCATATCGCGGACTTCAATCTTGGCGATCCAGCCTTTACCGTAACAATCCTTATTGATCAATGCAGGATTGTCTTCCAGTTTGCGGTTGACTTCCGTCACCTTGCCTCCCATAGGCGCATATATATCACTGGCTGCCTTGACCGACTCAACGGAAACAAACTGTTCGAACTGCTCTACTTCCGTATCTTCCTGGGGCAGCTCGACATAGGTCACATCACCCAAGGCCTCCTGGGCATAATCGGAGATGCCCATGGTGGCGATATTGTCCTCAATGGAAACCCATTCATGTTCTTTCGTGTAAAGAAAATTCTCTTCGATTTCCATACCCATCTCCCGCTTAGCTATGATTTTAAAGATCCGTTTTTATAAAAAGGCCTTTTGACAACGGTGGCCGCGGCTTTGTTTTTTTCATCTCCGAAAAAAACTTCGACACCAGCGTCCTTGGCTGTCGGGCCCATGAATCCTATGCCAATGCCGGCCTGTAACGCCGGAGAAAAAGTTCCGCTGGTCACGATACCGATCTCTTCGCCTGCAGCATCAAAAATTTTATTCCCTGCCCTGGGACTTTTGCGCGAGGCACTTACAAAATAACCGATGGTACGTTTAGGAGGGCCCGCCAACAAGATCTGGCGCCCTATAAAATCTTTTTTATCATCAATAAATTTATTTAACCCGGCTTCCAGCGGAGAGATCGTCTCCCCAAGTTCGTGGCCATAAAGGCTGTAGCACATCTCAACGCGCAGGAGATCACGCACCCCTAATCCTGTTGGTTTTACTGTATCATTCTCCAAAATGTTTTGCCAGATTTCTTTACACTTTTCCCAGGGGCAGTAAATTTCAAACCCGAGCTCGCCGGTGTAGCCGGTGCGGCTGATCAAGCAAGGAATGCCATTTATCCGGAATTCTGCAAAAGTGTAATATGTCAATCTTTCTATCCCACTCGTCAAAACTTTTAATACATCGCGCGACAAGGGGCCCTGCACATCCAGTTTGGCTGTTTTAAAAGAGGCGTCTTCAAAATATGCCGAAGCATTCAAGTTAGCCCGAAAGTGACGTGCGTTCTTCTCTATATTAGCGGCATTGACGACAATCATCCAATCTTCAGGCCCTTTGCGGTAAACAATCAAATCATCAATAATACCGCCATCCTCATTGAGCATGGCCCCATAACGGCAGGTATTAACAGGCATGTCTGCGATCGTCTGGACCACCATGCGGTCCAAACCGCTGGCTTTCGCATCACCCTTGATCATAAACTCCCCCATGTGGGAGCAGTCAAAAAGGGAGGCTGTTTTGCGGTTATGTTCCCACTCGGCAAGAATGGATTCATATTGCAAAGGCATGCTCCAGCCGCCAAAGCCCACCATTTTGGCGCCCAAGGCCACATGTACATCCGCTAAAGGAGTATTATGCAAAGAAGTTTCCACGAACAAATATACCCCCCGATTTACCCCCTATTACTGCCAAACGAAGCAATAGGGAATATTATCCAAAAGTTATTTTAAAGTAAAGATAAAAATGATTAAAAACGCGCCATATTCCCTGTTCCTTGGTATGGCGAAAACTATATTAAATGCGCCTGCGTGGACTCGAACCACGAACCCTTAGTTCCGAAGACGCTTAAAATTTAGTTCTTTCGTCAAATTTTGCTCTCTCAAGAATGAAATTCAGCACTTTTAAAAATTTCTGCCAGTTTCATCAAAAGGCTTGGGGAACCCTGTAAGCCTTCTCCTTTCTTGTTGTTGATTGTTGAACGAAGTGAAACGAATTTTGGCAGGAAGATTTTTTATAGATTCGAGATAAACTCAAGCGTATACAACTGACCCTTTAAAACTCTTCCCGACTACAAAATTATGCAAAGCCGTATGTTTATTGACTGAAGATTCAATAAAAAGGTTAAAATCCCTTAAAAGCATCTGGAAATAATTAATGGCTAAATCCTCATTCTTTGTACCAAACAATTTTAAAAACCTGCTGTAATGTTTATCAAAATTGGTGATGGTCATGCCCACCGCTTTATGACTCTTACTATCAACCCTCAAAAGGGTATCTGAATCGAGATTCAAATTTAAAGTATGCTTTGAATCCCCTTCCAAATAATAGAAAACCGCATTATCTTTATCAAGGCTATATTTTATCTTGGCCATATTTTTTCCTATGAAAAAGCGGCAACTTCAACTTGAAGATGTTTCTTACGGGCATCATCAACCAATGTTTCAAGACGGGTAGCGATTTTGTCCTCAATCCAGTCTTCCCCACACTGACCGCAAACCAAAGCAGGAACATCACGGACAACCAGCACGCCCTCACCCAAAGCCACAGTAAAAATAGTCTTACCTGATTTCTTGTTTCCCCCGCAAAGAGGGCAAATATCTTTTTTAAACATTCTTTTTTCTCCTTGTTCGGAAATCATTTTCAAAATAATCTAAACTTGGTTCATAAACCGTTATAATCGCAACTTTTTGAATCTGTTTGCTGTACGCTGCTACAACATGAATTGGTTGACTATCTACCCAAGCTAAAAATAACGCTGATGGCCACGGTTTGTCATCGGGGTATTCTTCTATAATCTCGCCCTTGCGAAGGACTTTAAAAACATCCTCACGCTTAATGCCTCTTTGAAAAATACGCTCCAAAGCATGTCGCTGCCACTGTACATGCCTTTTCTCAATAGAACGCCTTAATCCCTGAATATCAAAAATCACTTATGTTTACCTTTCAAACTCTAATCAAAGTTTATCATATTTGGGCAGTTAAAATACGATTTTCTGTTTGAATTTGGAACTCAGACAATCTGGTCATGGCAAGTTTCATAGCTCCTCAAAGAATACGGCTTCTGGCGATAGAAAACTTTTTCGTAATCAATCACCTCTCCCATTTCAGTTGTTAACCACGGCACATCTTCATGTGAATATTCACTGATTTGATTAGCGTTAAAATGTGACAACTTATCCAAAACATCGTCAATAAGCTTAATTTCGTTGGCATTCAATCTCTCGGGAATACCCTTGGTATAATCTATCCTGTCAACCCCCAACAAAAGCAAGCAATCACCCAAATGAAATTCCTCAATCAAACCTTTTTCAAATTGTTCGAAATCATCTGCCTGGGCCTGGCCGTTGATATCCTCAAAGTCGACACTGATGGGATATGGCCTGACCAGGGTCTCGTGGTCACGACGGATTACCGAAAAACGTTCCCTGTCGATTTTACATTCCAGCTGCCTGTCCACCACTTCAAGAAAATTATTACAATGATAATGCGTATGAAAACCAATCATGTCATTAGCCAGCATCCCTTCCAGGATTTCATTTTTCTGCGGGCATATCCGAAAAGCTTCATAGCTGGGCCAAGGGATATGCCAAAAATGAGCTATGATCAACTGATTGGCCGCGGCCATATCTTTTAATAACTTAGGCAACAGACAAAAATGATAATCCTGGATCCAGATAAATGCCTTTGCGCCCCCTATTTCATCCATAACAGCCTTGGCAAATTTCTGGTTAACATTAATGTAATGCTGCCATTCTTCATGTTTAAAAATAGGACGCTGAAAAGCGGTATGGCAAAGGGGCCAAAGGGCATCATTGGAATACCCGTAGTAATACCCCTCTTCTTCTTGTTTATTCAGCCATACCCGTTTAAGCGTATAGCTTGGATCATCCACCGGAACTTTGATCTTGTTAGACCGGTCCGTGACCCGATGGTCAGCCTCGCCGCTGCTGGCGGCTATCCATAAACCATGGCAAGCCTGCATCACAGGATCAAGCGCAGTAATGACCCCGCCTGATGGCCGCCGGCATTCGATTTTACCATTTTTATAGATGTGTTCATAAGGCTGGCGGTTGGAAACTACGACAAAAAGATAGTCCCCCAGCTTTTCTTGAACAAATTCTTGCAAATCTTCCTTAACAAGCATAGGCCCCTCCTTAAACCGGATATTGAACCAAGGATCACCATAAATAACTCTGTATTTTCCTAAGTACTGCACTGGCAGCTTCTTTATCCGGGTTGATTCCCCCTACCCGGACCTCCACCTTGGTGGAATGCTCAGTTATTTTATGGATATCAATCCACATTTCTCTTCCATCACTAAAAGAACCTTTAATCTGGGTGATTTTTTCCTCATCCGTTTCTTTAACAATATGCAAATCAAGAGACTGCAATGCTAATTTGGCCGCATCAACGGTTGCTTGATACGAAACATGAAATTCTTGCGTCAATTTTCCCGAAAGCCAAACCGCGGTCCCAGCCCCTCCCGCCACCCCTGCCACCAAAGCAAAACAACCACACAGATTCAGCATCAAAATTCCCGAAAAAATCAAAAGTATGGTCTTTTTGAGCATATGCCCTCCTTATGATTTATTCAAAATGCGGGATTTTTCAACATATATCCGCAGCCGCGCAGGGCATGGATCATTTTTTCTTAAATCCATCATCGCTCTTGCGGGTCCTGGCTATTAGGGTTTCCTTCGCTGATAAAACGGGACAAGTCCGTATTGTTCCTTTTCCTCTTGATGCGGTTTCTGTTAAACTTGCCCTTAGGTATATAGAAGCCTCCACTCCCGGCTTTCGGGCTGGGGTCTATGGCCTGGTCGTTGATCATCAATTGGGCCAATTCGTTTAAATGCAAGTTCATGGCCCGCTCTTCTATAAGGGTCTCACTCAATAATTCCACAATCCTTGTATGGCCAAGATCAGCCGCATGCTCGCATGCCCTTCTATAACCGGTAATTTCATATTTCTCCACTGCTTGCATCACGCTGATAATGGCAGTATCCCGGATGGTGCTTTTCTCTAATTCTTTCATTACATATTCACCCTCTCCAATAAAATCTTTCATGGCCCTACAAATCACCGCTTGGGGGTTTTGTCCGATATTGCTGAAAATGTCCTGTAAACGGCCCGCCTGGATTTTCGTGACCCCACCATGGCCCTCCAGAACTGTTTTTAATGCTGACGATTGGCAGGCCTGTGCCATTTTAGGCAGGGCTTGAACCAATTGATATTCTATATTGAACAATTCAGCCAACTCTTCCATTAATAAATCGCTTAAGGTATTGATTCTATTCATAGTCAGCCCCCTTTTTTAAACTTCCATGTTGTCCTCATTTTCCATTTCAATTTTTGTAATTGAAATCGCTTGGTTCTTGTCATGGCTCACTTGGTACTCAACCTGGACCATATCTCCTGCTTTAAGATCTGTCTGTTTTTGCACGTTGTCATATACAGTATTTGAGTCAATGGCTATCCGGATTTCTTTGCCGTCACGATCATCCAAGATTTTAATATAACCGGTTTTTGCTTCTTTAACAGTCCCTTCAGTGATGGTGGTGATGTCCAATGATTTCGCCTGATCGCACATAATAAGAAATGCCGAAGCAACCAGGATCACAAATATCGTAAACAAAGGACTCATTCCCATAATCTGCCGCCTTGACATAATTTCAATGCACCTATGATCTTATGCTTTGTACCCATCTGGTCCTCCTATTTCTGGTCCCACTGCATTTTTGCCTGTACTTACATTACCAAAAATAAGATGAAAATCAGATGAAACCAAAATTAAACCTTTCAAAGGGATTTTAAAGGGTGAAAGATTAATCATTGATTAACCGAACATTAAAATCATTCACTAGCCGTGTTACTTGCTTGACTCACTGTGTGATTTTAAATAAGATAGGTATGATGAAACGCATCGGTATCCCCCAACTCAACAAAGAGGCATGGATTTTCATCTGCCTGACAATCATCAGCGCCATAGTCCTTTTTAAATATGTCAATCTTGTCCCCCGCGTGGATTACAACTTTTTCTTTTCAAACACCGACCCGCAGTTCCAAGACGAAAACACAATTTCCCATTTGTTTAAAAGAAAAGACTTCTTATTGATCATTAATGCCGCCGGCCCCATAAGGTCACCAGAATATATGCAAAGGGCCCATGACCTGAGTGAATCACTTTTAAAATTACCGGGAATTGTCGGGGTCAAAAGCATAGCGTATGGCCCAGGCAGCCTGGATGACGCCATCAAAGGCCCTTTATGGAGCCGCCTTTTAATTGCCAAAGATTTAAAATCCACTAATATTATTGTCTTCCTTAAAGGTTCTTCTCCGCCAAGCCTTATTGCTGATATCGAAACACTTTCCTTTAACTCTTCCAGGGATGACTTTCATCTGATCATCTCCGGTCCTGCCTATATCGCGGAACTGATCAGCCGCCATCTTCTTAAAGATATAAGGGTCTTTAGTCTTTTGGTCCTGGTCATCTTTGGTGTCATCGTGCTGTATATTTTCCGTTCCACTGAAATACTTTTAGGATCGGTGATCAGCTGTATCAGTGCCTCCATGTGGACATTGATGATCGTGCATATGCTGGGTATAAAAATCGGGCTGTTGACGGCCAATTTGGCTACGATCGTCTTTGTCCTGACCTTGTCCCACATCATTTTCATGACCTATAACTGGAAATTTATTATTTCTCAGCAAGGACAAACATCTTCTCCCGTCCAAGGAGCGGTCCATTTGACTTTTTCACCCTCTTTTTGGAGCATGATGACAACCTTGCTGGGGTTCTTAAGCCTACTTTCCGTTCCCGCACAGCCTTTAAAAGACTTAGGAGCTTCCGGAGTGGCCGGCAGCATGGTGGCTATCATTGTCGCCTACAGTGTTTACCCTGCTTTCCTTCGTTTAGTCGAACCTTCGTCTTCAAAAAACAACAGCCTTGACCGTTATCAGGAAAAGGTCGAAAAATTACTTGAAAAAAGAAAAAGATTAACTGTCCTAGGTATTTTTGGCTTATTTTTGCTGGCTTTACCAGGATTATGGATGGCGAACACTGATCCCAGCCTGATCTCGTTTTTTAACAAAAACAGCCAACTGGAGCGGGGGTTAACCTATATTGACCTTCATGGGGGCAGCAGCCCCTTGATCCTGGTAGTTAAAACAAGCACAGGTGAAAAACTCGATACTGAGCAGTCTTACCAAAAGCTCTGGGGATTACAGCGGTCCTTGGAACAATACAGCCAGGTTGGGAGTGTCGTTTCTTTGCCTGTGATGATGGCTGAAGCCAAACGAAATATCCTGGCATCTCTGCTGTCCTGGGAAGACCTGTTGGGCATACTCCGGCAGCCCCAATTCGACGGGATTGCCAGGAGCTTTATCACCGATGACCACCGCATGGGCCTTTTTTTATTGAGGATGAACGAGTCCGACCGGAAAATTTCCAGGCTTAAAGTGATCGAAGAAATCAAGAAAATGGTTTATGCCAACGGACTTGTCCCTGAAATGGTCGGGGGAACTTATAGTTTACAAGGACATTTGTCAACACTGGTGGCTTCCAGCATCATTTTCGGACTCGGGCAATTGATCATCATTTTCTCATTGATCGCCTGGGTGGTTTCAAGGTCGCTGGGGATCGCGCTGGCGATCACTTTGAGCATTTGTGTTATTCCCGTCATAGTCCTGGGGACGGTTGGGTGGCTGCGCATTCCCCTTGATATTATTTCCGCGCCGGCCTCCAACATCGCCCTTGGGTTAGGCATTGATTCCATGATCCACATGGTCAGGGCCTACAGAAGGCAGAAGCGCAAAAATCAAAAAGATGCTGAGGTCTGGCAAAATGTCAGGCACCGTTTTTGGCAGCCTGTGCTGACCTTTACCCTGGTGATGGTCTTGGGCTTCGGCATTTTTAGTTTTTCAGAATTCCCTTCGACCCAGCGCTTCGGCATGGCTGTTGTGTTTGGCGCAATCATTGCCTGTATGACCGCCCTATTTGTTATGCCTACCACCGCTCAAATTAAGGCCCCAAAATTAAGTTGAGAAAAAATAAAACTAACCACGGTCATGGATTTCTTTATAAAAAACATGGTCTTTATACTCATAGGTCTTATCGCAATGCTTGACCCACCAAGGCTTGCCAAACCTGTGGATATTCTCAAAATGATCCGCCCCTTTGGTATAATTTGAATGGGCGGACAACTCCCATGCCTTCGCGGCCATGTCCCATACCAATTGTGGTTGATGCTTAATCCTATTCGATCGATAGCCATAAAAACCTTTAACACTTGCCCGGTGCCGTAAAACTTCGCCGACACAAATCATCCCTTTCAATCCCTGGTCAGCAGCTTCGCTCACTATGATGCTCACAGCAATGTCCTGTGGGACTGCCTGTGCATACGCTTTTGGAATTAACAAGAATAGGATGACAGGGCAAATGCATCTTTTGGCCCAAAGGCCCAATCTCATCGTCATTGTAAGATTCTTTCAAGTGCATCACTTTATTAAAATGCAATATTGACTATTGCATTTGACTGCTGGTTCGTTGTTTCTTGTTGTTCTGTGTTTGAATTGATATAATTAGCAAATACGGCATCTTTTTTTGGAGCCGTGTCCCCCTGGCTGCATCCCTGCAAAAAAATAAAGCACAAAAAACAAATACAAAGCAGGCCATTCATAATATTCCCTTTCAAATAATTGAAGAGATGTGCCGTTTCCACAATGTCCTATCAGAAATTCGGCCTTGCTTTTATTCTTCCTCTTCCCAGGTGTCCGGAAATTCTTGCGGGGTCTTGCCCATTAGAAAATCGTCTTCCTGGACTTCTTGATACAACCAATCCGGGATATGAGTTTGACTTCGTTGATTCATGACCTGTGTCTTATTTTTCATAATCCCTCCCTGGCCTGCCGTTGATGGGGCTTAATAAGGCTGATCACTGCTTTTCTGACCTTACCTTAACAATTAAAAGATGAAAAGAAAATGAATCCATAATTAAAAAAATGAATTCATCGTGAAAAGCAACTCTTTGACAAAATTTTGCTGCAGATCTGCCTATTGGCGGTGTCCTTGGGCATTTATGTCCCGGGCATTATCCATGCCTAGGGCCAGTTCATTTAAATGGAGACTCATCTCTCGCTCTTCCTTGAGGGTCCTATTCAATAATTCCACTATCCTTGTATGACCAAGATCAGCCGCATGCTCGCAAGCCGTTTGATATACAACAATTTCATAACATTCCACCAATTTCACCACATTGATAATAGTAGAATCGCGGTCCTGACACTTTACTGTATGGTTAATCACTTCTTCACTCTCTTCGATAAGCCCTTTCATGGTTTTATTCTTCAATCTTTGGGAAACCTGCCCGATATTACTGATAATATCCTGTAACCGCTCGGCATGGCCTATGGCAACCTCCAGATGGGCCCGCAGGACGAATTTTAATGTCAACGATTGGCTGGCCTCCACCATCTTAGGCAAGGCCTCAACCAATTGGTTTTCACCATTTAACAGGTCAGCCAACTCTTCCATCAATAGGCCTTTTATGTAACTGTTATCTTGCATGTCCTGCCTCCTGCTCTAAAAATACTTTGACAGAATCCAATACTTTTTTTCCTGTGAATACATTAACAAAGGGGAGATGAAATGAAGATGAAGGAACAATTAAAATGCCGATAATAGTTCTTTATTGGTGGGGAATTGCTGGAGTTTTTTAACGAGGGTCTGGGCGGCTTCTATGGGCCCAAGGCCGGCCAGGGAACGCCTGAGTTTGTTTATTTGCTCGAGTTCCTTAGGCTCAAGGAGCAATTCTTGCTTTCGGGTGGCGCTTTTGGAAATATCAATAGCGGGAAAAATGCGGTGATTGGCGATTTCCCTTGATAGAACAACTTCCATATTGCCTGTACCCTTAAATTCTTCAAAAATGACCTCATCCATGCGGCTGCCGGTCTCAACTAAGATCGTGGCCATAATGGTAAGCGATCCGCCATTCTCGATCTTGCGGGCGGCGCCAAAAATGCGGCGCGGCACCTCAAGGGCCCGGGCATCCACCCCGCCGGAGATCGTGCGGCCGCTGGAGCGCGTTTGGGCATTGTGCACGCGTGCGAGCCGCGTCAATGAATCAATGACAATCATGACATCCTTTCCTGCGGCTGCTTCGCCCATCGCTTGCTGCATTAATTTATCCGCGATCTCAATATGGTGCTCATAGCTTTGGTCTGAAGAAGAGTAATGGATCTCACCGGGTATGGTCCTCTTGAAATCCGTGACTTCTTCAGGCCGTTCATCAATGAGCAGGCAATAAAGTTTTAGTTGGGGCACACTTTTAGACACTGCCTGACAAATATGTTTCAAAAAGGTGGTTTTGCCTGAGCCGGGAGGCGCCACGATGAGCCCGCGCTGCCCCATGCCGATGGGACAGATCAGGTCCATGGCGCGCATGGTCAATTCCTTGCTTCCGGCTTCCAGGCGTATGCGCGGGCAAGGGTCAATGGGAGTACCTGCCAAGAATTTATTTTGAGAATTAAAAGGGCGCATAACTAAAGTGAATCTTTATAACGCAATAATTGCCCGCGGGGCCCATCGCAGACCCAAATGTTATTTTGATCATCGCTGACAACGCAATGCGCTCTTTTGTCTGCCGGGGCTTTACCTAACAATGTAAGCAGTCCCTGAGCTGATACTCCAATGACAGTAAGAGTGGCATTTTTTCCAGAAGTGAAATACAAATGGGAAAGCTTTGGATTATAGCTTATCACATCCGGGCCTGGATCAGTCACTAATTCACTCAGTTTTTTATACCCATGGTTTAAATCAAAAACCACGGCCTTGCCTTCCCCGCAAGAAACAAAAAGAAATCCTTTTTGTTCATCCAAGGCATCCCCTCGGGATTTTATGCAACCATTGGGCCATTGAGCAATAATAACATGCGATGTTAAATCAATGGCTGCGGCATATGGACCTAAATTTGTATACGCGAGCCCGCGAAGATGGTCAATCATTAAGGATTCGGGACCTTTAGGAACATGAACAAGGACCATCGCTTTAAGAGTTGGATGGTCCCCACCTGAGAACTTAAAAACTTCCATCTGATTATTATGCGGCTCAGTGGCCCATATTTCATGATTGCCCCCGACATATCGGACATAATCGGCATCCCCTGCCAAATCCGCGGTCACAACTACAGCACCAGGTTTAAGATCAACCACAGTAAGTTCATGTCTACCATGGTCCGCACCAAAAATATAACCTTCACCTTCATCTGCAGAAGATATACCAACTTCATGCCCCTTTTCCATTACTGCGCTCGAGCTAAACCCGCCAATGCTTGTCATTTCAAAAGTCGCAGGATCAATTAAATACAATTTCCCCGTATGCCCTGCTGGTATCAGCACTTTATCCAATTCTGAAGAAAAAACCAAGTCATCAAAACCGATACCGCCCTCACCGCCCGGAATAGCCATAGCTGTCGCTTTCAAAGAAGAATCAGGTGGTTGGGCGAATACAGGATTGATCATTCCTATGAACATCAAAATTAGAAAAAGTAGCATTGTTTTATCCTCTCATGCGTGTCTGGATTCCCGACAGAAGCATTCGGGAATGACAGTATTTAAATTTATGCGTCAAAACAGACTTTGAAATTTATTTTTACGACCACTGTTGTCCCGCCAATCTTCGTCACCGATTCAGAAACACAGCCCCGAAGGGGCGTTGTGTTTCTGGAAATCTAGAAAAGATTGGCGGAATAAGACAACCCGTGGTCGAAAAAATCAATTCCAAAGGCTGTTACATGGCGTCGCGTTTAAAGCAAATTAAAGCGATAGCCGATCCCGGGTTCGTTGATGATGCGTTTTGGATGTGACGGGTTGTCTTCGATCTTCTGGCGCAGGTGGTTTAGATAAACCCGCGCGGAATTGGCTTTTTCTTCGTTTTCCGTCCCCCAGACTTCCCTTAAAATCTGGCGCATCGTCAAGACACGTCCCGCGTTTTTGATCAACGCCGATAATAATCCGTATTCAATTGAGGTCAGTTTAAGCGGCTTGCCATTTAATGTCACATGGCGTGTGTTAAACTCAATGTGCAGGCCGGCATTGTCAAAAATTTCGTTCACGATCCCCGGTGTCGTCTTTCGCCGCAATACCGCGGAAAGCCTTGCGGTGAGCTCAGAGGCGGAAAACGGCTTGGTGATATAATCATCCGCCCCGCTTTCTAAGCATTTGACCTTGATCTCTTCCTGCCCCCGGACAGAGACCATGATAACAGCCACATCGCTAAATTCCCTGATCCGCAAAAGCACGTCAAAGCCTTCCATGTCCGGCAGGCCCATATCCAAAAGCACCGCTTGAGGTTTTTTATAGACGAGCGCTGCCAACCCTTTTTCACCGCTGGCGGCACTCGTTACTTCATACCCGGCATGGGCCAGGATAACTCCCAGCATCTTTTGGATCTGCGGCTCATCATCAATGACAAGAACGATTCCCTTGGGCATCTTATTCTTTTTCTGCCATCGGTAAGGTTATGGTCACCATGAATCCTTGCGGGGACAAATTTTCTGCTTCCACATCGCCTTCATTCAATTGCACAAACCGGCGGGCGATGGAAAGCCCCAAACCTAATCCGCCTTTTTTTGTCTTTGCACCCCGGTAAAATTTGTCAAAAATCTTGGCCAAGGTCACTTTAGGTATCCCTTCTCCCTGGTCAATGACACTGATCCTGATCTTTTGGTCCATGATGCGCACATGGATATCAATCTCCCCGCCTTCGGGCCCATGCACCAAGGCATTATGGACAATGTTCTTCAAGGATTGAGTGATCATATAAAAATCCGCATTCACATACAAAGGGCCTTGAGGACAATCCAAGTGAATGCGCTTTTCATCCGCCTGGGTCACGACCTGTTTGAGGGCCTGGTCTATGATGTCCTTGACTTCGCACCAGGCAAAATTGGGGCTTAAATTTCCGGTATCCAATTTAGTCAAGTCCAGCACGGCGTCAACCCCGCTGGTCAGACGCAGGCAAGCCAAGCGGCATTCTTCCAAAAGTTCCATGGCGTCTTTAGGCCATTGATGATACAAAACCAGGGCATCCAGATAACCGGAAATGATCGTCAAAGGCGTCTTTAATTCATGCGATAAATTATCAAGCAAAGCACTTTGCAGATTTTGCGTGTCTTCCTTCATTTTGGCCTCACGCGAAATTTTTAACAACTGGTCTTTTTCCAACATCACTGTCATGAGGGCCATAAATGATTCTAATAACGTCCTTTGGGCCAAATCCAAAGGCTTTTCTTCTAATAGGTTAATGACCAACACCGCCCTGACCTGCCCCGATGACATTAATGGCAAATACATCAACGGCTGTTGAGACAGGGTGTCTGAAAAACGGCCGGCGGCTTTCTTATTGGCCACCACCCATTGGGCCATGCCTTTTTGATTATCATTCATTTCTATAGCATCACCGATGGCATTCTCAAAAAGAGGCTGTTCATTTTCATCGATCATAAGGATGCAACTACTGGATTGGCAGAGTAAATTAATTTGGCTGGTTGCAACACGCATCGCTTGAGCTATGTCTGTGCTTAGGGCCAAGGCGCGGGTCAATTCATACAAAGATTCTGAACGCAGGCGCTGCTTCTGTTCGACTTCCTTTTGACGGCGCAGCTTGGAGGTCACAAACCCCATCATCAAGGCAGTGACAAAAAACATCCCCAATAATCCCATGTCGTAGCTGCTTTTGAAACCAAAAGTGTATTGAGGGGGGATAAACAAAAAGTCCCATGCCAGGGCGCTTAACGCCGCCAGCATGAACGCGGCTGACCTTCCTAAAAAAGACCCGCTTAAAACAACGGTCAGCAAATACATGAGCCCCGTATGGTGGTAACCTGTCCATTGTTGCAAAAACATGTTTATAGCTGTTGCCATAGCAAACATCAAAATACTCAGGCCATATTCATGGGGCCTGAGTTTAGATAAAAACACTTTCGGCTTCTCTGGAAAATTCTTGGCGGTGGTGGACATCCGTACCATGTGCACATCGATTTGCCCGCTTAAATTGACTAACCGGTCGGCCAAGGTCGGAATTCCCAACAATCGCTGCCAATTTTTCTCGACAGATTTCCCGATAATGATTTGGGTGACGTTCTCTTTATTGGCCACATCAATGATCACTTGGGCCAGATCATCGCCCACTTGATGGATGATCTCAGCGCCCAGCTGGCGGGCCAGGCCTAAATTTTTCATCAAACGCTCTTTATGCTCTTCGGTCAACGACGCGGATCCTTCCACGTGCAAGGCGATCCAGGAAGCATCCAGCATCCCTGCCCAGCGGCGGGACATGCGGATCAAGGACTCGGAAAACGGCGTGATCCCGACCGCGACCAGGATCCGCTCGCCGCTTCGCGTGGGGCCTGAAAGACCTTTGGCCAGCATCAGCGAACGCAGGTTCCGGTTGACATGGGCCGTGGTCAAACGCAGGGCCATTTCCCTTAAAGCCGTCAAATTCTCAGTTTTAAAAAAATTGGTAGTGGCGGCACGGGCTTGGTCAGGCACATACACCTTGCCTTCTGCCAGGCGTTGGTGCAAGGCCTGCGGAGAGAGATCGACAAGCGTGATCTCTGAGGCTTCATCAAGGATGGTGTCAGGGACTGTTTCTCCGACGGCAACACGGGTCAAGGCCAGGATGTCTTCACGGCGGCTGTCGACATGCTGCACATTCAGGGTGGTGAAAACATCTATGTCCGCAGAAAGTATTTCCAGGACATCCTGATAACGTTTAGGGTGCCGGCTGCCGGGGGCGTTGGTATGGGCGAGTTCATCGACTAGTACCAATTGAGGACGCTTCTTAAGGATCTCATCGATATCCATTTCCTCTAAGAGGATGCCGCGGTAATCAATTTTCTTTAAGGGGACCTGCTCTAAACCTTCCAGCAAGGCCTGGGTCTCGGCACGGCCATGCGTGCAGACAACCCCCACCAAAACCCGAAAGCCCTCTGTCTGACGCTGGCGCGCCTCCTGAAGCATGGCATAGGTTTTACCGACACCAGGGGCCATGCCAAAAAAAATCTTCAACTTGCCGCGGTGATTATCTTCGGCTTTAACTCTGGCCAATACTGCATCCGGATCAGGTCTTTCCATGCCTTATATCATACTCGGTCCAAACACCTTTGCGAGGATTTTTTGACCCGTTTGCCGAGCAAGAAACAGGGAATATTTATTTTTTATATTGATCTAAGGCGAGGTTGAGTTGCAGAACATTCACAACTGGTTCGCCTAAAAACCCTAAAAAGCGGCCTTGGGTGTTTTGATCGACGATTTGTTTGACCGCGTCTGTCGTCAATCCGCGTACGCGGGCCACACGCGCTAATTGATAATTTGCGGCGGCTAAACTGATATGCGGGTCTAAACCGCTGCCTGAGGAGGTCACTAAATCGACCGGGATGGGATCGTTGTTATTGGGACCAGCGGCTTTTAAAGCAGTGACCCTCCCTTTTACCTCATCCAGTAAAGCGGGATTTGAAGGCCCTAAATTTGAACCTGAAGACGAAGAGCCGTTATATGCAGGGCTCGTTGCTGAAATCCTGCCCCAGAAATATTTCGGGTCATCGAAATTCTGCCCGATCAACGTTGAGCCCAATATTTTACCGTCTCCTGAAACGATCAAGCTGCCTTCGGCCTGTTTATGAAATACGGACTGCGCGATCCCGGTCACGACCAGGGGATAAATAATCCCGGTGAGCACGGTGAACAGGATAAATAAAACGATGGTTGGTCTAAGTTGTGCCAGCAACATTGTATAATCCTCCAGATCGTATAATCTTGTCATTCTGAGGCGAAGGTCGTATTGACCGACGAACAACTGTGAGTGGTCGTATTGACCGACACTCACAGTTGTTCGCCGAAGAATCTCTTAAAGAATTAATTTTGTTGAGATCCTTCGCTTCGCTCAGGATGACAAATTAAAAACATTAAACCAAATGCAACGCAGCTAAAATCATGTCGATCAATTTAATCCCGGCGAAAGGGGCGATGATGCCTCCGACCCCGTAAATCAACAGATTGTCCCGTAAAAGACGGCTGGCGGCCATCGGTCTGTACGGTACGCCGAATAAAGATAAAGGAATCAGAAATATAATGATCAACGCGTTAAAAATGACCGCGGATAAAATGGCACTTTGCGGCGTGGTTAATTGCATGATATTAAGCGCCTTGAGTGCCGGATACGTACCCACAAACGCTGCCGGGATGATCGCAAAATATTTGGACACGTCATTGGCAATACTAAAGGTGGTCAATGACCCCCTGGTGATCAAAAGCTGTTTGCCGATTTTAACGACCTCAATCAATTTCGTGGGATTGGAATCTAAATCCACCATGTTCCCGGCTTCCTTGGCCGCCTGTGTTCCGGTGTTCATGGCCACCGCCACATCGGCTTGGGCCAAGGCAGGCGCGTCATTGGTCCCGTCGCCGGTCATGGCGACCAAACGGCCGCCGGTCTGCATGTCACGGATCAATTTTAATTTTGTTTCCGGGGTGGCCTGGGCCAGGAAATCATCCATCCCGGCTTCCGCGGCAATGGCCGCGGCTGTTAAAGGATTGTCCCCGGTGATCATGATGGTCTTAATGCCCATGCTGCGTAACTCCGCAAATCGTTCTTTGATGCCCCCTTTGACAATATCTTTTAATTGAATGACCCCAAGGACATTTTTATTCTCCGCAACTACCAAAGGTGTCCCGCCGCCCTTGGAAATGGTCTCGATGGTTGATTTCAAATCATCGGGAAAAATCCCGCCGGCGCGCCGGACATAGCCTTCAATGGCATCAACAGAGCCCTTTCTGATTTGGCGATTTTGCCCTAAATCCACCCCGCTCATCCTGGTTTGGGCGCTGAAAGGAATGAACTTCGCTTCCAATTCCTGGGTTTGCCTCTCCCTGATGCCATATTTCTCTTTGGCTAAGACAACAATGCTGCGGCCTTCCGGCGTTTCATCGGACAGGGAAGATAATTGGGCGGCATCGGCCAAGGACTCAGGACTGACACCCTTTGTCGGGAAAAAAGCCACTGCCTGTCTGTTGCCAAGTGTTATAGTCCCTGTCTTATCCAGTAACAATACATCTACGTCTCCTGCGGCTTCTACGGCCCGTCCGGAAGTGGCAATGACATTGGCCTGGATCATGCGGTCCATGCCGGCAATACCAATAGCCGGCAATAAACCGCCGATCGTGGTAGGTATCAGGCAAACCAGCAAAGCGACTAAAACAGTCACGGTAATGACGACACCTTTTCCGGCGGTCGCAACACTAAAAATGGAAAATGGCAAAAGGGTCACTGTCACCAATAAAAAAATGATCGTAAAAACGACCAATAAAATGCTCAAGGCGATTTCATTGGGGGTTTTTTGTCTGCGGGCCCCTTCAACCATGGCGATCATATGGTCCAAGAATGTTTCTCCCGGATTGGCGGTGATGCGCACGACCAACCAATCCGAAAGGACACGGGTCCCGCCGGTGACTGAGGAACGGTCTCCGCCGCTTTCACGGATGACCGGAGCGCTTTCCCCGGTAATGGCACTTTCATCCACGGATGCGACCCCTTCAATGACCTCGCCGTCCATTGGGACATAATCGCCGCGCTCAACCAAGACAACGTCACCTTTGCATAAGGTTGTGGCTGAAACACTGCTGCAACTGCAGCCATAGTTGGGCTTGGACATTTTTTTGGCCGGTGTATCTTTGCGGGCACGGCGCAGGCTCTCGGCTTGGGCTTTCCCGCGGCCTTCAGCCATAGCTTCGGCAAAATTCGCGAATACTATAGTGAACCACAGCCATAAACAGATGGCTAAAATAAATCCGGCGCTTGCCTCCCCGTGGCCGCCTAAGGCCTGCACCCATAATCCGGTGGTCAAAATACTGCCCACCAGGACCACGAACATCACGGGATTCTTGATCTGGTGCCGGGGGTCTAATTTCTTAAAGGAATCAATAACTGCCGGCCATAATATCGCCGGCTCGAATAGTGATGTTACTTTATTGGATGTTTTTTTCATAAAATTCCTCTTAAGATTCCCGCGAGCAACTGCGAGTGTCGGTCAATCCGACCTTTCGCGGGAATGACATTAACTATATAACATTAAATGTTCCACAATAGGCCCTAAGGCCAGTGCCGGGAAAAATACCAAAGCCCCTATGACCAAAACCACCATGGCCAAAAAGAAAATGAACAGCGGCGTATGTGTCGGTAACGTCCCTTGGGTTGTCGGTATAATTTTCTTGGCGGACAAAGACCCTGCAATGGCCAGCATCGGGATCGCCACCCAATAGCGGCCAAAAAACATGCAAATTCCTGTCAATACATTATAAAACACCGTGTTTGCATTGATACCGCCAAAAGCGCTTCCATTATTCCCGGTGGCTGAACTAAAAGCATAAAGGACCTCGCTAAACCCATGCGGCCCGGGATTTGAGATACCGGCTTTTCCCGCGACTGTAAGCACGGCAATGGCTGTCGGTAACAAAATAAACAGATGGGGAATGACAGCAACCAGGGAAGCCATCTTCATTTCAAAAGCCTCGATTTTTTTGCCTAAATATTCCGGAGTACGGCCGATCATAAGGCCGGCTATAAAAACAGCCACCACAATAAATGCGATCATGCCATATAAGCCGCAGCCGACACCGCCAAAAATGACCTCTCCAATTTGTATAAGCCACAAAGGTATCATTCCTGACAAAGGCATATAAGAATCGTGCATGGAATTGACAGACCCATTGGCCACGGCTGTGGTCGTGACCGCCCAAATAGCTGAATTGGCAATACCAAAACGGGCTTCCTTGCCCTCCATGTTCCCGCCGGGTTGGAGATCTGTTGCCCTTTGGTCCACACCTAATTTATCCAACAAAGGATTGCCTTGCTGCTCAATTTGTATGCCATACCAGAGGCATGGAAGAAAAATAAGGAACATCGCGGCCAATATGGCCCAGCCTTGCCGGCGGTCTTTGACCATCACTCCAAAGGTGTAGCACAAAGCCACGGGAATCAGCATGATCGCTAATAATTCTAAGAAATTTGATAAAGGGGTCGGATTTTCATACGGATGGGCAGAGTTGACATTATAAAATCCGCCGCCATTGCTGCCTAACTGTTTGATGGATATCTGGGACGCCACTGGCCCTAAGGCAAGGTCCTGTTCTGTGACCGGCTTGTTATTACTATCCTTGGTCGCTTGCAGCAGTGTTGCCGCGGCACTTTTACTGAAAGTTTGCGGTATACCCTGGGAAACAAAAGCAAGTGCAAATACCAGCGACAAAGGCAGCAAGATATAAAGAACGGTCCTTACCAGGTCCACCCAAAAATTCCCGATCGTGTTCATCTGCTTTTGGATAAATCCCCTGATAATGGCGACTAAAATAGCCATGCCTGTTGCAGCAGAAACGAAATTCTGGACCACCAGGGCCGTCATCTGGGTCAAATAACTCATGGTGCTTTCCCCGCCATAGCCTTGCCAATTTGTATTAGATGCGAAACTCACTGCGGTATTAAAAGATGAGTCCGGAGATACAGCAGGCATGGCCATAGGATTTAATGGAAGGCTGGCCTGAAGGCGCTGGAATGCATAAACCACCAATACACCCAAAATATTAAACATGATCATGGCCACGGCATAGGTTTTCCAGGACATGCCTTCTTGCGGATCCACACCGCAAAGCCGGTAAATCCCTCTTTCTACGGGCGCAAACCACACGTTTATACCTATGGGGCTTCCCTCATATATACGGGCCATGTAGATACCAAAAGGCTTGACCGTTAAAAGCACGACCCCAAGGAAAAAAACAGCTTGGATAAAATCATTGAGGCTCATTAGAATATCTCCGGTTTAAGCAAAGCAATTAAAAGGTAAATAAATAACAAAAATGATGTGATGCCGCCGATCCAATAAATGGCTAACATAGGCACTCCCTTCCTATACTTTGGAACACAAAACAATAAAGGCCCAAGAGACGAGGCCAAAGAAAATTGTTAATGAAATGTAAATAATATCCGTCATAAAATATCTCCCTTGATGCCATCTTGAGCCCTTCGCTTCGCTCAAGGGCAGGCTCCGCGAAAGATCTTAAGACTCCTTAAGATTTTTCGCTTCGCTCAGAATGACTATACCGTTAAAAATAAGTTTAATATAATTGCTGATTTTAGCTAATTAAAAGAAGACGATAGGGTATTAAAAAAGTATTAAAACAGCTTGAGCGGTAAACGGGAGGGTATTAACGAGTTTTATTCATAACCATACTTTTTGACAAACCATGTTTTCAACGCTTGAACTGACCATAAGTAAATCCCCACAATAGCAATGAGAAACAGGAAGAAGGTGGCCGGCGGCATGACAAACTTAAAATAAGCCCCGAGTGGTGTATACGGAAGGACCAGGGCTATGGACGTAATGTAAATGGATGTAAATATTAAAAACGGACTTGGCCAGCTTTCAACAAACGGGATTTTTCCTGTGCGGATAATATGAATGACCAAAAGCTGGGTACACATGGATTCAATAAACCAGCAGGTGGCAAACGTGGCTTGGTTGGCATGGTATATAAGCAGCAATATCCCCCATGTCATATAATCAAACACGGAGCTTAAAGGACCAAAATACATCATGAATTTCATGATGTAATCAACGTTCCAAGACCTTGATTTCAACAAATACTCTTCATCAACGTCGTCCGAAGGGATCGCCACCTGAGAGGCATCGTAGAGAAAATTATTCAAAATAATTTGTATCGGGAACATGGGGATAAACGGCAGGATCAAGCTTGAACCTGCCATACTGAACATGTTCCCGAAGTTTGAACTCGCCCCCATTTTGATGTATTTGAAAATATTTCCGAAAACACGCCTTCCCTCCAATACACCGTCACGAAGCACCATCAAATTCTTCTGCAAAAGAATAATGTCAGCGGACTCCTTGGCAATATCAACGGCATTATTGACAGAAATCCCCACATCTGCCGCTTTCAAGGCCGGCGCGTCATTAATGCCATCTCCCAGGAAACCAACGGTATGGCCGTTCCTATGTAAGGCATGGATAACACGCTCTTTTTGTAAAGGCGAGAGCCTGGCAAATACCGTGGTTGTCTTCACTAAATCTTTAAGCTGGTCATCCGTGATCTTTTCTAATTGGACCCCGGTCAAAAGCCCTTTGATATCAAGCCCTACATCGCTGCATATCTTTTTGGCGACTAAATCATTGTCTCCGGTAAGTACTTTAAGTTCTATGCCTAATTTCCTCAATACTTCAATCGTTTTCTTGGCTGTCGGCTTAGGCGGATCAAGAAATGCGATATATCCCTTTAAAACAAGGTCGTATTCATCGTCCTTGGAATAAACGTCCTTGTTGACAGCCATGTCTTTGTAAGCGACCGCCAGGACCCTGAAACCATCCGCGCTCAGGGAATCATACTCTTCCTTTAGGTCCGTCATGACGATCGGTCCCAAGTCCTCAAGCTCCCCGTCGAGTTCATATTTTGTACATCTTTTCAAAATTTCTTCGGGAGCGCCTTTAGAAATGATCTTGTGCTTTCCCTCCATGTCCACGACCACCGACATGATCCTCCGGGAAAAATCAAAAGGCATTTCATCGACCTTTTTATATTCCTTGACGATCAGCTTTTCATACTTTAAAACCGCCTTGTCCAAAATGTTCTTAAGGCCGGTCTGGTAAAAACTGTTCAGGTACGCCAGCTTCAAAACACCCTGGTCTTCTTTGCGGACCACATCACAATATTTCTCCAAAACGATCCTGTCTAAAGTCAGCGTCCCTGTCTTGTCCGTGCAAAGCACGTCCATCGCCCCGAAATTCTGGATGGAATTCAAACGTTTGACGATGACGTCCTTTTTGGACATCGCGATGGCGCCTTTGGACAAATTGATCGTCACGAGCATAGGAAGCATTTCAGGGGTCAGGCCAATGGCCACCGACAGTGAGAATAAAAGCGCGTCCATAAATTTATTTTTGAAGCTATCGACAACGCATATAAAAATAACCAGGCCAATCATTGCGATGATCATCAGCCAAACAAATTTATTGATACCTCGATCAAAACTGGTGGGCTGGTCAATGGAAGCGAGGCGCTTGGAGATCTCCCCGAATTCAGTGGCGAGCCCTGTTTTGATGACAACCCCTAACGCAGTGCCGCTGACCACACTTGAACCCATAAAGGCAATGCTATTGGAGTTCGGCGTCTTTTCCACCGGCATGGATTCACCGGTCAATGCGGCCTGATTGATAAACAAGTCTTTAGCTTGGATGATCCTGATGTCCGCCGGGATCATGTCCCCGGCAAACAGATCCACAATATCGCCGGGAACGATCTGTTTAATGGGAATTTCTTTAGATTTGCCGTTGCGATATACCGTTGCGGTGGCACGCACCATCTCGCTTAATCTATCCGCTTCTTTGCCTGCCCGGTATTCCTGGAAAAAGCCAAGAACAACGCTCATGATGGCCATGAGACCTATGATCGAACCGCTGACCGCGTCCCCTGTCCAAAAGGTCACGGCTGATATAACAATAAGCAAAACAATCAAAGGGTGAAAGAACTTGAGGATAAATTGAAGAACGAGGGTCCTTTTCTGTTTCCTGGCAGCTTCATTAAAACCATATTCGGCCAGGCGCTTTTGGGCTTCAGCTTCGGAAAGTCCGGTTGGGCACGTTTGAAATTTATCAAACAAGGCCTCTTTGAGGCATTCTTTATATTCAAAATCAAGGACCTGGGATTTTTGTTGGTTATTCATGACGAACCATGGGGTTTAACCGTGTTACGGCCACCATCAACCCGAAAATCATCCACATAAGCATGCTGAGTTGGACCGTAAAAAAAGTATTGTCAAAAAAACTTTGGACCATAAAACCGCATAAGCCGGATATGCAGCCTTGAAGAATGGACAAAGTCCACAGGTCTTTAATCTGATTGCAACAACTTAGACCATGCCGCAACAAAACAAACAACATCCATAAGAAACAGGCCAGCCCCACTATCCCTATTTCAGCTGCCATCTGAAGATAACAATTATGCGCATACCACCAGGTTTCCGGGTCAATTTTCCGTTTAAGGACCCTTGTATAGGTATTGAGCCCTGTTCCCCAGATTGGAGATGAACGGATGATCAAAACCGCTTTCTTCCAAAAGTTAAATCGTCCTGAACCGCCCTGTTCTAAAATTGATTTAACATTTAAAAAAGAATTTTTTACTTGAACACCCTTATTATTGTCATTGATCAAATAAAGGTGCCTCACATTATTTAAAGAAGGCAAAAAAATAAAAATAAAAACCAGCAATAAAGCGCCCGCAATCAAGGCCTTGCGCCGGTCCATCAGAATAGTTATAAATATTATGCTTAAATAGCCGATCCAGGAACTCCTGGAATATGTCCAGCATAAACAAGCCAGCAATAGGACTAAAAAAAAAGCCAATACGCCTACCAAGACCAAAGATCCGTGGCGCCTAATCGCTGCATATAATAAATGAATGGCCAGGCCAAAGACCGGCAATAAATACACGCCGAATCCATTAGCTCCGAAAAATGTAGAATTGATCCGCCCGCTCGGGACAAAATTCTCACCCGAAATAATGTGCCCTTTCAAAAAGTCTTTGCCTGTATAATGCTGCCACAACCCGCTCATTACCGTAATAAAAGCAGACGCAAAAAAGAAAAACAAAAACAACCTGATTTGTTTTTCTTCTTTAAAGGATTCAATAAAACTAAAATACATGAATACGCATTTGAGAAATTTACCGATAAAAGCGGTAAAACTGAGCGACGGATACTGGCTGAACACAACAGAGATAAAAACTGCCAAAACCAAAAATTTCAAAGGACGATCAAGAAAATTGACAGGCGGGGCAAAACCTTTCCAGACGGAATAGACCCTGCCCAATAGATTTAAATGAGCGGACTTTACGGGCCAATCGGCAATAATACGGTTTATTTTCTTGAGAAAAAAGAAAAAAACCGCCAAGACCGCAAAAGAATTAAGCAGGGCAATGGAAGCCGGCAGAACAAAAATGGATGCGCATAGGGAGTAAACAATGACCTGGTCGCAAAAAACTTCAATAGCCATACTTTTTATTCATCTTAACCTGATATCGTCCTGGCTGACATGGTCTTCATAAAAAGTCTTTCCCCAGCCGACCACCTTGTTATCGACCAGGCAAACCGGGACCTTTTCCAGGGAAGACTGGGATTGCCGTTGATAAATATAAAACTCAACATGTGTCAGGTCGGTTTTTTTGTAAATCTCTATTTTCTCCGGCCTTCCTTCCAAATCAATCAATTGCATCTTGGTCATGCCAAATTGAGGACCGACGAAAGGTTTCTCTATTACAAGACTGGTCGTATGCGCGCAACCGATAAGGCTGAACAATAAACCAACGATCAAAAAACTCTTCATATTAAAAAACCGGCCTCTTAATGGGTCTTTAGTACTTCTAATTTATCCAATAAATACTTGTCCAGGTCAACGCCCGATGTGCTCACAATTTCAATATGGTCGATTTTTGAGCCCAGGACCAAGTAAATGAGATATGAGTCAAATATAGGATGTTCTTCATTAATGCCGATCTGTTTGCCCTCTGCCCGGGGGTCGAGGGTATATTCCTGATCATCATCAGAATAAACCTTAATGAGGAACGGGCCAAAATCATCTTTTGGTTTAATGGATTTATCTTCGGGAGGGAAAGGTTCGTTCTTGAATGTGACCATATAAGTCAATTGTTTGGGTAATATATCCACCGGTTGATGAGAAAAAGAAACCGGGCTTTTGAATTCAACGGAGCATTGCCTCTCCTGGATCTCTTTGCCTTTTTGGGACGGTGACATACCAAATAACCCTTTCCAAAATGACATTTCGCTTCCAGGGCTGTATTGACGCAAATAACCTGAATAAATTTTAACGCCTCCGGGCCCTCCTGCTTGGGCATAAGACCGGTCAACCGGTATCAAAAGGAATAAAAGAATAACTGCCAAAAATGCTCTGACCATTCCAAGCTCCTTTTTTAGGTTTTACTATTTAAGCCCTTAATCCCTCACAAAAAGCTTCTTCAAACAGGTCTATCGCCAGATCTATCTCCCTATTTGTTATAAACAAAGACGGCGCTAAAGTAAACACATTCTTAAAATATCCTCCGATACTCAAAAGCAGCCCCTGCTGGCGGCCGGCAGAGGTCAATTTCCCCTTTAAACCGATGTTCATGATCTTCTCTGTTAATTCGCGGTCCGGCGTATGCCCGTCTTTTTTGCAAATTTCAATGCGCAATGCCAATCCCAATCCGTCCACATCGCCGATTTGCGGGTATTTTGACTTTAAATCTTTAAGACGGCCCAAAAAATACCTTCCCTTTTCAGGGACGCTGGCGGAAAAGTCCGACTCTTCGATCAAGTTCATGACCCCCAAAGCCGCGGCGGTACCTATGGAATTGGATGAATAGGTGGAGTGTGTTGAGCCCGGCGGGAAAACTTTTGGAGAAATCAAATGTTCCTTCGCCCATATGCCTGAAAGCGGGTTAAGACCGTTAGTGCAGGCCTTGCCGAAAACAATGATGTCCGGGACCACGTCAAAATTTTCGATCGCCCACATTTTACCGGTGCGGTAAAAGCCCATATGGACCTCATCGTCCACGAACAAGACCCCATAGCGGTCGAGCAGTTTCTTGAGTTCTTTAAAATAACCCTTCGGGGGCACGATGTAACCTCCGGTGGCCTGCACCGGCTCGACAAAAAAAGCCCCGTATTCGCAATTTTTGGTCTTAGGGTTGACCAGTGAATAATATTCCGATTCGAATAATTTTTCGAACTCCTTAAAACAAGACATGTCGCAACAATCTTTCCCGCGGTTGGAAGGACAGCGGAATTGATAGGGAAATTGGACAAAGTGGGCCCGGTCCGCGAAATGCCCGAAATGTTCTCGGTAACGGTAGCTTGAGGTGATCGCGGTGGCCCCCAGCGTACGGCCATGATACCCGCCCATGAATGCGAAAGCGGCATTTTTCCTGGTATAGTTGCGGACGATCTTGATCGCGTCCTCGATGGCAGCGGCACCACCGATATTAAAATGCACACGGCCTTTTTCGCCAAAGGTACGCTCAATGTTTTTAGCAATCTTTTCAGCAAGCAAGATTTTTTCTTCATGTAAATACTGGCAGGACAGCTGTGGAAGCGTGTCTATTTGGTCTTTGACAATATTATTTATATACTCATTCTTATACCCAAAATTCGCCACCGAATGCCACATTTGCAAATCAAGATATTGGGTCCCCTGGTTGTCATAAACATAAGTCCCCTCGGAACGGCTGAAAATCTTAAGCTCCCTGGCGTAATGCACAGTATCGCCCCAAGAACAATATTGGGCTTCTTTGGCCAAAAGGACCCCCTCATCAGTGGGCGCCAGGCCTTCCTCGTGCCGCGACAACTTCCCCATGAAATGCCCCTTTCGAAACAATTTAAAGACAAGAATTGGTTATTATATCACAAATAAAAAAACTGTCATTTATTTAAACTGCCGCGCATCCCTTTTAATTCCTTGAGGCGTTTGGCATCCGGTTTAGGATAGGACATTTTCAGGCCTTTAAGCGTGTCCAGGATGGTTTGGGAGATGATCAGCCGCGCGTTTTCTTTATCATCGGCAGGAACAATATACCAGGGTGACTTGGGGCTGCTGGTGGCGCCCAAGCAAGCTTCATAAGCCTTCCTATAATCATCCCAATATTTCCTCTCTTTTATGTCATCGGGAGTGATCTTCCAATTCTTTGACGGGTCATCCAGGCGGTCAAGAAACCGCCGGCGCTGTTCTTCTTTGGAAAGATGCAGAAAAAACTTGATGACGCGGGTACCATTACAGTAAAGGTGTTCTTCCAGGTCCCTGATGGAGCGGTACCGCTCTTCCCAAATGGTTTTTGGACTTAACAAAATTTCCGGTATCTGTTCCCCCTGAAGGACCTGAGGATGCACTCGGACTATCAACACTTCCTCATAATAAGAGCGGTTGAAGATGCCGATCTGCCCGCGCTGGGGCAAATCCCGGGTGGTGCGCCATAAAAAATCATGGTCAAGCTCCTCGGGGCTGGGATGTTTGAAACTAAAGACCTGGCAGCCTTGGGGGTTGAGGCCGGACATCACATGCTTGATGGCGCCGTCTTTTCCGGCGGCATCCATCGCCTGAAAAATCAGCAACAGGGCATAGCGGTTGTCCGCGTAAAGGATGTTTTGTATATCGCTTAATTCTTCAATGTGCCGGGCCAAAATACCTTTATACTGGTCTTTAGATTTATAAAATGGCTTAATAAGGGTGGGACACTTTTTAAGCTCAACCTTCCGGCCTTCCTTGACCTGAAAATCTTTAGGTTTGATTTTCATTCTTGTCCTTTGGCTGTTGCGATGGGGCGATCTCAGATTGGATATCATCCATCTTTTTGGCGAGCTGGGCCAAAACAGCCGCGTAATCTTTCTGCCATACCTTCATGTCATGCTTGATGGCATCTGATTCCGCCTTGATATCCACCAGGGAAGACTGTATTGTTTTGTTCTCATTTTCTATTTCCTGCCTTTTTTCCACTTCCCCAAGAAAAGCCTCTTTCTGGGCAGCCAGCGCATCTTTCTGGTCAGCCAAAGAACCATTCTGGTCGTTGATTTGCTGTTGGGCATCCTCCAGATCTTTGCTTAAACGGTCGATTTGGTCCTGCTGGAATTTGAATTTATTGCCATTGACCTGTGACTCTAGCTTCTGCCGGTCACTCCATGCGCTCAACTCCGATTTTTGCTTTTCGCAGAAATTGTAAAGCAAGGCATCAAAGGCCAGGGCAATAATGCCTATGATCAAAATAAGGACCCTGAATATATTAAGCCATAATTTCATCATAAAGATTGCTCACCGGTATGATCTTCTCGATTTGAAACTCCAACCCATCAAAACCTTCGCGCCTGATACGGTCAACCAGGGCCGGATCAAACTGCATCGGCACACCAGTACCTTCTTTGCGGACATTCATTTGCAAATTAGAACGGTTAAAATCGATACCGCCGACAGGATTAGAGTGTACCGCGGGATCAGGCGGCAAACCGCGTTTAATGCCTTCAAGAGCTTTGATGACATCTTTCTTTAATTCTCTTAAATATTTTTCTTCACTTTTTTGTTTTATCGCGTAGTACGCCCCTTTAGACGACACGACCAAATGCCTCAAAAATGCCCCGCTGGTGCCGATGCGCCTATATCCAGTCGAATCAAATCTCAATGCGCCCCATTTTCCAAACATTCGAAGCTGCAATCGTTCCTTGATATCATTTTGGAAAGACTCGAAAAGCTCAGGTTGAAAATATTGATCGTCAGTCAGCAAAAGCAAGGCCACATTCAGGATGGGGCCTTCTTTTTGCACAGAATAATCAATCGGTTGGTCAAGGTTTTTTTCTATGATGGTTTCAATGACCTTGCGTGCAGTAATGGGGCCTTGCACCTTGGTATTTTGGTCAATGCTTTGACGGTCAGACTGTTGTTGATTGATGTCGCTCTCGATAGCGTCAAGCTTCTTATTCAAATAATCCGTATAATCTTGCCTTTCAGCCTCTGAACGCACTGCGAAGAATTTCACATTGCGCACCGGGCCATCCGGATTATCTACAATAACGGGATAATCCATAAACCTTACCGAAGGCCATTTCTGTTTTAAATCATCCATTAATACTCTATAAACCACATTCCATGATTCTGTAAAATCCAGCGTTGTTTCCTGATTGTCCATTAAGACAGGTACAGCATAAAGTTTCCGGTGATTAGGTCTGGGATCATAAAGCCACCTAGTTAAATTAAACCTCATAAACTCAATAAATCGCCGCATGATTTCTAAATTAGCTTTATGGGAAGCAAAAACGACGTACTTGACACCCTTGATCTCTTTGGTGCTCATCGCCTCGTCCGATTTGGCCTCTTTAGGATGGTGGCGGAAGTGGTCGACATCTTTCACTTCATGCTCCACATATGAGTCTTCTATTAAATGGGAAGATATTTTTTCCAGGGCTTCCACGACTTGAGGGTCAAATTGGCTTCCTGTCCCCCTTCTGATAATACTTAAGGACTGTTCAATGGTCAGCCCGGATTCACGATAAGGCCTCACTTCCCTTAAAGCCGATAAAACATCGGCCACTGCCAGGATCCTTCCGCCCCAGGTAATGTACGGCGCTTTTAAGCCTTTCGGATAACCTTTGCCATTTATAAATTCATGATGCTGGCCGGCAATCTCGCGTATAACATCCGGTATTCCCAATTCTTCCATAATTTGCTCGCCATACTTCATGTGCAGGTCCATGGCTTCCTTCTGTTCTTTACTAAATCTGCCGGGGAAATTCAAGATCGGATATTCGATCTTTGTTTTACCGACATCATGGATAGCGGCGGCAAAGACTATCTTGAGGACATCATCTTCCGACAGTTTCAAGGTGTCTGCTAAAGCGTCGGCCAATTCGAAAGCACGCACCGTGACTGCCATTTGGTGACGGACAGTCCATAGGCGTGACGTAGAAATCCCCTCATCATCTTTTTTCGATTCATCCCACTCATCATAATATTTAGCCTCATATTCACGGACTTTCCGGAAATCACCGCCATAAGTTGAATCTAATATCCAATCTTCAATCGCTTTATATATTTTCCTAAGATGTTCCTCTACCCAATCTTTCGTATCTAATCGAAGATGGTGCTCATAAAGGATCTCTTCAAATTCATCAGGTCCAAAAGCCGTCATCGCCGCATCTTGCGCGGTCTTGACCTTTCCTACCACACCAATGCCACTGACTATATAAATTTTTCCGGTTACTGCCCCGGCAGACCACGGCCTATGGCGGTGTAGGACAGCTTCAGGTTGGGCCAATACGGCAAAATCTTCTCCTCCTGAAAAATATTTCCTGGGTATTGATTGTTTGCCCGTTTGGTCCGCATCTTCTTTGATATAGTTAAAAACACCCTTCTTGTAAGCCCTTAAATAGCGTTGAAAAATGGCCTCATTGGCTTTGGGGTCGTCTTGATTGATGCCCACTTTGACCTTGGACTTGTTAGCGTAGATTTGGGTGAGGATGGCGTCTTTTAAGGCCATTTTGTACCAGGAGGCCAGGACCATGCTGTAGAACATTTGGCGCAAGGGAGCAAAGTTTTGGCCGCAGTTGACTTCTTTTTCGATTTGGGGAAGGATGATGCGACGGATGATTTGACTGGCTAAGGCGTGAGGGTTGTTTCCCTGGGGTGCTTTCACATTCAATCGTTGGGTTGCTTGGGTCCTCATACCGGACACTCGCAGGAGCTCGCAACGGGCTTGGTCGTATTGACCGACACTCGCAGTTGCTCGGGGACACGGCTGAAGCCATGTCCCCTGGTTGACGTTCACGGGTTGGCGTTGGTGTTTGGACAAAGCCAGATAATCTTCTTCCAGCATTACTTTTAAATGGGCGCTGACCACATAGGCCGTATTGCCGTGTTCGAATATGTCTGCTTTGTCGGCCACAATCCATACTTTGTTAAATGTATTGACAGGGATGTCCGTTGTGCCGTAGAGCAAACGGGCTTTTGCGTATACATCGTCCCAAAATGTCTTGCCTAAATTCTTTTCCGGATAAATCAGGCTGGCGGTCATTTGCTTGAGGATATAGTCCTCTGCCAGCATGTCACGGCCCATTTGGGTTTGGCCCAGGTTCGGGGCGATCATGCGGTCTTTTTCATAGGGCGAAAGGTTGACCCAAAGGTCTTTTTCGGGGATGGTCAAGGAGGCTAAAAAATATTTGATTAGTTTGCTGGATTCAATTTTAAGTTGTTCTTGTTGAGATCCTTCGCCGAACAACTGTGAGTGTCGGTCAATACGACGACGCTCAGGATGACGATTATATGCATCAGGATGACGAAAGTCGTCACCTGTATCAATAATGAAGTCGAAAAGAAAAGGGTTTTCGGGATGGACTTTGAGGCCCTTAATAAGCACAGGCTCATACGCGGGGCTTAAGTTGACCATGGTACCGGGCACAGGCAAAGAAATGGCCCCCGCTTTAAGCGGTCCGGACTGGGCAAAGGTATAATAATTCCCTGTCCCGCTTGTGAGGAAAAAACACAAGAGTATGACTGCAGATACGAATTTCTTCATATAGGTAAAGTTTAACATATGTATTTAAATAACGCTAGTTAATGGGGTTTTTACAAGTTAATATGAAAATATGCCTTTAGAACAATATGAAAGTTATTTCTGCCCCTATTGCGGTGAAGCAAACGAGCTTTTAGTCGATCTAAGCGGCGGCACCCATCAGGAATTTATAGTGGATTGCGAAGTCTGCTGTGCTCCTATTGTTGTGCGCTTGACAATTCGGGGTGAAGAAATCATTACCCTTGAAGTCCACAGAGAGAACGAATGTTAAAATTCTTTACCAATCAACCGGAAAATAATCCTTAAGAAATTTACCGCACCAGTGTGTCCCTGTGTTTATGCCGTGAAAAAAAGGGTCGCAAACCCGGGCCGCCCCGTCCACAATGTCCAAAGGCGGCTCGAAATCATGGTTTTCCTGCTTGCGTGCGGACAAGGCAAAGGGGTCCTCATCGGTGACCCATCCGGTGTCCACGGCATTCATATAAATGCCGTATTTGACCAAATCACTGGCTGAGGTATGGGTCAGCATGTTCAAGGCGGCCTTGGCCATATTGGTATGCGGGTGCTTGTCCGTTTTGGTAAAACGATGGAATTTCCCTTCCATGGCTGAGACATTGACAATATGTTTTTGTCCGGTGTTTTCCTTTTTCATCATTCTGGAAAGCTTATTGCACAATACAAACGGGGCAATAGCATTGACTAACTGCAGTTCAATCATCTCGGCGGTGGGAATGTCCCCAAGGCCAAGCCTCCAGCTATTGACCTGCCTCATATCCACCTGCTGCAAATCTGCATCCAATTGCCCTTGCGGAAAAATTTTTTGGACTTGTAAGGCGTGGTCGTGGGTATATGGGATTTGCGATAGTTTAGCAGAGGCGCTTAAACCGATGCCGGGCATGGTACCGTTCCAAGCCAGCTCGACTTTACTGGATTCCCGCGGGAATGACAATGAAAGAGCTTTGCATGTTTCAAAAGCCTGTAGCAAAGGCTGGACAGCCGTTGGGAGTTCTTTGAAATCAAGCGATTCGTTTTTCAAAAGGTGGGCATAAAATCCCGGCGGACGCCTGACGGTTTGCGCGGCATTATTGATAAGCAAATCCAAACGGACATATTTCTGTTCAACATAGTTACAAAAAAGCTCAACACTCGGCGTATGCCTCAGGTCCAGCCCGTAAATGTCCAGCTTTTGGGCCCACTTTTGAAAATCAGCTTCACGGCCATAGCGAAGGGCCGCATCAACAGGAAAACGGGTGGTGGCAATCACATGGGCCCCGGCGCGTAACATCATGAGAGAGGCCTGATAGCCGATTTTTAAACGCGCACCGGTTATCAGAGCGATTTGGCCGTCAAGAGAAGCTGTTTGAAAACGTTTGGCATAATTAAACTCAGCGCAATACGGGCACATGGCATCATAGAAAAAATGGACCTTGGTAAACTCATTCTTGCAAATATAGCACGCGCGCGGGTTTATTAATTCCTGTTCCTGAAACGCACCCTGTTTGTCCGCATGTAAAACAGCTTTAGGCGCCGTGAACACCGCGGACCGGCGTGCCGCGCGGATCCCCGTTGCTTTTCGTAATTTCCGTTCATGGTCATCAATCCTCTGCTTTTTGATCCTGATCCTGTCTTTTTTTCTTTTTTTGATTTCATCCCGGTCTGGACGGGAAATTTCTCCGGCAGCCTTGAGAATGGCTATCCGTTGTTCCTTTGTCAAATGGGCCAGCTCAACGCTGTTTTTGACCAGGTCATCCAGAAGGCCGATGCATTTTTGAATTTCTTCTTTGGAGTATTTAGCTTCTTCGATGGTTTTATTCATTCTTGAAGGGGAAATAAGCCTTCATGTGGGACTTAAGGGTCACGGCATCCACTTGGCCCGATGCTGAAGGTTTATTGAGGAAGGTATAAGTATATAGACTCCCCGTTGCCGGCAAAAGCAAACGGGAAATGGCACCCACAGGCCCCAAGCACATGGTTATCAATGGATGTTTACGATGCCGATACGTGAAGTTTAACATCGTTAACATATCGTCGAAGGAATTAGCCTTGGCCGCGATTTTAACAATATCTGCCCTCGAACTTAACGACTTTTTGAAAATTGATTCCAAGTCCCGCGGCATGCCATCTAAATAATGGCTGGAAACAATGGTCTTTTTCTTTAATTGGCGGGCCAGGAGCAAAACTCTTTTCAATAAGGGCGAGCTTAGCTCAATATCAATCATATCTACTAAAGGCAAAGCAGCTATAATGATCTCCATTTTAAGTTCATCGGAGAATATTTTGACAGCACCCTCTTTTTTCCGGTTGCGCAGGGTCAATAATAAAGGGGTCTTTAAAAGCTTGCGATGCTCGATTTGACCAATAACATAGGCAGGGTCTAATTTCTTGAATAGGTCCGCGCGGAGTTCAAGTAAACCAACGCCCAAACTCTTGATTTGGGCGTTGGTTTCTCGGTCGGTGATGACAAGTGCGATACAAGAACCAAGTTTTGACATAAATTCAAAAGGGGACAGTTTAAACTGTCCCCTTTTTATCCTAAATGGTGGCTTCGGCTTCTTTGGCCGCCATGTCCAAGAAGGACTTGATGCGGCGGGAACGTGTCGGATGGCGCAGTTTGCGCAGGGCCTTGGATTCAATCTGGCGCACACGCTCGCGGGTGACGTTAAACTCCGCCCCCACCTCTTCCAAGGTGCGCGAGGTCCCGTCCATGATCCCGAAACGCAATTCCAGGATCTTACGCTCGCGGTCATCCAGGGTCGACAGCACCGAGGTGATCTCTTCCTTGAGCATGGAATGCAGGGTCGCGTTCGCCGGGGAAACGGCTTTTTTATCTTCGATAAAATCCCCGAAATGCGTGTCCCCCTCGTCGCCAATGGGTGTCTGCAATGAGATCGGCACCTGGGAAATCTTTAAAATTTCTTTGACCTTGGTCACCGGCAGGCGCATTTCCTTGGCGATTTCCTGGGCCGAGGGCTCACGGCCGTATTCCTGGACAAACACGCGCGAGACACGGATGATCTTGTTGATGGTCTCGGTCATGTGTACCGGAATGCGGATGGTGCGCGCCTGGTCGGCGATGGAACGCGTGATGGCCTGCCTGATCCACCAGGTGGCATAGGTGGAAAATTTATAACCGCGCTTGTATTCGAATTTCTCGACGGCGCGAATCAGGCCCATATTGCCTTCCTGGATCAGGTCCAAAAAGGACAGGCCGCGGTTGATGTATTTTTTGGCGATGGAGACAACTAAACGCAAGTTGGCTTCCACAAGCAGTTTTTTGGCCTTGTTAAAGCGCGACTGACGCGTCTTGATCTCGCGCAGCTGCTCCTTGACCTTTTCTACAGGCTCGCCTAATTCCTTGTGCAAGGCCGCCAATTGCCTCTTAAACTCCGGGGCATTGGCCGGCAGTTTCTTGACCTTCAAATGTTTTTCCACACGCTCGATGTTATTGATCAAATCGGAGATCTTGATGACGATTTCCTCATTGATCGTCGATGTCAGTTTGAATTCCGCGATGGATTTGGCGGAAATGTCCGAACCCACCCTCGTGTGGCGCACATGCTCGAGGATCTTGGCCAAATCCTTCATCAGGCGCCCGCGGCGCTCCAGCTCATCCTTGATCACGTCTTCCGCGTTGATCTCATCGCGCAGGACCTGGTTGATGATCGCCAATGCTTCTTTGCGCGCATAATAGGTCTTAAACAAGGACTCCGCAAAGCGCAGTTCCGCCTCTTCGATGCGTTTGGCCAGGGAGATCTCTTCCTCGCGCGTCAAAAGCGGGATGGAACCCATCTGCTTTAAATACATCTTCACCGGATCGTCTAAGGGGATGAACTTGTCGGAATAAACATCATCTTCCTTGTTCTCCTCGCGCAAGCGGCGCACCTGCTGCTCACGGCTTTCTTCGGCGGCTTCTTCGGCAATGACAGGCGTCTCTTCACCGGAATCAACGACCTTGATGTCCTGCCCGTCAAGCACATCAAAGACCTGGTCGATGTCCTCGGAAGAATCAATGGCATCGGACAAAGTTTCGTTGACGTCTTCATAGGTCAAAAAGCCCTTCTTTTTGCCGAGCGTCACCAGCTTGTCCAAATCACCTTGCAGATCTTTTTGATCTTTTTCTTTGACCGGTTCTTTCATAAATACCTCATGTTAACTGCTGATTTTAAGCAACTGTCTTTCTTTTATAAGCTGACTTTCTTTTTCAATATCATTGGAAGCCCTGGCCTTACGGATATCCTGCTCTACTTTTTTAATCCGGATTTTTCCGATGCAGTCTTGAAAAATCCGTGCCGGGTCAGTTAATTTTCCTTCTTCAATATTAATTAACCTAGTCACTAAACTTTGGGCTGATTCATCATTTAAACGCATCAAAAGATCATTGACCGTCCATTCATTGGTCGCACCAGCCAATGACCAAATCACATCCACCACCTGACGAGTAAAGCCGTCAGCAAAATCTTCGGGTCCGATGTGCTCCCTTGCAGCCGTGACCCATGCCGGGTCTTTTAAGAACAACGCCAGCAATAATTCCTGGCCAACCCCCGCTGCGCCTGATACCTTCTCCACACCCGGTGTTGACAAGGCGAATGCCGGATGTTGGGGCGGCTGGCCTGTCGACTGTCCCGCTTGTTTGAGCAATACCCTCTCAGGGACATTCAATTTTTGGGCCAAGTCCCTCGTCAATTCGTATTTAGCGACTTCACTTTTAAACCGCGCAATGGTGCCCAGCAATTCTTGGGCGATCTTTGATTTACCCTCAAGCGTCTTAAGGTCATATTGGCGCTCAAGCCAATCGAATTTAAAATCCAATAACGGCTGGGCACGATCAATCCGCAGGGCGAATTCTTGGGCCCCATGTTGACGGATGAATGAATCAGGGTCCTCATCCTGGGCCAAGGTCGCGACCCGCACGTTCATGCCTTCGTCGATCAAGAGATCAAGGCTGCGTATGATTGCTGATTGCCCGGCGGCGTCCGTATCAAAGAGCATGACCACATTGGGTGTATAGCGGCGGACCAGCCTGATCTGCTCGATGGTCAATGCCGTTCCTAAAGATGCCGCAATATTTTCCACCCCGTTGATGAAAGGCATGATCATGTCCATATAGCCCTCCACCACGATGATGCGATCTAATTTTCCAACCGCTGCCTTGGTCAACTGCAGGCCGAACATATGCCGGCCTTTAGTATAAACCGCAGTTTCCGGCGAGTTGATATACTTGGCCCCATCGGACTCTTGCATGGCGCGGGCGCCAAATGCCACTGGACGGCTTTGAACGTCAAAAATCGGAAACATGATGCGGTTGCGAAAACGGTCGTAAAATCCGTTTTTACCCTCGCGGGCAATGACCAACCCCGCTTTAAGCATCAACTCTTCAGTGATACTTTTAGATTTTAAATATTTTAAAAGAGCGTCCCACTCATTGGGCGCAAAACCCAATTGAAATTTTTGGACCGTTTCTAAAAGAACACCCCGGCCTTTAAGGTAGTCCCTGGCAATTTTAGCATCATCTTCATGGCTCGTTAAAAGTATACCATGAAAAAAACTTGCTGCCAGCGCATTGACCTTTAGGATCTCTTCGCGCAGCTGACGCGACGGACTTTGGACCGCTGAATCATCTTCGGGGACCACCACCCCGGCTTTATTGGCCAAAAACCGCACCGCCTCGGGAAATTCCAAATGCTCATGGCGCATGAGAAAACCGATCGCATTGCCGCCGGCACCGCACCCGAAACAATGGAAGATCTGCTTGTCCGGATTGACCACGAATGACGGTGTTTTTTCATTGTGGAACGGACAAAGAGCCTTAAAATTACGGCCCGCTTTTTTTAAGGCCGTAAAGTTGCCGATCAATTCAACTATATCACTGCGATCAATGACCTGGTTGATGACTTCATTTGGGATCAATCCCATAATACTTACCGCTCTTTATTAAACTCTAAATCCTAAACTCTAAAAAATAATCAAAATTCTAATCACCAAAACTGTTTTGAATATTTGAATTTTTTGTCATTAAAATTTGTTTAGAATTTAGGGTTTAGGGTTAAGAATTTCTTTCCCCGCGGCGGCATTGTAATGCTCACCCATAAACAGCTTGTCCACCAAATGATTATATAAAAAACTATACGTGCCCACCGCCGCGTGTCCGGAAATTTTAAAACTATAAGAACGAAAGGCCATCCGAGTCATCGGGCCATAATGGACCAGCAAAACCAAAAAAATCACCATACTGGAGACCAAAATCCCGCGGGCAACACCCACCACACCCGCCGCATACTTGTCAAATCCCTGATGATTGGTCTCTACCTTAAAAAGGACCAAGATCCCATTCCTGATAAATTTAAAAAACAACGCCACGGCAAACCAAAGGCCCGCGAACACCAGCAAATCCCAACAGCTCCAAGTCAAATGGGTTTTCCGGGCCAACCACGCCGCCCAGGAACTGTAATAATGAAGGCTGACAAAGACCGCGACCACAACCCCTAAAAACTTAAACAATTCGGAAATGAACCCGTTTTTGACCGCGACAAAAACTATCCACACAAACAAAGCGAACA
>Ga0207006_1014_pt1 | contig 45620 bp, 45 predicted proteins | sample Alteio_BWMinCont_84_FD_153497 | JGI IMG/M metagenome (GOLD analysis project Ga0207006, IMG submission 153497) | Enriched cells from forest soil in Barre Woods Harvard Forest LTER site, Petersham, Massachusetts, United States -... | ecosystem: Environmental > Terrestrial > Soil > Temperate forest >...
ATGGAAAAAAACAACGCGAATGGGATATTGACACCAACAATGATCGCACTCCGTAAATTCCCCAGAAAAATCCACTGGATCAGAAATACCAGCAAACATCCCATAATCAAATTATGAACAACCGTATGGGTCGTCAGTGCAATAAGGTTACTGCGGTCATAGAACGGAACGATTTTGACACCCGGCGGCAATGTACCATCATGATTCATTTTGGCAACTTCGGCTTTGACCTTCGGCAGCATTTTATCCGTTTGCTGGGAGTTGAAGGACAGATCTTTGGTCCGATGGCGCGTACCTACGGCTATGCGCTGGCTGGGGCATTAATTGCGACATTTACTGTCACGCCAGTGCTCGCCTCATTTCTGCTGCCTGAACATATTGAGGAAACAGAAACGGTGGTGGTGCGTATTCTCCGCCGTATCTATACGCCTGTTTTACGCTGGGCGCTTGATCAACGTAAAAAAGTAGTAGCGGGTGGTGTGATATTTTTACTGCTGACGGGGTTGCTTAGCCTGCGTCTCGGGAATGAATTCCTGCCGGCACTGGAAGAGAATAATTACTGGATACGCGCATCAATGCCGCCAACGCTTTCCCTGGAAGATGGAGAAGCAGCGACCCGTAAAATGCGGTTGATTCTGCTCCAGCATCCCGAGGTGATTACGGTGACGTCCCAGCACGGCCGCCCGGATAATGGCAGCGATGCGTCTCCTTTTTCAAATGTCGAACTATTTGTGCCGCTCAAATCCCCTGATGAATGGACGAAAGGTATGACCAAGGAGAAACTGACCGAACAGCTCCAGAAGGAGTTTCAGGCGGCGTTACCTGGCGTCACCTTCAATTTTTCCCAATATATTCAGGATAATATCGAAGAAGCGATTTCTGGGGTGAAGGGAGCTAATTCCGTGAAGATTCTTGGTCCTAATCTCGCTATGCTGGAAAAGCTGGCGGCGGAGGTCAGAGATCAGATGAGCCAGGTGAGAGGGATTGCTGATTTAGGGATATTTCCTGTTCTCGGGCAGCCTAATTTGAATATCAAAGTGGATCGGGCTAAGGCGGCGCGTTATGGCCTAAATACCGGCGATGTGAATACGGTCATACAGGCGGCACTTGGGGGCACGATCGCCACCAATGTCTTAGAAGGCGACCGCCAGTTTAATCTGGTAGTACGTGACGGGCCGGAATATCGCGATAATATTGAGAAAATCAAGCATATTAAGGTTGGGTATACGACGAGTAATGGCGATAACGCCTATATCCCGTTGAGTGAATTAGCAGCGATCACACTGGATACCGGGGCGGCATGGATTTATCACGAAGCGGGTGCGCGGTATATTCCGGTTAAATTCAGTGTCCGTGGCCGTGACCTGGGCGGCACCGTTGCTGAGGCGCGGGAGCGGATCAAGAAAAATGTTAAACTGCCCCTTGGTTATCGAATGGTATGGGCGGGCGAATTTGAGGATCTAAAGCAGGCTAAAGAGCGCCTGGAAGTTATTGTGCCGGTGAGCCTGCTGCTGATTATCGGGCTGCTCTATTGCCTGTTTAATTCAATGCGCGACAGCTTGCTCGCCTTAGCCGGCATTCCCTTCGCGATTGGTGGCGGTATCATCGCGCTTTATGTCTTCCGGCTGCATTTCAGTATTTCAGCGGCGATTGGCTTTGTTTCCCTGTTCGGTGTGTCGGTGATGGATGGTATATTGATGATTACCTATTATAATGAAGTCAGGCTACATGGCATGGCGATCAAAGCGGCGATGCTGCATGCGGCAGAACAACGGATGAGGCCGATGCTGATGACGGCCATGTCCGCCTGTATCGGCCTATTCCCGGCTGCTCTCTCGACAGGTATCGGCAGCCAGGTGCAGCGCCCATTGGCGGCGGTAGTGGTTGGGGGGATGTTGATCGGGCCGGTGATGTTGTTGGTGGTGGTTCCAGCGCTGCGGTTGCTGTTTTTGGCGAAGGAGGATGATGTACTGGAAGAGAAAAAGAGGGAGATAATATGAGAGTTTATAAGTATTTTCACAGAAAATATAGTGCTGCTGTTCAAATGGGATTTTATCGTCTTAACACGTTTGAAAATATTAGAAGCTACGATATTGGTAATATGATTGGTGATGCGACTGAAGCTATTGCCAGAAATACATCAGGAAATTTACATATTGATAATATTCATGATCCCAAATATACTAAATTTATTAAAGATTTGAGTCCATATATTGTGAATACGTGTCAGAGCGACACAAGTATGACAGCAAGTATGACAGTAATAGGAGCCACTATGACAAATAGTTTGGCCGATGCATATATGTTTTGTGCTACAGCTAGTAGGAATGATGTTTATTGGGCTAATAGCGAAAATTACGATGCTTGTATTGAAATAAAAGATTTTCATGATTTTAGTTACCGGATAAGTCAAGCTTTTCAAGTACAAGAAATTGCTATTTATGGTTATCGAACAGCGTCATGCTTTTTTGAGGAAAATAAAGGGGTAATATCAGAAGGAACGACAAAAGAGCCGGATTATTTCAGAAAACCACATACACATGAAATACAAAAAGAAGTACGCACTGTTTTTATTCCTGTAAAGACTACAAAACTTCCCCCCATATCGCTCTATGTTGATGTGAAAGATTTAGTCACTTTTCTTTAAGTTAATCTCTTCTGGGGTTAATTCACCGAGGCTTGCCTCGCTCTTAGCGCCGCAGGCTCCCTTCTCCCTCTGGGAGAAGGCTAGGATGAGGGATTAATTATAAATTTGAGCGTAGCGATTCAATATTAAATAAGGAATCGCTTATGCTCAATCTATATTATGACCCCTCACCCTAACCCTCTCCCTTTGGGAGAGGGGAGCCTGCGGCGCTAGAATACCCCGCTTCTTGGGGCGGGGACCATTTATTGTGTAGGTTGAGCATTACCCATTCCCATAAGGATCGATCAACTGACCATTCGCGGCCTTGATCACCGCTTGTATCCGGGTGGCAACTCCCAGTTTTTCCTTGGCGTTATCGATATGGAAATCAACCGTCCGTTTGCTTAAATTGAGGATCTGGGCGATTTCGGCGGAAGTTTTGCCACGTGCCGCCCAGGTCAGGGTTTCTATTTCGCGGTCGCTGAGATTGAGCCGTTCCGGCCAGATAGTTTGGCGCGCAACCTGTGCCAGGCGGGCGGTGATGATGGTGTTCAGTATGTCAAAATCAATCGGCTTGGTGACATAATCATCGGCGCCTAATGTCCGTCCTTTCAGTTCATTATCACGGTCACTGAGGGCTGTCAGGAAAATAAAAGGGATATGTTCGAAACGTGGGGCTAAGGCGATTAAGCGTTCCAGCAATTCAAAGCCATTCATCACGGGCATGGTGATATCGCATAAGACCAAATCCGGTGGGTTTTTAAGGATGGCGGCAAAGCCTTCCTGACCGTTCCGCGCTAGACGGATATCATAGCCGCGATCGATCAATTCCTCGGTGATTAAGGATGCTGCTTCACGGTTATCTTCAATGCATAAGATACTTATAGAAGTCTGTGCCACGATCATTCTCTGGGTAGTATTTTCATTGAGTGTATGTATTATTACAATACAACACTATTAGAACGAGTGGTAATTGATTATGCAGCATGTTTCCATAAAATTCCGTCTGTCGCTGGCGTTTTACCTTTTTTTATTCCTGGTGATTTTTCTTGGTGTATTCAGTATTGCTTCGCTCACGGATTTCAACAGCGTTGCCGACCAGATACGTAACCGCTGGCTGCCAAGTACCCGTTTTCTTGGGGATCTCAATAACTATACCTCGGATTTCCGTGCTGCTGAGGGGACATTGCTTCTATCATCAACGTCGAAGGATATCGATGACAGTGTCAAGGAAATGGCCGAGCTTGATCGTAATATCGCAGCAGCCCAGCGCGGCTATGAGCATATTGCCCATGATGATAAAGAGATCGATCTTTACCGGCATTTTTCGGACGATTGGAATAATTATAGAAAAATCGTCGATCATATGCTGGCGCTGGTGCGTGCTAATGATAAGGATAAGGGGATCGCTATCTATAAAACCATCTCCAAAACGGCCTATGATACGACCAGTGATACGCTTGGGCTGTTGACGGATGTGGATATCGTCAAGGATCAACAGGCGAGTGACAGGGCGGCGGAAGCATATAGGCATGTAAGGTTTCTTACCGTCCTGGTGATCGTTCTTGCCGTAATGTTGGTCATCATAGGCATTATATATATCCGGCGCTCGATATCGGCGCCGATGCTTGATCTTGCCGGCAGTATGCACCGTCTTGCCAGCCATGAGTCCCGTGATATAGAGGTGGATGCGACAGTTGCCGAGCGGCAGGATGAAGTCGGTGAAATGGCGCGCGCGCTGGTCGTATTTCGCCATAGCATGGTTGAACTGGCGCATAGCCGCCAGGGATTGATTCAGCAGGCGACAATGCTTGAGGAAAAACTCCAGCATGAACAGGAGCTGATGGCGATGCAGCGCAATTTCATCTCGATTGCCTCGCATGAATTCCGCACGCCACTTAGTATTATCGATGGCCATGCCCAGCGTTTTATCAAGATGAAAGACCAGTTGCCGCCGGAACAGATTGAAGAGCGGGCTGGGAAGATCCGTAGCGCCGTTGTCGAAATGACAAGCTTGATCGATAACCTGATCAATTCCACCCGTTTATTCGATGGGCAGCCGGAATTATATTTCCATCCTGCCGAGATGGATCTGGCGAGCGTTCTGCATAAGGTTTGCTCGGAACATCAGGAAATAGCGCCTGCGATAAAAATCGATTTGAAGATTATGGAACGGTCGTTAAAGATGGTGGGAGATGCTAAGTTATTGATGCAGATGTTCGGTAATCTGTTATCGAATGCGGTGAAATATTCAGCGGCTGGTGGAAAGATTACGGTTAGTGCAACACGCGATTCGGGGCTTATGATAGTGAAGGTACAGGATCATGGAATCGGTATTCCCAAAAAAGATATTGCTGCGTTATTTGAGCGTTATTTCCGCGGCAGCAATGTATCGGATATCTCAGGCACGGGGATTGGTCTCTATCTGGCGAGAATGGTTACCACGCTGCATAATGGAACGATCAAGGTTGAGAGTGTAGAGGGCGAGGGGGCAGTGTTTACAGTGTGTCTGTAACCCCTTACGCAGCGCGGATATCATGTAAGAACGACCGCATCGCTTCATTCAGCTTATCGGTATTCTTATATAATTTATTGACTGCCGCAAGTACGCTCACCGAGCATTGAGATACATCGCCCGAGGCCTTGCTGACATCGACAATATCGGTAGAAATCGTATTGGTGAGCGTTACAACATTATCCATGTTATTGGCTATTTCATTCGTAGCAGCGTTTTGCTGCTTAATGGCGGTAAAGATAGCGGCAGAATAATTATCCACTTCCTTGATCGAATTACTGATTGTCGCTAAGGCTTCCATCACCTGTTTAGAAACATCCTGGATATTGACGATCTGGCTTGAGATCTGGTTGGTTGCCTGGCTGGTCTGGCTGGCGAGATTTTTGACTTCGTTGGCGACCACGGCGAATCCTTTGCCTGATTCACCGGCGCGGGCTGATTCAATAGTAGCGTTAAGCGCCAGTAGGTTGATCTGGCCGGCAATGGTTTGAATCAGGTTGACGATTTCACCGATCTTAGTAGTAGCGGCTTCTAGTACCAACGCAATTCTATTGGCGCCTTCATTGGCTGCTACCGCATTTTTCACTGATTCGGTGGATTTGAAGATTTTATCCGCCACTTCTTTGGAAGCAAGCGATACCTGCTCTACGGCATCGGCAAAAATATTGATATTATGCGAAGTGGTTTCGGCAGAGGTGGCAACAGCAGACGATTTTTTGGTCGCACTGCCGGTAATATCCGACATTTGCTCGGAAGTTGTTTTCACATTCTGCACTTCGGCCAGTACTTCGGCGATAATGCCCTGTACCTGCGATTCAAAACGGGCGGCAAGATCCTCCATCGCTTTCTTTTTTTCATCCTGGATCAGTTTCTCAGACTGCTTCTGTTTGGCTTCCAGCTCATTTTTCTCAATGGCATTTTCTTTAAAAATCTGCACCTTGCGTGCCATATTACCTATTTCTGTGCCCTGATGGGTATACGGAACATCAATATTGAGTTTGTTTTCCGTAATGGCCCGCATGGTTTCGCTTAGTTTTTTAATAGGCTTGGTTGTAATATTATAGAGTATATAGGCGACGAATATATTGACAACGAGGGCGGCAAGAATCTGCATCTCTAAATCAGCAAAGAAAATATCAGCGGATTGCGGCCAATTTTTTTTCACATGGAGATAGGTTTTAATCCCAAAACCAACGCCGACAAAGGATAGAAAAATAGCTACGGATTGTAATCGTACAGATAGACTGGAAAGTAAATTTGTGGTTGCCATAGAAGTTCCTTTATCTATTTCGGGTTACTATCTATGTATAACAACCTAAGCTTAATAATTGATTAATAGCGAAAAATAATGATTAAACTATAGATGAATTTTTTTGGGGGGATAAGGGGGGATTAGGAAAGTGAGGGTAGGGATCATGATCCCTACCCTCTTCTAGGGGGGTCTAGAACTCTTCCCAACCATCTTGTTTAGCTTGATGGCTGGCACCACCACCTGCAGCAAGTTTCTTCATTGGTGCAGCTTTAGCCGCTGCTTTAGGCGCTGGTTTTGGCAGCGCTTTGACATTGCTTGTTGCCGTATGGTGCGTAACAGCGGCACGGGGAGCCTGATGCCGTGATGATTCTTCATCAATACTAAAGAACTGCATCATTTCCGTCAGGCTATTGGCTTGTTCTACCAGGGACTGGGCGGCAGCGGTATTTTCTTCTACCAGTGCGGCGTTCTGCTGGGTTGCCTCATCCATCTGTGAAATGGCGGAGTTGATTTCATTGATACCGGTTGACTGCTCAACTGTTGCTGCAGCAATTTCAGCAACGATATCTGCTACCTGACGGACAGAAGAAACAATCTCTTTCAGAGTGCCGCCGGCCTGATTGACCAGTGCTGCCCCTGATTTGACTTCTGTCGCGCTTTCACTGATAAGCTGCTTGATTTCCTTGGATGCCGAAGCGGAGCGTCCGGCAAGAGTACGGACTTCCGAGGCAACCACCGCGAAACCTTTACCGGCATCACCGGCACGAGCTGCTTCAACAGCGGCATTAAGAGCAAGCAAGTTGGTCTGGAAAGCGATTTCGTCGATGACGCCGATAATATCGGAGATCTTCTGTGAAGATTTTTCGATATTGGACATCGCATTGACCGCATCTTCAACCACCTGACCGCCTTTTTCGGCAATTTCACGAGCACTGCCGGAAAGCTTGTTGGCGTTGTTGGAGTTTTCCGAGTTCGCACGGACCGTCCCGGTAATCTGCTCCATGGAAGCTGCTGTTTCTTCCAGGCTGGATGCCTGCTGTTCGGTACGCTGGGAAAGATCGGCACTGCCGGAAGAAATTTCGCTGGAAGCGGAATTGACCGATTCTGCGGATTCCTTGATCTGGATCACCATTGTTTTTAGCTGATCGATCGTGGCATTGACAGCCGTCTTGATCTGCGAGAAGGTGCCGGCATATTCCTTGATCATTTTCTGGGTCAGGTTACCATTCGATACGGCATTAAGGACGATCACCGATTCATTCATCCCTTCTTCGTTTTCTAGTCTTGTTTCGACCGCAGCCGTTGTTTCAGTAGCATACTGAACTACTTTGAATGGCTTGCCTGCGAGATCTAGAATCGGGTTATAGGAAGCCTGTACCCAAACGTCTTTACCATTTTTATGGATACGTTTGAATTCACCGATAAAGCTCTGGCCACGGTTCATATTTTCCCAGAATTGCTGGTATTCAACCGTGTTTCTGGCTGCGTTATCGACAAAAATACTATGATGCTTGCCTTTCATTTCTTCGATGTTATACCCCATCATGCTCATGAAATTCTGGTTTGCATCAACAATCGAGCCATCCATCTTGAATTCGATGACTGCCTGCGATTTGCTAAGTGCATTGATCTGTCCGGTATAATCGGCGATCGTCATACGGATGGCATTGATACCGCGGGCCAATGTGCCGATTTCGTCCTTGTTATCGATACCGGTAACTTCGGTATCGTACTGGCCTTTCGCCAGCTTCTCAACCACCGATGTGATACCAGCAAGCGGACGGGTGATACCAAGGATAATCATGACAATGAATGGCACCAGAATCGCGAGGGTAACTAGTACGACAATCAGCAAGGTTTTATTGGCAATGCTGATATCGTCATTGACGCTCTTATAGATCGATTCACGTTTTTCACTGATACTCTGGCTGGTGCTTTCAGTGATTTGATTTAAAATATTACGATACTTCAGTTCTTCTTTCAGCAATGTGTTGATCGATGACAGGCTTGCTTTATGCTTGACTGCCTGAGTGACGCTATCAATCATTTTGATAAAATCAGTAAGTGCTTCCTGCCGTTTGGTAAGCAGTTCCGATTTGACATAATCAGGTTTCTGATCAATCAGTTTCTGCATGTCAGAAGTAACGGTATTTTCGTCCTTTTTGATCGTTTCATAGAGCGCCTCATCGACGCCATCTTCCATTGCCGCAACAATGTCATCCTGAGTCAACGTCATGTGCATACGGGTTGTTTTAACAGCCGTATCAAGTTCACTAACGGTTTTGACCTTGTTAAGCTCGTCGATTTCCGCCCCAATGGAAGCATTCGTCCGATAAGCAGTGATTCCAAGAATGGAAGTTGCCATAATCGCAACTGCTCCAAGTAGTATCAGTTTGTTTTTAATGGTAAAATTCATGATAAGTTTCCCTTTGATTTAGACTTAAACATAATAAACGTAAGAATTAATACTTAATACTCAGCCAGGCCCAGAATTTGGTGGTATCGGTAGCAAAATGATCGGAGTGATAATCCGCTGCCTCTAACCCAACCGTGTAGTGTTTATGGAATGTCTGGGTAATCATCCCATCCCATTCCGTACCGTAGTTGGTGCTGGTATGATCGGCGGTGAAATCATGGTATACCGCGGTGAATTCAGTGCCTTTCAAACACTCATCGCCGAACGGTACTTTATAGCTGAGCGATCCATAGATATCATGCAGACCATCGACGGGGATGGTAGCAAACATCGTTGCCCAGCCGTTAAACGGATGGGTGGAATCGAGTGGAGTCTGGAATGATGTGACACCATTGCCGCCCAGTACTTCATAGCCGAATTTGCCGGTGACGCTGTAAGCGGTGATGGCAGGTTCGATCAGGTAATAATTTTCGCTGATGCTGAGCGGGTTCTGGTCGTAATTCCGCTGATGCGCAGCTTCAATGGCATAGCTGAACTGGAAATCATCCGCCATCGGCACCGCCGTTTTCCCTGTCCACCGTGAGCCATAAGTGGCAGTGGATAAAGTTTTTGCATCGTTGAAATCAAGCAGGTAGGTATAGCCAACGATTTTTAATACCGGGGCAAACTCATAGGATGCATTGATCAGATGTGAATTGCTGTGAAAGTCTCCAACCGGGGAATCAACGCCATAAACGCGATTGACTTTATCAACGAAGGCATAAAATAAATTGGCGTGCGGGATGATGCTGGTATTGAATCCGACCAGATCAAAGGTCTGGGCATTTTGCCGCCAGTCGGAATTCCCGATAAAGCGTTGATCGTCAAGATTGACCACCTGTCGTCCGATATTGACATCGGTGTCTTTTATCCCCTGATAGGTCAGGAATGCCTGGTAGACAGAGGTGCTTTTCGGATCGGCAACCGTCGCATAATTGGTTTTGTGGTTAATCGTGTCGTTATATTCTTCACTGCCAACGGCTGAATTATTTTCAAATTCAAGACCAGCTTTGAAATCGTCATAGACACCCGTGGTATAGCCAAGACGTGTGCGCAAGGTGGAAGCGTTGGCATCATTTCGGATGCCTTTCTGATCGACGAATTCATAACGGTAGCGCATATCCAGCACCGGTGTGCCGTTTAATATCGCGTATTCAAAGGTACCAGGCGTTGGAGCTGGCATGTTAGTCGTCGCGACAGGATCTGCCATGGCGCTTAAAGATGTGAAAGCAGAAAGTAAGAATAAACTAGGTGCTAAATACTTCATGAGATGGTTCCTTGATTAAAAAAATTGTTATTTATGCGGCTCCATCAATGACATGCGCCAACATTTCACTATCGAATAAGCGTCTCACGTCAAGCAAGACAACCATGCGTTCACCTACGGAAATAATCCCGTTGACGAATTCATCCTTAACATCATTTTCAACAGCCGGTGATGGTTTGATATCTTCACTGGTGCTATCTAAGATATCGGACACCGTATCGACCAGGATGCCGATTATCCGCTCGCCTGCCGATAAAATGATGACGACGTTCTTTTCATTAGCTTCTGTAATGCCCATACCAAAACGCGTGCGCAGATCAAAAATCGGGATAATCAGCCCGCGTAAGTTCATCACTCCACGCATGAATTCCGGTGAGTTTGGAAGACGGGTCACTTCCGACCAGCCTTTAATTTCCTTCACCGTCATGATATCAATCCCGTATTCTTCTCTCCCTACCGTGAAAGTAAGAAACTGCAACATATCGGTGGTTGGTTCACTGCTTCCCTGCCATGCGTTATTTTCAGATGCTTGTTTCATAACATTCTCCTAATCTGGTGTGGGTTCAACAGCCCATATTCGCAAGTAATATCCTGTGCTTTTTTAGTCTTTGACAGATTAAAAAAGGTTGATAGGACAATCATCTTGCCATAATTGAAACCCCATCCTAGCTATTAAAAATGAACAAAAGATTAAATAAAATTGGAGTGAATTGGTGATTGAAACTTTCTCAAAGGTTGTATTTGTACGTGCGAATTATATTAGAAATAAAGTTATTAAACAGTATGTTACAAAATAATACGCTGTCCTTGCTCTAGAACTTTCGAGTTAGTGGTTTGCAAAAATGGAGATGTTGATGTTAAACTGCTACTCACAACCTATAAGATTAAAATGATGGGTTGTAGTCAGCCATGTATTAATGGAGCTATCGGGGAGATAGAAACAGGGTATAACATTGCTATGGTTACAGTATATTTCTAAGGGAAAATGGTGGCCTATATTACGATAAATGTTACTGTTAAATCATACGATGACCTCAAGATTATTTCAGTAGATAAGGCAACTAATTGGTGGCATAATTTTAGTTAGAAAAAATAGATTGTTCTACCTATAAGTGCGGTGGATACAAAAAAAACGCTTTGCTTTTTTCTCAATATTTTTTTGATAAATAATCAGATTATTTTTATATGTGAGGAAAAGAATGATAAATAAATTAGTTTATCATTCTATTTTCGGTGAATAATAAGGAATAAGGGGAGGAATTATTGTGGGTTATTTATCACAGCGATAGTTAAATCGTCTTTGACCCGACTCATATATTCATCGTTGAACTTCTTCATAAAAGTTGAGAAGACGTATTGTGTCTGAAACTCATGAGGTTCAAGATACAAATCCTTCAATGTTTCGGCAATGGCGGTTTCTGAAAAGAACTGGCCATTCGTATCTTCCGTTTCAATGAGCGCATCGCTGTAAATCATCAGCATACTGCCGCGAGAAAATCGCGCAATCTTCGTTTCATAGACCGTATCTAGGACGCCTAGCGGGAAACCGTTGCCATTCAGCATAGTTACATGGGGGGCATTTTTTTCTAATATAATAGGACTTGGGGTTGAGGCGGTGGCATAGCGGATCGTTTCATCTTGGTGATTAATAATGCCATAGAACATCGTGGCAAATTGCCCTCTATTGAGCATTTTCCGCAAATCGTTGTTGATCAGGGTCAGGTAGGTGCCGGGATCGATGTCTTTCTGCGGGTGGGCCTCGATTAAGGCCTGTAGTCGAAACGTATTGAGTGCGGCGCTTACTCCGTGGCCGGAAAAGTCAGCAATATAAACCGCCAATTCATTCTTCGATAATGAGCGGCATCCCCAGATATCGCCGCCTAATTCAAAGGATGGTTGAAAACAGGACATAATTTCCATTTGGTGGGCGGCAAAAATACCGGCAATCAATTCCCTTGATGGAACAAGCGTCATCTGCATATCGCGCGCTGCCATCAATTCATGGGAAATGCGCTCTTGCGATGCTTTTAAGTCATTATAAAGCCGTTGCGTTTCCGTATGGACGATGATCCTGGCGATGAACTCTTCGTGATCGATTGGTTTGCTGATAAAATCGCTGGCGCCGCATTCAAATGCTTTTGCTTTTTCATCGCTGGAACCAAGGATCGTTTGCACCAGGATGGGAATATTCTCAAATTCCGGTATCTGGCGCAGCTTACGGCAATATTCAAAGCCATCCATTTCCGGCATCAATAAATCTAGGATGATAATATCAGGGCGGAATGCTTTGGTTTTCTCGAGGGCCTCCACACCATTACTGGCGGTGACAATGGAGGTAAACCCCATTTCTTTCAGTAATTTGGTTAGTAGGATGATATTGAATTTTTGATCGTCAACAACGAGGATGCGTGAAGATTTCAGTGAATCCTTTAGTGCTTTATGCGCCATAGATTTGGTCTCATTTAGTACACTGCTTTAATATTTCCTCGGCGATCTGGCTTAATGGTTTTTCAATAATGACTGCGCCTAGTTGCTTTGCTACTTTTGGCATGCCATAAACAATGCATGTTTCTTCATTCTGGCCGATCGTATAGGCGCCAGCCTGACGCATTTGCAGCAAGCCATTCGCCCCGTCTTTTCCCATACCGGTGAGGATCACCCCAATCGCCTTGTCTTTCATAATTGAGGCAACCGAGCCAAACATTACATCCACCGATGGGCAATGGCCGGAAACGGTTTCACCATGATATAGTTTGCAGATAAGTTTAGAGCTTGATCGTACCAGCTCAAATTGCAAACCGCCGGGAGCAATATAAATATTCCCCGGAAAGATCTGCTGATTATTGGTGATTTCCTGGACGGTTGGCTGGCAGAGCGTATTGAGCCGTTTGGCGAAAGATTCGGTAAAATGTTCGGGCATATGCTGGGTGATGATGATGGGAGGGCAATTGGCGGGGATGCGGACCAGGAGTTCGCGTAAGGCTTCCACCCCGCCGGTCGAGGAGCCGATGGCGATGATTTTCTGGCTTGATTTGAGGTTGGGGGTGAAGGGCAGGATATTCGTCGGCGCGGTGACGGTGCGGCTCTGGATTTTGGCGGAGGCGGCGATTTTGACTTTGACGATCAGTTCCGATTTCAGCTTGGCTAGCGTCTCCGGGCTTTGTTCGTGGACCGGCTTGCTGATATAATCGACGGCCCCCAACTCCAGGGCGCGGATGGTGGCTTCGGCGCCTTTCTGGGTGAGGGTGGAGGCCATGATCACCGGCATTGGCCGCAGCATCATGATTTTTTCGAGGAAGGAAATTCCGTCCATATGGGGCATTTCAATGTCGAGGGTGATCACGTCAGGCAGGAGCTTCTTGATCTTTTCGCGGGCGTCATAAGGGTCAGTGGCAGTGCCGATGACGATAATGGACGGATCGCTGCTCAGCAGTTCGGTAAAGACTTCACGGATCACGGCGGAGTCGTCAACAATCAGGACTTTGATTTTCTGTGCCATGTTAAAATAACTCCACATCGCCTTCCACCGGCTTGGCAATAAGCTTCTTGGCGTAAGCTTTTTCTTCCTCGATAATTTGCATATCCTCCTTCCGTTTGAGGATGCGCATCATCACTTTGCCGGTATCTGGAAAATAATGGATGCGTCTGGGGCTGGTGCCGCCTAAATGTTCGGAGGCGATTTTGATCCCTTCCGTTTTGAGGAATTGCCGGACAAACTGGACGTTCTTATCGCCGATCATCGCCGAGCTGGCGATGACATTGCCGCCGCCGAATACTTTCGCCTCCAGCCGCGATTTGACCGCGCCGCGCTTGAGCAATTCGTTGATCAGCTGCTCCATCGCATAGGCGCCGAAACGGGCGGAGGAACTGGTGCCGATCACCGATTTGTCCGAGGTCTCAGGCAGCAGGAAATGGTTCATGCCGCCCAGCTGCAGTAACGGGTCGCGGATGCAGGCCGAGATACAGGAACCGAGGATGGTCACCAGCATCTCGCCATGCTCCTGGGCGACGTAGCAATCGCCGGAATAAAGCTTGACGATCGTATGCTCGCTGATCTGGTCGTAATAGCGTTTATCGCCGCCGAAATAATTGCCGACTTGCGTTTTTTCAGTATCGGTTCTGCGTTGATGGATTGTCATTTTATCTTCTTATAAATAGTTCGTCCGACCAACTCAAACCGGTCGCAGACATTGGACAGGTTTTCAGAATGGCCGATATAAAGCGTCGCCGCCGGTTTCAGGATCGTTGCGTAACGGTTGAATAAATCGCGCTGGGTCGGTTTATCGAAATAAATCACCACATTGCGGCAGAAAATAATATCGAACGGTCCCTTCATCGGCCAGGCGCCAAGCAGGTTGAGCTGCTTGAAATGGATGAGGCGCTTGAGCTTGTCCGACATCAGCAATTTATCGCCCTGGCTGGTGGTGTATTCACGTAAGTAAGCCGGTGAGATCGATTCGGCGTCTTTGGTGGCGTAGATGCCGGCCGCACCTTTACCCAGGACGTTGGTGTCGATATCGGTGGCGAGGATCTTGACGTCCCAGGCGGCGATATTGGGCAGGGCGTCAAGGACGGTCATCGCAATCGAATAAGGCTCCTGGCCGGTCGAGCAGCCCGCCGACCAGATGCGGAGGGTTTTATCGGAGCCCGTCTTCGAGGTGATGAGATGGTGGAGATGCTCGAAATGGTGGCCCTCCCGGAAGAAGCCGGTGAGGTTGGTAGTGATCGCATTGACAAAATTGGTGATTTCTTCGGGGTTATCACTGGTGAGAAGCGTGCAGTAATCTGCGAAATTCTGGATGTTGAGGGCCCGCAGCCGACGGGCCAGACGTGAGTAGACCATGTCGCGTTTGCGTTCCTGTAACACAATTCCCGTGCGCTTGCTCACCAACTCCGTGATGAATTTGAAGTCGTTGTCGCTAAACGCGAATTCTCTCTCCGATGCTTCTCTCATAATTATTCTCACACGATGTTAAAGAGATCATAAAACCGGGCTAGTTCGAACATTTTCTGAACCTGTCCCGTTGCACCCTTTAAGGTCACCATAATTTTTCTGTCGACGGTTTCGTCGCGGATCAGCAGGAAAACAGCCAGGGCTGCCGAATCAATAAATTCAAGACCCGTACAGTCAACGGTCAGGTCCTTAATTTTACCTGCGGCCAGTGAAGCAAATAACTCCTCAAAGGTGAGATGATCGGCAAAGGTAAATTTACCTTTCAGTGTCATCTCAAATGTACTGCCATTAAAACGCTGCGTATATTCCATAATGATCCTTATGTTATTGATGATTAAAATAATTCGACATCGTCGTCGTCACCTTTTTTATCCGCTGTATCACCATCTACTGACGATGTTTTTTCATGGATGGTCATGCCAATATCGGAAGGGTCGGTGATTAAATGATGTTCCATAAGCGACTTTAAAAATAGTTGCTGTAATTCACTCAATTTGAATTGTTCAGTCACCTTCTTAGTCAGTGTTACATCGGGATCTGGAGAGGGCTTTCCTAATGATTCAACCAATGAAGACGAGTCTTTCTTCATTTCCCCAAAAATTTCTGCCATCAACTTAATCACTGCGATACTACTATCGATATGCTGAGAGGCCTTGTCCTGGAACTGCATGCCGACTACCATATGTGAAATGGTCTGTGAAATAGAGTTGGATGCATTGGCCGCTTCCTGGAGGACAACAGTAAATTCCTTGTTCTGGCTGAGGATGCTATCCATCAGGACGCTGATTTTTTCACGGATCATGATATTATCGGTCATGTCAATCGTTGCGACATTGCTGAGGGTGCTATAGCTTTTTAGCACGCTATCCGTCACCATGCCGATTTTGGATTGCATTTCATAAGAGAGCGTTTTGATTTCTTTCGACAGGCATTTGACTTCATCAGCGACAATCGCAAAGCCCAATCCCAAATCGCCGGCACGACCGGCTTCGATTTTAGCGTTAAGTGCCAGCAGGTTGGTCTGGTTGGTAATACGTTCGATACGGACGATGAATTGCTGGATATCCGCCAGGTTATTTTTGGCTTCATTGAGGCTGTAGGCCATCGTAATCGCCATTTTCGAGACGAGTAGGATTTTATCGACAGCATTGGCAATGGTGGAGTTAATCAGCTCCAGTGAATCGCTGAGGGTGATGTTTTCATCATTGACCCTTATCGATCCTGCCATATCGACAATTTTCTGGACGGTATGTCCCTGTTTATTGGCTTCAGTTGCTAATTCGCGGAATTTACCACTGAGGTCGGCAGCGCTATTCTCGACATCTTTGGCGACATTAGGCAATATTTGCGCTAATGCTTCGCTAGTGCATTCATAAAGCATTGCTCTTTTGACCCATTGCTCCAGCACTGAGGCAATGCCCTGGTCGGAATGATCAGCAACAGGAAGTTCCAGGATATCGTCATCCTTAAGAGGTAAAGCATGTGTCATACTCTCTTCCCTTACTTCCTCGATGCTGGTGATGATTTTTTTTTCATGCATAATTAAGCACTCTGTTCCAGAAGTTCTTCTTTAACGGCAATGGCCTGTAATTTAGCAATATCGAGGATGAGCGATACTTTCCCGTCGCCTAAAATAGTTGCCCCGGAAATGCCCTCCACCGGATTGGAATTTTCTTCCAGGCTTTTGATCACCACCTGCTGCTGGTTAAGCAGCTCATCGACCACCAGGCCGAATTTATCGCGGCCGTTTTCGATCAGCACGATCAGTGCCTTGCTCGGATCGGAAATATGGTTGTCGGTGTTGAATAATTTGCCAAGATGCAGGACGTTGATGATATCGCCTCGCACATTGATAACGCTTCTCCCACCGGCGATCTTGCGGACATCTTCGGATTTAGGACGGAGGGTTTCGATAATATTGGCAATCGGGATGATGTAATGTTCGACGCCCACTTTGACGATCATGCCGTCAAGGATGGCAAGGGTCAACGGTAGCGAGACGGTAAAGATGGAGCCTTTTCCTTCGATCGAGGAGATTGATATCTTGCCGCCTAACGCCTCAATATTCCGCCGTACTACATCCATCCCTACGCCGCGTCCAGAGATGTTGGAAACAACATCGGCAGTGGAAAAACCAGGGAGGAAAATGAGGTTGTCGATCTGATCGTCGGTGAGTTGCGCATCCTCGGTGATCAGCTTTTTCTCACGGGCTTTTTGCAAAATTTTCTGCCGGTTCAGGCCTTTACCGTCATCAGTAACTTCGATGATAATCCGACCACCACGGTGTGATGCGGAGAGATGAATCGTTCCTTGCGCCGGTTTGCCGTTTTTTACGCGTTCGGCGGGTATTTCAATCCCGTGATCGACGGAGTTACGGATCATGTGGGTGAGGGGGTCACCTAGCTGTTCGACGACGGTTTTATCGACTTCGGTATTCTCACCGGAGGTATCGAGTTTGATATCCTTGCCGAGCTGGGTCGATAAATCCCGGACGATACGTGGCATGCGTGAAAAGATCGACTTGACCGGCTGCATACGGACTGCCATCACCGCTTCTTGCAATTCGCGGGAATGCTGGGATAATTCATCGATGCCGCGTAAGAGTTCGGAATGCTCGTCGGGTTGTAAATATTTAGCGCGGGCGTAGAGCATGGACTGGGTGATGACTAACTCGCCGACCATGTTGACCAGGCGGTCGACTTTGTCGACATCGACACGGATGGAGGTGACGATGGCTGCCTGCGTGCCTTCAGCCTGGGGAATATTGACTGCTTGAGGTTTGGCTTCGGTAGCGGCGGCTGGTTTGTCCTGAGATGTTTCAATAACCTCTGCCACTGCAGGAGTTGTTGCGCTAACCTCAATTGTCAGGTCGCAATTATCTTCAACAAATTCAAATATTTCGCGGATATCAGCTTCCGGCTTATTGCTTGTTAAATTACATTTCCAAGATAAATAACATTGTTCCGGATCAAATTTGGAAAGTGGCGGAACGCGGGAAATATCGGTGGTGCTTTCAAGCGAGCCTGCGGCGGTTAATTCTTTGAAAATCAGCATCGGTTCGTTGCCGCTAAAGAATAAGTCGGCATGGGGAGCAAAACTGATACGGTAATTATTCTCAGTCTGAGGAGCAGGAGCGGCGTCAGCCGCTGTTGCTGTATGTTCTATGACAATGCCTGCCGAATCGCTGATCACCTTTAACTCGTTTGCGACTTCCTGCCCGTAATCGGCAGCCAATGTTGCGCCATCGCGTGCGGCATGGATGAGATTGGTGAGGATATCGGCTGCGAGTAGCAAGGTGTCAATCGTATGGCGGGTCGCTGGAATTTTGCCTTCCCGCATCGCGTCGAGCAGGGTTTCGAGAATATGGGTGAAGCTGGTAATCTGCGTAAAGCCAAAGGCTCCGGCGCCACCTTTAATCGAATGGGCGCAGCGGAAAATAGCGTTGAGCGTTTCGTTATCCTGCGTGCCTTCTTCCAGCCCGATCAGCTTGGCTTCCATATCTTCGAGCAGTTCATAACACTCGGTGATATAAGTAAATTTAAACTGTTGTAAGCTATCCATTCTCTCTCTCTATAATAAACGATAATGATACATCCTACGGACAAACTTTTTCAATGACGGCGATCAGTTTTTCAGGATTGAACGGTTTTACCAGCCACCCTGTCGCACCGGCTGCTTTTCCTTCGCCTTTCTTGCTGTCATCCCCTTCCGTGGTGAGCATCAGGATAGGCGTGTATTTGTAATTCGGATTGGCGCGCAGTGAGATAATCAGCTCAAAGCCGTTCATATTGGGCATATTAAGGTCGGTGATGATAACATCCACTTTCTGATCACCCAATTTGGCGAGGGCGTCTCTGCCATCTTCCGCCTCAATGACATCGAACCCGGCGCCTTTGAGAGTAAACGATACCATTTCCCTCATCGTGCGCGAATCATCGACCGTTAGCGCTTTTTTCTTACTCATGATTTACTCCATAATTGATAGAGATGTGTTAGACCTAAGATGTCGAAAGCCTGGCAAAATACCGTCGATGGCTTTTGAAGTTTTAAGCTACCCTGAGTGCTTTCCAGCTCACGATGGGTGGCAATCAATACCTGGATGCCGGAGGTGGTAATACGTTCGACCTTGCTGGCGTCTATGGTAATCTGGCTATCACGTTGCAGCATTTGCGTAATGTTTTTTGTCAGGGGCAAGGCTGCATTCATATCAATAATCGCTGGCAAAACTAATAGGTTGGCAGATGCATCCTTTGCTGCCATTTCTTTCTCAGATGTTTTCTTTTTTTGCATAATAGAACCTATTTGAGCGTTGAGAAAAGATTGTCGATCGCCTCTTGCGAAGGGGTGTCCTTTGGTAATTGGGGGCCAGACATCAACTCTTCTGCCTTGCTCCGTTTCGTTTTTTTAATGCTGGTACCACTTTCCAGTGATGTCAGTGTCTTGGCGATTTTAATCAGCCGTTGTCTGGTAATATCTTGAAAATTACAATGCTCGTAAATATCAGTAACAAGTTTGCTGATATCGGGGTTGTTCCCAGCGATTTCGCTTATCTTCCCTGTTGCATGAAGGATGGCCAATACCGCTTCATCGGTATGACGGACTACTTCATCCAGGTGCAGGATGGCGTCTTCAATCTCGTTACGTGACTTATCCGGGCTTGATTTTTTTTTCATAATATATCCCTAGAATTGGCCGATAACGGTGATGAGTTTTTCTTTTAACGTCGTCTGGTTAAAGGGCTTAATGATATAGTTGTTGACGCCTGCCTTTTTCGCTTCGATCACGTTATCGATTTTCGTTTCGGCAGTAATCAGGATCACCGGAATTGCCTGACTGGTCGGATTGGCCCGGATGGCCTTGAGCAATTCGATGCCGCTCATCGGTTCCATGTTCCAATCGGAAATAATCAGGTCATAGGTGACTTCTTTCATCTTTCTGAGCGCTGCCTCACCATCGGTCGCCTGATCTACCCAGGGGAAGCCGATCTGGTTGAGTTGCCCTTTGATGATCTGCAACATCACTTTCGCATCGTCGACAATCAGTAGTTTATAATCTTTGATTTCTTTATTCGCTTTCACCATATCCTCCATTAATAGTGTTACTTATCATATTCAGCATTCCGGCGCTAATTGCGCCAGCCAGCTGGTGTTTTCAAAAAGGGTTAATTGATCGCATAGGCCAGCTGATGATTCTGAACAGCCAAGAAACAGGATGGCATGTTCACTCATAATCTGGCTTAGCTTATGTAAAATCTGCGACTTGGTTGGCTGATCAAAATAGATCAGGACATTTCGACAGAAAATGATATCGAACTTGCCGTCAAGTGTTGTCACATCCTCCAGTAAATTAAGCTGACGGAAACTGACCATCGATTTCACCTTGTCGTTGATGTTCCAGTTATCGCCATCTTGGGTAAAATATTTGAGCAGCATGGTAATGGGTAGGCCGCGTTGTACTTCAAATTGCGAATAGTTTCCAGCCATTGCCCGTTTCAGGATGTATTGGTCAACATCACCGGCGATAATTTCAAACTTATATTGACTGAATTTCGGTTTATCGAGGATACTCATCGCAATGCTATAAGGTTCCTGGCCACTTGAGCAGGCGGCGTTGAGAATGCGGATGGTGCTTCCTGGTTGGCGATTTTTCAGTAGATGAGGGATCACCATGTCAGTCAGTTGGGCGAATGGTTTGAGATCCCGAAAAAAGGAGGTTTCATTATTCGTCATCGCTTCGATGATTTCGGTCCGTAACAAATGATTGTCCGCTAGCCGGAGTGCATTGACCAACTGGTTGATATTGCCATAATTATCCCGCTTGATGATTGGAAATAACCGTGTTTCAAGCAAATAGCTTTTATCTTCAGTCAGTGCAATACCTGTATGTTTTTTGATGAGCTCGCAGAGGAATAAGAAGCTTTCCTTGGTCACCGCTATACCGGATTGCGATCTATTTATGGCAGGATCTGGCATAAATAATCTCCTATTTCTGTTAGCGATAATATTTTGTTGCAAAGTCCCGCTTTAACCACTGTCCCAGGCATCCCCCATACTACACTGGTTTCTTCATTCTGTGCGACCACTCGTCCTTCCATAGCCTTCACTGCTTTTGCCGCATCAAGCCCGTCTTTGCCCATCCCGGTCATGATAATAAATAAGGTGGACGAACCGTAGATCGATGCAATACTACGCACCATGGGATCAATGGCTGGGCGGCAGAAATTTTCTTCCGGATCCTGGTTGATTGCGATAGTCAGGTCATTCCCCCTATTTTCTACGACCATATGATAATCACCGGGTGCGAGATAAATCCTTCCATTAACCACCGGCTCGCCATCGACTGCTTCTGCGCAATGGTAGCCTGATACTTTACTAATTTGTTGCGCCAGAAAGCGCGTTGCTTTCGCAGGTGTATGCTGCGTGATAAATACTGGCACGTGATCAAGGCGGCCTTTAAGCTTGGTAAATAATGCAAGCAGCGCTTCTGGTCCGCCGGTAGAACTGCCAATCGCAATTGTTCCAGGTATAAAATGCATATTTAATCTACTCAAATTACAATTTAACATTACATATTACAATACTTTAAGTTGTATGAGCTTTGATTTTACAATATCAGCATCAAAGGGTTTCATAATATATTCGTTTGCTCCGGCGGTGAGGGCTGTTTCAATCTTGCCTATTTCATTTTCAGTGGTACAGAAAATGACAATGGGCTTATCGCCATTTTTTTCTTTACGCATCGATATCAGAAACTCAAGGCCGTTCATCACCGGCATATTCCAATCAAGCATGATGATGTCGGGCAGTTCTTTTCTGCATAAATCAAGTGCCTGCTGTCCATTCGGAGCTTCGGTGACGTGGAAGCCAAGCGCGATAAAAATATCCCGGGTAAATTTCCGAACAACAGTCGCGTCATCTACAATCAGTACATTCTTCATGATGCCTCTAAAATAAAAGTAAGCGTTGAACGTCCAGGATAATCAGTAATTCATCGCTGAGCATGTAAACCCCTAATGATACGCTCTGCCAATTCTGTGATAGATTTGAGGGGGCGGTCTCAAAATCACTTTCCGGAAGCCGAAGTACTTCGCCAACATTATCAACCAGCAATCCGAACGGCTCGTGATTATGTTCGACAACGACAATCATTGGTTTTGAGCCTTCAGCGGCTGCTGTCAATCCAAGGCGCTTTCTGGTATCGATAATGGTGACGATACGTCCGCGCAGGTTCAGTAAACCATAAACCTCTGGCGGAGCAAGGGGGACTGTGGTGACATGCTGATATTTCAGGATATCCTGGACACCCAGTACCTCAATGCCAAATAATTGGTCGGCGATGCGCATGGTCACAAAATCCTGCTTGGGAGCATTGCTGGACAAGGCGGTAAACTGGTGGTTATTTCCATGTGCCGATGCGGGATTCTGGCTCATGCTGCCTCCGTTTTATCAAGTATATCGTTAATCACGCTCAGCAGCCGGTTACGGTCTGATTTAGAAACAAAGCTGTTAAAACCAGCTTCGGTAATCTCCTGGATCATTTCTTCGCTGTTATATGCGGTGAGCGCAACGATCGGTAAATGTTTGAAACGTTCATCTTTTCTGCAAATACGGACGAAATCGATCCCGGTCATTTCGGGCATATCAATATCACTGACGATCAGGGTGCAGGAGAACCCATCTTCAAGCATTTTGAGCGCTTTTATCGCGCTATCCACCGTCGTTACCTTATAGTTGGCGACCGTGAGAATAGGCGCCATGAATTTACGGAAGAAGGCGCTGTCGTCAATCAGCAGAATATGCTCAACATCACTAGCTTTTGTAGAGGATTTTCTGGTTTTATCTTCCAGCCAATCAACGAATGTATGGCTGAAATAATGGCTGATATCGATCATGTCAGTGGTTTTATTATTGATCACCATGCTGCCTAAGACACCATTCTGTCCGGTAAGGCTCTTGATATCCATGTCATGTTCGACAATATCGATAATCTCATCCACTACCAGTCCCATAATCTTGTCTTCATCGGCAAAAACCACCACTTGATGAACACCGGATTCCGGTATAGGGAAGGCGGGATCAAGCGTGACTATCCGCATGAGATCTTCCCGATATTGCACGACTTTTGCTTCGCCGGACCATTCAAGCGTAGAAAAATCAATTTCCTCGAGGCGCGATACCAATTCAAGCGGCACGGCTTTCGGCGATTTATCGCCTACATGGAATAGCAGAAAGTCGACACTAGTCCGCTGGTTATGATCGGCATGGGACTGGCTGAGGTCTTCATTGTCACCTACCATGCCACCTGATTGCGATTTAATAATACCGGTCGGGTCAAGGATCATGATGACCTTGCCGTCGCCTAAAATGGTGTTGCCTGAATATTCTGGAATATTTTTAAGGGCTGGGGATACGGGTTTGACGACGATTTCTTCCGTATCGAAAATCTTATCCACAATCAGCCCAAAACTACCGGAACCCACCTGGCAGACCACTACCAGGAATTCATTTTGTTCGGTTTCCATACAGCTTCCCTTGCCAAGGACTTCACTTAGCACGACAATTGGTAATAATTTACCTCGTAAACGCAGGACGGGAATACCATTTAACATCTCGATTTTATAGCCGGTATCACTGGTGTTTTCCTCTTCTGCTTGCTTGGATGCGCGGACGATTTCGACGACCCGGATCTGTGGGATGGCGTAATGCTGTCCCCGGCATTCGACAATGAGTACCTGCATAATCGCCAGTGTCAGCGGAATTTTTATAAGGAAAACGGAGCCTTTGCCTTTGGTTGAAGTCAATTCAATGGTGCCGCCGATTTTTTCGATATTGGTCTGTACCACATCCATCCCGACGCCGCGGCCTGATACGGCGGTGATTTTTTCTGCTGTCGAAAACCCAGCTTTGAAGATAAACTGGATGATTTGTTGTTCACTCATCGACTGGATTTCACTCTCGGTAGCCAGGCCATTTTCAACGGCTTTCTGTGCTACCCTGTTGACATCGATTCCGCGTCCGTCATCGGCGATTTTAATGATGACATAGCCGCCCTCATGGTAGGCGCTTAATGAGATAGTGCCGTTTTCCGATTTTCCGGCGTCTTTGCGTCCCTGGATGGTTTCCAGGCCGTGATCGGCGGAGTTACGCACCATATGGGTGAGGGGATCTTTGACCATTTCGAGCAATTGCCGATCGAGTTCGGTTTCCTCGCCACTCATATGTAAATCGATTTTTTTGCCGAGTTCCAGCGACAAATCACGGATAAGCCTTGGGAATTTCGCCCAGGCATTGCCGATCGGCTGCATCCTGGTTTTCATGATACCGTCCTGGATATCGCTGGTGATCTGGCTGAGATGCTGGAGTGGCAGGAGAAAATTCATATCGCTGCTGCTACGGAATATCTGTAATAGCTGGTTCCTGGTCAGGAGCAGCTCACTCACCAACTGCATCAGGTTTTCAAGGACACTTAAATTGACGCGGATACTTTGATTGGCAGCGCTACCTCCGGCAACTGCGTTATCATGATCGGCTTTTGCTGCAGGTTTTTCAACAGGGTGAGGGGCTTCGACTTCGTGATGAACTTCGGCAGCCTGTGCTGCAGCAGCGGCAGCAGCGGCTAATTCGGCGGCAATGATAGCCTCGGCTTCTTTCATCAGATCGGGTTCTTCTGCTGGTGCGGAGGCGGCAGCTGCAGCGGCAGCTTCTGCGGCGATGAATGCCTCAGCTTCTTTCATCAGGTCGACTTCTTCTGCCGGCGCAGACGCAGCGGCGATTGTTCCGCCGATTTTCCCGGTTTCGGCACAGGCATTCAGGCGGTTGATCAGTTCGGTATCTTCTCCTTCGGGCTCTTTCTCGTTCGCTTCAAGATAGGCCATGATTTCTTTGATGCAATCCAGCCCTTCAAGAACCAGAGAAATAATATCAGCGTTAACGGCGATTTTGCCATCGCGGATCTTACCGAGAATATTCTCACCCGCATGGGCGACATGTTCCAGACGAGGCAATCCAAGGAAACCGCAGGTGCCTTTCACCGTGTGGACCACCCGGAATATATTGCCAAGGATATCCTTATTATCTGGGTTTTGTTCAAGCTTAACCAGTTCCAGGTCAAGCAATGTCAGGCTTTCCGAGACTTCTGTTAGAAAATCGTTTAGCAAGTCATCCATAGGGGTGTCTACCTTCGGTTATTGTCTGGCTTCAACAAGGAATGCTTTTACTTCACTTGCCAGGTGCTGGGTTTCCTCGAAAACCAGTTTGGCGGCATCAAGCACATGGCGGGCACTATTCTGCGCCTCGTTCGATACTTCCAGGACCTGCTTGATATCATCAGTGATATGCGTTGTTCCGGTTGCGGCTTTAAACATGCTGGAGGCGATTTCTGTGGTGGTCAGGCTCTGCTCTTCCGATGTTTCGGCAATGGCGGAAGAATATTCATCCACGTTCGAAATGGCTGATTTAATCGCTTTGAAGGCATCGATAAATTGTGCTGAAATCGTCTGGATACTATGGACCTGCTTGGAGATATCTTCCGTTGCTTTACCGGTCTGGCTGGCAAGTGTCTTGACTTCATTGGCAACCACTGCAAAGCCTTTGCCGGCTTCACCGGCGCGGGCCGATTCGATTGTTGCGTTAAGCGCCAGCAAGTTGATCTGGCCGGCGATATCCTGGATTAACTGGATAATGCTGGCGATTTTATCGTTGGCGCCTTTGAGGATTTCCGAAGTTTCATCGGCCTTATCGACAATGTTCACCGTTTCCTTGACAATGATACTGGAGCGGGAGATACGTTCGGCAACTTCTTTGGTCGAGGAAGACATTTGCTCGATTGCCGAGGCAACCGTCTGCACATTCAATGATGTGACCTGTGATTCAGATGCGGCACTCGTCGCTTTATCTGTGGTTTTCGCGATCATCATCATCATCGTTTCCGATGTTTTCTGCAATTCGGTCGCGGATGAGCTGATGGTGTGGATAATATGCTCGATGCGTCCTTCAAGCTGGGTAGCAAGTAACTGTTTTTCCTTTTTCAATTCTTCTTTGAGGGATTCTTCCTTGAGGCGGTATTCTTCAATAACGCGCAGTTTCTCGGCGGTTTCTTTCCGGGCGCCGTCGATCATCTGACTTAATAACGCGATATCGCCTTTGTTGTTGCGATTAGGAAGGGAATCCGGAATGAGTTTGAGGAGCGGAGAAATGATAGCGTTATTTAAGTATATCCAGCCAGCGCATAAACTAAGCAGCATAGCGCCTGTCGTGATACCCATCACGTCTTCGAAATTATCTTCCCCCCACATCCATATTGTCCTGGCAAGTCCGATGCAAACCAGTATCAGGAGAAGAAATAGTAAACTAATATGCGTTCTTAATTTCATAGCAATTTTCTACATGAGAGGATTAGTAAATAAATGATTTATTGTAATAATTGGATCCGATACATCACCCTTTCGATCTATTTTTATTCTTTTAGTAGTAATACTTGTACATAAAGCCAAAGGAACTCAAAGTTGCATTATTTAATAGAAGACTATAATACAAGCTTTTACCGTATAGATAGTTTATTAAGAAAGAACTAATAAATTGCATATCTGTTATATTATCTGAAAAAAATAATTGAAAGCGTGCTGTGTAACCACAGGTTACTTACCTGGGCTCTTTATAAGACCTTTAGTATATGTTGATGTGAGGTTGTTTTTGAATAGGCGGAAAAATCGCCGAAACGTAGCAGGACTATGGTTCGGCGATGTTATTAGTGTGCAATAGGTCCGGCGAAGGTCTGGTTACAAAAATTTACTATTTTAGTAAGGCGTAGCTTCTTAAACTATTTCTGTATCATCCTATTGTTTTGATAATTCAGAGATTAATTTGAGGAGACTCGATCGAATATTGATGTCGGAAATAGCAAGGATTTGCTTGGAAATTCGTGCTATATGCAGCAGGTCATTATCATCAGTATTGACGATGGGGGCTTGTCCATTATAGCTATCCGATTCACCAAAAAGATAATCGTAAGTAACACCATAAAGTTGTTTTAGCTGATGGATAGAATAGGCGCCTAATATGCTTGTTCCCTTCTCGTTCCGCTGTATTTGCTGAAATGAGGTATTAATCGCTTCCGCGACGTGATCTTGGCTAAGGCCATGCATTTGACGGGCATTCTTCATTCGTTTGCCAAATTCTACATTATATGCGGCCACATTATTTCTAGAAATATTATTAGACTCATTTGATATTGCTGTATAATCCTTTTTTAGCATAGCCAATTATCCTATTAAATATAATAGATTAATATTGTCGCATTACTTCATGTAACGTCGATCATATATCTTATCAGTATAGGTTAAATGGGGAGGCGAACTTGATAATAGTCAAGAAATAGAAAAAATTATAAGATATGTAACCAGAGCCTTTATTTTATTACTGGAAATAAAGGCCCTGGTTACATGGAGAGGTGGGTAAATTATTTACAAGTAGCTTCTATCATTATTTCCACATCATAGCCAGGGGCTGCCAGTTTTGATTCGACCGTGGCGCGGGCAGGTGTTTGTCCTGCGATGGCCCAGGCATCCCATGCTTTGTTCATCTGATCAAAGCTGGTTATATCAGTAAGCCAGATATTCGCTTTTAGTATGCAGGTTTTATCGCTCCCCGCACGAGCCAGGAGGTTATCAATTTGTTGCAGGATGTCCCGTGTTTGCTCCAGGACAGATTTACCAGCGGCGCTACCTGCTACAATCCCGGAAGTATAAATTTTACCACCATGAATTACGGCTTCACTCATACGTTGGCCAGCATCAATACGGCGTATCTCTGTCATATCATTCTCCTCAAAAATGATAACGTAGCCAATAATTGACTATAAGGCAATGGAATTTATAGCTTTCAAACTCCTCCCAGCCACCCTAGTAGGGCTTGACCAGGAGCCCTAACCAATCATAAAATATCGGCACAGCGATTCCTATTAATACCAATAGCCGCCGATCCAGGGAGTATGCAAATGAATACAGAGGAATATCGTGATTATGTGCTGGATATTCTGGCACCATTTGGGGAGATTGTGTGCCGTAGATTATTTGGCGGACATAGCTTATACAAAAACGGCATCATCTTCGCCTTTATTGCGGATGATATATTGTATTTTAAGGTAGGGGATTCCAATAGGCGTGATTATGAAGAAAATGGTTCAGAGCCATTTGTTTTTGAGGCCAGGGGCAAGAAAATCAGCCTGTCATACTGGCAGGTACCATTAGATGTGATCGAAGATGGCGGGGAATTGATGAAGTGGGCTGAAAAGTCGTATAGGGTAGGAATAGAATCGAATAAAAAGAAAAATAATAGCGGTTAAGCTGGCAGGATCACTAAGGTATTAATAGTTATTTAAGCAATAAGTACTATAAATTAGAGCGGGAATGCAAACGGAACTATTAGGAATCCATCATGGCAATAAAGCATGTTCTAGTAATTGATGATGAGGGCTACTGGCTTGATATGATGGAGATGCTACTTTACCGGCTTGGCTATCAAGCGACATTGACTGAAAACGCTGATGAGGGGCTGACGTTACTTAAAGAAAACCCACAGGGATATGGCACGGTCTTACTTGATTTGATGATGCCTATGATGTCGGGACTAGAGTTTCTTCAGGAAATGGCTAAGGATGTGTCATTGTCACATATTCAGGTAATCCTGCAAACGGGTAGCCAAAACCATACGATTATTCAGGAGGCGTTGCATGCGGGAGCACAAGGCTTTCTTCAAAAGCCTTTCGACCTTTCTGATTTGGCAGCGGCCTTAGATGCTAATTCATTGATTGACTAAATTTTCTGATTGATGCAGGAATAGTAAACTAATCGGATAGGATGGATAAGCTTCGTATTTATAATTTATCTTCGTTCTGCAAAGCTAACCTATTTTAGGGATAGCATGAACGATACATTATTTATTCATTCCAGATGGAAGCTTGCAGCCAGGATAGTATTGGCACTGATATTATTCCTGATACTCTTGACTGGTGGCCTCGTTTATTATATCACCAGTCCCTATTTCTGCGCAGCTCTTTCCCATTATCTAAGCAAAAAATCCGGGCGGGAAATAAGCCTGGATGGTCTGCATATCACTCAGGAACGCCAGCCCCATATCACGATTACCGGAATTAAAATCGGCAATGCGCCATGGGCGAAAGATCCGTTATTATTTTCAGCGGATCGTATTGAATTCTCTATAAAACTATGGCCGCTATTGAAAGGGCAAGTGGTAATGCCGGAGTTGATACTTGAAACTCCCCATCTTGCCCTTGAAACGAATAGCGAGAAACAGGATAATTGGGATTTTTCGGGTGGTACGGATACAGCGCCGTCTAAACGCAGCAATGTCCCCATTATTAGCCATTTGCAAATCACCAAAGGAAGTATGCATTATGTGGATGCCATTCATCATATGGATAGCAATCTTGCTATATCGACCGCGATAGCAAGCTCACAAAATACTCTTTATATAGAAGGGCATGGCACGTATATCACCGCGCCTTTTACCCTGACGATGAGTGGAGGCTCGCTGACCACATTACAAAACAGCCACCAATCCTATCCGTTCGATATGGATTTTACCGCAGCCATGACCCATGTTCAGATGCATGGAGTAGTCGATGATCCATCCACCTTCAAAAGCTTCCACATCGCTACGTCAATCACTGGCCGGAACGCGGCCGATATCTTTAAAATTACCGGGATAGCGCTGCCGCCAACCCCGCCATACCGGGTGAAAGGCGATCTCATCAAACAAGATGATCATTGGGATTTCAACCATTTTATCGGGATAGTTGGTAATAGCGACCTGCGCGGCAATGTCTCCTGGTATCCGGAACAGAAGCCGCCTTATTTCAAAGGCAATTTTGATTCGGAAAGCCTCGATTTCAAAGATCTCAAAGGCTTTATCGGGGCAGATAAAAAACCGGACGATCCTAACCGAGTTATTCCTGATGAACCGATTAACGTTTCGCGTCTGACCGCAATGGATGCCGATGTGGTATTCAGCAGTAAACATATCAAAACGCCGGATCTGATTGATAATTTCAGCATGACCGTTTTCTTAAGGAACGGGGTATTGTTACTGAAACCGCTAAGCTTTGCGATAGCCGATGGTAAAATAAGCAGTGACATCATGATCGATGCCAGGAAAACACCGCCATTGGTGACGACCGATACCTTATTTACAAGGCTATCGCTGCAGCGACTTTTTGCGCCACTTGCGGCAAAGTTCGGCAAGGAGAATGTCAGCGCCGGACTGTTTGGTGGCCGGGCGAATATCCGTGGAAACGGCGCTTCGCTGCATGATATGCTTGCCACCTCCAATGGGACGGTCGGTATGGGGATGGAAGGCGGCGAACTGAGTAAATTACTGCTTGAGCTGTCTGGTCTCGATCTTTTCAAATCGGCGGGGTTGGTGGTTACTGGCGATAAACCGGTGCCTATTAATTGTATGATAAGCGATTTTTCAATCACCTCCGGCATGATGAAGGCGCAACCGCTACTGATCGATACCAGTGTCAACACGATCGATGGCAGTGGTACGCTTGACTTGAAAGATGAGCAGTTAAACATGAAGCTGCAGGTGCATCCGAAAAAAGCGACGTTGCTTACACTTCGCACCCCGATCCTCATTCACGGTCCTTTAAAGAAACCATCCATCGGGCTTGATCCCACGATGCTGGGTATGCGTGCCGGTGCGGCTGGAGTCCTGGGCGTATTGCTGACTCCACCGGGGGCGCTGCTTGCCTTTACTGATCCTGGGCTTGGGGAGAAAAGTAAGTGTTCGCTCTATATTCGTCAGCTTGGCAATCATCATTGATGCATTTCAAAGAGGCGCTGCTGTAGCCAGAGAATAGATGGATAGGCGGCCAGCCACATCCAGAAAAAACGGTTTAAGCCAAACAGGCAGGCATTGCCCAGGTGAAAAATGGCGGCAATCACCAGTCCGATGATAAGAGTGCTGTGGGTGCATAACATCAAGGGGAAAAGCAGCTCAAACAGCATTACAGCCCACGACATGGTGGTTAGCAATCGCGGCCAGTCAGCTAATTTCCTTAGCGCTTCACTGGCGGGATAGGCAGAAAAAGAGAATACATCTTGAAGGGCGCGGCCACTCCGCCATTCAGGATTAACGATCTTGACCCATCCTGAAATAAAATAGGAAAGCACCAGTTGCAGGGCCAGATAGCCGAATATATTTTCCTGCCACCTGCCGCTTGGCATGAAATGCGTCAGGCATAAGCAACAGAGAATGAGCAATCCCATGCGGTCACTTCCGCCATTATAAGGGCCCTGGAATCGTTTTAGAATGAATAATGCGTGAATAACCAGTGCCAGGCATATAAACGGGGTCTGGAAGCCGAATAGTAGCGCGATACTCAGCATCATACGTGGCAGAAATAGCCGCTGTTCGTCCCTTGCCGCATGAAGATGTTCGGCGCTTTGCTGCAAAAATGCCAGAGCCAGCATTATTTCGGTTAAACGAATGGCATGGTCGAGGCTCATGAAACGGTGCCTCTCAAAAGATATGGCGGTGAAATATAAAGGATATGTTGTTCTAACTGGTGGTCATTTCGTGTCCAAAATACCAACCTGAACTGCAAATAGGGCGTTGCTATGGTATCTATGGTAAGATCGGCCTTGATGCGTCTTACTATTTCCTCCCGGCTATGTTCGGTAGGGTTTGCAATCAGGCGCTCCGCGCAGCTCGTAAGAAATAGCGATTCATTCCAGCGCGGATTCCAGAATAGGCGCTTCAGCATGCTAATAATAGATAGCTGCGCTGGCCTCGGACGAAATTGCTGCCAACTGCCGTGTATCTCCTGCGACGTTTTAAGAAGGCTGTATTCAATGCGAGGCGATGGAGCGACCGTATCAAAAAACCGCCAGGACGGGATTAGGGCAGGCAAGAGCAGCTTTAATAGTTGCAGCATGGTTTTGGCTCGCCGGTCATATGCATCTCTAATAATGAGGCGGTTTATCATCCGCATTAAATGGCTGAGGGCCTTGCACAGCCACTATCACCTCCAGTTTTAGCTGTATTCGTGCCATCTGCTGCCGGAGGGTGGCCAGTTCTTTTTGCTGGGTATAGAGTTCATCGCTCATTCGAGCGATTTCCTCTGCCTGATGCGCCAGCGTTTCCTGTAATGCGATGATGTTGTGATCCATAAGGGTGTTTATAGAGGGGTTTGATTAAAACTGCAAGGGTGAGTCATAAATCGACCAGGATTACCTCATGATAAATGGTAGTACATAACTAAGCGCCGCAGGCTCCCCTCTCCCTTTGGGAGAGAGCTAGGGTGAGGGATTTTTTATAGATTGAGCATAGCGATTCCTTATTATGTATTGAATCGCTTCGCTCAGCTTTATATTTAATCCCTCATCCTAACCTTCTCCCAAAGGGAGAAGGGAGCCTGCGGCGCTTAAATATTTATAATGAGCTGGCCCCTGAATAAATCGATTTAAAACCGATGGTTTGATATGTATTTGTTAACCATCGACTGCTAAGCTATCTACTTCACTATACGGGATATTATCTGTCTATGAAAAAACGATTCTCCGTCCAATATTTTCATCTGGTCCATGCCTGTTGGCATTATGCAGGGAAGCTGCGTTCCCATATGGTGCTGGTTTATATCTTCACGGTATGTGCCAATATTATCTTTATTTTTCAACCGTTTGCTATCGGCCAATTGATCAACAACCTGCAACAGGGCGGACCGGATTTATTGGGTAATGCCATGAAATGGCTGGGTTATTATGCACTGCTGCTGCTTGGATTCTGGGTGTTTCAGGCGCCATCGCGTTATATCGAGCGTAACCTGGCTTTTACGATCAAAAAAAATTTCCTACAGTATTATTATGACTTGCTCACCCGTCTGCCGGTGCACTGGCATCAGGATAATCATTCGGGCAATACCACTAACCGCGTCAATAAAGCCTCGCAGGGGCTGTATGAATTTGCCGATATCCAGTATATCCATATCGAAAGCCTGGTGCGGTTTCTCGGCGCTTTTATAGCGCTTGCTTATATTTCTTATTATGTGGCGGCGGTAGAAGTACTGGTTGCCATAATTATTATTGCGGTACTCGCCCGTTTCGATTTTATCCTGATCCGGATGATCCATGAGAAGAACGAACAGGAACATAGCTATTCCTCGGCATTTTTCGATAATATCAGCAATATCGCAAGCGTCATTTCCTTCGGGGTTGCAGAACATACGAAAGCGCTGCTTGAGAAGGCGCTTGATCGGATTCATGTGCCGCTGAAGCGGGTGATTACCGTCCATGAGCTGAAGTGGTTTACGATGATGATCCTGGTCGTGATCGCGGAAATCATCATCATGTATGGCTATATCCGCATGCAAACCAGCCATAATAACGCGCTGATGCTTGGCAGCCTGGTGGCGATCTATCAATATATGAGCAGTCTCAACCGGATTTTTTCCAACTTCGCCGTCTATTATCAGCGCCTGATCCAGCAATCGACCGATTTTGATTCTACCCTGCCGCTGCATAAGGCATTTGATGATTATGCAGGTCACCGTGAGCCGCAAACCGTATTGCAGGTGAATCGTGGCGAGGTGAATTTCAATCATCTGAATTTTTCGTATAATCAGGGCAAGATATTATTCGAGGATTTCAGCCTGTTTATTCCCTCCAAACAGAAGCTGGGACTGGTTGGGCATTCGGGAGCCGGAAAAACCACACTGGTGAATCTGCTGCTGCGTTATTATCATAATCCCGAAAATCATATCACCATCGACGGGCAGGATATTGATGAAGTCAGTCACCATAGCCTAATGGAAAATATTGCTGTTATCCCGCAGGATACGCCGCTATTTCATACCAGTTTCCTCGAGAATATCCGCTATGGCAAATTGACTGCTACCGATGAAGAAGTGATTGAAGCCTCCAGGCAGGCGCATGCTCATGAATTTATCATCCAGCAGACGGGAGGATATGACGCGATGGTTGGCGAGCGCGGTGTCAAGCTCTCTGGCGGCCAGCGCCAGCGTATCGCCATCGCCCGCGCTATCCTTAAAAACGCGCCGATCCTGGTGCTGGATGAGGCAACTTCTGCCCTTGATTCTGAGTCGGAACATTATATCCAGCAAAGCCTGACGGAATTGATGGAAGGGAAAACGGTAATCGCTATCGCCCATAGGCTCTCTACTATATTCCGTCTTGATCGGTTGATTATCCTCGAGAAAGGCAAGATTATCGAAGATGGCAGTCATGAGGAATTACTGGAAAAGGGCGGGTATTATAGCCGGATATGGAATATGCAGACGGGAGGGTTCTTACCATAGGGTACGGTTATGAAAGCACCTGTTTATTATTCCGATAGTTCCTGATAGTAAGATTTGCTTAAGCTTGGTAGTGTATTCCTTAGCTATGTTGGATAAGTAATCCAATGTCGGTATTGTATACGTAATAATTTTAAATCCATGTAGGAGGTTCTTATGAGTATCAGCCCCATTTCCGCACCCGTTTATCAAGCACCGCCAGCACAGGTGCAAAATACCCCAAAGCCTGTTGCACAAAACAATCCTCCCGCGCCTGTCGCCTCCGATAGTGATGGTGATAGTGATGGCAGCGGAGTGAACGTCAAAGCATAAGTATTTAAAGATAGCATCATTGCTCTGCGATGATGCTATCTTTAATATTAAAACGGTCACTTTTTAATAATGAGTGGCCATATCCTTAAGCTCCGTCCCATGAAGGTATGGATGAGCGCTGCGACTATATGAAGCAGGATCAGGAGAGCGAGGAAATAGGCGAGATCCCCGTGGATGGCTTCGAGGCTCTTACCAAGCGCGCGGTCTTTCGTCATCGTCCAAGGTAGCTGGAATAAACCGAAAAATACGACCGGTTTGCCTAATGCCACGCTGGTTGTCCAGCCGGTTAGGGGCAGGATGAATAATAGCAGGTAAAAGAGATAATGGACGTAAGTCGAAGCGCGGTTCTGCCAAGGCGGGAAATAATCCGGTAACGGTGGCGGGTAGTTATAGAAACGCCAGGCAAGGCGCATGATGACCAAGAGGAGAACCGTAATCCCAATCGATTTATGGACATCAATGACATCCATCTTCCATGATTTAGGGACAAGATCGATAGACCAGCCAAGGCACAGCATCAGCAATACCAGCGCTGCCATGATCCAGTGAAATAAGCGGCTGATGGTGCCATACTGACATAAATTGTTACGCCATATGATAGGATGTTGAATCAAACACACCTTCCCGATTAGAAATGGGTTTTTTGGATTTCAAGTGGATAGCGTCTAACAAAAAATTAATCGTCCAAACTGAAGCGACCCTTAAGCGCCTACAGAAAATTGCAGCGTTGATTCAAATCCGCCTTCATCCCTGTTCCGTAGTATAAGCGTTGCTCCCATAATTTCAGCAGCACGTTTGACTATCGCCAGCCCTAACCCGGTGCCCTGTTCTTTGCGATTGGATATACGGTAAAAACGCTCGGTGATATAGGGCAGTTTTTTCTCAGGAACACCAGGCCCTGTATCGCAAACAGATAGGATTACAGTGCGACCTTGCTCAGATATGCGGACTATCACCTCGCCACCGGCCGGTGTATATTTTATTGCATTACCCACCAGATTGGACAGGCTCAGGGCAAATAATTCCTTGTTGACCTGGATTATCGGCACGGCATCTTCCTCTATATGTAAATCGATCTGCTTCTCTTTAGCAAGCGGTATCCTTTCTTCGATTGTTTCTTGAATGATAAGGCTGAGTGACAATGGTTCTGTTGGAATATCGGCATGTTCGAGCCGAGCCAGCGTGAGTAGCTGATCAACCATATTGGTAGCGCGGTCGGCAGCTTTTACCTGCGCTTCCATAATCATTTGCCGCTCCATATCGTCCGTTGATTTCAGGGCAGTTTGTGCCTGGGTCTTAAAAATAGCGATCGGTGTGCGTAATTCATGAGCGGCGAGATCGGTAAAGCGGCGCTCTTTTTTGAGGGCGTAGCTGAGATTGCTAAGCAGTCCATTAATGGAACTAATCAGCGGCGTAATTTCTGTAAGCGTATGGTAGCCAGGTAAAGGAGTCAGATCGAGCGACGAGCGGCTTTTTACGGCTTGTGATAAGGTAATGAGCGGCTTTAGCCCGGCTCTTAACCCTACCCATGTCACGATCAAGATAATGGGGAGGAGCAGTATCAGCGGGAAGAAAATGGTGGTGAGCACCTTGGAGATCAATTCTTTTCGTACCATAAGGTTTTGTGCTACCTCCAGCGTATAGCCGTCTTTTCTATCCACGAGCACATAGAGACGCCATTCTTTGCCAACGATAAACTGATTAGAAAATCCTCCTGTGGCATGTTTATCGCCAAAATCAGTCGCTTTTTTAGAGTAAAACAGTAACTGATTATTCTTCCAGATACGGAAGGCAAGCTGTCGGTCTTGCTGCTGCCCGGTATGATCAAAATCATTGCCGAGTTCAATGATATCGGGATCGACGGTTTTTTTTACAGCATCTTCATCATGGGCATGGTGAGATTCTTCCTCGTCCTCTGCATGGAGCAGGGAAAGCATCAGGCCAGCCACATGCGAAAGATCGCTATCGTAGATTTCCTGCGCTTCATTATAGGCAGCATTAAACCCGATGCCACCGATCGTCAGCAAGGTGATCATGACCGGGACGACTACATAGAGCGTCAAGCGCCCTTTAATCGATTTTTTCAATAATATAGCCAAGTCCTCTGATGGTTTTGATGATATTATCACCCAGTTTTTTCCGTAGATGTGAGACATAGACCTCTATTGCATTGCTTTCGATCTCTATATCCCAGCCATAAAGCTTATCCTCAATCTCCTGTTTATTCATCACCCGCCCAAGATTTTCCATCAAAATCGCCAGCACCGCATATTCGCGTGCAGAAAGATCGATATGCTTACCATCTTTTTCAACGACCCGCGCGGACGGATCAAGCATCACATTGCCGTTGATAATATGTGATGTCTGGCGTCCGTGGCTGCGCCGCAGCAATGCCCGCAGACGTACCAGCAATTCCTCAAGCTCAAAGGGCTTCACCAGGTAATCATCGACTCCGGCGTTAAATCCTTCCACTTTCTGCTTGGTCGTATCGCGGGCGGTGAGTGCCATGATGGGAATATCTTGTTTACATCGGCGCAGTTCACTTACCATCTCCAACCCGCTTTTTCCAGGCAGATTGATATCAAGCACCACCAGATCATAGGGGGTGGTATCAAGCGCCGCTTCGGCATCCTCGGCGCTATCGGCCAGATCGACGGCATAGCCTGCCTGGCAGAGGGCGACTTTCACCGCTTGTCCCATCATTGTGTCATCTTCAACCAGCAATACACGCATGAGGTTTGCTCCTTGTTTTGTTCTTAAGGGTCAGCATCGATAGCATTTAGACTGATGTCAAGCGCTTTTACCAAATGGTCAGTTCACCATGGCAAGCTTAAAGCAGTCTTAAGATTCACTTAAGAATGAGGGGCGAAACCTATTTGTGGGTTATGTTTTAATATTAACAGGAGGAATCTCAGCATCGGGCTGTGACTGATCATTTTGCGCGGCTTTTGCCGCTTTTTGTTGTGCAAGAATCTGGGCGAGTTTGCTGTAATTAATACTGCCGTCCTTATTTACCACTTTATCTGCAGCAGCAAGGCCGATCTGCCCGAGTAATTTTTGTTTGGCGGCAGTCACCACTTCCGTTATGTTCTGAGCGGCATTTGAGATAGCAGCAACCGGCGGTGGAGTTTGTGCTGAGTGGGTATTAGAAGAAGCGTTGGCTGTAGTAAGAGCAGGTGAGGGGATAATAGGTGTTTGAGTAGAGGAAGGGATATTAGATGTTACCATGATTTTAGGTTCCTACATATATCGTTTAAGTGAAACAACTCATAACATGTACGATAGTAATGGTACAACCTGAAGTGACGCTGAAGGGGTGCCCAGAAAAAATTTAATCCAACCCTCGCCAACCGTTCGTGATCGGGTAACGCCGGTCACGCCCGAATAGCATCGGGGTGATTTTAACACCAGGCGGCGATTGAAAGCGCTTATACTCTGCTAAGAACACCATATAGGCCATTTTTTTAGTCATATCATGATCGTACCCTTCCGCGATTAATTCCTCAGCAGAGCGCGCTTCTTCGATCAATTTGAATAACATTTCATCGAGCAGTTCATAAGGCGGCAAAATATCCTGATCTTTCTGGTTATGGGCAAGCTCCGCTGAAGGGGCTTTGGTAAAAATCCTGCGCGGGATAACTTTTCCTTGGGTGTTGCGCCATTCTGCCACTGCATAAACCGTCGTTTTATAGACGTCCTTGAGTACCGAATAATGGCCGCCCATATCGCCATAGATGGTCGTAAATCCGACCGCTGTTTCTGATTTATTGCAGGTATTCATCAGCAGAAACCGTTCCGACTCGGCAATCGCCATCAGGATATTATTACGTAAGCGTGACTGATTGCGCTGCGTAGCAACCATAAATGTTCCTTCTTTCAGTGAAGAAGATATCATTGTTACAAAAGCCTCCATACCTGGCTCTATAGGAATGATATCAAAACGGATGCCGAGTAATGCCGCACATTCGGTGGCATCGTCTATACTCTCCTGCGAGGTAAATGGTGATGGGATCATCACGGCGCGTACCTGCTCTTTTCCTAAAGCATCAACGGCTACTGCTGCCGATAACGCCGAATCAATCCCGCCGGATAATCCCAGTACTATCCCCAAAAACCCATTCTTGCTGACAAAATCGCGTAAACCAAGTGTCATCGCATGATAGATGTTCCTTATCTCATCATGGATCGGGGTGATAACTCCGGGCTCCGGTTGCCATTTCTCGTGCTTTTGGAACCGCAAAAGAGAAAAATCCGGCTCAAACGCTTTCATCCGCATGCAGATTTCACCGTTCGCTTCTACAACAAAACTTCCTCCGTCAAAGATGGTTTCGTCCTGTCCGCCTACTTGATTGACATAGATCAATGGTAATCCAGTTTCGCAGGCGCGGTCAGCTGCTATCTGCTCACGGATAAGCGCCTTGCCGGTTTCATAAGGGGAGGCATGAATCGAAATCAGTAGTTCGGCACCACGGTCTTTTAAATGCGCAGTGACATCGGGAAGCCATATATCTTCACAGACGAGCAGCCCAAGCTTAATCCCGCGCCAGGTTACAGGCTCTGGCAGCGGACCTTGACTAAACAGGCGTTTCTCATCAAAAACACCATAGTTAGGGAGATGATGCTTATATTGACGATGGGTGATATGTCCATCACTTAGCAGAAACACCGTGTTATAGAGCGCATTACCATCATGCCATAAACCGCCAATAATCATTGCCGGACCATTTGCGGTCATTGAAGCTAGCTCGATTACAGTCTGCATACTGGTTTGCTGAAAGTTTTGGCAAAGTACCATGTCTTCCGGGGGGTAACCGGTGATCGCCATTTCCGAGAATATTATCAGATCCACATTCGCGGCTACGGCCATGTCATAGAGCATTTCAATGCGCTGCCTATTGGCGGCAATATGCCCGACGTTAAAATTGAATTGAACGAGAATACAGGAAAAGGACATAAACTACCATTCTGAGTTTAATAATTGATTCAATAACTTAGGTGATAAGACTGAAAGCACGCTGAAGAAAATCGCGTCCGCTGTTTGTTGTGGTTGGTTCTTGCCATTAAGTAATCATAGGGAGGGATTCCCTCAATACAAGATTTTTTTCGTTTGGAAGAGCGCAAGCAATTCAAATTCATTGCTGAGCTATAATTGTTTCTTTGATTCTCCCAATATCCGCTCCGCCTGCTTCAGCAATGCCCCTGCATTAAACGGTTTAACGATATAGCCTTTGGCTCCTATCTGTAATGCCGATTGAATATGCTCGCGGATATTATGGACGGTAAACATGATGATGGAGGCGGTTTTATCGACCGCAAGGATACGGGCTAATACGTCCATACCGTTGATGACCGGCATATTGATATCGAGAAACATTAGATCGGGAGCGTGCTCATTGTAGAGATCGAGCGCAGTACCGCCATTATCGGCAGTGATGACCGTATCGTATTTACTGCGCAGTATCATTCCGGCCATATGGCGGACGGTGGGTTCGTCTTCTGCAAGTGCGATCAGGGGCTGTTTGCGGGTGGAGCGGATATGGAGTGCTGTTTGAAACAGTTCCTCATCCCAGGTTGGAATAGCGGGTTCCGGAATGCCATCCCTGAATTGCGCCCGGTATTTTTTTAGCCGTAGCTTTTCATAAGCAATGCTTATGGCCTGGTCAAATTCGGTGTAGAGATCATAGAGATGAAAGGCGCTGCTGAAATCAACGTCATTTTCGGAGATGAGGGTAAAGATATCGAGCATCAGCCGCTTCAGGCGGGGGAGAATTTGGGTGGGACGTTGCTTAAATAGAAAGGCGACTTCATTATCATTGCAGCGGAAAATAATAGCATCCACCTCGTTTGCGGCTTCCATGAGAAGCTTGGAGCTATTCGTGGAATAAAGCTGCCCGGAAAATTCACGGTTCGTCTTACTGCTGACAAATACGACCATTCTCCATTGCTGCCTCTCCGCATGCAGCATTTCGATATGTTCTACCAGTTTTTCTTCGGCATTGTTTAAAAAGACGGGCATAATCAGTTGACCAGCAGCTTTTTCCAGATTTCGGAAATCTCACCCGCGATACTCATCGGGTCAAATGGTTTCTGTATGACGGCGGCAGCGCCGAGCTTCATATATTCTTCGATATCTTGAGGCTGCACGCGTGCGGTCATAAATACGATGGGAATATGATCGAGAGCAGGATTCTTACGTAGGATTTTTAGCGTTGCCGGACCATCCATTTCCGGCATCATGACGTCGAGCAGGATCAGATCCGGCTTGATGGAGATAGCTTCTGCAGTCGCTTTTATACCGCTGCTTAAAGACGTGACGGTAAAGCCGCCTACGGTTTCTAGGCACATGGTGGCGACTTGCAGAATGTCTGGTTCATCATCGACACAAAGAATGTGTTGTAAGGGTCTATTCATGATTGATCTCCAAGTAATTGCAGGATTGTTTCGATGATTTTGGTTTCCGAGATGCGGGATTTTACCATCGTGGCGGCAACTTTATCCTGCACGTCTTTTGTCTGTTCCTGAGCGGATAAGATAATGACTTTGGTGGATGGATCGAGCTTGTCAAGCAGCGTCAGGCCGGAACCATCCGGCATACCGATATCGAGGATAATCATATTGAAATGACGGGCGTTGAGCAAGGTTTCGGCTTTCTTGAGAGTAGTAGCGGTAATGATCTGATATTTACCGTGAAGGGCGGTGGCGAGGACGTTGCTTAGGTCGGGATCATCCTCGATATGCAGTATGGCATTAGCGCCGGAGACATCTTCTTTATAATGGAGCACGGAATTATCATCAGGCAGGGCGAGATTTTCAGCAATAGCAAATTCAATCCAGAAAGTCGTACCTTTGCCAACTTCAGTGTCAAAACCAATCTCGCCATGCATCTGCTCAATCATCTGCTTGCTGATATGCAGGCCAAGTCCTGTCCCTCCTTTGGTACGGGTGACAGAGGAGTCAGCTTGCGAGAATTTGCCAAAAATACGGGCGCGGAATTCTTCCGAGATACCTGCCCCGTGATCTCTTATCTGAACACGGATATTTTTGCCGGTATGTTCTACACTCACATCGACGGTATCATCCGGGTTAGAAAATTTTGCGGCGTTTGAAAGCAGATTGGCGAGTACTTGTAGAAGCCGCGCGGAATCGATATTGATTTTAAGCTCGGGATCAATAGGATCTTTTTTAATTAAAACATTGAATTTATCGGCATAGGGTTGATTGGTGACAACTGCCTGCTCGATAATCGGCGCAAGCGCTTCTTCCTTGATATCGAAGCGCATCTGGCCGGAGGCGATTTTATCGATATCGAGAATATCGTTAATCAGCAGGATCAACCGCTCGCTGTTTTGATAGGCAATGTTTAGCAGAGTAGCTGCTTTTTCAGGCAATTCTTTCAGCATGGTTCCCACCATCAGGCCGAGGGAGCCACGGATGGAGGTTAACGGTGTGCGGAGCTCATGGCTGACGATGGAGATGAATTCGCTCTTGATGCGCTCCATTTCCTTGCGTTCGGTGATATCCTGTATCTGCGAGATAAAATAATTGGGCTTGCCATTTTCCAGTCGTACCAGCGAAACACTGAGTAGCGTCCAGACAATTCGGCCGCTCTTATGATAATAGCGTTTTTCCATCTGGTATGATTTTATTTCATCGGCCAGTACTTTGCGGACATACTCCATATCCTGCCGTAGATCATCCGGATGGGTGATGGATTGGAAGTCGTTACTTAGCATTTCAAATTTATCATAGCCAAGCAGCTCGCAGAGGGCGCTATTTACTTTTAGCCAGCGGCCATTTGGTTCCACCAGTGCCATCCCGATCGAGGCATTTTCAATCGCTGAGCGGAAAGTTTCCTCGCTGGTCCTCAGGTCTTGCTCGATTTTTTTGCGTTCGGTGATATCGCGTATCGTGCCGACAAACATACGGGTATCGTCAAGCTTCATCTCGTTGATGCAGATTTCTATCGGAAATATCATGCCATCTTTGCGTTTTCCTGTTACTTCGCGCGCCATACCGATCACTTTCTTTTCACCTGTAGACCAGTAATGCTCCAAGTAACCATCATGCTTTGAATGATGGGGCTCCGGCATCAGTATATTGATATTCTGGCCGATCGCTTCCTCTTGCTGGTAGCCGAAGATACTCGCTGAGGCCGGATTGAATGACTGGATGATGCCTTGGTGATCAACGGTAATCAGCCCATCGAGTACGGTATTCATTACTGCCTGTAACCGCGTTGCTTCCTCCATGATCTGGTGTTCAGCTTGCTTACGCTGGGTGATATCTTCGACAATACCGAGATAGCCGGTGATTTCTCCATTTTTATTTTTAAGGGTGGTGGCAGTAAGGTTACCTGGGAACCGCGACCCATCTTTGCGAATAAATGTCCATTCGCTGGATTCTATGCCGTCGATATCTGGTTTATAAGTAAATACATCAAAGCCCGGCTCAATGGTAACACCATATTCCTGGCTTAGTTCTGTCGCTCGCTTAACAATTTCAGCCCCGTCATGCCAAATAGCGGGCGTCTGTTTATGCTCGATTTCTACGGTGCTATAGCCAAGCGCAATTTCCGCTTGTTTATTGAAGACGATGACTCTGCCAGTGATATCGGTAGCGACAATTAAATAAGCGGCACTGGACAGAATCGCACGGTTGAGTTGGTTGGTCTCTTCGAGTTCTTCCTCGAATTCTTTACGTTCGGTGATATCGCTGGTGACTTTGGCAAAGCCGGTAATCTGACCTCCCATATCATAGATGGCGGGAATGGTGACATGTGCCCAGAACAGGCTGCCATCCTTCCGGACATGCCAACCATCACCCTCAAATTTGCCTTTTGTACGGGCAATATCGAGCGCTTTTTCCGGCATTCCGGCCTGTTGATCATCTTCCGTATAGAATCTGGAGAAATGTTGCCCAATAATTTCTTTCGCAGCATATCCCTTAATACGCTCGGCGCCACTATTCCAGCTTGCCACATTGCCGTCCAGATCAAGCCAGTAAATAGCATAATCCTTGACCCCATCGATAAGCTGCTGGTAATGCAGTTCGCTTGCGATCAGGCTATTTGTTTTTTGCTTAAGCTGCCGGTTCGGTTTTTCCAGATAACGGGTCTTCATCCTGGAAATAATCATCGGCCATATCGTCAACCCTAGTAACGCGGCGATGAGTAATCCGGTGAGCAATAGGATAATGGGAAGCGATGCCTGCAGGGATGTGGTCAATTCTTTCATCGGCAATTATTACAATTTAAATATTTATCTCAGGATAGCGTGCATGTACTGCTACTTTCAGGAGGTTGTTTTCTTCGACTATCTGCGCTATCAACTCGTGAGTCGTCTTATCATCAGGCTCTTTTGTTGATTGATCCATGTGTCTGAATAATTCAGACAACCGCGTAAAGCCAAGCGAGCCGCATGCACCGCGTAGACGATGAGCAATCATGTGAATCTCAGCATAATCAATACTATCCTGCATCAGACAAAGCTGCGCGATCGTGTCATTGACATTGATCCGGTGCATCTTCAGCAGCGTGAGGAGAGAATCCCTGCCGACTGTCTCTTCAAGGGAGGTGATGGTCAGGAATTCCTTATCCATATCGGTCATAATCCCCCTCCTGTGCGATTAAGTTCAGAGATGGCTTTTGCCAAAAGGTCAGCGCGGTTTCCTTGCCAGTTATCGATAGGGACAATCCCCGCGCTGACGGTGATGGATGCACCGACAGGTGAAAATGCGTGCGGGATCTTCAGGGCAGCAATCGCGGCTTTCCAGTGATTGATATTTTTTCTGAGAGCCGCCTCATTTTCATGTGGACAGAATATGCCGAATCTGCCGTGATCAAGTTGTACCAGCTTATCGCCAAGGCTGGCGGATTGGCGGCTCAATATGACGGCAACTTGCTTAATAACATCATCCGTTTTCTCTTGAGGATAACGGGAAAGATAGGCATCCCAGGCATCAATCCCGAGGATTACCAGCGCGCCGCCTATATTATTATCCTGGCCGAGTTGCCAGCCAAGTTTTTCAAGTAGTATATCTTCACTGAGCAGGCCGGAATCAGTAATCGCCGCGACTTTCTTTACCACTTCTGCCGGTAACATCGACCGGAGTTCCGCCTCACGCATTTTCCGGCGATCGAGTTCTTTTTTCAGGCGATGGGCGGAGCGTACCCGCGCCAGAAGCTCTTCAATGCGGAGCGGTTTGGTCATGTAATCCGTCGCCCCAGCCATAAACGCTTTTTTCAGATGCTCGATATCACCAAGCGTCGTCGCCATCAGTACCGGCACATCGGCAAAGCGGTCATCGCTCTTGATCCGGGCGCAGGCTTCGATCCCATCGATTTCCGGCATCATAATATCCATCACGATCACATCGGGCATAAAGGCATTGGTACTTGCCGGTGCAATACCCAATACTTCAAACGCCTTGATCGCCGATTCAGCGGCCATGATCTGCTCGAATCCCGCCTGGGTGAGCATGAGGGTCACCAGGTCACGGATTGTCGGATCATCATCTACGATTAAGATTGGCATGTTAAAGTTTCCTTCCTATAAAACGCACCCGCGTTAAGAGATCTTCCGTATGGAATGGCTTGGTGATATAATCCGACGCTCCAGCTAAAAGAGCTTTTTTTAGATGATCTAAATCGCTGAGTGTGCTTGCCATGAGCATCTTTGTTTCAGCAAACCGTTTATCACGTTTGATGCGGGCGCAGGCTTCGATCCCATCAATTTCCGGCATAATAATATCCATGATAATGAGATCAGGCAGGAAGGCGCCTGATTTTTCCGGTTCAATACCCAGTATTTCATAGGCTTTCACTGCGGATTCTGCCATCATGACATGGACGAAACCGCCTTTGTTTAGGATCATTGTGATGAGATTACGTGTTGTTTGATCATCATCGA
>Ga0207006_1015_pt1 | contig 44149 bp, 38 predicted proteins | sample Alteio_BWMinCont_84_FD_153497 | JGI IMG/M metagenome (GOLD analysis project Ga0207006, IMG submission 153497) | Enriched cells from forest soil in Barre Woods Harvard Forest LTER site, Petersham, Massachusetts, United States -... | ecosystem: Environmental > Terrestrial > Soil > Temperate forest >...
ATTTCTGATGCTCAATCCGCTTCTGGTTCTCCGGCGCATTGCCCGATTCGATGAAATTCCGCTGCATGGCAACATCGCTCAATCCGTAAAACATGATGGCCTCGGCTGGCAACCCATCCCGTCCGGCGCGTCCTGTTTCCTGATAATAGGCTTCAATATTCTTAGGGATGGTCATATGGGCGACATAGCGGACATCAGGCTTATCAATCCCCATCCCAAAGGCGACAGTCGCCACCATAATCCCGTTTTCACTCCGCAAAAACGCTTCCTGGTTACGCGAACGGGAGGCCGCATCCATCCCCGCATGATAAGGCGCAGCATTGAGCCCCTGCTCAACCAGCCAGCTCGCCACTTCATCAACCATATTCCGCGACAGACAGTAAACGATACCGCAATCATTCTGGTGATGCAGTTTGATGAATTGCAGCAATTGCTGCTTGGAATTTTTCTTCTCGATGATACTGTAATGGATATTCGGGCGGTCAAATCCAGCGATGAATGTATCTTCTTCACTAAGTTGCAGGCGTTCAACAATATCCTTGCGGGTCGGAGCATCGGCTGTTGCCGTCAATGCAATACGGGGAATATGCGGAAACCGTTCGGCAAGCAATGCAAGCCCCGTATAATGCGGACGAAAATCATGGCCCCACTGGGAAACGCAATGGGCTTCATCAATCGCAAATAGCGCGATGGGCGATTGTTCGAGCAGCGCCAGGAAATCATCCATCAACAACCGTTCCGGCGCGACATAGACCATATCCAGCTCACCCTGGCGGATCATCTCTTTGATTTGCGCAATTTCATAAGGCGGCATCGAGGAATTAATCGCCGCCGCTTTGATACCAAGCTGCTTCAAGGCATTGACCTGATCCTGCATCAAGGCAATAAGCGGCGAGACGATAATCCCCACCCCTGCCCGGCATAAAGCGGGAATCTGGTAGCAAAGCGACTTACCACCGCCGGTTGGCATCAACACAAAAGCGTTCTTCCCGGCGATCACATGCTCGATAATCGCTTGCTGCTGGCCGCGGAATTGATTATAGCCATAAATCTTATGCAGGATTTCAGCCGGTTCTTGATCGGATGACGGAAGGATATTTACAGAATGCCGCATGATTAGGACTACAACGTTTAATTGATTTTTGAACGATTAAACGTAGCAGAGTTGAGGGGAATATTCAACTGGGAATGTGGGTATGGGGAAGACAGGGTGGGGACAAATTGTCACCCCCCTTATTTTACTTGATCTATCCCCACAAAACCGCTAATTATTAAGTTACTTTTTTCCTTCAAAAATAATCCTGATCATGAAAACCAACAATGACCAATCCTGTGACTGCTAAAGACCTTTCTGAAACCAACCCGAACACCCCCAATATGGCCACTTATGACGCCGACTCGATCAAGGTCCTGCGCGGGCTTGAGGCGGTACGTAAACGACCCGGGATGTATATCGGCGATACGGACGATGGTTCGGGGCTGCATCATATGGTCTATGAGGTGGTCGATAATGCGATCGATGAATCGCTGGCCGGGCATTGCGACCTGGTGGAAGTGGTGCTTAATACCGACGGCTCGGTGACGGTGCGCGATAATGGGCGCGGGATTCCTGTCGATATTCATGAAGAAGAGCAGATTTCGGCGGCGGAAGTGATTATGACACAGCTCCATGCGGGCGGCAAGTTCGACCAGAACTCGTATAAAGTATCAGGCGGCTTGCATGGCGTCGGGGTATCGGTGGTGAATGCGCTGTCCGAATGGCTGGAACTACGGATCTGGCGAAATGCTAAAGAATATTTCATACGTTTCCATCATGGAGAATCGGTGGCACCTCTGGCGGTTGTCGGCGATGCGCCGGGTAAAAAAGGGACGCAGGTGACATTCTTCGCTTCCAAGGAAACATTTACCAAGACCGATTATGACTATCTGACCCTCGAGCACCGTCTGCGTGAGCTGGCATTCCTCAATTCCGGCGTTCATATTACGCTGACCGATAACCGCTCAGAAGAAGTCCAGGCGATTGATCTGATGTATCAGGGCGGGATTGAAGAATTCGTCAAATATATCGACCGTACCAAGGTCGCGCTGCACACCCCGATCTCCTTAACTGGTGAGCAGGATAACATTACGGTTGAAATCGCCATGCAATGGAACGATTCCTACCACGAAAATATCCTGACATTTACCAATAATATCCGCCAGCGTGATGGTGGAACGCATCTGATTGGGTTTAAAGCGGCATTGACTAGGACGATCAATAATTACTTAAATACTCAGGGCACGCTCAAAAAAGAGAAAATCACCTTTACCGGCGATGATTTTCGAGAAGGCTTATCGGCGATTGTGTCAGTAAAAGTTCCTGATCCGAAATTCTCATCACAGACGAAAGATAAGCTTGTCAGTTCGGAAGTACGTACAGTGGTTGAAACGCTGGTCGCGGAACGGCTGGAAAAATGGCTGGAAGAGCATCCGGCAGAAGGCAAGCTGATTACCGCCAAGATTATCGAAGCAGCGTCTGCTCGTGAAGCAGCGCGTAAAGCGCGTGACCTCACCCGCCGCAAAGGGGCGCTCGATATTTCCAACCTGCCGGGGAAACTGGCGGATTGCCAGGAAAAAGATCCGGCCCTTAGCGAAATCTTCATCGTCGAGGGTGATAGCGCCGGTGGCTCAGCCAAGCAAGGCCGTAGCCGTGTATTTCAGGCGATATTGCCGCTGCGTGGGAAGATCCTCAATGTTGAGCGGGCGCGGTTTGATAAAATGCTAGGCTCACAGGAAATCGGCACGCTGATTACCGCGCTAGGCACGGGGATTGGCCGCGATGATTTCAATATCGAAAAAACCCGCTACCACAAAATCATTATCATGACCGATGCCGACGTCGATGGCTCGCATATCCGTACCCTGCTGCTGACCTTCTTTTACCGGCAGATGCGGGAAATTATCGATAAAGGCTATCTCTATATCGCCCAGCCACCACTCTACAAAGTGAAGCGCGGCAGTAGCGAGATTTATATGAAGAATGAACAAGCATTGCAGGATTATTTGCTTAATTCGGCACTGGAAGAGGCCGTGCTGCAAGAGGCAAGTGGCGAACGGCGGACGGGAGCGGATCTCTGGACGTTCATTAGTTCTATCAACCGTTTCAACGCGTTACTGAATAACTTCTCACGCCGTCTGCCAATTCCTCTGGCACAGGCGGCTGCTATGGCCGGGGCCTTATCGGAAGAGGTACTGACCAATCCTGAGCTAGCACTGCAACGCGGGCAAATCATCGCCAACCGTCTCAATGGAGCAATTGTCAGCGCTGGGGAAAAGCTGTGGAATGTCCATACCGACGAACTGCACCGGATTATTTTCACCCGCGATGTACGTGGTGTCACCGAAAAAACCATCATCGATAAATCGATGGTCGTGACTCCGGAAGGAGTAGAGCTGAACCGTATCGGCAAGGATATCGCCTCGGTATTTGACAAGCCGGTCACCTTTATCCGCAAGAATACGGAAACATTGATCAGCAACCCGGTCGAGCTACTGGCCCATTTATTTGAAGTGGCGAAGAAAGGCCTTTCATTACAACGGTTTAAAGGGCTAGGCGAAATGAATGCCGAGCAATTATGGGAAACCACGCTTGATCCGGAAGCCCGTACATTGCTGCAGGTGAGAGTCCAGCATGGGGATGAGGCGGAAGAAGTCTTCTCGACATTGATGGGTGGACTGGTCGAACCACGCCGCGATTTCATCCAGGATAATGCGCTGAAAGTTGTTAATTTGGATGCGTGATTGTGAAGGATGAAGCCGTAGATAAAGCTAAAATAACCGCATCGATTTTTCAAGGCTTTGTTGATGAATTTAAAACGGTGACTGCAGATACAATCCTTTCACCATCTATTAGAACCGCTATTCACGGTATCTATTTGCTGGCAATGGAAAAGAACCCTTATGAGCCTGCAAAGAAGTATGTGACTGAGCTCTGTTGGCATAATAAGAGACCTGCCTTATTTGCTTATATTGCTATGTTACGACAGGATCTAACTGACGCAAATCATTATACAAAAACCCTGTCTCATTTATACTTATCTAGAAATGCACTCTATTTGGATGCATTAGCTTCAATTATACAAGCGAAGATGAAGGCAAAATGTACTGACACCGATAAAGGCAGCCCTCACCTATCCCTAAAGAATATAAGAGAATATTTATGCAATTCGTGGCCTGGCCATAGTACTGTACCTTATGGGAAGAATAAGAAGTTTTTTGAATTTGATATTTTAGATAACCAACTGGTTGATGGTCTTATCATAAAATATGGCCTGGCACGCATTGGTAAGAATAATACAGCAGATCCTATAGAACCACAGCATAATGCTGCGACTAAAGCGATAGCTGTTAAACTAGAGCAACGTGTTGAAGTTGTGTATGAAAATTGTTCCAATACCACTAAGATAGATCACATAAAGGTTGATCTTGGTAGCGATAATTTTGCCAGCCGTTCCATTTCACCAAATAGCATCCGTAATTATTTAGTACACACTCCTGCAACTCCGCAAGCTGAGTATATCCGATAGATTGGTGGAAAAGGAAGAAACTGGACTTTCCGTATCAACTGCATTATTTGAGTTTTAACTGGTGAGAATTTTAATGCACTCACCGGATTATTGCTGTAATATGTTCACCAACTTTGCCCTAACGTGAAATGATTTTATGAAAAACGCCGCTCAACAATCGCACCCTGCCAATGAACCGGAGATAACGCCTGAGCTGGTTGCCAGCCATGGCCTATCGCCGGAAGAATACCAGAAAATTTTAGGCATTCTAAGCCGCCCCCCCACTATCACTGAACTTGGGATTTTCTCCGTGATGTGGAGTGAGCATTGCTCTTATAAATCCACTAGGCTGCACCTGAAGAAGCTGCCAACCACGGCTCCCTGGGTAATTTGTGGCCCAGGAGAAAATGCCGGAGTGATCGATATTGGCGACGGTCAGGCAGCGATCTTCAAAATGGAAAGCCATAACCATCCATCGTTTATCGAACCCTATCAAGGTGCTGCAACCGGTGTCGGCGGTATCCTGCGCGATGTGTTTACAATGGGTGCGCGTCCGGTCGCCAACCTTAATGCCCTGCGCTTTGGTAGTGTTGACCATCCAAAAACCAAGCATCTGCTCTCAGGCGTGGTCGCAGGAATCGGCGGTTACGGCAACTGCGTCGGTGTGCCGACCGTTGGTGGCGAATGTACGTTCCATCCATCTTATAACGGCAATATTTTAGTCAATGCGATGAGTGTCGGTATTGCCGATAGTAACAAGATTTTCTATTCCGCCGCCACCTCTATTGGCAGCCCAGTCGTCTATGTCGGCTCGAAAACCGGACGCGACGGGATTCATGGTGCTACGATGGCCAGCGCCGAATTTGATGAATCCTCCGAAGAAAAACGCCCGACCGTGCAGGTAGGCGACCCATTCTCTGAAAAGCTGCTGATCGAAGCCTGCCTGGAACTGATGGCGTCCGATAGCATCCTCAGTATCCAGGATATGGGAGCCGCCGGTCTCACCAGTTCTTCACTGGAAATGGCAGGTAAAGGCGGTACTGGGATTGAATTGGAACTCGACAATGTACCGATGCGTGAAGAAGGCATGACACCTTACGAGATCATGCTGTCGGAAAGCCAGGAGCGCATGCTGATGGTAATCCGCCCGGAGAAAGAAGATCACGCACGCGCTATTTTCAAGAAATGGGGACTGGATTTCGCGGTGATTGGCCGTATTACCAATAGCGGCCATGTGGTACTGAAAATGCATGGAAAAACCTATGCCGATATGCCGATCGGGCCACTTTCCGACCAGGCACCGATGTATGACCGTCCGCATAAGGCCACGCCCAAACGCCAGGAACTAGGCAAGCTGCTGCTATCCGCCGATATCAACAGCGCGCTTAAAATCCTCCTCGCCTGCCCTGATTTATGCAGCAAACGCTGGATTTACGAGCAATATGATTCGCAGGTGATGAATGATACCGTCGCCACTCGCGGCAGTGACGCAGCCATTGTCCGGGTGCATGGCACGAATAAAGCCTTGGCCCTCACCGCCGATTGCACTCCCCGTTATTGCTATGCCGATCCGAAGGAAGGCGGCAAGCAGGCGGTGGCTGAGAGCTGGCGGAACCTGACAGCGAGCGGTAGTACCCCGCTTGCAATTACCAACTGCCTGAATTTCGGCAATCCGGAAAAACCGGAAATCATGGGGCAGTTAGTCGGTTGTCTGGAAGGGGTCGCCGAGGCGTGCATCGCCCTTGATTACCCAGTCGTTTCGGGCAATGTCTCGCTCTATAACGAAACCAGCGGCACAGCGATTTTCCCAACGCCATCAATTGGTGGGGTGGGGATTTTAAAGGATGTGACAAAACATACGACTATCCGCTTTAAGCAAGAAGGCGAAACGATATTGCTGATCGGTGAAACCAACGGCCATCTGGGTAGCTCGCTTTATTTACGTGAAATTCTTGACCGTGAAGACGGTACGCCTCCGCCGGTTGATTTAAAAGCCGAACGTAGAAATGGCGATTTTGTCCGCGGATTAATCGCAAGCGGTGAAATCACCACCTGCCACGATATCAGCGATGGAGGACTAGCGGTTGCGATTGCCGAAATGGCGATCAAAAGCGGTATCGGTGCGGAGATCACGATGAGCGATCCGGCGATTCTGTTTGGAGAAGATCAGGGCCGCTATATTGTCACCACGACAAAAGCGGAGGCGATGATAGCGAAAGCAACCGCAGCCGGTGTTCCTATCGCAGCGATTGGTAAAACACAGGGAGATACATTATCGTTTAACGGTAATGAGGCGTTATCGGTGAAAGAATTAGAGAAAATCAATGAAGGAACAATCCCTGATTATATGAGAGCTTAAATATGGCAGAAATGAGCGATTATGCAGAACCTCACCAGCGCATCTTTGCTTATCTCATTGACTTAGCTATCATTTGGATACCTGCATATATATTAATGCAGATCATTCCAGGGCTGGATAAACCAATTTTTATACAAATGAGCACTACACCTCATGAGACATCAGCCCTCACTGCCTTGTGGTGGATGTTTCTTCCATGGGCATGGGGAGATGCGTTAGCAGGGATTGTCTCATTCTTTTACTTTTCCCTATTTGTATCCAGATCCCCCAAGCAGGCTACCCCTGGGATGGCCGCCATGAATATTTACCTCTGCACGGTAGATGAGGAAGTCGTTTCTTTCCCGAGGGCTTTGCTGCGTTATTTCATCAGCCGCTTTAATACCCTGTTTGCCTTCATTGGCTGGCTGATGATCTTTTTTACCCCTCGCGGGCAAGGCATGCATGATTTACTCACAAAGACGATGGTTTTGAAAACATCGCCTTTTAAAGCATCCGAAGGGAAGTATAAAGAAGACATGACTAACTATGTCAAACCTGCTGAGAAATATACGCCGCCTCTGGCAAAAAAAGATAATAGTCTGGAATATTATCCGGAGAATAAGGATGTATAGGCTCAATGATTGAAGAGTATCGAGAAAGAACGGTTGAAGGGATAGAGATGCTGTTATATAAACGAGATATTGCCCCGTCATTGCGATCGTAAGCGCGGCAATCCATGAGGACTCTCAGCAATCATAGCAGCCAGAGGATAGTCTGTATGGATTGCCACGCTTACGCTCGCAATGACGATCATCCCTAGTGAGAAAACCATGACCCAACCAGCCACATTACCACTCCCCACCAAGCGCCGTATCACCCTCATCGACGGCTATGGCTTCGTCTTCCGCGCCTATCATTCCTTACCCCCCCTCACCCGCAAAGACGGTACTCCCGTAGGTGCTGTCTATGGCTTCACCTCGATGCTGATGAAGCTGCTCGCCCAAAGCAAGGCGGACCATATTGCGGTGATCTTCGATATGGGTGGCCCGACATTCCGGCATAACCTCTATAACGATTACAAAGCCAACCGCCCGCCATTGCCGGAAGACCTACGCCCGCAATTCCCGATCATGCGTGAGGTAGCTAATGCCTTTAACCTGCCGATCGTTGAACTGGCCGGTTATGAAGCCGATGATATTATCGCCACCTATGCGCGGCTAGCGAAAGAGGCTGGAGAAGAGGTAATTATTGTCTCGTCCGATAAGGATTTGATGCAACTTATAGGCGATGGCGTGACGATGTATGATCCGCTCAAATCAAAAGTGATTGATAAGCCGGAAGTATTAGAGAAATTCGGCGTCACACCGGAGCAACTGCTCGATGTGCTTTCACTGATGGGCGATAGTTCGGATAATGTACCGGGTGTTCCTGGGATTGGCCCCAAAACCGCCGCTGAATTGATCAACCACTATGGTAACCTTGAAAGCCTGCTTGAACGAACGAATGAAATACCGCAGCAGAAACGCCGGGAATCGCTGATTACTTATCGTGACCAGGCGATTTTATCGCAGAAACTGATCCGGCTATGCGATACGGTACCGGTGCAATATAGCCTGGCGGAACTGGCGATGCGCCAACTCGATGAGGATAAACTGATCGCCTTCCTAAACGAACAAGGATTTCAGACCTTGATCACCCGCGCCCGCCAGCAATGGAATATACGAAACGACGCGATGAATACTGGACAGCCCACAGCTGTCGCAGCTCAAGAAAGCCCGGCAGATTATCTGCTGATTACCAGTGAAGCCCAGCTCAAAACCTGGTTAAGCCATGCGGAGGCAAGCGGCAAACTGGGAGTATCCCTCGAAGTGGAATCAGAAGGCAGCGATAGGATTGCCGGAATGGCACTGGCTGCAGGGAATAGCAAAGCGGCTTATGTGGCAGTCATAGCACCAAAACCTGCAGCACAGGAATTATTTCAATTTAGTGAAACTAAAAAGGAAGAGATCGGCATACCGCTTGTGGCTGTTCTCTCGCTCCTCAAACCATTACTGGATAATCCCGCCATCCTTAAAATCGGCTATGATATCAAAAAGCTGCAACTGGCGCTGGGGGTGATGATTGAACCATCGGACGATATCATGCTGCTTTCCTATGTCGCAGCGGCTGGTAACCATAGCCATGAGCTGGAAGTGATCAGCGAACGCTATGCCGGACGGAAAGTTGAGTCCTGCAAAAGTCTGACTGGCAGCGGCAAGAATTTGGTGCTGTTTTCACAGCTTCCCCCCGAGCAATGCCTGGCTTATGCGGCGGAAAAAGCCTGTCTGATCCTGGTCGCCCATAAAACCCTCAAGCGCACTCTTTTCGAGCAGCATCTGCTGACGGTCTATGAAACCATCGAGCGGCCACTGACCAATGTGCTGACCGAGATGGAACGCACCGGCATCAAAATCGATGTCCAGCGCCTGAGGCAATTGTCGGGAGAATTTACCGTCAAACTGCATCAACTCGAAAAGGAAATTTATGCCCTGGCCGGCTGTGAATTTAATATCGGTTCACCGAAGCAATTAGGGGAAGTGTTATTCGAACGGATGAATATCGCCACGACCAAGAAAACTAAAGGCGGCGCTTATACGACTGGTGCAGAAGTACTCGAGGAGCTATCTCTACAAGGGCATACGATCGCTGATAAGCTGCTCGAATGGCGGCAATTCTCGAAACTCATATCCACCTACACCGAACCGCTGGTAACCCAGATCTCCCCCGTAACAGGCCGCATCCACACCCATTTCTCGATGGCAGTTGCCTCAACAGGACGCCTTAGCTCGAATAATCCCAACCTGCAGAATATCCCGATCCGTACCGAGGAAGGCAATAAAATCCGCAGTTCCTTTATTGCTCCGGAAGGCCATGTGCTGCTGTCGGCGGATTATTCGCAGATCGAGTTACGGCTTCTTGCCCATGAGGCAAATATCCCGACGTTACGGCAGGCATTTACGGATGGAAAAGATATCCACGCCATCACCGCTAGCTCTATTTTCGGCATTCCCCTTGAGCAAATCACTTCTGTCGAACGCCGCAAAGCCAAAGCGATTAATTTCGGAATTATCTATGGAATCAGCGCCTTCGGCCTCGCCCGCCAGCTCAGTATTTCACGGCAGGACGCGGCACGGGCGATTGAAGCTTATTTCGCGGAATATCCGGGCATCCAGCATTATATGGAGAGGATCAAGAAATTCGCCCACGAACATAATTATGTCTCCACGATGTTCGGACGGCGGTGTTATGTACCCACGATCAATGATAAAAACGGAGCGCTCCGCAGCTTCGCCGAACGTGCCGCGATTAATGCACCGTTGCAAGGAGCCGCTGCCGATATCATCAAAAAAGCCATGATCGCCCTGCCCCCTGCTTTGGCACGCGCCAAACTTAAAGGCCGGATGTTATTGCAGGTTCATGATGAACTGGTGCTGGAAGTGCCGGAGGCGGAGATTGCGGCAACCTCTGCCATTGTTAAGAAAGTGATGGAGCAGGTGGTGCAGCTTTCCGTACCGCTGATCGTCGATGTGGAAACAGGCAAAAACTGGCAATCATAATCAGTGATAAAAGACTTATCCACGCGCCTTCGCGTTCCCCTTCAATCGTTTGATTCAAGGTGAGGTCATAATGCCCTTGCGGTAAATGCAGGGTTAAAAGACCATGATCCACAGAAGGGAGAATCGTTACCCCTGGAACATTCGGGGTTATCTCCCAGGAGGGGAAATAGAAACGGTGCACGGCAATATCGGCGGCAGGACTGCTGACCGTAATATCGAGATGCAGATGACGGGCGGATTCTTTAAAGCCGCTTATCTTTCCATTGCCACTGGCGAAAGCCGCCATCTCCATTGGTGGTGGAAGATCATAAGGCGGTTTTTCCCATTTTGTATGGTATTCATAAAACTTGATTTCTTGATGATTAATGACGTCGGTTGCCTTTTGAAGATCAAACGGCTGACCGAAATAAATACCAAGCAGCAAGCAGCATAGGGAGGTATTGATCACCATCCGGAAGGCCATTTCTCTTTTGTCAGGATGACTCAGCATCGGCACCATCATACAGCACGCAATGAAGAGGGATGAGGTATAGACGCGATAGGGAAATTGCAGATAACGCATCGGCGGTATCAGATCCCAGAGCGGCAGTGATAGTGGGGTAACGAAGAAAAAAGTAGCCGCCAGCAGGAATAACCAGCATTTATTTTCCCGCGTCCAGTATTGCCGATCATTCTCCCGCCATTTCACCGCAAACAGCCCGATCACCGGCAGCATGATATAAAGCACTCCAAACAAACTCGATAATGAAAAATGCAACAGCTCATTTCTGTAATCGAATTTTCCTGATACAAACACAGCGCTGTTAATAAAATCATGATTTTTCATCAACGGCACTAGAAAAATTGCTGCCAGCCCAATCCCTAAAAGATAGGCAACGAATAATTGCGACAACAATCGCAAGCGCTCGGCAGATGGGGAAACGAATAGCCCATAGCATAGCGGCACAGGCATAAAACAAATCGCCACAAACGGATGGGTGAGGATCATCAGCCCCCAGCATAACGCCATCAGTCCCATACTACCAGGGCGTCTGGCAATCATACGATCAACTGCGAGCAATAATAATGGCGACCAAACCATCGCCCAGACGGTTGCTAGACCACCAACTTTTACGTATAAAAAGATAAACTTATAGGGAAAAAACGCATAAATCCACGCCCCGTCCTGCGCTTGTTTGGCTGGAAATTTCTGACGAAGCCATAGCCACATCGTCCATCCCGAAGCCGGTAACGATGCTGCCATCGCTATTCCCAGCCGTCCCGTGGCTAGCGGATCAATGGGTTTTAGCCAGGCGAAGAGGCTACCTATATAAAAACTGACCGGCGCATAAAGAGCAAAAATCGGGCTGCCGAAGCCATTATTGGCTTTTACCATCCATCTCGGGTAAAGCTCACCGCTCCATAATTGAGCAGAAAACTGGTTGAGGGCAATCGCATTAAAGATGAAATCGATGTTCTGCGAATGGAGATGAGGAAAAATATTGAAGACCCATAACGGCAGCATGAATAAAAAGCTAACTGCCGTGATTTTAACCATAAAATGATGACGGAAGTTTAATATTTTATTTTGCATATAATCCAGTTATAATAAATGTCTATTCTATAATCATACCCATTTATTGAACGAATTCAACGCTTGATCTTTTATGCCTGCACTCGATGGTGAAATTATTATAATTACTGGTGCCACCTCCGGCTTTGGCGAGGCGACTGCACGCCAATGCGCAGTGCTTGGTGCAAAGCTGATCCTTATCGGCAGGCGACAGGACCGGCTGGTTACGCTGCAAGAGGAGCTCGGCAAAAACTGCGCCCACATCATCGCACTGGATATCCGTAACGCTGCTGCTATCCATCACGCCATTGCAACATTACCAGCAGATTTTCGTGCAATCACCGCCCTTATCAATAATGCCGGGCTGGCGCTTGGCTTAAAGCCTGCCCACCAATGCGATCTGGATGACTGGCAACAGATGGTCGATACCAATATCAGCGGCCTGATGACGATGACACGTGCTATCCTCCCAGGGATGGTCGAGCGAAATCGTGGCTATATCATTAATATCGGATCAACCGCCGGGCATTATCCTTATCCCGGTGGAAATGTCTATGGTGCAACCAAAGCATTCGTCGAGCAGTTTTCGCTGAACCTGCGGGCGGATTTACTTGGAACAGCGGTACGCGTGACAGTAATCGCTCCAGGGATGGCGCATACGGAATTTTCCAATATACGGTTTAAGGGCGATGATAAGCAGGCGGATGATGTGTATAAAGGGCTGATACCGCTTTCTCCTGACGATATCGCGGGAACAATCACCTGGTGCCTGTCGCGACCGGCTCATATGAATGTCAACACTATTGAGATCATGCCCGTTTCCCAGGCATCGGGGCCGCTGGCCGTCAGCCGGAAGGCGGTATGATACGATATTGGTTAGCGATATGTTATTGTTTCATTGCTTTCAATGCTCATGCTAAGGATATCCCGCTACTCAAATGCCTCCCTCATCATCCGAAATGGTGTGTAAATTATGCCATTAAACCGCAGAACGGCAGCTATGTACTGGATATAGACCAGACACGCAGCGCCCCGCTCGATAAAGCGGAAATGCAGGATGTTATGTCGCATCTTGCTGCCAATCCGCAATCATACCGGCTCTATGATACAGAAGACACGGCCTTAGAGCTGATCTATACCGGCAATGCAGGTCAGGCGCGTGAGATAATTGACCTTGCATTATCCGGCACAATAATAGATAAAGGCGCGGTATTTATCGGACTGATTAATCACGTGCGCCGTGAAAGATATGGCAGCTACTTTCTAGCAATGAGCGGGATAAAATAACTTAAAGGAGAACCCCACATGTCCCATATTACGGTTGAAGAAACCATATGCGATATTACCGATAGCAACGAAGAAGAAAAACCCCATCATCATGGCTGGGTCAGCCTGGCATTTGGCTCGATCGGGATCGTCTATGGCGATATCGGCACCAGCCCGCTTTATGCGCTGCGGGAATCGTTGACGGCGGCATCGAAAGGCGGCAACTTATCGCCTGCGGAGATTATCGGCGTCTTATCGATGATCCTCTGGACGCTGATTGTCATTGTGACCATCAAATATGTAATGCTGGTACTCCGCGCCGATAACCATGGTGAAGGCGGGATATTATCCCTGATGGCGATGGCGCGGGATGCACTAGGCAAACATTGCGTCAAGCGAGGAGTCTGCATCCTCTTCCTAGGCATGGCAGGTGCGGCGCTATTCTATGGCGATGCGACGATTACCCCGGCCATTTCGGTGCTCTCGGCGGTCGAAGGTCTAAGCCTGGTGACTAACAAGTTAGATCCCTATCTTGTCCTCATCGCCCTGGTGATTATCGTCATCCTATTTCTTATGCAGCGCAGCGGTACGGAAAAAGTAGCTCGTTATTTCAGCCCGGTGATGGTGTTATGGTTTATCATACTGGCAGCCGGAGGCATTTACCATCTGCAGGATTATCCCGAAGTGCTGAACGCCTTTAACCCCTGGCTTGCCGTGACCTTTATCCTCCATCACGGGATGATCAGTTTTATGACTCTAGGCGCGGTATTCCTGACCGTTACCGGAGCCGAAGCCCTCTATGCCGATCTCGGGCATTTCGGCAAGAAGCCGATCCGTTATGCCTGGCTCTATCTGGTGATGCCTTCCCTGTTCCTCAATTACCTTGGCCAGGCAGCACTTGTATTATCCAATCCCGCCGCCGCCGCTAACCCGTTTTTCCTGCTATATCCTGAATGGGCATTATTGCCGATGGTCATCCTCTCCGGCTTTGCAACGGTGATCGCCAGCCAGGCCGTGATTTCCGGCGCCTTCTCGCTCACCCATCAGGCCGTGCAGCTTGGTTTACTACCGCGGCTGCATGTCGAATATACGTCTGCCAAGCATATCGGCCAGATTTATATGCCGAAAGTCAACTGGCTGCTACTATGCTGCGTCTTGATGCTGATCGCCTTGTTCCGCAGTTCAAGCAATCTCGCTTCGGCTTATGGCATTGCCGTGACAGGAACGATGATTATCACCGCTATCCTGATTTTTATCGTCATGCGCCATCAATGGAAATGGTCGTTATCCCTATCGCTGCTGGTCATTTCTCCGCTGCTGATCATTGATGGCGTATTCCTTGCCGCCAACCTGATGAAAGTGCTGGATGGTGGTTATATGCCGCTGTTATTCTCTTCCATCCTTATTGTCATGATGCGCACTTGGCTCAAGGGCACCTCAGAACTGCAGGTACAATCACAGGAAGAGCATCATACGATGGAATGGATGCTCAAGGAACTCCATGAAAACCCGCCGCACCGGGTCGATGGAACCGCGGTTTATCTCACCAGCACAGTGGAATACGCTCCGCCGGCATTATTGCAAAACCTTAAGCATAACAAAGTGTTACACCAGCGCAACATCATCCTGACCCTGCGCTTCGATAACCGCCCTTATATCAAGGATAATGACCGCGTTTCCATTGAAGTGATCAATGATGATTTCACTCGTGTCTATATGCATTTCGGTTATATGGAAAAACCAAATGTCACCCGCGGGCTGCAAACTCTCCATCGTCACGGCATCAAACTGATTATCATGATGACTAGCTTCTTCATCTCACGCCGTAAGATTGTGCAGTCAAAAACCAACGCCATGCCGATATGGCAAGACAAACTGTTTATGATGATGGCCAATAGCGCCAGTGATGCGGCGGCTTTCTTCCATATTCCGCCGACACGGGTGGTGGAACTTGGGGTGCAGATGACGGTTTAATACCACAGCTTAATATCGAATTATAAACTGTTTCTAGCGCCTAAAACCAGAGGGTTTTAAGGTTGATAGAGACGGCGCTGGCTCTGAGTTGTTACGATGGTGGTAAGACTGTGCTGAAGGCTTCGATTGCGGCAATTGAATTGTATCTAATACGGATGAAGAAGAGGATGGCGACGGTGTTAGTGTTGGCGTCGCTGATGAGTCACTAGATAATTGCGTGGCACTACTTGGCCTGGGCATCCCCCAAATGCGTGGTTTTGGGGGTAATGGCAGCGGCTTTATGGAAGAGGCGCTCATCTTGTGTATCGATTGCAACAATTGCCTCTCCATTTCTGCCACTCGATCATTAATAAGCAATTCTTGATGAGTCATGCTAAAATTTTGATCAAGATGCTCTGAACCAAAATTGAGGGCCCTTTCAGCAGCATAGGCGCTATTTTCCATTACAGTGCGCTTCATAAATCTGTTTCGCTTACTATCAAAATTCTGCTTTACCTTTTCCAACTCCCCCATATACGCTTCATTCCCCGCACTGTTTATCTGTTCATCCAGTTTTTTACTTACAATTGCAATTGCAGAAGCAGCTATTTGATGCAGGATAATCTGATGCCTTACTTCCTGATTAACAGAAAACTCTCGTATACTCCCTTCTTCATACTGCCAATTCAGCAGATTTGCCATCCTTCGAGCTTCATCTGCCATTTCTTCGGTTAATCTACTATCAATAAGATTTTTTCTAACCGGAATATATTCTCCTTCTGCCGTTTTTTTAGACACCCCTGTTGACAATAAAGCAACAGCAGCTTTTCGCCATGTTTTTAATAATGATGGCTTTTTAGCTTTTATAAGCGATTGATCCGGTCCTGACTTTGTTGCCGCCTTTTCATAAGCCGCATAGCCGACCTTATCATTGAGTGTTTCAGCATTAGCATTATTCAATGCCAAAACGATTCTATTCGTTATTTTCCCCCTTGCCATCTGCACCAAATCGGTTGCAGAAAATTCAGGATAATTTTTTTGGACGCTATAAGCAATTGAATCACCTATAGCTTCAGCCAATTTTTCTTTGTTCGCGATCGTTTTTCTATAAGAATTTTTCGTCAGCCCTAATGTATCGAGCGCTTCTTGCGCCATCACTCTAAACTCTTCTTTATTTTCAATAAGTTGATGTTCTTGATGGTTGAATATTTGATATCCTGCCCCCTGATTTTCTTTTCTATGTTGTATTATATATTTTTCAGGGTCATCTGAGTCATCTGAGCTTTTTGCCATCTATTCAACTTCCTATTAAATTCATTTTCCCTGATCCATATGCCCTTATAGCAGATTAATAATACATTTTCTTTACAATGATTTATATATCAATCCAGACAGCTATTAGCAGCAACATATTTTTCTCCCAACCCTGCGTAAATTATGTTAACATCACTATGACCTTCATTTACTTTGTGAGTAACCTATGCAAACTCTCGGCGCCTACCTCTTCGAATATCTCTACAAAGAAAAAAAAATCCGTCACGCCTTTGGTTTACCAGGTGACTTCGCTCTCCCTACCTTCCGCTGGCTCGAACAATCGCAAATCGAACTGATCACCATGACCCATGAACCCTCGGTTGGCTTTGCTGCCGATAGTTACGCCCGGATTCACGGTCTTGGCCTTGCATGTGTGACATATTGCGTCGGTGGCCTCAATATGGTCAATAGCATCGCCTGCGCCTATGCCGAGAAAAGCCCGGTGATTGTGATTTCCGGCGGGCCTTCGATCCTTGACCGCAAGCGCGATCCGCTGCTTCATCACAAAGTCAAAACCTTTGACACGCAGCGCCGCATCTTTGAGGAAGTCACCTGTGCCAACACCATCCTCCTTGATCCCAAAACGGCAGTTGCGGAAATTATGCGAGTCGTAGAAACTGTCCAGGCGGAATGCCGTCCGGGCTATATCGAAATACCCTATGATCTCGTCGATCTGCCGATCGTGTTACCCTCTTCCATGCCTGTTACTATCGTAAGCACCAGCGATACCGAATCACTGGATCTTTTCATCAGTGAAATAACGGCACATATCAATCAGTCCAAACAGCCGGTTATTATTGCCGATGTTGAATTACAGCGTCATGGGGTAACCGATAAAGCCATTGCCTTTGCCGAGCGTTTTTCGATCCCACTGGTGGCGACGCTGCTCAGTAAAAGCATTATCCCTGAAACCCATCCACTCTATATTGGTGTTTATAGTGGCGGTCTATCGGAAGCCGCCTGCCAGAAATATGTCGAGGACAGCGATTGCCTTATTATGCTAGGCACCTTCATCACCGATGTATTCCTCGGACAATATACCGCCAACCTTGACCGAAAAAATTCGATTGTCCTGACCACGGAAAGCGCCGCACTCGGCCTCCATCATTACAGTGATATCGTCTTTTCCGAAGCACTTGACAGGCTCAGCAAAGCGGCCATTACTAAGCGATCAGGGTTTATCAATCCCAACCCCGCGCGTGAACTAATGCCACTTGCGGCCAGTGAATACAATGATCCGTTAGGGGCCGAATCGTTTTTCCATATCCTCAGCCTGCATATTGGCCAAGGCAGCACTCTTATCTGCGATACAGGCGACGCCCTGCTTGGTGCTATCGGTATCCGTACCACTGCCAGCAAGAACTTCCTCTCGGATGCTTATTACTTATCAATGGGATTTGCGGTACCTGCCTCTATTGGCGCACTTGCCGGCAATAAAGAAGGCCGGGTATTCGCCATTGTCGGCGACGGCGCTTTCCAGATGACCGGCATGGAACTATCCACCGCCGCCAAATACGGGATGGCCCCTATCGTGCTTATCCTCAATAATGATGGGTATGGAACACAGCGGCATATTATCGATGGCCAGTTTAACGTCATCACCATGTGGGATTACACTAAGATCACCGATGTCATCCAATCCGGTTTTTCAGTTAAGGTAAAAACCAAAAAGCAACTGGACGACGCCCTATTGCAAGCCCTTGCCGCAAATGAAATCGCGGTGATTGAAGTCGTCATTCCTCGTGATGACTGCAGCTCTCATCTACGAAAAATGGGCGAACAATTAGGGAAATTACGCAATACCCAAAAAAAGTAGGTAGCATGATTAAGCCGTTAATCATTATCATCTCCATTGGTTTGCTTTCCGCCTGCAGCCCTCTCTCTTATGTTTCATATGTTGCCGCAGGCGGTGTAGCCCTGCAGGCACACCAGGATGCCAAACATGACGCAGAAAACGAGCAGTTTATTGGCAAATGTATGCCTACCCACCATATGGACAATCCCATGATTATGGGTGAAATCAAAGAAAACCAGGGAAGTAATGTTGATGCTTTTTATTTCTACAGCGCTGCGGATAAACTTCACTATCCAGCAGCAAAAGCAGCACTTGCACGTGTCAGCAAAAAAATGTCCGAAAAAGAATTAAACTTATCACGGGAAAATGTTAAGAAATATACAACCATACATTTAACGAGCTGTTTCTACCCTGCCGAGTAATTCCACATTATTTTTTTATACCTCTCCTATTTTATTCTCTTTATACAACCAATTCTCAGTCTTTTCGTGACCTGGCGAAGTTAATTTCCTTAAAAAGGAACTTCAAATCAATCACAAAGCGTCAATATTAGATATTGACTTTTTTACAAAGCGCATTAGAGTGGCGTCTGATGGTGAGCATCATACCTTTGAAAATTAAGTTATTATCAACAAAATAAGGAATTAAAAAAATGGCAACAATCGATTATTTATTTACTACAGCGGATGGCCAGTTTATCGCTGGTACTCATAACGGTGAAGACTTGCTGGTTAGCTTCAATGCCGGCGCTACATTAAAAGGCGGTTCAGGCGGCGATATTATTGATGACGCCGTTGGATTTGCTGTAATGCATGGTGGTGCAGGACATGATACCATCATCGGCAGCACTATCGGAGCCGACACTATTTATGGCGGCAAAGGCGATGAAATCATTTATGTTGGAACAGGTAATAGCCTTGTCTATGCTCAAACCGGCAATGATGTGATATTTGCCGGTTCAGGCAATAGCAGCATTTTTGGTGGCAAAGGCGCCGATCTTATTTATGCTGGATCAGGTGAAAATACTATTCATGGTGGCACTGGTTTTGCTACTATCATCGGTCAATCCGGTAATGGTGTATACTACGCCGACAAAGGCAACGACAGCATCGTCGGTGGAACTGGCGATCAAACAATCGTTGGCGGAACTGGTGCTAATACTGTTACTGGTGGATCTGGTGCTGATACATTCATTTACCACACTACTACGTTTGGTCATGAAATTATCAATAACTTTACGGCTAGCGATACACTGGCGCTTACAGCGACTCATCCAGACCATGCTATTTTCACGCAAAATGGTGCTAATGTAGAAGTCACGTTTAATAATACGTTGGGCGATATCACCTTAACCGGTGTTACCACTGCTCTTGTTGAAGCGCATACAACTTATACTATATAAGATTTATACGCTATTGATGGAAAGACCCCTTCCACATGGAGGGGGTCTTTTTATTTGTGATATTTTTGTTGTTAATATGGATTATTTTTCTCTTACTAAATCATTTTTATACCGGCTTGACCCTGAAAATGCTCATCATTTAGTACTTTGGGCACTTCAACGCCATTTGGTACCGAAAGCCAAGCCGACTCACTATCCCGTTCTTTCTACCCGCTTATGGGATATTGATTTCCCCAATCCAATTGGGCTGGCCGCAGGATTTGATAAAAATGCCTGCGCCCTAAATAGCCTATTAGCACAAGGCTTTGGATTTGTCGAAGCAGGGACGGTCACTCCACGCCCACAGATCGGCAATCCTCGTCCACGTTTATTTCGCCTGGATGAAGATTTAGCGATCATCAACCGGATGGGATTTAATAATGAAGGATTGGAGCCATTTAAGGCCCATATGGCAGCGCCTCGGGAAGGCATTGTTGGCAGCAATATTGGCCGCAATAAGGAAGCAGCCGATCCGGTAGAAGATTACCTGACCCTATTTAAAGAACTATACAATATCAGCGATTACCTGGTGATCAATATTTCTTCCCCCAACACACCAGGTCTGCGCGCTATGCAAGGAAAGGATGCGCTTTCTAGCCTCCTGATCGAATTAAATAAAGCACGTCAGGAACTGCATGCCGGATCGCATAAACACACGCCGGTAGTTATCAAAATCGCGCCGGATATGGCGGACCGTGAAATGGAAGATATTGCAGAAGCGATACTTACATACCACATGGACGGGCTGATTATCAGTAATACCACAACCGGCGAGCGTGATAAGCTGATAAGTACCTTCAAACACGAAAATGGAGGTCTTAGTGGCAAGCCACTCGCCCAGATCTCTACCCGCGTTTTGCGCCATGTGCGCCGTGTCACAGAAGGAAAAATACCGCTGATCGGCGTTGGTGGAGTAACGTCCGGTGATGATGCCTATCATAAAATCCGTTCGGGAGCCTCCCTGGTACAGATTTATTCCACGTTGATATACCAAGGATTCTCGGCAGTTGAGACCATTAAAGCCCGGCTCAGCGAACTGCTCCTGCGTGACGGCTTCTCATCCATCAGCGAAGCGGTGGGCATTGATGTTAAAAAATAAACTAGATTATTCCATTCATTTGTAGTATACTGTTTTTCAATAAGAAATTATGCCTTTTCTTTATAAGATTTTTATATAGAACTACCCTTGAAAAGGCACATCCACATTATTATCTATAAGGATAGCGCTAGCCTTGTACGCTTGATTGAGTGGCGATAAGGTATTTTGGAGGTGAAATGTCTACATTATCAGTACCTGTTTTATCCGGTGATACCGGCCTGACGCGTTATTTACAAGATATCGCGCGTTTCCCATGCCTAGAAGCTGATGAAGAATTTATGCTCGCCAAGCGGCTACAGGAACATCAGGATATTGATGCGGCCCATATGCTTGTGACCAGCCATTTGCGTCTAGTCGCTAAAATCGCCATGTCTTTCCGCGGTTATGGTTTGCCGCTGGTGGAACTGGTATCCGAAGGCAATATCGGTTTAATGCAGGCCGTTAAACGCTTTAATCCCGACCTCGGCTTCCGCCTCTCGACCTATGCGATCTGGTGGATTAAAGCATCGATCCAGGAATATGTCCTTCGGTCATGGTCGCTGGTAAAAATCGGCACGACAGCAGCACAGAAAAAGCTGTTCTTTAACCTGCGCAAGGTAAAGAAAACCCTGGAAAGCGTTGAATCCAAATCACTATCGGATGAAGATATCGCCACCATCGCTTCGGAGCTAAATGTTTCTGCCCATGATGTGGTCGAGATGGATAGCCGTATGGGGGGCAGCGATTTCTCCCTCAATGAGCCAGTTGGTTTTGAGAGCACCGACGAGTTGATCGATATGATTCAGGAAACAAGGGAAAATCAGGAGTCATCTTTCGCCAACAGTCAGGAAATGACCCGCAAGAAAACCTTGTTTGCCAAAGCACTAGCCAAACTTAATGATCGTGAGCGTCATATTCTTTCCGAACGCCGTCTCAAAGACGAACCAGCAACACTGGAAGATTTAAGCCAAACATTTAATATCTCCCGCGAACGCGTCCGTCAGATTGAGGCCCGCGCTATGGAAAAATTGCAGCATGAAGTTATGGAAGCTGCATAAGCTTTATTGACCTTTTATTATCTATCTGTAAACTAACCCCCTCTTTCTTATGAAGGAGGGGGTTTTTATTTAAGGATATAATAATATTTAACGGCTAGATCTTATGATGTTACGGTTTACAATTTTTCTGACTGCACTTCTCACAATTTCGGCATGCGCGATCGCTCCAGACCCACAACATCCGCAATTCACTAATCTTAATACGGGAGAAGTGATCGATATCCTCCTTGATCCGCAGGTATTTCCTATCGCGGTAAATGCAAAACAACATCCCCTGCCCCAGGATTTAACAGAACGCCGGAGCGAGTTTAATGCGCGGATTGCCAGCCTGTCTAGCGAAGCGGAACCAGTCAAGGATATCGAAAATATCCAGGTCAATGTCGATGATGGCCAGGTCAGTATACGCCTCTACCGACCACGCTCCGGTACTCTTCCGGTCCTTGTCTATGCACATGGTGGCGGCTTTGACAAAGGCAGCCCTGCCTCCTACGACACGGTGCTGAGATCCCTCGCCAATGCCTCCGGTATCGTCATTATCGGCGTCGATTACCATCTTGCCCCGGAAGCGAAATATCCAACTCAGATCAATGAAACCTATGATGTCCTAAAATGGGTGACGGCAAACGCCCCTGCCCTGCATATTGACCCACGTCACGTGATGGTAGGCGGCGACGATGCCGGCGGCACCATTGCTGCGGAAGTAGCGCGGCGCGCCCATGATGAGCATGGTCCTAAAATAGCTAAACAAATCCTGATCTATCCATTGATGGATATGAGCCTCAATTCCGATTCATGGGCAGCGTTCTCGAAAGGTCCCTGGCTCACCCGCGATATGACCTTGCAGGAAACGATGGAGTTTTACCTGCCGAAAAATACTGATCCTAAGGAAGAGAGTGTTTCGCCAGTGCTTATCACCAATGTTGCGGGCATGCCCCCTGCCGCTATTTTCATCGCGCAATTTGATCCGCTCCGCGACGAAGGCCGAGCTTATGCCGAACATTTGAAGGTGGATGGCGTTGCTGTCAATATAAAAACCTATCCTGGCATGATCCATGATTTTATGTTGATGGGCGGTAAGGTCGATAGCGCAAAAGAGTTAATCAACGATATTGCGGCATCCTTAAAATAAGGGTAGAATAGAAAAAGCATATAAGCCTTTATAATCCACGGATTTATCTTGCTCAATTTCGTCTTCTCTTATAAGCCGGTCATCTATGCCATTAAAACCTTGATTGGCGGCATGATCTGCTGGTACGGCTTACTCATTTTCGGAGTAAGCAACCCGATATGGGCGATTATTACCGTCGTTATCGTCAGCGATCCAGACCTCACCACCGCGATATCACTGGCTAGAATGCGCGTCATCAATACGATTGTCGGCTGCACGATCGGGCTATTATGCATGGTTTTTTTTGGTTACGGGACTATGCTATGCCTGCTGGCGATGGCATTTACCGTATTTCTCGTCACCTCCATCGACCGCTATCCTGTTAACTGGAGGCTCGCCCCGGTCACGGTGGTTATCTTGATGAATGCCGGTAAAGACGCCGTCTCCCGTCATGAAGAAATCCGTCTGGCACTTATGCGCGCTGGGGAAATTGGCTTTGGCTGCGTTGTCGCGTTAGGGCTCGCTTATGGGGTTAAGCGCTTCGGTTCGAAATACTTGTGATGCCATCGCGCGCCTACCAAGTAGCAATATCAGCCCAGCAATGGATACTGATCCAATAAATATTGCCGCAGTCGGCAAGCTGCTTTCTACCTTAAACATCCCGATGATGGCCGATGCAAGAGCACCAAGCCCGATTTGCAGGAAGCCAAGCAATGCGGATGCGCTACCGGCATTTTTGGTGAATGCCATCAACGACAGCGCTGCCGCATTTGGATAAATCAAGCCTGTACAGGCAAGGAAACCAAAGAAAATAAGGATCGTAGGAATAAGCCCAAACCCGGTTGCTATACTCCCTGTCACAAAAACAATTGAAAGCAGCAATTGGCACCACAACGTCCTTTTAAATATCTGCTCGCTCGAGTAATAGCGAAGCAGCCAGATATTGACCTGGCTTGCGCCGATAAACCCAATTGATAATAATGCAAATACCCCTCCATAGGCCTTAGCACTCAAATGGAATACATCCATAAAAATGGCAGGAGAACTGGCAACATAGGCAAATAAGCCGGCAAACGAAAATGCTCCGGCCAGGGCGTAGGTATAAAATTGCGGCTCCTTAAAGATCGCCACAAAATTAAGGATAATCGGTTTTATTTTCAGTGAAATGGATGGATCAGGCTGATGGCCTTCCGGTAGCAAAAACATGGTCACCAGCAGGATGATGAACACCAGGGAGGCCATAATGATAAATACGGCATGCCAGCCAAATGCCGCGGTGACAAAACCACCCACACTGGGCGCTAGGAGTGGCGACGAGCCAAGAATCAACATCATCAGCGAAAATACTTTCGCGCCCTCTTTGGCCGGAAAGAAATCATGCACCATCGCCACTGCCGCAACCGATGCGACCGACCCGCCCAATGCCTGGATGAAACGATAGATAATCAGCCATTCCACCGAGCGCGATGATATACATCCCACCGACGCCAGGATATAAATGACAAGCCCGATATAGATCGGTTTTTTCCTGCCAAACCTGTCAAGGAAGGGCCCATAGAAAATCTGCCCGATTGCCATTGCGACAAAATAACTGGATAAGGATAGCGCCACCCGTGCCGTATTCGTACCAAGATCGGCGGCAATTTCTGAAAATGACGGAAGATACATATCGATGGAAAACGGCGTGACCGTTTCCAGCGCCCCGAGTATCAGGATGATTAAAAAATTATTTTGTTTCATTAGCTTGCCTTGCTGATACTCTCGAAAAGCGGGTAATCCGTATAGCCTTTTGTCCCGCTCGCATAGAAGGTTGCCGCATCAGGCTCATTGAGCGGAATATTCGATGCAAAACGGTATGGCAAATCGGGATTGGCAATAAAGAGCTTCCCGAAAGCAACCGCGTCCGCCTCACCTGCCGCGATTACCTGCTCGGCGGTTTCTTTGGTAAATTTCTCATTGGCGATTGTCACTCCGCCAAAGGCTTCTTTTAGTCTTGGTCCGATACGGTCATTGCCGAGATATTCGCGAAGGCAGATAAAGGCCAAGTTACGTTTTCCAAGTTCTCTTGCGACATAGCTGAAGGTAGCGAGCGGATTGGAATCTCCCATGCTTTGTGCATCGCCACGCGGAGCCAGATGCATCCCGACACGGTCAGCACCCCAGACGGAAATCACCGCGTCCGTTACCTCGAGCATCAGCCGCGCCCGGTTTTCGATCGATCCGCCATAGTGATCGGTGCGATGATTACTGCTATCCTGTAAAAACTGATCGAGCAGATAACCATTGGCACCATGGATTTCAACGCCGTCAAATCCGGCCTTTTTGGCATTCTCCGCACCCTTGCGATAGGCCTCGATGATACTGGGAATTTCACTTAGTGCAAGCGCACGCGGAGTCACATAAGGAGTCAGTGGCCGCACGATGCTAACGTTTCCTTTCGGTGCAATCGCGCTCGGTGCAACGGGTAATTGCCCCTCTAAAAACATCGGGTGGGAAATACGTCCGACATGCCATAATTGCAGCAGCATCCTGCCGCCTGCCGCATGGACGGAATCGGTAATCGCTTTCCAGCCGGCCACCTGTGCATCCGACCAGATACCCGGCGTATCGGCATAACCGACCCCCATCGGTGTCACCGATGTCGCTTCACTGATGATCATCCCGGCGGACGCACGCTGCGTATAATATTCCCGCATCAAGCTGTTAGGCACACGGATGACCCCGGCACGACTACGCGTAAGCGGCGACATAATGACACGGTTAGGGAGCTGTAGGGCTCCTATTTTAATGGGGGTAAGTAAATTGGTCATATCGTTCTCTCTGCCTAACGGGTACCGCCAAGCGCAAAAAATAGTAATAAAAGCACCACCAACAATATGGGTAATGCCGCTAAAGTTAATCCTATCCAACCTAATGTTTTCTGCTGTCTTTTAATCGCCATTATTCCAGTCGAAATCGCGATAACAATACACAGAAGCTCTGATAGGAAATGCGATTTACTGACGAAATTCTGATAATCACCCGCTACGGCGCTAATAATACTGATAACACCTAACGCAATAGCAATGAAATATGCTTTTTTTTCGTTCATAGAGATCCATTTTCATAAATTGAACATTATTGGTGGATCTATCCAGTCATCTCTTCCACTTTCACCACTCCATTCATCTTCCTAAACACCTGCATCGCATCGAGTGGTAACTGATAACTCTGTGGCAGTTTGATATCAACCGCATACTTATCCGCCACTGCCGTAATAATCAATGATGTTTTGCGTTTCTGGGGATGTGCCGTACTACAATATTGATAAATATCGGCAATCACTTTTTTCTCATTAATCCATAAATGCAGCTTCGCATGCTGGCCTGCGACTTTCTCATCCAGGCTGCCTAATTGATCGGCGATCAACCTCATCCCTCCCTCATCACGGCGCGCTTCGATAGTGAGAAAAACCGGTTGGTTGCTTTCCAGCAGCATCCGACTTTGATTAAGCAGATCCTCATTATAGACTGCCACTTCAAAGGCGCCATATTGATCACTAAGCGCCACATAAGCAAACCGGCCACGCGCCGATACTTTGATCTTGCATGACGTCACCATCCCTGCCATCCGTACCGTTGATGTTCCAAGCGGCAATTTATCCTCAAGCGAACCGGAATCAACTACTCCCAGCTTCTTTAAAGCTCCCTTATAATTATCCAGCGGATGCTCCCCTAAGTAAAAACCGATCGCTTCAAATTCACCACTCAATCTTTCCTGCATGGAGAAATCCGGCTTTTTCTCAAGTGCCGGTAATGGCGCACGCGCTGTCGTTTTCTCTCCAAACAGACTGATCTGGGAACTCTCCCGCTCTTTCGCCTGAACTGCACCATAGCGGAGGATAATCTCGATCGAATGGATAAGTTCGGCGCGGTTATTATAAAGCGCATCACAGGCACCTGCTTTGATCATGCTTTCCATCTGGCGCTTATTCATCGCCTTGCTGTCATTCCTAGCCGCCAGATCGAAGATATCCTTATAAATACCATTCGCGTCACGCTCTTTGATGATCGATTCAATCGCCGCAACCCCAACATTTTTCAGCGCCGATAATCCATAGCGGATCGCCTGTTTCCCATCCGGCAGATTCTCAATTGAAAAATACGCTTCCGAATGGTTGATATCGGGCGGCAGCAATGTCACTTTCATTGCCTGCGCTTCTTGCTTGAAGACATTAAGCTTATCGGTATCATGGATATCGAGATTCATTGAGGCGACTAAAAACTCTACCGGGTAATTGGCTTTGATATAGGCCGTCTGATAGGAAATAATCGCATAGGCCGCCGCATGGGATTTATTAAATCCGTAACCGGCGAATTTATCCACCAGATCAAAAATAGTGCTGGCCTGTTTTTTATCAACTCCTTTTTTCACGGCACCATCGATAAAAATAGCGCGCTGGGCATCCATTTCCGACTTGATCTTCTTCCCCATCGCCCGCCTTAGCAAATCAGCGCCGCCAAGACTATAGCCCGATAATTGCTGGGCAATCTGCATCACCTGCTCCTGGTAAATAATCACCCCGAAGGTTTCCTTCAGGATCGGCTCAAGCGACGGATGCAGATAATCCGGTTGCTCCAGCCCGTGTTTACAAGCAATATAAGTCGGGATATTATCCATCGGACCGGGGCGGTAAAGAGCACCAAGCGCGATGAGATCTTCGATCTTATCTGGCCGTAGCTTACGCAGTGCATCGCGCATCCCCGCACTTTCAAACTGGAATACGCCTACCGCCTCACCACGCGCAAGCAGCTGATAAGTCGGTGCATCGTCAAGCGGTAATTTGGTCAGATCAATCTCGATGCCTCTTGCTGCAAGTAGCTTGCAGGCATGGGCGAGTACCGTCAGAGTTTTCAGTCCTAGAAAGTCAAACTTCACCAGCCCCGCAGCTTCTGTATATTTCATCGAATATTGAACAACCGGCATCGTCGAACGCTGATCACGATAAAGCGGCACCAGTTCATCCAGCCGCCGGTCAGCAATCACTACCCCTGCCGCATGGGTGGAAGCATGACGGTTCAGCCCTTCAAGCTGCAAGGCGATATTGATCAGATGGGCCACTTGCTCATCATCTTTCTGGGCTTTCCGTAATTCCGGCTCAAGCTCAATCGCTTCCGATAAAGTGACGGGCTGCGCCGGATTATTCGGTACCAGTTTGCTGATCCGGTCAACCTGTCCATACGGCATTTGCAGTACTCGCCCAACATCGCGTAGCACAGCTCTTGCCTGCAATTTTCCAAAGGTGATGATCTGCGCCACCTGGTCCCGGCCATAACGCTGCTGCACATATTCGATCACCTCGTCGCGGCGTTCCTGACAGAAATCAATATCAAAATCCGGCATAGAAATACGCTCAGGATTCAGGAACCGCTCAAACAGTAAGCCGAAACGGATTGGGTCAAGATCGGTAATTTCCAGCGCCCACGCCACCATCGATCCAGCCCCTGATCCACGTCCCGGCCCGACCGGAATATGATGGCGCTTGCTCCATTTGATAAAATCCGAAACGATCAGGAAATAACCGGGAAATTTCATCCCGATAATCACATTCAGCTCAAATAATAACCGCTCCTTATAGCTAGAAGCCAGCGCCGCTTTTTCCGTCTCATCCATACCATCACGATAGACCAGCGTTGAAAGGCGGAACTCTAAACCTGCCAGCGCCTGCTCGCGCAGTTCTTCTTCCTCATCCCGTCCGGTTTCCGTCTGGAAGCGCGGCAGGATCGGCTTACGCTCTTCCGATTGCACATGGCAGCGGCGGGCGATCAGCATCGTATTTTCAATCGCTTCCGGGAGATCTTTAAATAACTCCCGCATTTCGGCAGGAGATTTGAAATAATATTCCTTGGTCAGCTTTTTGCGGTCGTCTTCCGAGACATACCGCCCTTCCGCGATGCATAATAACGCATCATGCGCTTCATACATGGCACGATCGGCAAAATACACATCGTTGGTCGCAACAATGGGGATATGGTGCTCATAGGCCAGGTCAAGCAGCTCCTCTTCTATCTTTTCCTCTTCGGGCAATCCTAGCCGCGTCAACTCAATATAGAGGGAATCACCGAATAATGTTGATACCTGCTGGAGGAATTGTTCTGCTTCCTTCGTTTGCCGATTGAGCAACAACCTGGCGAGCGTTCCTTCCGTACCACCGGTTAAAGCAATCAATCCATCATGATGCTTCTCAAGGTCGCTAAACCGAATATGCGGCGGTGTGGTTTCCGCGTTCTCCATAAAGGCCATGCTGGCTAACTTCAGCAAATTGGTATAGCCGGTATCATTTTTCGCATAGAGGACGATTTTATCAAAGACGCTATTTGGCTGGAGCGGCTGCAACTGGCTGTCAAACGCCAGCGCGCAACCGATAATCGGCTGGATACCACTTGAGGCGCAGGCCTTAGAAAACTCAAGCGAACAGAAAAGGTTGCCGCTATCGGTAATCGCCAGCGCCGGCATATCATATTTCTGCGCCAGCTTGACCAGACTATCCACTTTGATAGCCCCCTCAGAAAGCGAATAGGCGCTATGGACACGCAAATGGATAAAATCGGAAATCATGGATGTGGGATTTGCTCTGAAATCATTTAGAATTTAGAAAATTACTATACCGTCATTTAGCAAGCGTGACAATCGTAAAATATTGCCTTATCAATGATAGATGAGGCTATTTCAAAACCGGGTTGAACCTATCCATGCATCCACCAATAAAACCATTATTTATCATCGTTCTAGGACTGCTCACCGCATTTGGTTCGATATCGATCGATATGTACCTTCCGGCATTCATTCATATCAGCCAGGATTACAACGTATCCATCGATGCCGTACAGCTGTCACTCTCGGCATTTTTTATCGGCTTTTCACTCGGACAATTATTTTATGGGCCGATCACTGATCGTTTTGGCCGTAAAAACCCGCTCTATTTCGGTATCATCCTCTATATTATCGCCTCAATCGGCTGTATTCTCTCACCGACGATCAACGCGTTGATATTTTTTAGATTTTTACAGGCATTAGGTGGCTGCTCGGGAGTCATCATCAGTCGGGCGATGGTGCGCGATTGCTTTACAGAGAATCATGCCGCACGGGTATTCTCGCTGCTGATGCTGGTCATGGGCGCAGCCCCTATCCTTGCCCCTCTTGCCGGAGGGATGATCGCGGAGGTCCTGAACTGGCGCTGGATATTTGGCGTCACCACCTGCTTTGGGGTCATCTGCCTCTGCCTGACATTCTTTTTACTCGATGAAACGTTACCCGTTGAACGCCGGACGGTTCAATTAAACCTCAAAGCCACGCTCCATAATTATAAAGCAGTCCTGCGCGACCGTTCCTTTATCGGCTATGCTATCTCCGGTTCCCTCTGCTCAGGAGGGTTATTCGCCTATGTTGCAGGCTCGCCCTTTGTCGTGATCAATTTATATGGGGTACCGCCCGATCGTTATGGCTGGTTCTTTGGCGCTAATGCCTTTGGCCTTATTGCCACTTCGCAGGCCAATAGCTGGCTGCTTGCGCGTTACTCTTTCGACCGCATCCTGAAATCCGGTTATCTGTTTATCAGTGCTTGCGCGTTCTATCTGTTACTGGCTGTATGGTTCGGTTTCAGCCTCTGGCTCTATGCAGCCGGCTTATTTTTTTATATCGGTATCATGGGTATTATCGGGCCCAATTATAATGCCGGAGCCCTTGGCAATCAAGCAAACCGTGCAGGTTCGGCAGCGGCGCTCCTTGGAACCTTCCAGTTCCTGAGCGCCACATTATCCTCTTCCCTGGTGAGCTTTTTTCACAACGGCACTTCAATGCCGATGACCCTCATCATGATAGGATGCGTCACCTCTTCACTCATCGTTTATTTCGTGACATCACCTTATAAACATCGCAAAGAGGTGCATCCATAATATCATCGGCGATGGTCATCCCTATCTCTATCCCTATGCATGGGTTTTCTATGCCAGTGATGGTAATATGCGGGCTCTACCGCATAGCTTGGATAAATAGGGGCAGGCGCCACATAAGCTGGTGCTTCCACATAGGCTGCCATCGGCTCACCGAAATTTGCCTGTATCGAAATCTGAGCGTTTGCTGAAAAGCACACTAATGCGCTCAGCATTCCACCCGCAATAATTATTTTCTTCATGACGTTCTCCGTAAAATAACTATTGAGCTTTATGCTTAGCATGAGGATAGGCCATCGCAGCAACTAATGTTTTACGCTCTTGCGTCGTTAGTTTAGCAGCAGCATCAGCAAAGGCATTATCGGTATTTTCTCTCATCTCGTGATAGACTTCCCGCAACTTCTTGCTGGTCGCAAGGAATGCTGATTTATCAAATGAATCAGCCGATAAGATATCATCCAAATCATCATGCAGCCCATGGATCCGGTCAGCAATGGCCATATTTTTCTCATGCGCCTCTTTCATGGTATCCCGAAACTTCTGGGCATCCGCTTCTGGTAATTTAGACAATGCCTCTTCCATATAGGATTGCATTTCGTCTTTTTTGCTATCCTTATCAGTTTGGGCAAATGCCGCTGTTGAAAGACTTAGAATGAATAATAATGCTGTGATTGATGTTAGTTTTTTCATATGTTTTTCTCCTTAGGCTTATTTTATAGCGCTTCAGGCATCAAGATGGCATATGGCATTGATACAAGGAATGTATTTTTTGTGTAAGGGGAATGGGAGACTTTAAGTTGACGATTTTCGAAATACAATTTCCGATTTTGATTATTGCCCAAACTATAGATGAGAAAATCCAGCCACGCAAAGAGCAATACCGCCAATAATATATAACCCGCCAAGGCCTTTCATATATTTGATGTAAGCTTCGGGGCTGAGCAATCTCTGCGCTATACTAGTTCTTTTCCAAAACCAACGCTTAAAAAGATTAGGCTTTATCTGATAGATAATCCCAAACACGATCAATATTATTCCGAAAACCCCAAGCTGCATTTTGTCTAGTGTTTTCGGATGTTGCCGGACGGGAGAATGGCGGAATTTCAAGCCCCCGCAGGAGCCCCCTGAAACTGCTGGATGAGGGCGAACGATACGGAACCTTATTGAATAAGATTTACCGCATGAACCGCTATTTGTCTAGTGTTATTGAATGTTGCCGGACAGTGCCGGACGGGAGAATGGCGGGAGTGACGGGACTCGAACCCGCGACCTCAGGCGTGACAGGCCTGCGCTCTAACCAACTGAGCTACACCCCCTAATTATTCGACAAGAAAATCGGCTTGCCGAGCCGTAGCCCAAAGGGCGAAGGCTGGTGGGCGATGACAGGCTCGAACTGCCGACCCTCTCGGTGTAAACGAGATGCTCTACCAACTGAGCTAATCGCCCCTCATTTTATGAGGTGGGCAATTTATATAGGAGCAATCTGGGATTTGCAAGTATAAAAACGTCTAACTTGCTTATTTTGTGAGGACCCGGATATTTCAAGAAATACCCGGGCCTGTGAATTAGTTAACAGCGTCCTTCAAGCTTTTACCAGGTTTGAATTTTGCTTGCTTGCTTGCTTTAATTTTAATTGGCTTGCCAGTACGTGGATCACGACCATTTGTTGCTTTTCTTTGAGTAACAAAAAAGCTACCGAATCCTACCAACCGAAGTTGGTCGCCTGTCGCCAATGTTTTAGATGTAACTGCTATAAAGGCGTTAAGCGCCTTTGTGGCATCGGCTTTAGTTAAACCGCCGAGTTCAGCAATTTTTTCGATAAGCTCGTTCTTATTCATTCATACCCCCCTTAAACTGTAAATAAAAAAATTATAAATAAAAAACGTTATATTGAAAAGCTATTAGAGATAATAAGACAAAGCAAGCGATTAATCGCTTGAAATGCACGTTTTTTATATGTTTTATCAAAAAATCATATAAAGATGTTTTTATGTAACAGCGAAACAACAACTATTACAAAAAATATAATCTTACTTTATAAAACAATATGTCCGGGGAATTTTGGCCTTTAAATTTTGCCTACAAAAAACCACTTTAATACTACCATAACTATAAAACAATAGCGAATTCTCAAACATTATCCCATGCTAGAAAACTCATTGTACGGTGATCGTAAATACATTATATTTATAATTAGTTAAACAGGCCCCTATTTAAGGACGATTTATGCGTATTTTTTTCTTTTATAGCCTTGCGCTCTTATTGACGGCTATAAGCAATTGCCAGGCAACCATGCCGGAATTGCCATTTCAATGCAGCCCTACCAGCGAAATTTTTTCGCAGGACCCGGAGCCGGCGCGTTTCTATCATACCAATAATCTGCGCCGTATTGTCGGCTCCGCCCTCACTGCACCCGGAACTCCTATCCTTATTCGTGGCCGCCTGCTTGATAGCAAATGCATCCCTATTGCCAATGCGACCATTGAATTATGGCAGGCTGACAAAAACGGACATTTCGTACATACCGACAAACTCCTCCATTCCGGTGAGTTCGTTGGTGCAGGTACCGCATCGACGGATAATATGGGACGTTTCCAATTCCTGAGCGTAATGCCCGGTTCTGTCAAAGAAAAAATGCCGCATGTCAATATCCGTGTCAGACTATCCGAACTTGATGAATTGGAAACCGTAGCTTACCTGGGTTCAGGAACCAGCAAAGGTGCCCATGTCCGCTCAAGTGGAGAAACGGAAGTCGGGAAAGCATATGATATCATTATCACCATGGATGAGCACAATTCCTACCGGCGATATTAATGTTTAACCTCGTCTATCAATCGATCCAATCCCTCAAAAACCCATCATTATGGCGTTTGCTTGCCGGATGCGTCTTAACCAATCTCATATTACTCATACTCTTTATATGGGGAGTCATGGCCGGCATGGAGCATCTCGCCCAGCATGCTGGTTCTATTCCTCTATGGCTGGTGCAGTTATTGACGGGGGCCACGGCGATCATTGCCGCATGGTTTTTATTCCCCATCCTGCTACCGATGATTGCCGGATTATTCGCCCAGAACATCGCGGACATCATCGAAAAATCCTGCTATCCGCAAAGCATGCTGCTAACCCCGCCCCCATCATTCTGGCAATCATTTTGTTTCGATATCAGGTTGGCCATCACTGGTATTCTACTTAATATTATTGTGCTGCCGCTCTATCTGCTACCGGGCATTAATATTATCCCGTATTACCTTCTAAACGGTTATCTGCTTGGACATGGGTTTTTTATGATTATCGCCCGTAGGCATTTGCCCATTCCTGAGATTAGGGCGCTCAGACGGCAATATCGCTGGAAATTACTGATAGCAGGAATGGTGATCGTCGCACTATCGGCTGTGCCTGGGATTAATTTACTGGTACCGATTCTTGCCGTCGCCATGATGGTACATTTATTTCAGAGAATTGAGAACTCAAATACTCAGCCTAAACCGTTTCGCTGATTTCCAGCACTTGCATCAGCTCAAGCCATTCGCGTTTGCTCATCCCGCTTGATTCCTGTGTAGGATTCTCGCCACGCAGTAAGGCTTTGACGACCTTCAACCCATTGCCGGATAGATTAGCTCCACGCATCCTGTATTCCATGAACGCATCATAAGCCACGGGCACCCATTGCTTCACCAAATCAAGCATCGGCTCGGCATAGGCGCGGATTTCATATTGGGCATGGTTATCGGCACGTAAGGAAAGGAAATGCAGCAGGTTATGCAGATCAATTTTCCAGTACCATTCGGTATAATAATTTAACGTAAGGTTCATGCGCGCCAATTCACGCGCAAGACCACTCTTATTTTCATCAATAACGGTTCCTGATTCATCAGCGTTCATCATTTCCAGATAATGATCGTAACAATTCTCAGCATCCTGACGAAGCAGTTGCAGGACGTTGCGCGATTCTTCCGTACTAAGCGTCAGGTTGCTGCGCCCCTGATGGTTAGCGGCGGATTGCGGTGCTAGATTCGCTGTATCGGGAATATAAAACTCTTTGGCCAGCACCGAATAGCGCGCTGAATATTCATTGACATTGGCGGTGCGGTGCCTGATCCATTGGCGGGCGATAAATATCGGCAATTTGATGTGGAACTTAATCTCGCACATCTCAAATGGTGTCGTATGGCGATGACGCATCAGGTAACGGATCAACCCGGCATCTTCATTGACTTTCTTGGTCCCTTTACCATAGGAAACACGTGCCGCCTGCACGATCGCACTATCATCCCCCATATAATCAATCACCCGGATAAATCCATGATCGAGGACGTTTACCGGCGTATAGAGCGCTTGCTCAAGTGCGGCCACCGTTGGACGGAACGTAGCGAATTTTTCGCTACGCAATGCCGCTAATTGCTGTTGCTGTTCAGAAGACGTCATATCAACCTATTTATCACCTTGCGTAGGAGAAGCCTGGACTGGCGGGTTCGCTAAAGTGTCATTCGTTTTGCTAAAGGTATCTTTAATTTTTGCAAATACCGATGGAGTAGGCAATAATAACGGCGCGCTCTTGCCCTGTAACAAATCATAGCTGTATTTATACCACTTGCTGGACGGATAATTCTGACCAAGCACGGAGGCATATTTGGTCGCTTCATCACGGACACCCAGCATCAGATAGCTCGCCGTCAAGCGATAGAGCGCTTCAGGCGTCTGCGTGGTTGTCTGGTATCTCTCCACCACCATCTGGAAACGTCCAATCGCGGCAATCACCTTTCCTTTATTTAGATAGAACCGGCCTATTTCCATCTCTTTTCCAGCCAGATGGTCATAGACCAGATCAACCTTTATCTTCGCATCACGCGCATAAACCGTATCCGGGAAACGGGCGATCACCTCATTGAGCGCAGCAAGCGCCTGCTCGCTGACTTTTTGATCCCGCTTCACATCGGTGATCTGATTGTAATAGCACATTGCTTTCAGGTAATAGACATAATCAATATGTTTATGGCCAGGATGCAATTTGATAAATTGATCGAGGATGGCGACCGCATCATCGTATTTTTCATTCCGGTAATGCGAGTACGCTGCCATAATCTGGGCTTCCGCCGCCCATTTGGAATAAGGCTGGTCTTCCTCGATTTTCTCGAATTTCTCAGCCGCTTCCTTATAGGCAAACTTATTCAGGCTTGCCATCGCATCGGCATAGGCCTTATCGAGTGGCTGCGGTGCCTGGACCTTATCTTTATCTTTGTCACTCGAGCACGATGCCATGAGTGTCAAACTGATCAACAGGAAAAACGATAAAAATAAGCGCGAAAACAGGTTCATGAGATGGGATTCACTATAGTTATAAGGTTAGTTTATTATTTCTAGCAGACTCTGCGCTTATGGCAAGAAGATTATTTCTTACATATGCTTCCGCACAAACTCCAGATCCTCTGCTGTATCCACGCCAAGCGGCACCTTATCAACGATGTCAATGGCGATCTGCATCCCATACTCAAGCGCCCTTAGTTGCTCGAGTTTTTCAATTTTTTCCAGTGGACTGGCCGGCAGCGCGACAAATTTCTCAAGCGCCGTCCGCGTATAGGCATAAAGGCCAATATGATGATAGCACGGTCCCTTACCATACGGAACCGGCGAGCGGGAGAAATAAATCGCCCGGTTATTTATGGTAATAACCGCTTTGACGACATTGGGGTTGTGGCGTTCTTCTTCACTGCGGATCGGTGCGGCCAGGGTCGATATATCAATCGATGGGTTATCAAGCAACTTTAAAGCCAGCGTCGGTAAATGCGGATCGAGCATCGGTAAATCGCCCTGCACATTGATAATACGGTCAAATTTCCTAGCTGGATCGATTTTCTGCAATGCTTCATAGATACGGTCCGTTCCCGAAGGATGGGCAGGATCGGTTAAAACAGCCTCCCCTCCGGCATTCCTGACGGCGCTTGCAATTTCCTCTTCCGCACAGGCGATATAAACCGGCGCGATATTCGCCGCAAGGGCACGCTCCATTACCCATAGAATCATCGGTTTTCCATGAATATCGGCGAGAGGCTTACCTGGCAACCGGGTAGAATCCATGCGGGCGGGGATAATAATAATGGGAGTCGTCATCAATAGTTATTATGAGGAAAGATTTATGATTTTTAAATATATGAGTAGACTTAGCTAACCATATATTCTATATACTGTCAAAATTAATATGGATGCCTGCTGAGCTTTAACTGCTAATTGAGGGAATAGAATGCCTACTTATCGTACCAATCTAAAAATGAGTATATCAACAGAGCTATCAGAACCTGCTGATGCAGAAATGCAGATTCATGATGGAGTAATGCAAGATTTAATTAGTGACCACACAGTTAAACGAGACCACTTCCAATATAAAATAGAGCGGGAAAACAAGACGCATCCGGAAGGGATGGTAACAACATACTATATCCATCTAAAGGATTACAGTGCGTTGAGTGGTATGTTGCAGAATTCTGTTCCTCTTACAGAAGACGATCATAAGTTTGTTCGTGAATCGCTTGTAAAGATGACGATGCGGATGAAGACTAGTCAGATACCACGAGCACTGCAAGCATTTGACGTTATAGTAGCCTCTTATAATCAGGCCGTCACTAAGGCTGGATTCCCATCTCTTGCATTAGAAAGAATCAATGAGCATACTAAAGCGCTTGAAAGAATAACCGGGAATCATTCCCCGAATGACTATTGTGTTCAGGAATACAATAAAACTCCAGCAGAAGCACTTCAGTATGCAGCAGATGTGCAAAAGCAACTACAGGCATTTCAAGAAAGAAATAATCCGACGCAAGCTCCTGATAGTCCAACACAACGGATCATTGCAGCAAAACAAACAGGTGCACTAATAACTATACGTACTCAAAGAACTTAGGAATACAGTAAAGATTTAATACATACGCTGTTCCGCAGGCAATGGCGGCGTTGCCTGATCATCGGGATAATGGTAAGGCGGTACAGAAGCTGGAGGAGCCATACGGGCCTGCTGTTGCGGCATCATTTGCTGCTGCATGCGCGGATCCTGCATCATATAACCGTTATTGCTGTAATTGCTTGGGATATATTGCGGCTGTACCGGCATAGGCTGCACTGGCTGCATTGGCGCCGACGGATAATAGGCGGCATTATTGCTTTGCGACTGCCAGCCATTGGCCTTCTGCGCCTCACAATCCATGATACTATAGATCTTATCGAGATATTCTACCCGGGCAGATGCTGCTTCAATCGCATCATTCGCACTCACATAGGTCGAAATATAGCCAAGCGGCATCAGGACATTCTTTAAATTCGGCCCTTTATTTTTTTGCGCCATTTTCTGATAGAACTGCGCTTCATTCATTTCAAGCAGCACTTCTTTGCAGGTAAGCTGCTTATCTTTTTTCTGCATAGCCTGAACTTGCGGAGATTGCTCACTACCGCACGCGGTAACGGCCAGCAATATTGCCAGTAAGGATATTTTTTTCAGCATGATGCGCTCCTTAATTTTATAATCTGTAGCATTGGTGATAGCTATTAGTGTGACACAAACATCTTTAGAAATGATTACTTAAATTAGATTATTTCAGAGAAAATCACCCTATTATCATTAAATAAAATTAATTATAATAGTAACCACTATAAAATTACTAGACGGATTACATTGTTGCATTAAAGGCAAAACGAGCATTATTATTGCTTGACCACCGTTTTCTTGCGAAATATAACTTGCAATATTTAATGATCACTTGTATCAACACTAAAGAATAAACACAGGCGGTAGTAGCTGCCTGGTATTTATATATCAATGAGTAGTGAACTTATGCACTTAAAGAAGATAATTTGCTGTTTTAGCATCCTATTGACAGTCCTTAGCGCGGAGCCAGGTTTTGCGCGGGTTTCAAAGACACATACTGTGAAACAGGCTGGGATTGATTTTAATGCCCTGCGCCAGGTTTTGCATACCCTGCTTCCTAATGAAACAATCGGCGTCGAGCCGGTGAACAAAACCGTTGCCTTGACAGGGAACGTTTCCAGTAACGATGTTGCACAAAAGGCAATCAAGGTTGCTCAGGAATTTGTCGGTAAAGATATTGAAGTAATCAACTTCATGCAGCTTAAATACGGCCAGCAGGTGATGCTGCGTGTTAAAGTAGGTGAAATACAGCGCAGTGCTTTGAAGCGCCTTGGTGTTGGTGTGATCACCCCGCTTGCCGTGCTGACTTCACTCGAAAAAGATGGGCTGTTTAAAGTACTGGCAGAACCAAACCTGGTAGCGATTTCCGGTGAATCTGCAGAATTTCTGGCAGGCGGCGAGTTCCCTATCCCTGTCGTGCAGCAAGGCAATACTATGTCGGTGATCTATAAGACATTCGGCGTTAAAATCGCCTTTACTCCACAAGTTCTGGCACCGAACCGTATCCGCCTCAATGTTGAGCCGGAAGTATCGGAATTAAGCCCTAGCCATTCAGTGGATGTTAAAGGGATGAATATTCCTGCGATTACGTCACGCCGTGCAAAAACAACGGTTGAGCTGGCTCCTGGTGAAAGCTTCATGATTGCCGGACTGATTAAGGATAATCTGCATAACGAAGTTACGGAACTTCCAGGACTGGCGGATATTCCAGTACTGGGCGCCTTATTCCGCAGCAGTGCCTTCCGTCGTAATGAAACAGAACTGGTAATTGCGGTAACACCGTATCTGGTTGATCCAGTGACTGGCAATGATATCAAACTGCCAACCGATAATTTCCAGCCGGCGCGTACCTTGGATACCGTATTCTTTGGCGCACTCGGCGGAGCAACATCGTCTGAACCCATGTCATCAAAAGGTCTTGAAGGACCTGCAGGATTTATAGCGGAATAATTATGAACCTTACTCTTCGTATAAATTTTCTTCGTATTACTAGCGCAGCTATTGTATTAGCAGGAATGCTTTCTGCATGTCAGCCATTGCCAAGCAGTGCCTATCGTCTGCCGGTTACGCCAGAATCATTGATTGAAGCATCTGCTGAAAAGGTTTCTTTTGCGGTTACGACTCCGAAATCAGTTCAGGAATTAACAGCCTGGATCAATAAAGACCAGCCTGCCCGTGCAGAAGTCGCTTGCGTAAAAAACGATATGGATTGCCGCAGAGCGTTGCAAGTCTTATCCTCTTTCTCCGTACCATTTAAAATGACGACACCAAAGAATAATACCAGCACGGTGGCATTGATCTACGATCGTAAGATGACTCGTAAATGCAATAACACCTATATTGAAAACCACCATAACGAAGCAAATCTGAATGACTCAGCATTTGGCTGCTCCGTTGCCAGCAATACGGTAAAAATGCTCAGCGATCCACAGGAGCTTACCAACCCGCTGGTACTTGGCCATATGGATGCTAAATAACACTCAATTTCCCAACTCATAATAATCTCTTACCCATTTAAGGACAACCATGGCTCTTGAACGTACATTATCTATTTTAAAACCTGATGCAACCCGCCGTAATCTGACTGGCAAGATCAACAGCTATTTTGAAGAAGCTGGTCTTCGCATCGTTGCACAACGCCGCCTCCATTTAAGCAAAGCCCAGGCAGAAGAATTTTATGGCGTCCATAAGGCACGGCCCTTTTTTAATGACCTGGTGACCTTCATGATCTCCGGCCCTGTCGTTGTACAGGTGTTAGAAGGCGAGAATGCTGTCAACCGCAACCGTGATATCATGGGAGCCACCAATCCGAAAGATGCAGCGCCAAAAACTATCCGTAAAGATTTTGCTGAAAGCATCGAAGCCAATTCAGTTCATGGCTCAGATAGCCTTGATAATGCCAAAAACGAAATTAGTTTCTTCTTTAAAGATACGGAAATTGTTGGGTAATTAAGCTACCCCGCAAGATAGCCGCAATCCGCTAATAGTTTCAGCATATGATCAGGTGGCGGCGCCGTCACCTGTATCGGCTCTTCATTCGAATAAAGTGGAATAGTGATAGTCCGTGCATGTAGAAGCAGGCATTCCCCATTCGCTGTTCCATAGACTTTATCCCCAACAATCGGGCAGCCAAGCGAGGCTGCATGGACACGTAATTGATGGGTACGTCCAGTAAGCGGCGTAAATTCCACCCAGCATTGATGACCATTCAGCCCTAACACTTTATACTCCGTCACCGCCGCCTGCCCATGTTCGGGATCGCCCTTCATCCACCAACACGATTTATCCTCAGTTTGCTTGCTAAGCGGCAGGTCAATGCGGCCAGACATTTCTGCCGGACAACCCTCAAGAATTGCCCAATAGGTTTTGCTGATCTGCCTATTCATAAATAACTTACCGATCTTACTCAGCCCTTTATGATGCCGCCCAAGAATCAGGCAGCCACTGGTATCACGATCCAACCGATGGGCAAGCCCAGGCGTAGGCTGTATCCCAAAACGCAGCGCTTCGAAATACTGCTCGAGATTCTCACCACCGCCAGGCCCGGCATGCACCGGCATCCCGGCTGGTTTGTTGATGACTAGAATCAGGCTGTCTTTATAGAGGACGTGCTGGATGAGGAAATCAGCGGGATGGAGGGGCATTATCGTGTTATGTCTCTATTTTGGTGCATTTCCACAACAACATCTCTCATTGGTGCAGTTCTATCTTCTGGCTTAACGAACTGCGCCCAGCTGCCTATCAATGTTTTACGAATCCTACCCTGATTAAAACGGTGATCAATATATATAAGTGCTGCACATAAAGCGATAAAGCTTCCCGCTGCTAGTCCGGCAATGAGATTGGTATTCGCTCCGTTTGAATGGCCTCCATTCGTTATTTGTAACCCACTAGACGATCCAAATCCTGACGCAGATAAGGAAGAATAGTAATTTGACGATGTTGGCAAGACACTGGCTGTCACCAGGGTAGATGCTGATGTAATAGGCGATGATTCACCCGAAGGGTTAGATGACCCACTTATAGATGGGAAGAATGAGGATAATGAAGTCATTACCGCAGTCACTTCCGATGATGAAAGCTCGGGAGGCAAGACACTCGAGGAGTGGCTCAAGGATAGCTCTAACGACGAGGAAAACGCAGAAGATGATACGCTCGAGGATGTAAGACTGGATGAAATACTCGAGGATACAGGACTGGATGAGACACTCGAGGATGAGCTAGCAGCAGAACTGGAGCTGGGGATTCCTGAAGAAACATATTGAAATACCCCGTTAAAACGGCCTGCTTTTACATTACTAAGCAAGGTACCGATCGTTGGATTAGCTGGCGATAAAGGGACCTTTCCAACACTGATTGTATTATTATAGATGGCCTGTGGCAGATTCACCGGCTGACCGGAAGCATCATTGATTGTCTGGTTGAAATAAACCAACTGTTCCAGGCAGGAGGTGGTATAGCTATCATTCCTGTAAAATTGTGGACTTAACAATCCCTGCATCAGACGTTGCTGATCATTCGTATTCTGATCGACACCGGCCATGTATTGCGGCACATTGCCCGGCAGCGTACCGTCAACGTAGGATACGACAACCCCAGTAGTTGCGGAAAGAGATGAACCATTCACCATTAGTGTCATCGGATTATTATAGGCTGGTCCCATACGTTGCATCTGCACCGCCTGGGCATATTGCGGATACTTATCGAGCACGTCATAATGACTCGAATTACGATATACTTTATCCAAAGAATAAGGGGCATAGGGAGCAATATTAACACCAATCTGCTTAGGAAAACCCGTTTGATTATTAGTGGCGTAATTAATATAACTGTTATTCCCCAATATATTACCAAAGGTATTGAGGAGAAGATTCGTGGTAGATTTATAATTATTGATAGCAGTTACACTACCGCTAGCCTGGGCAGCTGTATCGGCAGCAATCAACGCATTGCCAATCCCCTGCATCCATGCACTAACATTGGCCGTCAAGGCAGGTGGCATGCTGGCCCCTAACAGATCGATTGCCTGAAATGCAGGAAATAACGGTGTATAAGCCGGCGCATCACTCACGATCGGACTTTGCGCCAAAGCGCCAATAATCGCAAATGCATGTGCCTGAGATGTCGCGTTACCAGTTATCCTCGCATTAAAAGCCAGCTTAAAAAGCCCTTCTGCCACGCTTGAAACTTGTGCGGTATTGGCTGTCCCTCCTCCTTCCACCTCATCGCCGCTTGTCGTAAGATTAAAGGATTGCGGCTGAATAGATAATGCCGACGTTGCCTCACTGACATATTTCGCAGTAGCCTGTGCGGCATCTGCCAGCACGCTATCACTGAGATGCGAATTCCTGGCACTATACAATGCTTGGAATACACTAACTTCACTGTCCGTACAGCTGACTAATCCAGTGGTCATTATAATCTGCTCGAAATAGTTAATAAAAATTAAATGGCAAGACTAATAGAAACTACTGGATTTGTCAATATAAAACACCGTTACTATCTCAAACACGGCATCGCCCGTTTAGGGAAAATACCATGCGTTTCACATACTACCTGCAGCCTAGCCGGATCATTTTCAATCTGCGCTTTTAATATCCCTTCCATGATTAAAACAGAATCAATCCCCGCCATAGCCGCCCCTTTAATATCGGTATCCAGACTATCACCAATCGCGACAATCCGATGTTTATCCGTACCCACTAATTTCGCCAGGCAGGCTGCATAAACCGAATGGAAGGGCTTGCCGAAGTAAACAATGCTGCCACCCATTTTTTTATATTCTGCAGCCAACACCCCCGCACATAATGCCCGCTCACCGGTTTGTTTGACCACCACCATATCTGGATTAATGCAATACAGTGTTAACTTGGCCTGCAATGACGCTTCCAACTGCGGCATTTTTTCCTCTATCGTTGAATCATCCTTATCAAAACCGGTAATCACACCAAAATCCGCCTGCTGTGCATCCTCCGTCATTACATAGGGCAACCCCTCTAAAATATCACGATCTTTTTCTGGCCCGATATAGAGATACCGATTCTTCAGCGCCTTCTCTGCCATATAGTCATAAAACACCTCTCCGGACGAAAGCGCATCCTGGTATAGATGCCGCTCAATCCCGAATTTGCTGAGCACTTCGATCACCTTACCGGAACGGCGCGGCGCATTCGACAGGAAAACAATTTTCTTCCCCGCTTGATGGATCTGCTCAAGCGCCTTTTTCACATGCGGATAAAGCGTGGTCCCATCATGGATA
>Ga0207006_1017_pt1 | contig 42748 bp, 37 predicted proteins | sample Alteio_BWMinCont_84_FD_153497 | JGI IMG/M metagenome (GOLD analysis project Ga0207006, IMG submission 153497) | Enriched cells from forest soil in Barre Woods Harvard Forest LTER site, Petersham, Massachusetts, United States -... | ecosystem: Environmental > Terrestrial > Soil > Temperate forest >...
TTAATCAGAGGGTGGCTGGTTCGAGTCCAGCAAGGCCCATATTTCTTGAGGGAAGAATATGCCAAATAAAACCATAGATATCGAATCTCTCCAAAGGAAAGCAGTTGTTTTCCGTCGTGATATATTGGAGACCATTGCAACTGCAGGTTCCGGCCATCCGGGCGGTTCCTTGTCTGCGGTTGAGATTTTCCTGACTTTATACGGTTATCAACTCAATCATAAGCCCGATGACCCTCACTGGGAAGACCGCGACCGGGTGATTGTTTCTAAGGGCCACGTCTCTCCGGTGGTATATGTGACACTGGCGAATTTTGGGTATTTCCCCCACGAAGAATTAAAAACATTCCGAAAATTTGGCGCCCGGCTTCAAGGCCATGTGCATGTCAAGGTCCCGGGGGTGGAATTTAACACAGGGTCCCTGGGTCATGGTTTGTCTTTTGCCAACGGTATTGCTTTGGGTGCCAGGATGCGCGCGAAGAATTTTAGAGTTTATTGTGTGATGGGTGACGGAGAACTTGAGGAAGGTTCAGTTTGGGAAGCGGCCATGACCGCGGCAAATTATAAATTGGACCATGTCTGTGCTATTGTAGATTATAATAAGGTTCAGGAAAACGGGCCAACTAATGAGATCAAAAATTTGGAGCCGCTGGCAGAGAAGTGGGCCACTTTTGGCTGGCATGTGATCAGTATTGACGGGCATAATATAGAAGCTTTAAAAATGGCTTTTGATGAGTTTAACAATGCTGCGGGCAAGCCAACGGTGATCATTGCCAACACGATCAAAGGCAAAGGTGTTTCTTTTATGGAAGGCAAAAGCGCTTGGCATGGTAAGGCGCCGAATAAAGAGCAATTGGCACAGGCATTGGCGGAGCTAAAATAAATGGAAATCAAACTTATTGCCACAAGAGATGGTTTTGGTGAAGAGCTGGTTGCTTTAGGCAAGATCAATCCTAATATCGTCGTAACTTCCGGTGATCTGGAAGATGCCACCCGCGCTGAATATTTTAAAAAAGAATTCCCGGCGCGTTTTTTTAATATGGGGATCGCTGAGCAGGACATGGTGGGCACTGCCGCGGGCCTCAGCACCCAGGGTTATGTGGCTTTTGCCACTTCCTTCGCGGTGTTCCTGACCAACCGCGCCTATGACATGATCCGCATGGATGTTTGTTACAATAATTGTAATGTGAAGATCGTCTGTTCCCACGGCGGTGTTACCGTCGGTGAAGATGGGGCCAGCGCCCAATGCCTGGAAGATTTCTGCCTAATGCGCGTCCTTCCCAATATGAGGGTCCTATGTCCCGCCGATTATATTGAAGTCAAGAAAGCCACGCGCGCCATCACCAACACTGCCGGCCCTTTTTATATGCGCACCTCAAGGGCGCCGCTTCCTATTATTACAAAGGAAGAAGATCCTTTTGTGATCGGGAAGGCCAATATTTTACGTGAAGGTCAGGATGCCGCTGTTATCGCCTGCGGGGTCATGGTTGCCGAAGCCTTATCAGCGGCGGATAAGTTGAAGGCCGAAGGCATTAATTTAAAAGTTGTGAATATGCATACGATAAAGCCCATTGATGTTGAGATGATTGTCAGCTCAGCCAGGGAAACTAATGCTATAGTGACCGCGGAAGAGCATCAGATGGCAGGAGGTTTGGGTTCTGCGGTGGCTGAGGTCTTGGCAGCGCATTATCCCTGTCCTTTGGAGATGGTGGGGGTCAAGGATTCTTTCGGGGAAAGTGGCACTCCGGCCCAGTTATTGGCGCATTATGGGCTTAAGGATATTAATATTGTCGATGCCGTTAAAAAGGTTATTACCCGTAAAGCGGCTCTTCGATAAATGGTAGGGGGTCATATGACTAAAACAAAATTACAAGAAATTGCCGGGCAGGGCCAGAGCTTATGGATCGACAATATCAGCCGTTCGATGATCACCGGTGGCAAGCTAAAAAAACTTATTGATCAGGGATTGCGCGGGCAAACGTCCAATCCCACTATTTTTAAACAAGCCATCAGTACCAGCACTGATTACGATGCCAGGATCCTGCAATTGGCAGAAGCCGGTAAATCCACTTTTGAAATTTATGATGAATTGACCATCAAGGATGTTCAGGATGCTGCAGATCTTTTCCGGGATGTTTATCAGAGCACTCAAGGATTGGATGGTTATGTCAGTCTGGAGATCAATCCCCAATTAGGCAATGAGCTGGAAGCGCAACTCAATGAAGGCATACGATTATGGAAAAAGCTCAACCGCCCTAATGTGATGATTAAAGTGCCAGCCACCAAAAACGGTTTGGCCGTGGTGGAAGGCCTGATTGCTCGGGGCATCAATGTCAATGTTACCTTGATTTTTTCCACTGAACAGTATGCCCAAGTGGCTTGGGCTTATTTCAAAGGTTTAAATAAACGCATTGCCGGCGGCGGGGAAATAAAACACGTTCAATCGGTGGCTTCATTCTTCGTCAGCCGCATTGATTCCAGCATCGATAAAAAGTTGGATGAAAAGTCGGCTTTAAGGGGCCTTGCAGCAGTGGCCAACTGCATCATTGTTTATCACAAATTCCAGAAGAATTTCAGCACAGAGGAATTTAATGCATTAAAACAAAAGGGTGCCAATGTGCAGCGCGTTCTATGGGCTTCGACGGGGACCAAGGACCCCCGATACAGCGATATCAAGTATATCACTGAATTAATAGCACCTGACACGGTCAATACGGTGCCTGATAAAACACTGGAAGCGGTTTTAGACCATGGTGTAGCAAAGGCGGCCTTACCTGGCAACGTGGCCGAAGCCCAGAAAACAATTGATCAATTACGCCTATTGGGTATTGATATCGGCATGGTGTGCAATCAATTGCTCGACGAAGGGTTGGCCTCGTTTGAAAAATCATTCGAAGAATTAACTGCAAGTATTGAAGAGAAACGAACGCGATTATTGGTCAAATGAAAAATTAGAAAATTTTAATGGAATTATTTTAAAATTTTGTTACAGTATATGAAGGATTAGAAGAAACTAATGATTCAGGTATTAAATACAATCAACAACGGTAAGAAATAAATTCTTATCAAAATCAAGGAGGAGAAGTCATGAACAAGAAATTAGTAGTAGCGGCTGCTTTAGTTTTCGGTGCTGTAGGTTTACTTTTAGCCCAAGGGACCGTGAAAGCTCAAGACGCCACAGACAACAGCGCCACAACCAACACCACTGATAATTCTGCGATGAATGCTGATAATTCAGCAGCTCCAGCTCCAGCTCAATAACTCTCCTACGCTAAAGTTTCGGAGAAGTCTCGCCGAAGCCTTGGCGAAGGCGGATGTTCCTTGAGAGAGTGATGAATTAAAGGGACACAATACTTGATTCCAAATGAATTAAATATTGTGTCCCTTTAATTTTCTATTAAATAGTTCGATTTCACTGGCGGCCTTCTTATGGTTATATTACACTATAAAGAATGAAATCTTGGAAAGGCATAACATCTTTAACCCATAGTCAGATCAAGGATTTACAGAACCAACGCCTTCATTCTTTCATCAATACCCACGTTTATCCTTTCAGTCCTTTTTATCGCAAGCTTTTCGATGACAATAAAATTGATCCCGGGCAGGTCCGTACCAGGGAAGATTTGAAACGCATACCATTTATCTGCAAATCCGATTTGATCAGCCATGACAATCCTCAAAAATTCAAGGATTTCATCCTGCAGCCGGACAAGGAAAAGATAAGCAGGTATTGGCCGAAATTACGTCTCTTGTCGCTTGCACTGAAATCTATGGTCAAAGGCCGACGTTTAGAAGAGGATTTAGCCCAAGAATACCGGCCGGTGTTCATGACATTTACCACCGGAACGACGAATGCGCCGGTGCCTTTTATGTATAGCCGATATGACTTGGATAATTTACATGTCTCCGGCGGCCGCATGGTCGAGCTATTTGATATCAAGGGTGATGACCGGATCATGAACCTTTTTCCCTTTGCCCCGCATTTGGCTTTTTGGCAGACTTTTTTCGGTGCTATTGAGGCCGACGTTTTCTCACTTTCCACCGGTGGCGGGAAGGTCATGGGGACCGAGGGCAATTTAACGGCTTTGTTGAGGATCAAGCCTTCGGCCATACTGGGTGTGCCAAGCTATATTTATCACCTGGTGCGTTTCGCCCAGGAAAAAGAGCATGACCTTTCTTTTATAAAGAAAATCGTGTTGGGTGCGGCCAGGGTCACTTGCGCTTATAAACAAAAATTATCAGATATGCTAAGCACCCAGGGGGCAAAGAATGTTAAAATTTTCGGCACCTATGGATTTACCGAGGCCCGCACTGCCTGGGCCGAGTGTCCGACTGAAAACCACGAATCCAGCGGTTATCATCTATACCCGGACAAAGAAATTTTTGAGATCATAGATCCGGTCACCGGCGAGGTCAAAGATGACCAGGAGGATGGGGAAATAGTTTACTCGAGCCTGGATTCACGGGCCAGTGTGATGCTGCGCTATCGTACAGGGGATTTTGCCAAAGGCGGCATTACCCATGGACCCTGCCCCTATTGCGGCCATCAGACCCTGCGCCTATCTTCAAACATTACGCGTTTGTCTGATAATAAAGATATGAATTTATCCAAGGTCAAAGGGACCCTGGTCAATTTCAGCCATTTTGCCGAGGTGCTTAATGATGTCCCTCAAATCAATGAGTGGCAGCTGGAGATCCGCAAACATAAAAATGACCCCTATGAAGTCGATGAGCTGGTGGTATATGTGACACCCCGGGCAGGGGCCAATCAAAGTACCCTTTCTCAAGAGATCAAAGATAAATTGACCGGGGCCACGGAAGTTTCACCCAATGAGATCAAATTTATCCCTTTGGAAGAAATGGTCAAGCGCCTGGAATTGGAAACGGCGAATAAAGAAAAACGGATTTTAGACATCAGACCGAAGGTATAATGATATTCCCCTCCCCCTGTGGGAGGGGTTAGGGGAGGGGTCAAGAATGGATAGAATAGCAATAATCGACGGTATACGCACCCCGTTTTCTAAAATGGGGGCGAATTTTAATTATTTAAGCGCCCAGGAATTGGGGCGTATTGCCGCGCGTGAATTGATCGAGCGGCAGGGACTTGACGTCAAGCTGATTGATGAAGTGATTTTCGGTTGCGTCGGACAACCGGCGGACGCGGCCAATATCGCCCGTGTCATAGCACTTCTTGCCGGTGTCCCCAAAACAACCCCGGCTTTTACGGTGCACCGCAATTGCGCCTCAGGCATTGAAGCCGTGGTCCAGGCTGCCATTAAAATAAAGGCAGGGGAAGGCAGCTGCTATTTGACCGGCGGCACCGAATCCATGAGCAATATCCCGTTTTTCTTTTCCAAAGAATATCAGGAAATCTTGACTGAAATCTCGCGCGCTAAAACTTTGCCGGCAAAATTGCAGGGCTTTGCTAAAATTCGCCCCGCTCATTTTTTGGTGCCGAAGATCGGGTTACAGTTGGGCTTGACCGACCCCGTCTGCGGGCTGAACATGGGGCAAACAGCCGAGGTGCTTGTCAAAGAATTCGGTATTACCCGCCGGGAACAGGATGAATTTTCCCTGGCAAGCCATCAAAAGGCCATAGCCGCAAGGGATGTTTTAAGGGAAGAAATTGTACCCGTGATCCCTGGACCTAAATATAAAGAAGCGGTGATTGATGATAATGGGCCGCGCGAAGGACAGACGATTGAAGCGTTGGCTAAATTAAAACCGTTTTTTGAACGAGGCACAGGCACCGTGACGGCGGGTAACTCCAGCCAGATCACCGATGGTGCTTGCGCCATTTTAGTTGTCAGCGAATCGCGCGCCAAAGAATTAGGGATGAAACCATTGGGGTATATCCGCAGTTTTGCCTTTGCCGGCGTTGAACCCAACCGCATGGGTATTGGTCCGGCGCATGCCATTCCCAAGGCATTAAAAAAAGCCGGCATGAGGCTTTCCGATATGCAGGCTGTTGAGATCAATGAAGCTTTTGCCGCCCAGGTTTTGGCCTGTATGCGCGCTTTATCTTCGGATAAATTCGCCAAAGATTTTGGGCTTGAAGGCTATACCGGTACGATCGACCCCACGAAATTAAATGTTCACGGCGGGGCCGTTGCCTTAGGCCATCCGGTGGGGACAACCGGTGCAAGATTGATTTTGACCATGCTCAAACATATAAACCGCAATAATCTCAATGTGGGGATTGTGTCTCTGTGTATCGGCGGAGGCCAGGGCGCAGCAGTAGTTTTAGAAAGGGGATAATGTATGTCCGTTTTTTATAAAGAAGATTCTAATATCGGCGCCCTGACCTTTGATCAACCGGATTCTAAGGTCAATGTTTTAAATTCCGCCATATTGTTAACATTGGATAAAATCCTCGATGATCTTAAAAGTAAAAATCTTAAAGCCTTGGTCATTCAAAGCGCCAAAAAGGATATTTTTATTGCCGGTGCTGATATCAAGGAAATAGAGAATATCACTGAGATAAATGATGGCAAGGCCAAGGCCCAGGCCGGCCAGAGGGTCATGGACAAGTTGGAAGACCTGCCATTTCCGACGGTTGCTGTGATCGACGGAGTGGCGTTGGGCGGCGGCTGCGAATTGGCCCTGGCTTGCCGTTACAGGATCATGACTTTTAATGACAGGATACGCATCGGACTGCCTGAAGTTAATTTGGGGTTTGTCCCGGGTTTTGGCGGCACCTATCGCCTGCCGCGCCTGCTTGGGCTTCAGCAGGCTCTGAAAATGATTGTTTCGGGAGCTCCCATTAATGCTTCAGCGGCATTTAAATGCGGTTTAGCGGACAGGCTCTACCCTGCGGTGGGAATGCCCGAGCGGGTGGGTGAATTCGTCGAGGAAATTGCTGCCCAGCCCCATAAACGCATCTTCAAGCCAATGGCCTTTAAAGGTGTTCCGGAATTTCTGGAAAAAAATCCCTTGGGGCAGATGGTGGTTTACAAACAAACGGTCAAGTCCATCCTAAAAGCCACTAAAGGCTTTTACCCGTCTCCTTTAAAAGCAGTGGAGGTGATACGAAAGACCCTGTATTTGCCTCGTGAGCAGGCTTTGGACATTGAATCCAATGCTTTTGCCCAATTGGCAATTACACCCATATCTAAAAATTTGGTGAAAGTTTTTTATTTATCAGAGAAGTTTAAAAAGTTGACGGTCCCCGGCACTGAAAATGTCAAACCCATGCCTATTACCAAGGGGGCTGTGATAGGTGCCGGGATCATGGGCGGAGGCATTGCCCAGTTATTAAGCGACCGCGGCATATGGGCGCGTCTTAAGGACATTAATCAAGACGCCATTGCCAAGGGTCTTAAAGCGGCCTATGACGTCTATGCCCAGGCCATGAAAAGAAAGAAAGCAAGGGCCTTTGAAGTTGCAGCTAAAATGGGGATGATTTCAGGCACCGTTGATTACAGCGGATTTGCCGATGCAGACATTGCCATTGAGGCCGTTGTTGAGAATATGGATATCAAGAAAAAAGTGTTTGCGGAAGTCAGCGGCGTGCTGTCTTCAAAAGCAATTTTAGCATCGAATACTTCGTCCTTATCAGTGACGGAGATGGCCCGCGCATCCAAAGACCCTTCCAGGGTGATTGGTTTTCATTTCTTTAATCCGGTGCACCGCATGCCTCTGATCGAAATTATCACCACTGAATTCACCTCCCAGCAGACACTGGTAACGACCCTGGAATTTGCCAAGAAATTAGGCAAGACGCCGGTGATCGTCAAAGATGCGCCTGGTTTTTTAGTGAACCGTATTTTATTAGGATATATCAATGAGGCGGGGCGTCTTTTAGATGAAGGCGGGTCTATTGAAGGAATTGATAAATTCGCCACCAATTTCGGCCTGCCCATGGGGCCTTTTACATTATCCGATGAGGTTGGATTGGATGTGGGGGTCAAGGTCCTGCATGTTTTGGAGGCCGGGTTGGGGGTGCGGTTTAAGCCGGCCAAGATCTTTGATGATGTTCTTCCCAAAAAACTTCTTGGCAAAAAATCCGGAAAAGGATTTTATATCCACGGCAAAGAACGTGTGATCAATCCCGAAGTGCAAGCCCTTGTCAAAGCTGGTGGTGCCATCCAAGAGCAGGAGGCCATCCAGCGGATGATCTATATCATGATCAATGAAGCGGCCATGATCCTGCAGGAGCGTGTGGTTGACGGCCCGGATACCGTGGACATCGGCATGATCATGGGCACGGGTTTCCCGCCGTTTAGAGGCGGCTTATTGCGATATGCGGATTCGATCGGCATAGAAAAACTGGTCGATGATTTTGAAAAATTTGAGGCCCGCTTCAAAGATGGACGCTTTAAGCCCTGCACCTATATTTTAGAACTGAAGAGTCAGGGTAAAAAGTTTTATAATTAGCATGGAAGCTTCTCTTAAAAAAAATATACTTATCGGCATCGCTATAACCGCCGGTTTGCTTTTATTGGCTGCTTTAGGTTTCTTTTTGTATTTCATAGCCCAGTTTAGCGAGTATCATGATGACCAGTATCAATTTTCCATTAAATACCCCAAGTCTTGGAAAGTGATCATCCAACCTAAGGCCAATGTGGCGGTCGTGTTTCTTCGTCCTAAAGACACGGCTTTGGACACGATACAAGAGAATTTTAACGTGACCGTTCAGCCGGTCCCGACTGATATTATTAATTTGGCGCAATTCAGTGCCAAGATCAAAACGCAGATGACCGCGGTGTTCCAAAAAAGCATTAATATCATCGAGGACAAACCGCTTCATTGGGGCTGGCGTGAAGGCCATATGATGGTCATGGAGGCCCCTAAACCCGACCATTTAAAAATGGTCAATGCCTGGGTATTGGTCCAAGATCAAGTTTATATCCTGACCTTTCTTGGTGACATGAATAAATACGCGCAGGATAGTTTGTACATTAATGAGATGATCCGCTCGCTTCAACTCCAAAAATAAATTGAAATTGGGGACAGCGCTTATTTTAAAGGAGTGGGGATTCTCCACCGGTAACAAAGAACCTCTGGCCGGTGGTGTAGGAGGTGTTGGTGCCCGCCAGCATCACAATGGCTTGGGCCACATCAATGGTGGTGGCCAGGCGGCCCATGGGATTTTTTTGCCGGAGCTTTTCTTTGATCATGGATGGTATGGATTTGGTCAAATCGGTTTCCACCATGCCGGGCACGACCATATTGACCTGGATATTGTAGGCGGCAAATTCCAGGCACAAGCTTCGCGTCAGTCCCACCAGGGCGCATTTCGCGGCGACATATTTGGTTTGGGCCACCGGTGGATATTCGGTGGCGATGGTCCCTACATTAATGATTTTCCCGCCTTTATTATTTAACATCAGGGGCAGTACTTCCTGGCAGCAATTAAATGCTCCTTTAAGGATCACGTCCAAGTCATTTTGAATTTGGTCCCATGTCAAATTAAGAAATGGGATGGCATTAAAATTGCCGGCCGCATTATTGACAAGGACGTGGATGGTCCCAAATTTTTTTTGTGCTTCTTTGACCATGGCTTTCACTGCATTACGGTCAGAGACATCAGCGCCAACGGCCCACGCGACCCCGCGGTTTTTTTGGATATCTTCTACCACGGCTAATGCGTCTTTTTTACCGTTATGATAGTTGACGATGACCTTTGCGCCGGATAAAGAGAACATTTTGGCAGTGGCAGCACCGATGCCGCGGCTGGCCCCGGTGATCAAGACCACCTTGTCTTTTAACGCCGGGTCTTGAAGCGATGATTTGATCTCAGCGATCGAAATACTCTCTAAAGAAGGCGATTCCATTCTGATAGACAATTTTCCCTGTCCCCATGATGATGGATTATTATGGTCATGAAAGGATATCTTTTCAATAAGAATTATTGTCGAAGGTGATTTAAACTCGACTTCTCCCTGAATGATCTGGTTTTGACCTAATGAACTGTTGTTTTGGAAATAGATAGATAGGTTCAGCAACGTAGCCAGACGGCCGGGAAGACGCATGCCGGCTAAGGTGGAACACATCAAGGTCGAAAGTAAATTGTTGATCACCGATGCATTTTTAGGAAATTTTAAGGGTTTGGCGAGGCCTTTGGATATCAGTGTTTGAAGCTGCAGGGATGCCTGCTGATGGATGCAATAAGGGATTTTTTCCTGTTGCCCGGTTTTAATATCGTTAAATTGAAAAACATTTTCTGTGACCCTCCTTAATATTAAAGAGTTTGTTTGTTTGGTTTTTAAAGTTAGATCACTTTTTTCAGGATCGTTCTTGGATAAAAGGACCGATCCGGTTGTCAAAGGCCGCTCATTGTCCCGGGATTTAATGGTGTATTGAATTTCTGATTTCGAAGAAATGACTACGAGCTCAAGCATTTGGCCGGTATAAATGGCTTGAAGGAAATTGGCTGTTATTTTTTTAATGAAGAATGAAGGAGAGTTGAATTTAGAAGAAAGCAATATGCTTAAAAAGGACACCGGCAGAAGTCCATGCACGATCTGCCGGCGATGAGAGGTGCGGCGCGCGTATTGCGGGTCCAAATGAAGACTGTTGTAGTCTCCCGTCAATTGAGCAAAATCTTCCAGCATTTGAGCAGTGATCTGGAATGGGATGGTCATATATTCATTGCGTTGATCTATCTTTGATGATCAAAGTATCAGGATAATGGTATGCCTTTTTTAGGTCCCATGAAAAAGTATGGCTGTCTTTTTTCATTTTAAAACCGGAATGTTTCCAAAAATCCAAACAGGGTTTATTTTTTGGGGTGGGCAGATATTCGGCGGTCATCATACCGGAATGTCCTTTGGCAAATTGGATCGCTTTGGCGACCATGGCGTTTTCGATCATACGCCCAAAGACACGGCAGCTTAAGACGAAATCGATGATTTGAATCTGGTTTTTTTGTTTTTTAATGCTGATGAGCCCCGTAAGCCCCGAATCATCGATATCGTCCCGGACACGGATGGTCCAAACATTATGGTTTTTATCCCGGCTGAAGTCCGACAATTCCGTTTCAGAAAGCCTTCGTGTGGTCAGGTTCATTTGATTGGTTTTGTTAAGAAGCTGGGCGGCGCGGGGCAAATTAACGGTGTTGAGCTTTTCAATGGTCACGGTCACGTGCAGAGACTTGAGCCAGTCGGGAAGAGAAACAGCATGGCTTTTAAGCCCCTGGCGTTTTTTTTCCCCTAAATACATGGAGGTGCGCTGTTTGTCTTCTTTTTCAAAATGCGATGTATCGAAACAAGAAAGGCTTAATAGGGCTTTGGAATATAAAAAACTTTGACCAGGCCAGTCGGGGACCAATATTTCGGGAAAGGCTTTTTTGACCCTATCGCGTTCCCCGGGGTTGTCATCGATAAATACAGCGGATGAGGGGGGCAGGTTTAATTCTGCAAGCAATTCCGTAATATTTTTGGCTTTGTCCTGCCAGTTAATCCTCCAACCCACAAAATCGTTTTGTTTTAAGACCATTTCAGGGTGTTTTTGGATGGCCTCAAGGGCCGTGGTTTCTTCATTTTTACTGATGACCGCTAGCAGAATGCCGCGGTTTTTCAGGTTTTTAAGCTGACGTTGAAAATCTCTGAAGGATTCGCCGATCGCATCATGGCCGCCGAGTTTGAGATTTTCTAAGCCGGTTTCACCGATTTCTCCGCCCCATAGGATATTATCAAGATCAAGGAATATGATTTTTTTGGTTGTTCCACCCAGAGAAAGCAGGGTGCTTTTAATATCATAGGCCGCTGCTTTAAACACCGTATAGTCATAGGGAATTTTACTCATGTACCAGAGTTTCGGATTGACGGCTTGCGGGCCCGCCGCATTGATCCAGCGGTTGGAATCGAGCAAAAATACATTGGGCAAGGAGGACAATTCCTCCATCAGGGTGTAGTTGATCTCAAGCAGCCAATAATGGATGCCGTCTTTTTTATAATCAATAGGGCCTAATCCACGGTAATAGGGCGGCAGGACAAAGGAAGGTACAAGGACATAACGGTAATGGGCGGCTTTTTTTTTCAAAATTCTTATAAAATGATGCAACTCTGCTTTGATATGTTTCGGGTCAATGGATTGAAAGTTTATTAATTTCGCAAAAGATGGCAACAAGCCCCAAGCTTGGCACCAAATGACAAGAAAATCATGGTTTTTTTTCCAGAGGGGGTTTGCATCATCTACCAGTGTTTGCAAAGGCGTCCCAAAAGGGGCGGTTTTGACAGTACAAAGAGGCGGTTCAGGGGAATTCTGCAGGTACGAGGTTAGGACATCAATAGTAAAATCTGAAATCAACAAACCATTGAGGGGGGCAGGCTTCATTGGTCGATCAACCGTTCAATATGGCCCTGTAGTGTTTTAATGTTATGGAATGCATTGTCTTGTGAGGCGGTCGTCTGGTCGACCAATGAGATGGAGGCATGCAATTTCTGTTCAATTTTTTGTTCGATGGCGACGATCAATAGGGTCAAGGTCAAAGAGTCAATGGCCCCTTGCGGCCCATAGAGAAAAGCCTGAGGGTCTTTGCTGATTTTTCGCCCAGGGGCCAAGGTCTCATTGATATCGTCGATCGCCTCAAAAATCGCCTCTAAAACAAGTTTTTTTTCTGCCATAGACAAATACATTGTATTTTAAATATAAAATTTGCAAAGTTTTTTCTCTTGATATATAGTTTTCTTCAAAAGAAAGGGCGTGATGCATTTTAATTCTCTCGAATTTTTCCTGTTTTTTACCGTCGTTTACATAACTTATTTATTTTTGAGTCTTCGATGGCAAAACAGGATGCTGATTGCGGCCAGCTGTTTGTTTTATGCGGCATGGAATTGGAAATTCTTGTTTTTGATGGCGGCATCGATTAGTACGGATTTTTGGTGCAGTCAACAGATCGACCGTACGGATGACCCTAAAAAGCGAAAAACATTTTTACTTATTAGCTTGTTTATTAATTTAGGGATATTGGGGTTTTTTAAATATTACAATTTTTTTATCGCAAATATTCAAGGCCTCTTGTCTTGCCTGCACCTGGCTTCACCAACGCTTGATCTGACCCTCAAAATAATATTACCCTTAGGCATATCCTTTTATACCTTCGAAGCCATGAGCTATATCATCGATGTTTATAAAAGAAAAATAAGACCGGCGCAAAACTATTGGGATTACTTTTTATTTGTCATCTATTTTCCGCATCTCATTGCAGGCCCTATCATGCGTGCCAAAGATTTCTTGCCGCAAATCATTGCCCCGCGCCTGGTCAATGCGAATAAGTATTATAATGGTGCCTATTTGGTTTTTTTGGGTCTTTTCCAGAAAATGTTTGTTGCGGATAACATGGCTAAAATTGTCAATCCCATTTTTAATGATGGGACGGGCCACAATGGGGCGGATTTCCTGATAAGCATGTATGCTTTTACCTTTCAGATCTTCGGTGATTTTGCCGGATACAGCAATATGGCCCGCGGCCTTGGTGCTATGATGGGTTTTGAAATAACCATTAATTTTAATACGCCCTTTTTTGCGGTGAATGTCCAGGATTTTTGGAACCGTTGGCATATCAGCCTCAGCCATTGGATACGCGATTATCTCTACCTGCCGCTGATGGGTGGGTTTCGCCGCATTAATGGCAATGCCCGTATTTATCTGGCATTGATGGTATCTATGACCTTGATTGGTTTGTGGCATGGGGCGGCCTGGAATTTCGTTTTTTTCGGCATCTATTACGGCGTTCTTTTGAGTTTTTATTTGTTTATCCGCATATGTTGGGCGAACCTGATCGTTCCCAAAAGTCCTTGGGGCATTCGATTTTGGTTTTGGTTAAGGGTCCTGTTTATTTTTCATTTAACGGTTTTTGGCATGATGATATTCCGTTGTCATTCCCTTTCTCAAATAGGGGACATTATTAGGGCCCTTTTGAAGAATTTTCATCCGTCAGCAATGAACAACGAGAATTTTACGGCTTTGATTGGTTTTGCAACGCCGCTTATGCTGCTGCAATGGGTGGAATACCGGACCAATGATATATTTTTTATTTTAAAATACCATTGGGCGCTTCGCAGTTTTTTGTTGGCAGTCCTGACGTATCTTTTATTGGGTTGGGGCGTCATGAAAGCGGAAGAGTTTATTTATTTTCAATTTTAAGGGCGGATATATGAGTCTTGATAAAAGGCCTATTTTGCAAGACATCCTTTCCATTTTAGTATTTTTACTCACTCTCGAAATTTTATTAAGATTAAACGGCGTTTTTGATTTAAGTTATCAGAGTTACCTGAACCATAAAAGGGTAAGTGCGGGGCATGTTTATACGATCATGTGTATTGGTGATTCAAACACCTATTTAGGCGGAGAAAATTCTTATCCTTCTCAATTGGAAAAAATCCTTAACGAACGCACCGGCGGGCTTAAATTTAAGGTGATCAATCAAGGACTGCCGGCCGCGCCCTCGAAGGTCATTATGGACAGTTTTGAGCCATGGCTGGGGAAATATTCTCCGGACATGGTTGTATCCATGATGGGGGCCAATGACCGGCATCCGATAGTGCTGTCCCCAAATCAGAAAAATTTTTTCAAGTTTTTAGCTCCTTTAAGGTCCCTGAAGATCTATAAATTATTTGAAGGTATTGTTATAAAGATCAAGGACCATGTCCGTTCCTGGGTGCCTGGCCAACCGGCCCCAAAGCCAAATGTGCCCCCGCCAACCCCATTTAAAGTGGTCCCCAAGAAATATGTACAATTGTTAATGCTCGGGTTAGATGCCAAAAATAACGGCAATTGTGACGCGGCGGAGTATATTCTTACCAATCTTTTGGGTGACCCGGATTTAGATATCACATTTCAGCAACGGGTGGACAGTGAATTAAGGCAGTGTTATATGCAGCAGAAAAAGTACCCGGAATTGATGGATACTCTACGCTTTAATTTCAACATTTGGGACTATGATGTCGGATCGACCGATAATGTAAGGGAATTATGTACAACAGGACAAGCCAAGGAAGAAGTGATTGGATTACTTACAGATTTGATCGCTCTATATCCCAAAAGTGTCGCTTTAAACGGTTTATTAGGGGCATGCTATGCCGAATATGGGGAAAGTGCTTTGGCTGCACCATATCTGCAAAAAATAAAACAAATGCGCTCTTTGGGGGACATGGCTATTTTAAAACAGGACTATTTAAAATTGCACAGGATTTTAAAACAACATAAGATCAAAGGTGTTTATGTCCAGTATCCGCTTAGGGACGTCAATGATCTCAAACGTTTACTGAGCGCAGAGGATGATTATGACAAGATGATTTTCGTTGACAATGAAGGTCCGTTCCAGGAAGCTTTAAAGCCGGATCAATATTATACTTATTTTACCGACCGCAACTATGACGACATGGGCCACTGCACGCCTTTGGGCAATCACATCCTGGCCGGCAACATCGCCGATGCCATTTTAAAATATCTGCGTATTAATTCTATAAGAGATTCTTCGCTGAGCTCAGAATGACAGAAATATTTCATAATCCCATGCGTTCGACGAGGAATTCTTTGAGGCTGTTGCACTGAAGATAAGGGTTGGTCTGTTTTTGGCGGCCTATCGTATCCGTCGGGGTATTGCCGTAATTATGCCCAGGGTAAACAACGGTGTCATCAGGCAGTTTCATGAGGGTGTTGTATAAACTGTCGTACATCAGCTTGGGGTCGCTGCCGGGAAGGTCACATCTTCCGCATCCGTCGATAAAAAGGGTGTCGCCGCAGATGAGTTGTCCCTGCGTCAAGAAACATTGACAGCCCGGCGTATGGCCCGGAGTGTGCAGGACATCAAAGTTGATTTTCCCCACCGATAATGTATCGTTATCAATAACATCGACCAGGCCTTGGACGTGCGGGCGCAGAGCAGGGTATTCATATTTTGAAATATGGACCGGCACCTTGTACATGGATAATAGTTTATCAAGGCCGTTGACGTGATCAGGGTGGCCATGTGTCAAAAAGACCTTGGTGATTCTATATCCTAAACGTTTGGCTTCTTTGGCCAAAAAATCCACGTCCCAGGCAGGGTCAACAATGGCCATTTCCTTGGTTTCAGGGTCGCCTAAAAGATAAAGGAAGTTATTGAGCGGCCCTATTTCGTACTGCTGGATAAATAATTTAGATGACATACGCTCAGATTATAATATAATCTGAGCGTATGTCATCTAAATTATAAGGAGGTTAATCCAATGGCCCTTTTAGAATCCATTAAAATTCCTTTAGGCACACAGATGCCGGATTTTGAACTCAAAGATGCATTCGGCAAATCCTATAAAGCCGCCGGACTTTTCGGCGAGCGCGGCTTACTGGTGGTTTTCACCTGCAATCATTGCCCATATGCTTTGGCTGTTTGGCCAAGGGTCATACGCCTGGCCCAATACGGCAAGGGGATGAGGGTCAATACGGTCGCGATCAATCCGAATATCAACCCTGATTTCCCTGACGACGCTCCCGATAAAATGGTCCTTAAGATCAAGGAATTGGGCATTGATTTTCCATATTTGGTCGATGAGACGCAACAAGTCGCGGATGCTTTCCGGGCCCAATGCACGCCGGACATTTATTTATTTGATAAAAACAAGGCCCTGGTCTATCACGGCCGCATCGATGATAATTGGAAGGACGAAGATGCGGTCAAGCGCGAAGAATTAAAAGAAGCCATGAATAATATGGCCGCCGGCCGCCCGGTAGATGCTAAGCAGATACCTTCCATGGGCTGTTCTATCAAATGGAAGAGTTGACCCTTGTATAAAAAAATAATAGTCCCATTGGATAATTCTGCGACGGATGATACTATTTTGGTCCATATCCGTAAGCTTGCCCATTTGACGCACGCCAAATTGGTCCTTGTGCATGTGGCCGATGGTTTTGCGGCACGCCTGCAGGACCAGTTAAATTTGGCAGATTCCGAAGAAATTAAAAGCGATCAGGAGTACTTGGACCGTGTATGCGCGGATTTGCAAAAAGACGGCTTTAACGCACATGCGGTCTTGGTGCAGGGTAAAGAGCCGGTGGACGGTATTTTAGCAGTGGCCCAGGATGAAGGGGGCGATCTCATTGCCATGGCGACCCATGGGCACCAGTTTATAGAAGACATGATTTTAGGGTCAGTCGCAGACATGTTGCGTCATCGCACCGGCATCCCCATCCTCATGATCCGTTCTTCATTTAAATAAATTATGGAATTCATCAATCGCATCACTGAAGCGGATCATTCATCCCAAATCATTGCAGAGCTTTTAATGCGGCTCGAGGGCAATTTTGATCTGGGGATTCTGTATATATGTCCCTGGCCGCCTTATGATCCTTTGAAACTGTTTCGAGCCATCAAGGCCAGGGGTAATATACGCCATTTGATCTGCTGTACTTGCGCTGGGATCATCGGGGGAGAGCGGGAAATTGAAGGGCGCCCTTCAGCTTCCTTGATGCTGGTGCGCCTGCCGCAGGTGAAATTGGTGCCCTTTGCTTTGACCCAGCCTGTGCTGGAGTCAATCAAGGTCAATGAAGATTGGTATAATTTACTTGATGTATACCCTAATGAAAAGCCGTCTTTTGTCGTCTTCGCGGATCCCTTTGCCTTTGACGGTAATTCTTTTATATCAGGAATAAATCAAGCCTATCCGGGAAGTCCCATAGTGGGCGGGTTGGCCTCTGCCGCATCCGGTCCAGGAGAAAATGTGTTGATTTTGGACGGGGAAGTCATGAAGGAAGGACTCGTCGGTGTTTGTCTTACGGGTAATCTGAGGGTCGAAACCGTGGTCTCTCAAGGATGCCGTCCGATCGGAAATACATTTATTGTCACCCGTGCCCAACGCAACATCATTTATGAATTAGGCGGGCGTCCATTTTATAAAGTTTTGGAAGAAGTATTGAGCAATGGCACGGATTATGACCGTCATTTGGCCCATGAAGCCATTTTTGTCGGGATTGCCATGAATGAGTATAAAGAAAAATTTCAACGGGGTGATTTTTTAATCCGAGGCGTGATCGGGGTTGAGCCGCAAAGCGGGGCAGGTGCGGTGGGGGACCATATGCGGGTGGGGCAGACTGTGCAATTTCATTTGCGTGATGCCAAGACCGCAAATGAGGACCTGCACGAGCTGTTAAAACAATATAAAAGCAAAAAGCAGGCAACGGTCGCTCACGGGGCTTTTGTTTTTTCCTGCAACGGGCGGGGCATCAATTTATTCAATGAGCGCGACCATGATATCAGGATCATTCAACACCATTTAGGCCCTGTGCCGGCAGCAGGATTTTTTTGCGCTGGGGAAATCGGACCGGTGGGAGGGACCAACTTCCTGCACGGATTTACCAACAGCATGGCCTTATTTTATCCACAAACATGAATTCTTCCCGCATTTATTTAGAACGCATGTTGTCTTTTGCCCGTGAGGCCGGCGGCAATATTCCCTGTTCTTTCGAATGCGAAAGGTTGTAATATGTCTTCTGAAATCTATTTAAAAAGCATGTTGTCCTTCGTGCGTGAGGGTGGTGCGGTTACGATGGATTTGATCCAGCACAGTGATCCGGGACTTAAAAGAGACCATTCCGTCATAACGCTGGCAGACAAGGCGATTTCAAAATTAGCCCGCGCAAAACTCAATGACTTTTTGCAGGACCCAAAGCATATTCTTATCGATGAGGAAGATGGCGGGACCATTGATTATCTGGAGCAAAAGCGCCTTGATCATTCTCCATTTATCTGGGCCTTGGATCCCATCGATGGGACCCGGCTGTATGCTAACCGCATGCCGCTCTTTGGTATTTCCATCGGGTTGATCAAGGACTTGAAGCCCTGGCTTGGGGTGGTGTACTTTCCCATGCTCAAAGAGCTTTTTTATTGCGATGGCACTGAAGCTTATTTTGTTCAAGATGCTTTTGGACCCAATGAGACCAAGACCAAAATCGTCCCTTTGGATGAAGAATTGTCTGCGCGTTCCATATTCTTTTGCAATGATACTTTTTTTGATAAATTTTATTGGAACGACCGTGATTTTCACATCATGATCCATGCCTGCGCGGTGGTCAATCTCTGCTGGCCCGCGATCGGCCGGGGGATAGGTTGCTTTTTACGCTGTCATCTGTGGGATTTTGCCGGCAGCTGGCCGATCATCCGCCGGGCCGGAATGGACATGCGGCGGATTTCCGACGGCAAGGTTTTAGATACACTGCAAGCCGGTCTGTTTAACCGCGAACCGGTCAGCTGGCACATGAAAGAATATTATTTGATGTCCAGCGAGCGCAATTTTAATGAAATATTATCAAAAATATTCAATCGTGTGCGCCACTCCTCTGGCTGATCACAACCGGTTTTTTTATGATTCGACAGGCCCTTCATTGATGTTATAATACCCAACATGTCAGAGCGTTACATACGTATTTATAAGAAATTCCACCTTGATGAAGTCAAGGCCCATCTGATGACCTATGGAGCTTTGTCCGGGACCTGTGCCAATTGTAAAAGACTGGATTTGAAATTAGACATCCCTCAATGCCCTGGGTGCAAATCCGAATTTAAATATATCGCTTTCCAAAATATCAGAGACCACATGCCTAAAATGCTTAAAGTAAGCCATGAGAGGCCGCAAATTATTTTTATGGATTATGATGATTTTAAGCGCCTGGAAGGCGAAGAAAAAGCCAAGGGGATATTGGGTTGATCAATAAAAACCGTCTAATTACCATCATTACGAAACTTTTACAGATCAATTCTGCCAATCCGCCGGGAAACGAAGTGAAGGTGGCTGATTTCGTTGCCAGCGATTTAAAGTCTATAGGGTTGGACATTAAAATATATTCTTTTGCCAAAAACCGTCCGAATGTAGTGGCTACTTATAAGGGTTCCTGGCCCCGCGCCAAGGCGGCCCGCGAAGCCTTGTTAATCACGCCGCATTATGATACCGTGCCTTTTGGCGAGGGGTGGAAATTTGACCCTTTGGGGGCCGCGCTTCATCAAGGCAGGATTTACGGCAGGGGAGCCAGCGATGATAAAGGCAATTGTGCGGTGGGTATGGAGGCCGTACATAGCCTGGTGGAAGACGGCGTGCGCCTGCAAAGGGACATTGTCTTTGCCGCCACGGCAGACGAGGAGACTGGAAGCAAGTTAGGCGTCATTCCCTTATTGAAAAAAGGGATCTTACGCCCCAAAGCGGCCTTGATCACGGACTCCGAGGAATTTGATGCCATCATTGCGCAAAAGGGGCTTTTTCATTGCCGGGTGCAGATCTTCGGGAAAAAAGCTCATGGGGCATATAATTGGCTGGGGGTCAATGCCATTGAGATCGCCGCACGGGTGATCAACCGCTTAAAAAAGCACCAGTTTAAGTATAAAAAACATGCCCTTCTTGTACCTCCGACCAAAAATATCGGGACTATCCGCGGGGGAGACAAGGTCAATATGGTGGCGGATTTTTGCGAGTTTGCTTTGGACATCCGGTTTATGCCGGGCATGAAGGCGGATGGTGTTTTAAAAGAAGTAAAAAGTATTATTGCCCGCGAGACCAAGGATTTTAAAGTGGTCATTGATGACGCTCAAAAGCCCTACGGGATAGACCCAAAGCATCCCTTTGTCAAAACCTATGTTGAAACATGCCGGAAGATGGGATTTAAAGCTAATTTAAAAGGCAGCCAGGGGGCCACCGTAATAACTTTTTTTCAGGATTACGGCATTCCCGCCTTTTCCACCGGCTGGGGCAGTCATGGGGTCATTCACGCTAACGACGAATACGCGGAAATTAAAACGCTGCATAATGGAGCCAGGGTTTTAGAGGCATTCATAAAGGCCTATGATATTCAATAGTGTATTATTAATGATCCTTCTTTTGGGATGTGTTTTTCCCGGGCAACTGCGGGCTGAAACCATTTATTATTCGATCCGTCAAATGGGTTTTGATGGGGATGCCAGCTTGACCATGGTTGGCCCCAAGGATTATAAGAATTACAAAACAATATTGATCGTTTTTAGGGCCCATGGCGCCAATTTTTCGGATGAAGAAGATATCTATGTCGATCCTGAAACTTATAAACCAATGTTTGTGGAACGTAATTTTAGTTTAAATGTGTTTGGTTCCGGAAAAACCCTGGAAGAATATATTCCTTCCAAAGGTGAAATCATTATTACTAAAACTGACAGGGGCCATGTCACCAAACAGACCATTAACAAAGCAGGGGCAGTGGATAACATTTATGGGTTTATATACCGCTACCGCAAAGACGGCTCATTTAAAGTTGGAGATGTTCTCAGCATGACCTTGCCTACCAAGGACCTAAAGATCCAGTTGCTTGACCGGGCTGTGGTCAATATCAGCGGAAAACTTTACGACAGTTATTACATGCAAAGTCAGCCTGTGAGATATAAAATTTGGTTTGACGCCTCTGCGCATCATTGGCCGCTGCGCATCACCGGTACGATCGGATTTTTAAATTCAGTAATGACCATGACGGGATATGACGAATAAATATGTCTTATTATCCAGATAAACGAGGCTATTATGGCCCCTTCGGCGGTCGTTTTGCTCCCGAGACGCTGATGGCGGTTTTGGCCCAATTAGAAGGCCAGTACCGTGCTATAAAAAAAGATAAGGCTTTTAAAAAGGAGTTTGCATTTTATCTTAAGGAATATGCCGGAAGGCCGACGAAACTTTATTTGGCCAAACGTTTGAGTGCCCATTTAAAAACGTTAAAGGTGTATTTGAAACGTGAAGACCTGCTGCATACCGGTGCGCACAAAATCAATAATACCTTGGGGCAGATCCTGGTTGCCCGCCGCATGGGCAAGACCCGTATCATTGCCGAGACCGGTGCCGGCCAGCATGGCGTGGCCACGGCCACGGCCGCGGCTTTGTTCGGGCTTAAATGCGTCGTCTATATGGGTGCTGAAGATATTAAACGCCAATCGCTTAATGTGGTCCGTATGAAATTGATGGGGGCACAGGTAATCCCCGTCGAAAGCGGTTCTAAAACGCTCAAAGATGCCATGAATGAAGCTGTGCGCGACTGGGTGACCAATGTGGAGGACACTTTTTATATCATCGGTTCGGTGGCAGGATTTCATCCGTATCCGGCCATGGTGAGGGACTTTCAGTCGGTGATAGGCCGGGAAGCCCGACGTCAATTTTTAGCCAAAGAAAAGAATCTACCGGATTATCTTTTGGCTTGTGTGGGCGGAGGCAGCAATGCCATGGGCTTGTTTCATGCTTTTTACGCTGATAGGTCGGTTGCGATGATAGGTGTAGAAGCGGCAGGCCATGGGCTGCAATCCGGACAGCACTCTGCGACATTGACCAAAGGAGATATTGGCGTGCTGCATGGCAGTAAAAGTATGCTATTGCAAGACAGCGATGGTCAGGTGCAAGTGGCGCATTCTATTGCAGCGGGATTGGACTATCCGGGGGTCGGTCCTGAGCATGCCTTTTATCAACAAAGCGGACGCGCAAAGTATGTTGCCATCACGGACAAAGAAGCTATAGAAGGGCTTAAGCTCTTGGCCCGTTTGGAAGGTATCATCCCGGCCTTGGAGACGTCGCACGCCATCGCCTATTTACAAAAATTAGCCCGTCGTGTCAAAAAGAAATCAACGGTGATTGTATGCCTTTCCGGCCGCGGGGACAAGGACATGAACCAGATCTCGCGGTTTATATGAACAGAATAGAACAGAAATTCCAATCTCTTAAAACCCAAAAACGCAAGGCCTTCATTGCTTTTATCACTGCCGGTGACCCTGATCTAAAAACGACGGAAGACCTGGTGGTGGCGTTTGATAAGGCAGGCGTTGATATCATTGAATTGGGCATTCCCTTTTCCGACCCTTTGGCTGACGGTCCTATTATACAAGCGTCTTATCATCGGGCTTTGAAAAAGGGCACGACCGTCAAAAAGATCATAGAGAAGGTCAAAAGACTTCGTCTGAAGACTTCAATACCAATTGCCTTGATGAGCTCGTATAATCCCATATTACAATTTGGAGAAGCTACGTTTGCTTTAGCTTGCCGCCAAGCAGGGATAGATGGCTTGATCATCCCTGATCTGCCGCCGGAAGAAGCTTATCATTTGCGCAAGGTAGCGGCAATTTATGATATAGCAACGATCTTTTTTGTGGCCCCTACCACACAGGATGCGCGTATCCGGGCCAACACCAAAGCCTCCAGCGGTTTTGTTTATTATGTGTCCTTGACGGGGATTACAGGCACTCAAAAAGCAGTGGCGCAATCTGTGGTTAAACAAATCAAACAGATCAAGCGCTTTACCCAAAAACCGGTTTGCGCCGGTTTTGGGATTTCAACCCCGCAACAGGTCAAAGATATCGGCCGTGCCGCCGACGGAGTCATTGTTGGAAGTGCCATTGTTAAGAATATTGAAGCACTTCGGGGACAAAAGAACCTTGTCTACAAAGTTTCAAGTTATGTTAGTTCGTTGGTAAAAAGTTTAAATAAATAACTTTGTCATTCTGAGGCGAAGCCGAAGAATCTCTTATAGAATTAATTTTGTTGAGATCCTTCACTGCGTTCAGGATGACATGGAAATTTTCCATGCGCCGCATCACTCAATTATCCAATAAGGTCCGTATCGTTACCGAAGAGCTTAAAGACCGCGACAGCGTTTCCATCGGAGTTTGGGTGGCTGCCGGCGGCCGTTATGAGGCAAAAGAAATTAAAGGGGTGGCCCATTTTATAGAACATATGGCCTTTAAGGGCTCTCTTAAATACTCTTGTGATGAGGTCAAGCAGCTCATCGAGGGCGTCGGCGGCAATCTCAACGCGTTTACCGCTGAAGAAGAAACCTGCTATTATGCCAAGGTGCCTGCACGTCATTTGAAACCCACCTTTGATGTTTTGGCAGATATCAGTTTTTTCCCCAAGATCACCCCGAAAGATCTGGAAAAAGAACGCACGGTCATTTTAGAAGAGATCAAAATGTACCATGACCTGCCGCAATATCATGTCGTAGAACTGCTCGAGGAACTTTTATGGCCTGACCACCCTTTGGGCCAAAGCCTTGCCGGCACTTCAAAGTCCGTAGCCGGCATGTCCGCCGCTCATTTGAAAGATTTTAAAAAAGCCCATTATTTGCCGGCCAACACGGTGGTTTCTGCTTGCGGTTCCATGAAGCATGAAGAGCTGGTTGATTTAGTAGTTGCGAAATTGGGAAAATTGACAGGGCCTCCGGCACCGTCTTACGTCCCTGCCCGCCGTACCCAAAATGAGCCTGCGGCACATTTACATCATAAACAAACCGAACAAATGCATTTGGCCCTGGGGTATTTGGCTTATGAAACCAACCATAAAGATTATTATGTCCTGGCTTTATTAAGTATTATTTTGGGCGGAAATATGTCCAGCCGCTTATTTAACGAGGTGCGAGAAAAGCGCGGGCTGGCTTATTCCATTTCCAGTGGCATCAAAAGTTTGCATGATACCGGGGTCTTTATGATCAGCGCCGGGGTAGACAATACCAAGATCGTAGATGCCTTGGATTTGATCCTCAAAGTTTTGGCCAAGATTGCATCCGGCGGCGCCAAAGAGGATGAATTTAAGCGCGCCCAGGAATATTATACGGGGCAATTTTTATTAGGTTTGGAAGACACCATGAGCCAAATGCTTTGGATGGGCGGGGGTGTCATCAGCAATGACCAGGTCAAGAGCATGGGCGATGTCATCAAAAAGATCAAGGCGGTCACCCTCAATGACATAAAACGGGTGGCCCAGGAGATTCTGGTTCCCCAAAGGCTTAACGTCGCCATCATCGGCCCCATGAGCGAAGGCCAGCAGAAACAACTGCGAGCAATTGCGAGTGTCCGGTAGCCGAACATCACAATTTAGCGGCTGTTGCTTAAAAGAGGCAATTATGATATATTTAAATTGTATGGACAAACAAATCCAAAATCCAATTGTGACTTTGACGGATGCGGCTGCGGCCAAGATCCGGGCGATGATGCTAAAAGAGGGCAAGCAGGGCTATGCCTTGCGTTTCGGCGTTGTCACCGGCGGGTGTGCGGGGCTTTCCTATGAAATGAAATTCCAGAAAACCCCTTATGACAATGATCTCGCTTTCGAGCAAAACGGGATTAATGTCATTGTCAACCAGGAAAGCGTTGAGTTCGTCACGGGTATTGAAATCGATTACGTGGATACCCTAAAGGAATCCGGTTTCAAATACAAGAACCCCAAAGCCAAATCCAGCTGCGGATGCGGTACTTCTTTCAGTTGACATCCGACGTAATGTCGGATGTCATCCTGAGCCAACTGGCGAAGGATCTTAAGGTGATTTAAGATTCTTCGCTTCGCTCAGAATGACAATTAGGAATCATTCATGACTCCCCAGACATTAAATGCTATTAAGCCAGAGCTTTTGCCTGACGCTAACCGTTTATCCTATGAACCTTTGTCCGGTTCGAAAAAGGTTTATGAGGAAGGTAAAACGCGTCCGGATATTCAAGTGCCTTTTCGTGAGATCAAGCTTTCGGACACCATAGACCATAAAGGCAAAGTAACGCCTAACCAACCGGTCAGGCTTTATGATACCTCGGGCCCGTATACCGATCCCTCGGTGCATGTGGATATCACCCAGGGTTTACCGCAGCTTCGTTTGCGATGGATCGAAGAGCGCGGGGACGTTGAATATTTGAGCGGTCCCAGCTCGCATTACCGCAAACAGAGGGACAATGACCTGGATTTAGTGCCCATCCGATTTCCCGGTGTGCGTAAACCTTTGCGCTCCAAAGCCGGATGTAATGTGACACAGATGTATTATGCCCGTCGAGGGATTATCACTCCGGAGATGGAATTCATTGCCATCCGTGAAAATTGTAAACCGGAGTTTGTGCGCGATGAAGTGAGTCGCGGCCGTGCCATCATCCCATCGAATATCAACCATCCTGAAATTGAGCCTATGATCATCGGCCGCAATTTTTTGGTCAAGATCAATGCCAATATCGGTAATTCCGCGGTTTCATCTTCGATTGCCGAAGAAGTGGAAAAAATGGCCTGGTCCATCCGCTGGGGCGGGGACACAGTGATGGACCTTTCTACGGGCAAGAACATCCACGAGACCCGCGAATGGATTTTACGTAATTCCCCAGTGCCTATCGGCACTGTTCCAATTTATCAGGCTTTAGAAAAAGTCAATGGCAAGGCAGAGGACCTGACCTGGGAAATTTATCGGGACACCTTGATCGAACAAGCCGAGCAGGGGGTGGATTATTTTACGATCCATGCCGGAGTTTTACTAAAGTATATTCCTCTGACCGCCAAACGCATGACCGGCATTGTTTCCCGCGGCGGTTCTATTTTGGCCAAATGGTGCTTATCCCATCACAAAGAAAATTTTCTTTATACGCATTTTGAAGAGATCTGCGCGATCATGAAAGCTTACGATGTCAGTTTTTCCCTGGGTGACGGCCTTCGTCCGGGCAGTATTGCCGATGCCAATGACGCAGCCCAATTCGGTGAACTGGAAACTTTAGGGGAGCTGACCAAGATCGCCTGGAAGCATGATGTGCAGGTGATGATCGAGGGGCCAGGGCATGTGCCCATGCATTTGATCAAAGAAAACATGGACAAGCAGTTAAGCATTTGCCACGAAGCGCCGTTTTATACCCTGGGGCCTTTGACGACCGACGTGGCGCCGGGCTATGACCATATCACCTCAGCCATCGGTGCGGCCATGATCGGCTGGTTTGGCACGGCCATGCTTTGCTATGTGACGCCTAAAGAACATTTAGGGCTGCCGAATAAAAAAGACGTCAAAGATGGGATCATTGCCTATAAGATCGCGGCCCATGCCGCGGACCTGGCCAAAAATCACCCCGGGGTCAAAGTTTGGGACGACGCGCTTTCCAAGGCCCGTTTCGAATTCCGTTGGAAAGACCAATTCCATCTCAGTCTCGATCCTGAAACAGCTGAAAGTTTTCACGACGAGACCTTACCCGCTGAAGGGGCCAAGCTTGCCCACTTTTGTTCCATGTGCGGGCCCAATTTCTGCTCCATGAAGATCACCCAGGACGTCCGTGAATTCGCCGAAAAAGGCATGCAGGAAAAGTCCCAGGAATTCATGGAAAAAGGCGGAGAGATTTATAGTTAAGCGACAGCCAAGGACGAGATAGGTTCTGCGAAAGCCGGGGCAAATTCCTCTACCATAGCCTGCAACCGTTGATTACAAGCTTCCAGATCATTAAGCGTTTTAGTGCGGTATTCCAGCGATTCTTCCATCATTTGGGGGAATAGCTTGCGGTAATATTCAATCCCTTCGAAGAGATTATTTTTAAACTCCGTAAAATATTTGATCTTTTGTTCGTTCATGATCCCAAGCGACTTGGTGATGTCTTTCTTAAGATAATCTACGTACATGCCCAATTCCTTGATGAACATGTTCGGGCGGGGTGTGTCATTAAGCAGGCTTATACGGCCATAAATATGGTCGGCCATCTCCTTTAAAGTGGCAATTTTAGAAAAATAAGCAAGATTGGGCCCCGGGCAAACCGCGGTAAATCCGGGGACCCTCGTTTCAATGTTATTTTTGATCACAGCCGGTTGGCTTAAATCATGGCAGATACAGGCTTTGACGACAATGGCATCGAAACGTTTTTTGTATTCGATTTCATCCAGGTCCAGCGTATTGAGCTGGTCGATCTTCAGTTTCTGGTATTGGCGGCTGGCGGTACAGATCGGCTGCTCGGTAAATTCGGTATTGGAAACCAGGTGACTTTTGGGACAAGCACTGCCCGGACGGCCGCGCATGACTTTAAGGTTCTTTTCAATATCGCTCAAAGAATCGCGCAAGCTGTTAAAAGGCACGCCAAGCGGAGACACATCACTTAAATATAAATCTTTTTCACCGGCTTTGGCTAATTTATCCAAGGTGATGGGATCAACATTGGTGACCTCGGGACAAAGCAAAAATGGAGTGGCCCAGCCCGTGCCGTTAAGGCCGTAATGCTCGCGCAGGAAACGGTCTTCACGGTAGGTACCGATGCCTCCCTGGGCCGTGATTTTAACCTCATGGGCCTTGGCAAAAGGGACCCTGTCTTTTAGTTTCAATGCTTCATTATAGATTTTATGTAATTCCTCGATCAATTGCTGGCGTTTGACGCGGAATTCTTCCAGGATAGGGCCCATCAAATATCCGTCGGAGGCAAAGGCATGGCCGCCGCAATTAAGGCCTGATTCCACGCGATACTCGGAGATCCACAAGCCCTTTTTGGCAAAGAATTTACCCTGCACGATGGATGAGCGGAAATCAGTCACTTTCAAAATGATCCGCTTTTTGATATTGCCCGCGGCATCGGCATAAAAATCTTTGAATTGCTCGGCATAGGTGTATAGGCGGCGGTTGATGCCGGCGGAAAACACGATGGCTGACTGCAAACTGCTTTGGGCATAGCCGCGCAGGGCAGAGAGGGCATCGGAAAATTCCGCAGGCATGAGAGCGCCTTGGGCGTCATAATTATTGCGGTCAAGCTTGGTCATGATATTGACGTTGATGTCGCCGGGCCTGATGGACTCGCGTAAATTTTTTTGCAAATCAGCTTTTAATTTAGGGTCAGTTTGGGACAGCATATGCCGCCAAGCTGCCTTGAGAACAGAATCTTCGGGAAGCATTTCAAAATATTTGGTGATTTCAGTGCCGGGTTCAAAAAGAGAGGCCTTAAGTTCAGTAAACTGGCGTTGGACAATACGGTTGACCAAATCCAGATATGCGGTAATACGTCTCGCGCGGAAATCATCGTCATATTTGGTGATGGGGGTATAATGCTCGTTCTCTTTTTCGCAATAAAACTTGCGCATTTGCTCGATGAGAGTGTCATCCACCAGGGAAATGACCGAGTGAATGCCATAGCGCGCCACCTTAATGGGGGTGTCTATGGAGAAAGCGGTGCCCATGACCGGAACATGGAAGGTGTGTATAGGTTTGTTCATATACATTAAGTATACGCTAAACCGCCCAAAAAGCAAATTTTAATTGAAATTTGAAATTTGAGGGATGCAAGCGTTTTCCTTGAAAAAGTCCTCGGGACTTGTTTTTAGGCCATTTATAGTGCACACTTTATATAGATATGAAAAAAAATGTGTGTATTTTAATCATTATTGCCTTTTTAACCAATACTTTTGGGCTCCCACCTGCGGCCCATGCCCAGGAGTTCCGTCTGCCTGCACCCGGTGTAAGGGTCGGACTAAGCCCTGATTTCAACCCGCCTATTCTAAAAGGCATCAAAGTCCATCCTAATAACCCATTTCGTTTTGATTTTATTTTAGATAAAGGAGATAATAACAAGAACCAACGCCAACCTGGGGACATGGCTTTAGCCGTGTCCCCAAGCACGCTGCCAAGCGAACTGGGGTTGACTTCGAAAGCACCCCAGGGAAACAACCAAAACGACGATCGAGAACTACGAGTTGAAGCCACCCGCCTAATTAAATATTTTTTAGCCAGCCTGACTATCCCCGAAAAAGACTTATGGGTCAACCTTTCACCTTATGAGAAAGACAGAATAATTCCCCCATCGTTCGGCCAAACCGAAATGGGCCGGGATCTCTTGGCCGAAGATTATATGCTCAAACAGATCACTGCGAGTTTGATTTATCCGGAAGGTAAAATAGGCAGGAAATTTTGGAAACGAATCTACGAAGAAGCTGCAAAGAAATTCGGTACAACAAACATTCCCGTAAACACATTCAATAAAGTTTGGATAGTCCCTGAAAAAGCAGTTGTGTACGAAAATGTAAAGGCAGGAACAGCGTATATAGTGGAATCAAAGCTAAAAGTGATGCTTGAGAAAGATTATCTATCACTATCGAAACACGGGTTGCCTACCAGGGGACACCTTCGACAAGATCAACGAAAGGTGTCCCCAAGCACGTTGCCAAGCGAGCAAACCTCTGAAGGTGAAAGCACCCCAGGTAAACCACCGACCGCCGCACCAGAAATTGCTACCCTCGGCTCCAAAATCATCCGCGAGATCGTAATCCCCGAACTTACCAAAGAAGTCAACCAAGACAAAAACTTCTCTCAACTACGCCAAGTCTACAACAGCCTCATCTTGGCCACCTGGTACAAGAAGAAAATTAAGGACAGTATTTTGGAACAAGTTTATGCGAATAAAAATAAAATTGCAGGGGTAGGGTACAAAAATTCCATCAACATTGAAGCCATTTACCAACGCTACCTCCAAGCCTTCAAAAAAGGCGCCTACAACTACATTAAAGAAGAAACAGATCCCCTGACACAAGAAGTCATTCCAAGGAAATATTTTTCCGGCGGAGTTGATTTTGCGATGGCAGGCAACACCACTATGAAGGGGATTGATGGAGCCATGAAAGTGACTAAAGCCATATCAGCCCTTCGGGAAATTTTTAATTCTTTTAAACCAAAAAGATTGGTTGAGGTTGAAGGAAATTTTGAACCTTCAGGTGTGCCTTTAAATGTTGCTGAGGAACACGCCAGCCCTTCAAATAAAAAAGAAGGAGCTGTCCGTAAGTATATTGAAGATTTAACTTTAGATGAAAAAACATTGGAAGGAAGATCAAGCCATACTTGGGTTTATTTTCCTCAAGAGAATCCTGATATTGTTGTAAAAGTATTAAGGCCGTTAAATTTTGACGGGCCTCATAATAGCCTAGATTCTTGGGTCAAATATTTCGATTTTTTAAAATCGGAGATGGGTCTTGTTTTACCTCCCTTTGTTTATGCAACCAAGGTGCAATTGAATATTCGTGCTAAGGATGGATCTATACGGCAGGAGATTAGACCCCTTGTCATTATTCAAAAAAGATTGGCTGAAGTGGGTTTAGATGAAGCAAGCCCCTTTATGCATGATCTTTTTGTTAATCATAATTATGGATGGTGGTATCAAGATAAAATCACATATTTTCAAATAGGGAAAGATACAAGTACCGGAAGAATGTATTTGATGGATTTAGCATCTCCCTATAGTTTTCACTATGACTCTCCTGTGAGCAAATCTTTGAGGCATGTGCCGGTATCGGATCCTATAAATCTGGGGCAATATGAAGAAATATCAGCCAAGTTGCCGCAGGGCAAGCAGGACCAGGCGATGAGTGCCCAAGAAATGATAGGAAAATTGGATAATCAAAAGATCCTTTATGGCGGCGAAAAGTATACGGTACAAGCTGATTTGCAATCCGAGGGGTCTGACACCGTATTTGTCAGTCTCAATAAAGATGGTGTTGAATATTCCAATGTATTTTCTTTTAAAGTACAACAAGATGGGATTTATGAATTAAAAACATTGCCGGGAAATGGTGAAATAAGGGATGCATTACGTTTCGGTTTGGCGAAGAGTTTTTATGTTTTATTACATCAACAACTCCCAGTTGGAGCGGTTGTTGAAAAAATTGTAACGAATGAGGAGACGATGCTGCACTTTCACCCGGTTCATTCATGGCAAATGGACGGTAACAATTATTTTGTATTAAATAATAAAGGGAAGCTTCAATTTATAAATGGCAATAGCAAGGAATGGGAAGTGGTAAACGAAGTCCAAGATGAAAGTAGACAAATTACTTTACCGGTGGCATTGCGTAAGATACCGACAGGGGAATCCCTTTATGAAGCAGGATTTAGAAATTTGAAACTTGTTTATCATGCCAAAGGCCAAGACAAAGAGGCAGATCTTAAAGCATTGAGAAAAATATTGAAGAGTGAGAGACCTCCACAGCAAGCAGCGGGTAAAAGTCCCTCATTGGGATTAATAGGCAAAAGACCTTCTGAGCGGGTAGGAAATAGAAGGCCCACTCGACTGGAAAATAAAATATTCTTGAAAAATGGACCATCGCAGGAAGAACCGGCGGTATATGTCATTAGAGTGCAAAAAACTGCCGACAACGCCAAACCAGCCCTGGACCGGGCGATGCAATCGGATGAGAAAAGAATCAATGAGCTTTGGCCTCTTGGAAAGATTGATCCGGATAAAAGCGCATATATTAATGCCGCAACATTAATAGACAGACTAAGAAGTAAAAAGTTGACCTGGGAGCGAATCCAAAAAATGTTAACGGATTATTTTGGAGCAATCTACAATAAATCCGCCCACAATTTCCATGATTTCCATTTAGTAGATCAAGGGATCCGAATATTTTTACAAATAGAAGGTAGGGTTGAAGGATCAAAAGATTCGCTTGGTGTTGATACCATTAATGCTGCCATCACAATAGTTGAGATGATTTTAAAAGATCCCAAAAAGTCGCATACTGTTTGGGGCATGTTCAAACGCAAGCTTATCCCCAAAAAGAAAATGGACAAGGCGATGAATGTTCAGAAAGAAAGAACAGGCGGTATCGATTTGACCCCTGCAAATATGAATATACAGACAAAGATAGATTCTTCGCCTGCGGCTCGGAATGACAAAGGCATGAATACCCGGAATGACGCAGGCGGAATAAAATTTCACCTTGACCATGCCATGCTGCAGCAATTGAAAAACGCCCCCGGCTTTGTGCCGGTGATCGTCAATATCCAGCCGATGACGGATTTAAAAAAATTCTTAGGTGTTATTGTCAACCAAACATAACAGAACTGTTGACAATTGGTCTTTTTTCTGTGATATTCTTTTCTTATGGATCGCTTATTTTATTCTGAGTTGGCCCGTAAAAGTTTAGAAGGGCAAGAATTGGATAATGGCACTTGTGCCAGGATTTTGTCTGATGCTTCGCTTGAAATTTTGCCGCTTTTGGATGCGGCTTTCCAGGTGCGAAAGCATTATTTCGGGCTGGAAGTGCGGGTGCATATCCTTAACAATGCCCAAAACGGGAATTGTCCGGAAGATTGCCATTATTGTGCCCAGGCCAAATCCTCCAAGGCCGACATTGAAGAGTACGGCATGAAATCCGACGAGGAAATGCTTCAGGAAGCGCGTCAAGCGTACTCCAAGGGAGCTTCTTGTTATTGCATGGTTTTTGCAGGGCGCGGGGCTTCCAAGGCGCGCATTGACCGCCTCAAACGTGTCTTGGCCCAAATCAAATCCGAATTCCCTGATAAAGAAATATGTGTCTCTACGGGTTTTGTGTCCAATGAAGGGGCGGTTGAATTAAAACAAGCAGGGCTAGATAGGCTGAATCACAATTTGAATACTTCTGAGGCCCATTACCCAAGCATTTGCACCACACATACCTTTGCCGACCGGCTTAATACTCTTCTGGCAGCCAGGAGTGCGGGGCTTAAAGTATGCTCCGGGATGATTGTCGGCATGGGGGAGGAGCATGCGGATATTATTGAAGTGGCCCGCCGCCTGAGGGCCTTAAAAGCAGAGTCTATTCCGGTCAATTTGTTGGTACCTATTGAAGGTAATGTCTTGACTGGACCCCCGACGAACAACGGTGAGTGTCGGTCAATACGACCAAAGACATTCGGGGGTGACAGTTTGGGATTGAATCCCGGGGGTGACAGCTTGGGACTGACACCGGATTTTATTTTAAGGATTTTGTGTTTGTTCAGGTTTTTAAACCCCTCGGCAGAGATCAGGGTAGCTGCAGGACGGGAGATGCATTTGCGTTCAATGGAAGTGATGGCTTTATACCCGGCCAATTCTTTATTTTTGCAAGGGTATTTAAACGCCAAAGGCAGCTCAAATGCCCATACTTTACGCATGATCAAGGATGCAGGTTTTAATATAAAATCTGAAGCTGATTTAGATTGGCTTATTGGTATTGACAATGCCAAAGCAGAACTCAAGAGTATTAAAGAATTACGCCCTGCAATTTAGCTATTTTGCTTTTTTCTTGCCAAACCTTTTCACAGTGCTATAGTAATTAATACTCGTAATTTTCTCTAACTTCATTATTTTCTACAGATAGAAGAGGCTTGCTATGTCACTCGAGAAACGTCCAGTCACCAGATTTGAATTACTCATGGATGCCGGTACAGGTGCCCAGAAAGCAGGGGACATCCTGCTGGGGGCTTTTGTGGGCATGGGCCAATATGTTTATGTTGAGCCGATGATCCCTGCTGAAATTTCGCCGCCTGCCCGCAGCCGTCCGGCCCTATCAGGCGTCATTATCCGCCTGGCGGATTTTGACGTCACCAATATCGGTAATGATACGGACTTGATCTTAGCGGCGCATGAGATCGTCCTTGACCGCCGTTTGGATGATAATGAATTTAACCCTACTTGCAAGATTTTATTGGACATGGGAGACCAGGAAGCCAATCCTGATTCCTATGAAATGGTGCTCAAGCGCTGTACCAAGCTGGGCTTAAGTGTCATTCCTTTTCAGGTGGATGCTGAATCCCAGACCATTGTTAAAGAATTGGGCGGTAAGGGACAGAACTTGCATTATCTGGGGATGTTGTCTTATATTTATAACATGGACGAGGAAATGGTCCAAAAAGAGATCATCAAGACTTTCGGCAAGAAACTCAAAGAAGATATCATGGCCAAAAACGTCACCTTGTACCATAACGGGTATCAGTTGGCCAAAGAGAAGGTTTTCTTCCGTGTCGAGGTGCAAAGCCACAAGCGTGAGGGGGAACAGATACTCATCGATGGGAACACTTCCATGAGCATGGGTCTTATTGATGCCGGGATCAAATTGTATTCCGGCTACCCCATCACACCGGCCTCTTCCATTATGCATACCTTGGCCAAAAATTTTCCAGCCTATGGCGGGATGGTGCACCAGGCGGAAGATGAAATCGCGGCCATCGGCACCGCGGTCGGTTCTTACTATGCGGGCCAGCCTGCGGTGACGGCAACTTCCGGCCCTGGCTTGTCATTGAAACAGGAATTTATCGGTTTTGCCACGGCCGCGGAAATCCCTTTGATCTTGATCGATGTCCAGCGCTCCGGCCCCTCGACGGGCATGCCGACCAAGACCGAGCAGTCGGACCTATTGGCGGCCTTGTGCGGCTCTCACGGGGATTATACCAAGATCATCATCAGTGTTTCCAATGTTATTGACTGTTTCTACGCGCCGCATTTGGCCCGTTACCTGACGGAAAAATTGCGCGTACCGGTGTTTATCTTAAGTGATTTCCAGACAGCCAACAGTTATAAAGTTGTGGCCAAGTTTAAACTGGCACAGATGAATGGCAGTGTGGATGACATTCCTGATTTTGTATTCGACCGTTTTCATATGAAACGTCTGACGGGCTCGATCGAAATGGTCCGTGCCCAGCAAACCTTACCTGGCATGGAAGGCGGGATGCGCCGCATCACGGGTCTTAATACGGATGAGAAGGGCAAGATCAGTTATTTTTCAGATGATCACCAACGCTCCCACCATGTGCGCAATGAAAAGATCCATCATGTCCGCCGCGCCTTGACAACGCCGGAAATGTTCGGCAAGGATTCCAATGAAATTTTAATCGTGGGTTGGGGCTCCAGCCGCGGGGCCATTGAAGAAGCCATTTATATGTGCGAAAAAAATGGTGTGCCGGCCTCCGGCATGAATTTTCGTATCGTCTATCCCTTGCCCTTGATGCTCAAGGACATTTTTGCCAGATATAAAAAAGTGATGACCATAGAAGTCGCTTACGGCGATATGCTTAAGCCCTCACCACTGGCTTTATTGTTAAGGTCAGAAACCTTAAAGGACATCCATCCGCTGATTGCCGAAGCCACCGGCCGTCCGGTGCGTCCCAGGATCATTATGAAAAAAATTCAGGAGGTCCTCAAATGACGACCGATACAGTTTCAAAACCGGCCCCAGTGCCGATTACCATTAAAGAGTTAAATACCGAAAATCCCCGTTGGTGCGCGGGTTGCGGGGACTTTGGCATTATCATGGCTTTAAAACGTTTTATCGTTGACCGCCAGCTGGTACCTTCCCAAACGGTGAATGTTTCAGGGATCGGCTGTTCCGGCCGCGCCCCGAATTATTTTAACACCTATGGCGTGCATTCCATCCATGGCCGTCCCATCCCCATTGCTTTAGGTGTCGCCCTGGCCCGCCCGGACTTGAATTTATTTGTCCATGCCGGTGATGGAGATGCCATGAGTATCGGCGGAAATCATTTGATCCATGGCATCAATAAGAATTTTAAATGCGTATTTTTGATGTATGACAATGAAATGTACGCGTTGACCAAGAACCAGACATCACCGACCACACGCAGGGACCACCCGACCAATACCCAGCCGCAGGGTTCGTTTTTAAACCCCTTGAATCCCGTTACCGTGGCCTTGGGGCTGGGCGCCTCCTTCGTGGCCTCGACCGCGGACTGGATCCCGGACCACCTGACCAACACCATGAAAACGGCTTTTGACCATCCGGGTTTTGCCTTTGTGCATATTTCCCAGCGCTGTCCGCATTTTGACCCGAATAATTTTGACCATAAAAATTCAAACTGGTTCTCGTTTTTGAAACATCCCAATGGCATTGACCCGGACCGCCGCCTGGCGGATAAAACAGAGGTCATTGAACATGACCCTTCAAACCTGGCCCAGGCATTCCAGTATGGGTCTGCTGATCGCCGGTATTTTGGCTTGATTTTCCAAAACAAAGAAAAACCCCGTTACGATAGTATCCTGCACAATTTGGTCGACAAAGCTGTCAAAAAAGACCGGTCAAAGATCTTGGATAGTTTTATGGTATAAATGATTTTTGTCATCCTGAGCGAAGTGAAGGATCTCAACAAAATTAATTCTTAAAGGGATTCTTCGCTTTGCTCAGAATGACGATGGTATCCTACATGGAAAATCTTATCATCATCGGCTCCGGCCCTGCGGCCCACACCGCAGCCATTTATGCCGCCCGTGCCAGGTTAAATCCTTTGATGTTTGAAGGGATGTTCGCCGCCGGTGTTGCTGCCGGTGGTCAGTTGACAACCACGACCGACGTGGAAAATTATCCAGGGTTTTTGGAAATATCCGGCCCGCTTTTAATGGATAAAATGCGCGCACAGTCTTTGCATTGCGGTGCCCGCATCGTCACGGAGACCGTTGACAAGGTGGATTTGTCCCAAAGGCCTTTTAAAGTGTGGGCGGGGGGCGAGGAATACCAGGCGAATGCTTTGATCGTTTCCACGGGTGCGACCGCCAAACGCATGCATCTTCCTGGTGAAGAGAATTTATGGCAAAAAGGTATTTCTGCCTGCGCGGTTTGTGACGGCGCGTTGCCTTTTTTCCGCAATAAAGTCTTGGCGGTCATCGGAGGCGGGGATTCAGCTGTTGAAGAAGCGACCTTTTTGACGAAGTTTGCCTCAAAAGTATTGATGATTGTGCGTCGTGATGTGTTGCGGGCGTCCAAGGTCATGCAAGAGCGCGCCAAAAACAATCCCAAGATTGAAATATTGTTTAATACCCTTCCTTTGGAAGTTTTGGGCGAAAAAAGCATTACCGGTTTAAGAATTAAAAATGCCGTGACCAATGCCAAAACCGATTTGTCCGTGGGCGGTTTATTTTACGCCATTGGGCATTTGCCCAACACCTCGTTTTTAGAAAACCAATTGGAATTAGATGAGACAGGATATATTAAAACAAAACCCGGCACCACGAAAACGAGTATTGAAGGCGTTTTTGCCGCCGGAGACGTGCAGGACAAGGTTTACCGTCAGGCGGTCACCTCCGCCGGCACCGGCTGCATGGCCGCCCTGGACGCCGAACATTTTTTGAGTGGAATGTAATTATGATTACTATTCGAAAATCCCAAGACCGCGGACACGCCCAGCATGGATGGCTGGACAGTTATCATTCCTTTTCTTTTGCGGATTATTATGATCCCAAATGGATGGGCTTTCGGACACTGCGTGTGATCAATGAAGACCGTGTGGCGCCGGCCCAGGGCTTTGGTTCTCACCCGCATAAAGACATGGAAATCATCACGTATGTTCTTTCCGGCCAGGTAAAGCACAAAGACAGCATGGGAAATGAAGGGACCATAAAGCCCGGCGAAATCCAAAAGATGAGTGCTGGCACAGGGGTCATGCACAGCGAATTTAATGCGTCTTCCAAAGAAGAAGTGCATTTTTTACAAATTTGGATCATGCCGGACACCAAGGACCTCAAGCCTGGTTATGAGCAAAATTTATTGCCTGTGGACCAGCAAGACAGCTTATTTGCATTTCCCATCACTATCCATCAGGATGTAAAAATTTTCCGTGGGCGCCTTTCCAGAGGACATGAGCTTTCCTATAAAGTAAACAAAGACCGCGGCACATGGGTCCAGATGATCTGGGGTTCTCTATCAATTAACGGGAATCCTTTAGAGCAGGGTGATGCAGCGCTTATTGAAAAAGAAACAAACCTTCAATTTTCTAGTCAAAACAATTCCGAATTTTTGCTTTTTGATTTGAAATAGTCGTATCACTGATGTTAAGAATAAATTTATTCTTACTGTTTTTAATTCCAACCATGGCTCAGGCAGCTATAACAGTCCTGCATGATGCCAACGTTGTGGACAGCATAACAACTGCCAATTCAGGATCTTTAACGGTAACCTCGACAACCGCGGGAAATTTTGTAGCTGTGGTGTGTTATAATTCTAATTATTCAAGCTTAGTAAGCATATCAGGCGCGAGTGATGCCGCTGGAGATGTTTTTACACTTGCGCCCAACTCCACAAGTACAGCGGTTTCAAATAATAATGCTACAATGGCCATTTATTACACAAATTCTATATCAGCAGGCCAAACTTCAATAACGTGTAATTTTGGTACGACTGGAACTTATACGGTAGAGATATATGAATGGGAATTTAGCGGAGTGACTAACCCAACGTATGACATAGGTAATGCTGTTAACAACAGTTCTTCCGGTACTACCACTATTAATGGGCCGACTCTTGCAACCACAGGAACAACCGAATGGGGTGTTTCTGCGGTTAGTACAACCAATAATATAACTCAAAATCCAAAAACAGGCAATGCTTGGATTAGTGGAGGTGGCGCTGGCATGATTAATTCTAATCAAAATGCCGCCACCGGACTTATTGCGACTTCACCTGGAAGTACAACACCTGTATGGTTAGATGCTACTACTAATGTGCATTATAATTCTTCGGCGGCATCTTGGTATGTTGGCAGTGGCAATTATAGTATAATTCATGGCCATTCAACGATCCATGGATTGTCAACCATACATTGAGGACAAGGGCATGAATGTGGGATTTTATTTGAAATAACACTGTCTTTCCGTTAGTATATAAATAATTAAATAGGGACAGCGCCCTATTTTATTCGACGTGCTCACAAGTAAAAATAGGACGCTGTCCCTATTTAATTCTTCCCCATGACAATTAATTTTAAAGACAAAACTTTACAAGAATATTTAGACCAGCTTTCCCGCCGTGAGCCGGTTCCGGGCGGCGGTTCGGCTGCGGCTTTGACCGGGGCCTTGGCCCTGGGCTTGATATCTATGGTGACGAATTATTCCATCGGTCGCAAATCCAATTCCCCCACCGTAGAAAAGCATTTAGTCAAAATTTTGGCAAAAAGCGAATTTATCCGTTTAAGGTTACTTGAACTGACCAGCCTTGACAGCGAAGCTTATTTAAAAGTTTCAGCGGCCCGCTCATTGGATAAAAAATCTTTAAGAGAAGCGGCAAAATCCGCGCGTGCCGTGCCCCAAGAAGTTTGCAAACTGTGTTACAAGGCCCTGCAGTTGACCCCTTATCTGGCCCAACGCGGCAATCCGTACCTGCTTTCAGATGTGGAAGTGGCGCTTGAACTTTTGATGTCTGCCTTTAACGGTGCCAGGATCATGGTGAGGATCAACTCATGAGCGCGACCCTTCTCGATGGAAAATTATTAGCGGCCCAGCTCAAACAACGGTTGACCGCAGAAGTTAATTCTTTAAAGACTTCCGTCAAAGAGGTCCCGCGTGTTTTTAGCATTGTTGTGGGCAATGATCCGGCCAGCCTGTCCTACGCGGCCTCGCAGCAAAAGACCGCGCAAAGTGTGGGCATCCATTTTGAATTGCAAAATTTCAAGTCTGACAGCTCCCAAGAGGATGTATTGAATTTGATCGGTGAATTAAACAGCTATGATCACGTCCATGGCATCATTGTCAATAAACCCCTGCCGGCCCATATGAACTTTAAAACCATTATCAATGCCATTGCTCCCTATAAAGATGTTGAGGGGATGAATCTGACAAATTTCGGTCTTTTATTAATGGGAGAAGAGGGGATTTTTCCTTGCACTCCGGCGGCGGCATTGGAATTGCTGAAATCTTCCGGTGCCAGTTTAAAAAGCAAACACGCGATCGTGATAGGACGTTCTGAGATCGTAGGAAAACCGGTTGCCCTGTTGCTGCTGAGGGAAGACATGACAGTCACTATTTGCCACTCAAAAACCATTGACCTTCCCTTTGTCGTGCATGATGCGGATGTGGTTATCGCTGCATTGGGAAAGCCCGGTTTTGTCAAAGGCGAATGGATCAAGAATGGCGCCATTGTGATTGATGTGGGGATCAACCAGGTGGATGGCAAGCTTGTAGGAGACGTGGATTTTACCTCTGCACAGGAAAAGGCTTCCTATATCACGCCGGTCCCCGGTGGAGTCGGCCCGGTGACATCGGTCATGCTGATGAATAATGTCGTTAAAGCCTTTAAATTGCAAACGTCAGTCTAAAGACCATCAATAAGGGATTAATCGGCAGGAAAAAAGAAAGGACGTTCTTATGGAAAATAAAGATTTAGGGACAACAAGCACCGGGATCAAACCCAATGCGGCCGGTTTGTTATGCTATTTATTTGGATGGGTGACCGGGCTGGTTTTCTTTCTTATCGAGAAAGACAATAAATTTGTACGGTTTCATGCCATGCAGTCGATGGTGGTATTCGGGGGATTGACTGTTTTTAGCATTGTTTTTTCCATGATTTTGTCGATATTAAGGGTCTATTATGAATTATATTTTATTTTTCAATTAATTTGGCTTGCCGCTCTTGCCTTATGGATAGTCCTTATGGTCAAAGCCTATCAGGGAGAAACTTTTAAGCTGCCTGTTGCCGGGGAAATTGTAGACACTGCATTAAAAAACATCTAGCCACCTGACACAGTTGGATCATTATGAAAACCTTGGTCGTTGGAAATTCTTTAGACGTATTTCCCATCATTGAAAATATTTTAAAACAGCATGAGGATGAGCAGGTCACCCTTTTTACGACCGAGGGCGTGTTGCCGTATGACCGTTTTGCTTTGCCGTCTTTAATTACTTCGACCGGTAAAGAGCAGGGGATATTCAAAACTTCGGAGATTTTTTTAGCATCCTATCATCCGCTGGTCGTGACCGCGGAGACTTTGGCCCGGATCAGTGTCAAACGCAAGGTTTTAACCACCGAGAACAAGACCCAGATCGAATATGACCGTTTGTTCTTGGTGGATACCGGACATCTGATCTTGCCCCATGTCCGCGGCAATCAAAGGACGGGTGTTTTTGACTGCTGGCGTTTGTCCTCAATCAAGGAGATGAAAAAACACCTGCCTTTTGCCGAAAGCATGACGGTTGTTGTTTCCAATGTCCAAGGGTTGAATATGGCCTGTGCTTTAAGCCAATTAAAAAAAGAAGTGACAGTGATATCCCATGGCACGGGGCTTTTACCCGATATTTTAGACGAAGAAACCGGTCTTTTGCTCAAACAAATTTTAGAAGGCAAAGGAATACGTGTCATCAGCGAAAATGCGATAGAAGAAATATTGGGCGATGCGGAAGTCAAGGCGGTAAAGCTTAAATCAGGCAAGGTCTTGGGCAGTGATACGGTCATCTTTGATGAAGCCAAGGCGGACATACGGATGCTATCAGAACCTACCTTGACGGAAGATGATCAAATTTGCATTGAAGAGTGTTTCAAGCCGCCTGTGATGCCGTTTGCACCGGTCCATTTTGGGCTTAAGGTCTTTGACGGCTTTTACGCCGGATGGACCAAATTGCCTGAAGGCGGCCGGGAATTTCTAAAATTTGACGGCCCTCAAAATATCTACAGGAAAATTTATGCCCATGGCGACCATATGACGGGTGTTGTGATTTTTAATTCCCCCCAGGACAACGATCGCCTTTGGGGAATACTGCAGCGGCAAGATAATATCACCGGCCGTGAAGAAGAAATTATCTGATTATGCCCCATCGTGTTATTCTCATTGATGCCCATGGTCTTTGTTACCGGGCTTTTTACGCGGTCAAGGCCCTGAAGACTTCCAAAGGACAGCCGACCAATGCGGTCTTCGGTTTCTGTAATATATTGCGTAAAATACTTGCAGATTGCAAGCCGACACACGTGGCGGTCTGCTTTGATGTGGGCAAACCGACCCATCGCCAAAAAAAATTTGCTGATTATAAGATCCAGCGGCAAGCCATGCCTGATGATTTGGTCATTCAAATTAAAACAATCCGTGAAATAGTCCGGGCCTATGGATTCCCGATTTTTGAACTGGAAGGTTTCGAAGCGGATGATGTGATGGCGACTTTGGGGACGCGTTTTGCTAAAAAAGACACGGATATCTTCATTGTCTCCGATGATAAAGACATGGCCCAATTGGTCAATGACCATATCAAATTATATAGTCCTCGTCAGGAAAAAGTGGTCGATGCCAAGGATGTAAAGGAAAAATTCGGGGTCCTGCCTTCGCAGATCACCGATTATATCGCTTTGGCGGGCGATACGTCGGACAATATACCGGGCGTGAAAGGCATTGGTGAAGTTGGCGCCTGCAAACTTTTAGAGAATTTTAAGACCCTGGAAGGGATCTATAAGCATATCGATCAAGTTGCGCCGAGCAAACTGCAGGAAAAATTGACAGCGTCCCGCCATGAAGCTTTTTTAAGCAAGGAATTGGCCACCTTGGACGCCGAGCTGCCTTTGGATGCTGATTTGCAGGCACTTGTTTTCCCGGAGCC
>Ga0207006_1013_pt1 | contig 42402 bp, 39 predicted proteins | sample Alteio_BWMinCont_84_FD_153497 | JGI IMG/M metagenome (GOLD analysis project Ga0207006, IMG submission 153497) | Enriched cells from forest soil in Barre Woods Harvard Forest LTER site, Petersham, Massachusetts, United States -... | ecosystem: Environmental > Terrestrial > Soil > Temperate forest >...
AACTCCTTGAGATACCTAAGAATATCAGGATTGCTACTTTGATTGGAAACAATCAGCAATCGATAGTTCGGGTAATCGGTGCAAGCAAAAATGCTATCCACCAGATGCTTGAGCAAGATATAATTATCTTTTACCGGGATGATGAAGCTAATCTCGGGCGGATCTGCAGGTAGCGGCCATTCCAAATGCGGCAAGCCATCGGCGCTATAGCTGACCTTGACTGCCGGGTAATAGCGGGCGAAGAACTGCTCACGCATCTGGTTGGCCTCGCTATCCCGCTGGCGGGCAAGGAGGGAAAATGGCTCGCTGCGGCGGGTAAATAGCAGATGCGGAAGATGGATGATAGAGCGCGCTGTATGGCTGGCCTGCAAAGCCATTCCGTAATGGAAGGCAGCAAAATTATTGCTCTCAAGCAACGGCGTTTTGGCGAGCAGTTCTTTACGGTAAAAGGCCCCGCCTGATATATAGTCATAGCTATAAAGCAGATCCCGGTTCCAATCGCCTTTAAAATGCGGGCTATGGCGCTGATGATCGATATAATCATGGTCGCTGTAGAGAATATCTGCGTCGGGATGGGCGGCGATCGAATATAACGCATGTTGCGCGAGGAGATCACCACTCGTTAAAAAGGTGACAAACTCACCCTTTATCTGCGAAAAAAGATGACGGTATCCTTCTGCAAACAGTACGGAAATTGACGGATAGAATATGGTGTGATCTACGGGAAAATGTGCCTGCTTGAGGGAGTGGACAATCGCTTCCGTATTATCGCATAAAATCACCAGCTCCATTGAGGAATAAAGCTGGTTTTTAAGCGAGCGTAACGTTGGGATCAGCCATCTGTAACTCTCGCTATCCACTGTCAGGATCACCGAAATAAGCGGACGCGTGGTCAACGATTCCTGCGCCCGCCTGATGGCTATTTTATCGGCAGCGGACAAGGTACCATAAGCAGCAATCCACCTATGGTACCGTGCGTTTTCCATAGTTTACCTTATGCAAAGATAAAGTCAGTGGCGTGCATCGTTGTCGTCCCGACCAATATCACGGAGAAATACGACGTATCGGGCGCTTCTATCTGCGAAATAATCGTCACATTACCAAAGCCGCTAAGCGTGCTATGGGTGACGGATAGCTGCGCCAGGCTGGTAATTCCCGTGCCGGTTATATCAATTTTATCCGTGCCATGCTGGAAATCGGTAATAATATCCCGTAAATCCGTCGTGGTTTGCGGATGACCAATGCTTGCCGGAGTGATGTTAACGTAGGAATCATTTACCGCATTAAACTGGAAGGTATTATTCCCCGTACCGCCGCTCATCGTATCGACACCAGGACCTGCAATCAGCAAATCATTGCCGGAATTACCCTGCATCGAGTCGCCGCCTGCCGCTGCGATCAGCGTATCGTTCCCTTGGCCGCCCGATAAGGTGTTATGGAAGCTACCGCCGCCGACACTTGGCGCATAGCCATAAATCAGGTCATTGCCATCGCCGCCCAGGATCGAATTATTGCCAAGACCGCCTTGGATTGTATCATCGCCGCTATTGCCGTGAATCGTATCATTGCCGTTGCCGCCAACAATATAATCCTGACCGGAAGTGCCGGATAAACTATCCCCGTTATTATCGCCGTAAATATAATGGATCACCGGAGCTGGCGGTGCAAATATAAAATCAGCCGCTGTCAGGCCGCGGGTTCCTTCCAGAACCAGGCTGAAATGATCTCCCGTTGTTCCTTGATTCACCAGCGTTACCGCACCGACATTATCCATCGTTGTATGGGTAATCGTCAGCTGACCGAAGTTTAAAATACCTGTACCGGTCGTATCGATAATATCGCCATGATGGAAATCGGTGATAATATCCTGGAATGGCATTAATACCGCGCCATGGCTATCTGTGGTTTGCTTGCCATGTGCGTAAGAATCATAAATCGACTCAAATTTAAAGACGTTATCTCCGCTGCCGCCGCTTAAAACATCAGGGCCGCCCCCTGCCACCAGCGTATCATTGCCCGATCCGCCTTCTAAGGTATTCGCTCCGCCGCCGGCATAAATATAATCATTCCCCGAACCGCCCACCAGCAGGCTATGGCCGTAACCGGCGATAATTGTATCATTACCTGCACCGCCGGATATGGTATCATGACTTGTTGCACCACCAACGCTTGCTCCAGGATTATTGCCGTTCTGCACGATGTAATCATTGCCCGATCCACCATTTATCAGGCTATTACCATTGCCACTATAAATCGTATCATTGCCACTACCGCCGGTTAAGGTATCATTGCCGTCATAGCCGTATAATATGCCGCTATGGCTGCCGGTTGAAAGCACATCATTGCCATTGGTGCCATAGTGGGTATTAGGCTGCGAACCGCCGCCGATAGATGATCCGGTCATGATAAAATCCTTGTGATAAAACATTGTTAAATGGTTATTATTCATATTGTTATAAATGGTGCTTTGGCGAATGTAAAGGATTATAAACAGAATAAGGGACGGTATTTCAGGTGCTGCAACGCAGCATAAGAAATCGTTGCGAGATGGATAAAATAGGGGTAGTCTCGTAAAAATTATAATTACTTATAATTGTGTGAAAGGATATTATGACGACATTTCCTAAGGGCACCTCAACTCGTTTAGATACAATATCTGAGCAATCTGAATCTAAGCAACCTGAATTATACGATCCCTTTTCTCCGCCTAGAGGTCTTAACCCTAAGGATATTCCTATTGTCCATATTCAATCTTTAAGTCATTCTTCTGCCCGTATAAAAGATGTAAGCTCCTTGCCTGCTCAGGTAGCAAAGCCTCGACGTTCCTATAGCACATTACGGGAACAGATAGAAAAAATATTTCCTAACATCCCGCCTAAATCTATTGCGCCTACGCGTAGACAAAACTCTCAGCCTAGAGCAAGATAAGTCCATTCGGTTCATTTTCACCTTCTCAAATTGCCATCCCGTGACAATTTGAGAAGGATGAGGATGAAAGACAGATTCATTAATTCTATTGAATCTCCCTCAAAAATGGTTAATATGGCATTTTTATATTAACCATCCCGTCTACTCCCTATGAATATTTTCAGCACCATCCGCACCGATATCCTCAGCACTATCGATAAACTCGCCGCTAATGGCTCCCTCCCCGGCGGCCTTCCCTACGCCGCGATTACCGCTGAACCGCCCAAAGAAAAATCGCATGGGGATATCTCCACTAACGCCGCGATGGCGCTCGCTAAAATTGCCGGCAAAGCGCCGAAAGAACTGGCCGAACTGATCGCCGCCGCATTGCGCAAGCGGCCTTATATCAGCGACGTAACCATCGCCGGGCCCGGATTTATCAATATCGTCCTGCAGGCGTCGCAGTGGCAACATCTCATTACCGATATCATCGAGCATGACGTCGGTTACGGTAATTCTGAAATCGGCAAAGGCCAGAAGGTCAATATCGAGTATGTCTCGGTCAACCCCACCGGCCCGATGCATATCGGCCATGCGCGCTGTGCGGTTTATGGCGATGCATTGTCGCTGCTGCTGTTGAAATGCGGCTATAATGTGACCAAAGAATATTACATCAACGACGCCGGCAGCCAGATTGATACGCTGGCCAAATCCGCTTACTTACGTTACCGACAGGCCTGCAGCGAAGCCATCGAGTTGATCCCCGAGGGATTATATCCGGGTGATTATCTCATCCAGACCGGCGAAGCATTATTCGCCCATTTTGGCCGGAAACTGCTTGCTATGCAGGAAGAAGAATGGCTGCCGATCGTCCGTACTTTCGCCACCGACAGCATGATGGTGCTGATCCGCGATGATTTGCGGGCAATGGGGATCGAACATGATGTATTCACCTCCGAGAAAAAACTGCATGAGAAGAAACTGATCGACGAGGTCGTAGGTAAGCTGACAAAATCCGGGCTGGTATATAAAGGCGTGCTTGAGCCACCGAAAGGCAAGAAACCCGATGACTGGGAAGAACGTGAGCAAACCTTATTCCGCTCGACGCAGTTCGGTGACGATTGCGACCGGCCATTGCAGAAATCCGACAATAGCTGGACCTATTTCGCCGCCGACATCGCCTATGCGCAAGATAAAATAAACCGTGGATTCAATAGCTTGGTTCTCGTCCTCGGCGCCGATCATGGCGGCTACCGCAAGCGGATGGAAGCGGCGGTATCGGCATTAAGCGGCAATGGTGTCGATATCGATATCATCCTCTGCCAGCTGGTGCATTTTGTTGAAAACGGCCAGCCGCTGAAAATGTCCAAGCGGGCGGGGAATTATATCACCGTGCGTGACGTGCTCGATATGGTCGGCAAAGATATCCTGCGTTTTATCATGCTGACCCGCAAGAATGATATGGTGATGGAATTCGATATGGAAAAAGTCCGCGAGCAATCGAAGGATAATCCGGTATTCTATGTCCAATACGCCCATGCGCGGGCAAGATCAGTGCTGCGTAACGCGACAGCTGAAATGCCACAGGCAGCAAAACTCCTGCAGGAATTATCGCCTGCGTTGCTCGAAAAACTCAACCGTCCGGAAGAATTAGCCTTGATCCGCCTGCTCGCCTCCTGGCCGCGCATTGTCGAAACAGCGGCATTACACCATGAACCGCACCGGATCGCCTTTTATTTACAAGACGTTGCCAGCGAATTCCATGGCCTGTGGAATAAGGGCAACGAGGATAAATCGTTGCGTTTCATCATCACCGGCGATGACGAACTGACCGCTGCACGGCTCGCTTTAGTGAAATCGGTTGCAATTATAGTTGCATCCGGTCTATTTATCTTTAATGTAGTACCAGTGGAAGAGATGAAATAGCATTCTATACAATAGGAATATCCATGAAAACCGAGAAAGAAAGCGATCATAACGAAGCGGAAACACCGACGGGTCATCCTGTGACCACCGAGGAAATATTTTTAGATGATGATGAAAACGGTTCATCAAGCGGCGCCAAGTTTTTTATCACGCTTCTCCTGGTGATCCTTGCCGCCGGCGGCTTCTTATTACTCGCCTGGTATGCCTATAACACCACCATCCATCCGACCGATGTCGCCACCCTTGAGACCGTCAAAGCCGATAATTCTCCGACCAAGCATAAGCCTGATGAACCCGGCGGAATGGTCGTACCGAACATGGATAAAACCGTTTACGACAATCTCTCCGGCAACAACACGGCAGAAAATTTACCGAAGGTAGAACGCCTGCTCCCGGCTCCTGAAGAACCCGTGAACCGCGCTACCGTCGCCGATATGCAGCAAACGGCGATTGAAGCAGAAAATGCCAAGCTGGAGTCAGGTAATAAGGCACCGGCGGCTCCAGTAGCTGCTCCCCTTCCGCAACCAACCCATGTCGCAACTACGCATGCAGCGGTCACACAGCCTATCGTCGTTGATAAAGAAAGCGATAACCAGAAGCCAGTTGCCGCCGACGACTTAAAAACAGCGCCGGAAGACAGCAAAACCAAGCAGCAATTATCCCATAAGCGTGTCAAAGATACCGGCATTAAGATTCAAATCGCTTCGGTAAAATCGGAAAAAGATGCAGTCACGACCTGGGCGAGGCTCCGTAAAACCTACCCGGAATATCTCGGCAAGCTTAATAACTTCGTTGAACGTAAGGACCTGGGAAGCAAGGGTATTTTCTACCGCTTACAGGCCGGCCCGGTCAGCAGCACTTCAGAAGCGCGCCTGCTCTGCAAGAAACTCACCGACCTTGGCCAGGGATGTTTGATAGTAAAGTGATATGTCTGTAAAAGCAGTTATTCTAGGGCTTAGCGGACCTGCCATTTCGGATGAAGAACGCCAGTTTTTCAGCAAAGAAAATCCTCTCGGCTTTATCCTCTTTGCGCGCAATTGCCAGTCTCCGGAGCAGATTAAAGCCCTGACCTCCGATCTCCGTGCCTGTGTCGGCCGTGCCGATGCTCCCATTCTAATCGATCAGGAAGGCGGACGGGTAGCGCGTCTTAAACCTCCGCATTTCCGGAAAGCCTTGCCCGCCGGTATATTTGCGGCACTGGCGGTAAAGAATATCGATCTTGCTGAACAGGCCGTCATCCTCAATAGCCGCCTCATGGCGCATGAATTACGCGAGCTAGGTATCACCGTCGATTGCGCCCCCGTGGCCGATTTGCTCTTTGACGGTGCGCATAGCATCATCGGCGACCGTAGTTTCGGGGCTGATGTCGCGCAGGTGGTAAGGCTGGCCGGCGCTATGTGCCGCGGCTTAATCGATGGCGGGATTGTCCCGATTATCAAACATATCCCCGGCCATGGTCGGGCAAAAGTCGATAGCCATGAAAAATTACCGGTCGTAAGCAACAGCAAAGCCGAACTTGACCAGACTGATTTCGCTGTATTCAAAGGGCTGGCAACAGCTCCATGGGCGATGACCGCGCATATTATCTACAGCGCCATCGATCCGGATGCCCCGGCTACCTTGTCTCCGAAAGTGATCGAAATGATCCGCAACGACCTCGATTATTCCGGCATTATTATTTCCGACGATCTATCGATGCATGCGCTCAGCGGTGATTTCTCCAGCCGTACCCGTGATGCCCTGGCAGCGGGATGCGATCTGGTACTGCATTGTAATGGCAAGATGGAAGAAATGAGTGCCGTTGTCGCAGCAACCCTGCCTGTCAGCCCTGCTACGCAAGCCAAATTACAACAAAGCTACGCGATCAACCACCACGCACCGCTTGCACTTGCAGCGGATAGTGAGGCCCGTTTACAGCAGATGATCGATGGAGGAGCTTAATATGAGCCAATCAAATGAGCGCACCCAGTTTTTAAAAAACCTGGTCATCACCGCCTTAGCGGAACAAGCGGAGAGCGGTGCAGAAATGGCATCGCTTCTGCATAACCTGGAAGATATCATCGAATCCGATAACCAGCATCTGGTTCGCGGCCTGGAATTACCGGAAGACCTCCAGCTACCCGGATTAATGCTGCTCCATTATGCGGCGAAATTGCTTGCCAATAAACACCCCCTCGTCCGCCTGACCCATCACGTCATCCAGACCGGCCATCACATCAAAATGATTATCGAAGCACCGCAGGGCGACTTGCCCGCGCTTGAAGCAACGCTTGAAACCTTCAGCCAGCTGATGCTGCGCAAATTACCGCTTAATAAACTCGCGACCAATGAAAAAGAACTGGTCGAATGCAAACATACGCTCGATTTATCGGCGCTGATGGTTAATATCAACCAGAATGCCTCAATGAATATCGATGATATCACCGGCCGCGCCCCCAATCTCGAACACCGCGTCATGGCACTGCATGAGGCGGTCGGCTACGGCCTGAGCAGTATGCGCGAGCTAAAAATGGTGATCGAGAAGCTGATGAATGAAAAGCGTGATTCGATCACCCCGGCACTAACCATCCTCGCCAGCCATTTATCGCTCGATATGAGTGACAAAGATAAAGAAGCCGTCCGTGAGGCGCTTGCCACCGTCAAAGAGCAGGAACCGGGCGCCTTTGAAGAAATCCGCGAAGCAATCAATCATGCATCGAAGTCAGGCAGTGCAGGCGATCTGCTCTATAGCTGGCTGAGTGCCCTATCGCGGGTGTTACCGAATTAGCAACTCTTTCAAACTCCCAATATAAAATTTCATTTACTTATATCGCTAAATAAAGTAACCAGTTACCTTTATTTAGGAATGGGAGTTTTATTATGTCTAAAGCAGCACTATCCGCATCATCGGCATCCACAAACGATTCAAGCGTAGCCTATCCATTTAATCAGCCCGCTGATCTCTTACTAAACCCTCAATGGGATGATACAGTTGCAAGATTAAAACGATTTCGAGATGATCCTAAGGTCCGCCCTACCCGTCCTATCGACAATACAAAACCCCATTCACGATTTCATCAATGTTTTCTGCCTGCGGACCTTACGGCGCTTCCTAAAGCCGTCGATCATTTATGGAGGGATAAAAACTACTTTTATAACACCGCTCTCCATCTTTATATTTCTCAACATACCTGGCCTATAGTGACCGCTATGCGTGAGTATTATGCCGAAGACTGGCATGACATGCTGCAACTTCAAGACGCGAATGGCGCCACCCCCCTATTGCTGGCAATGCAAATGGGTGCGCCATCTCCCATCATAAATAGCCTGATGACAAAAGAAAACGTCACGATACCCAATCTTGCCGGCATCCGTCCTTTGATGCTGGCAGCCCGCGGCATGCAGGAAACTGTCACTACTCATCTACTCTATCTTATCGGACCGAAAAGAATAAAAGAAGAACTGACCGCTATTGCCCATAACCCCCCTGGAAAAACCGTTACCGAGTGGAACCGCTTAAACGCCGAACAGTTGATGGATGATTTTGCATCCGTAGGAGTTAATGGCCAGAAAGCAAGCAATCATGATTTTAACCACTTATTTATATATACAGCGGGAGGGTCTGGTAAGACGCTTAGCTTCCTTCGGAACCTTACACCCCATGTTGCTATGCTACTGACGACATGCTATAGCATTTATAATGGCCCTGCAGAGGATATTACTGCCACTAAGAATAACGCTCTGTACATAGCAGGTCCTGAATCTAAGAGAAATAATAACAATGAGTTTACGAAAGAAATACGTATCCTTGCTAATAATTTAAGCGCAACATCCCTTGTTGAACTCTATATCTCCCGCCAACCTAAACAGCGATTGTTATTACAAAAAGCCGAAGAATATGTCCGGGAAACAGAAAATATACCGGCTTCCAGCCCTCTTTCTGTGAATGACAATTCGCCTAAGCATGGCAGTTTTTATTACCCATTCACCCGTGCTGCCACCCGCTCTTTTAAGAAGGAAGCAGATGGCACGTTAATTATTCCGGCAGAAGCGGCTCATGATACCATACATCATGATACCGATCCTCTATTACAGCTCAAAAATGCACGTACTGTAAGCGATATTACGCATATTGATCCGCATCAAATAGATCCCCTAACATTTAGGTCCGAAAATGGCAGCAACCTTGTACACCATTACCTGCTTGAGAATCGCGCCTATTTGATTCCGGCACTGCTTGCACATTTTTCAGCACATAAGGAACCATTACTCCAGTCTCAAAATAATAACGGGGAGACAGCATTATTAACAGCCATGAAGCGCGGAGAGGCTACAGAAACCATTTTTCGGCTTATGTCAAAGGATAGTGTGATGATACGCGATCATCATAACGTTAGCTGCCTAACGCTTTCAGCACGTGGTATGTCCGGACAAATCACCCGGCAAATCCTTCACCTTGCCGGCCCGGAAAATGCCATGAAGCTTATTGATACAAATCGCCATCCGTGGAACGCACAGCAACTACGTGAAGAGTTTAGTAAAAATCATATCAATGGCGATACACCCATCCATCCAGATGGCCCATCGCGTATTACATTATACCTCTCACGACAGTACGAGCAGGAGAAATTAATCACGATCTTACTCGAACACCAGAAATTATTAGAAATGCACCAGAAGGACGCCAAGCTTCATAAAAAACACCTAGAGGATATGAGGGACATCCATAAACCATCGAAGGGTCGGAGCGTGTAATCCAGTATTACTGCATTATTTTACTATCCATCTCCGCAATTCTGTGCTACATTAGCCGTCCTAGTATTTTTTTATAAACTTTATTCTCTTATGAAAGGGGGAATTAACTTGGTTCAAGTCGTTGTACATTCCAATAATATGGAACAGGCATTACGTGCGCTGAAGAAAAAAATGCAGCGTGAAGGAATTTTCCGTGAAATGAAAATGGGGCGTCACTTTGAGAAGCCTTCGGAAGCAAAAGTCCGGAAAGCCGCTGAATCGATCCGCAGACGTCGTAAGCTTGATCGCAAACGTAATTCTGAATCGTAGTTTTTACTATTCTGTAAATTAAAACCCGGTTTCCTGTTGATGGAACCGGGTTTTTAATTAGATGATCTTTAGATCATATTATAGTTAGAGGGAAAAACAGATGACTAAAACGCCATCTGCTCTGTTTCAGGTGTCTATCCTGATATGTTGCTGTATCGCTGGCCTCTCTCTCGCTCTGCAATCAACCATAAATCTTGGTGTCGATATCGGTGTCGATATCAACCTCGCCCGCCGTATTTATGGTGGCGAACATCTCTATCGCGATCTCTACGAAGTCAATCTGCCACTGGTTTTCTATCTGGAACTGCCAATCGTGTGGTTGACGCATTATTTCCATTACTCGGAAATGACCGCCGCCATGCTTTATCATAGCAGCCTGGCCGGGATTTCCCTGGCGCTATCTGCTGGCCTGCTGTGGAAATCCCGCTCGATGCGCACGCCGCTTTGGGATAGCATGTTTATTATAGCATTGTTTTTCAGTGCGTTATTACTACCATTCTGCTTAAATGACAATCAGTTCGGCCAGAAAGAGCATCTGTTTATTCTCCTCACCCTCCCCTATTTTATCTCGCTATTTTGCTGGTCGGCCCATGAAAAACCGTACCCTTTTTCCATGCGCTTGCTCATCGGCCTGCTGGCGGGAGTTGGTTTCTGTATCAAGCCTTTTTTTGTGGTCGCCTTTATCGTAAGCGAGCTGGCCCATCTCATCTGGTCAAGACGCTTACGTGATTCATTCCGCATCGAAACCCTTGCGATCGGCATGCTGCTGTTGCTCTATCCGGTGACAGTCTTTTTACTGCTACCCGAATATTTCTTCAAGACCTTGCCACTTATTTCGCATAGCTATTTATTCTTTAACGAATCCCATAGCAATGTTACCCGCTCACTGCTGATTGGTTTGTTATTCCTCTCCGGTGGCGGAATTATCCTGATGCCTGTACTGGCGCTCTGTATCAAGAGCGCCCCGCAGCGTTACCTGATGGCGCTTACCCTCTCGATGTTTGCCATTGCCGCCCTGCAAATGAAAGGCTGGAGTTACCATTTATATCCCTACGCCGCCATTTATTGCTTGACCATCCCGGCGATCTTAAGCGATATCATCATTAACCGGCACAAGCTAAAAGAAAAAGATCCGCTCGTTTCATTGGAATATGGCGCTAAGCTACTGACCGTATTCTGTTTCATCCTCGTCTTATGCGCCTATTACCCCAGCCAGGCAGGCAGTAATATCACGCGCAGCAACGAACTGACCCAGGCAACGGCGCAGATTGATACGCTACTCGATCACCGTAAACCCGCTCATACCATCTATTGTTTTTGTACCGCCGCCCAATCGGTGCATCCGCTGGTCAATCGATATGACTATCAGAACGTCACTTTTTTCGATGCCTTGTGGATGGTGTCCGCAATCGAAAACGCCCTCGATTATTATGCAGGAAATTCTGAAAAAGAGCCGTATTATCATGATTTAAAACAGCAATTTATCAGTGATGTCGTCAGCAATTTTATCGCACGACAGCCGGATATCCTGATCAAAGAGAAGGTGCAAATCATGCGCTGGGGAAAGCAGAGCGATATATTCGATTATTTCGCCGCCGATCCACGCTTTAATAAGGAGCTGTCCAACTATAGCATCAAAGGCCAGGTGCATATGGCCCACAATACACTGGCTATCTACCAGCGGGATTAGTGTTTATACCTGCTGATCCTATCCCCATCAATCACTAGCTCACCACCGGCAATCATCGCAATCGCCGCTGGATAAATCCTATGTTCCTCGACAAGAATCCGCGCCGCCAGCGATTCTTCCGTATCATCAGGCAATACCGGCACTGCCGCCTGGATAATAATCGGGCCGTCATCCATCGCCTCACGAACGAAATGCACCGTGCAGCCGGCAATCGTCACTCCCGCCTCTAACGCTTGGCGGGGGCCGTGCAATCCTTTAAAGGATGGCAGTAAGGAGGGATGAATATTAATCAGCCGGTTATGCCATTGCTCGATGAACCACGGAGTAATCAACCGCATGAAGCCCGCCAGGCAGACAAGCTCCGCCCCATAGGCGACGATCCGCTCATGCATCGCCTGGTCAAACGCCGCCCGGTCGTGGTACTGCTTATGATCGATCACCACCGTCTCTATCCCGGCGTTTTTTGCCCGCTCGAGGCCATAGGCGCTTGCTTTATTGGAAATGACACATACAATCTCCGCCGGATAATCCGGCTGCTTACAGCAATCGATAATCGCCTGCAGGTTGGAGCCGCCACCTGAAATCAATACAGCCAGCTTTTTCTTCTTCATGACGGTTTCACCACTTTACGGGTTGTCAGAAATGCCGGGACGACCATGGCTCCCGGTACGTTAAACCAGGATAAAAGACAGGCTGCAATAAGGGGAGTGACCATAGCTAACCCAGTAATTCCTTTGGCGCGGATAATGATAAAACTAAAAAATGGACCGAGCACAATAACCACCTCCTGAGTCATAAACCAGGATCGTTGCAGTGCCTCTGCGTTGCTGTATCCAAGCTGCTGCATGGTCATGCCAATCATCACGCGAACCAGCATCATCACACATCCAAAAAAGAGCGTGCAGATCGCAAAAAATGCGATTGCCTGCTTCCAGTTGCGCACGTAGGCAAGGTTAAAGAATTCGTCCAGCATCTTATTCCGTTTGTCAAAACGTCATTGCGAGCGAAAGCACGGCAATGACAACACTCAGCTTAATACAACAGCCTCTTTATCCCGTTTACCGATACGCCCAATAACCAGCGCCTGCTGTGCACGAAGCATCCCAAGCACCTGCTGCTGATGTTCCGGCGATACGATCAGCACCATCCCGATACCGCAATTAAACGTCCGCAGCATCTCCGTTTCCGTAACATTGCCCTGTTCCTGCAGCCATTTAAATAATGCCGGAAATTCCCAGCTCTTGCGATCGATGAGCGCGGCTAATGCATCCGGTAACACCCGCGGGATATTTTCAAGCAACCCGCCGCCGGTAATATGCGACAGTGCCTTAATCAGTCCGGCATGGATCGGCGACAGGCAGGATTTGACGTAAATAATAGTTGGTGTCAGCAGGATATCGGTAAATGTCTTACCTTTGGCAAACGGGGCTTCATCGTGATATTGCTTGCCTGCTTGCTCCATGATATGGCGCACCAGTGAAAATCCATTCGAATGGAGGCCGCTTGAAGGAAGCCCGATAATAATATCCCCTTCATTGATATCAGTACGCGGCAGCACACTGTCACGCTCAACAGCGCCCACCGAAAACCCTGCCAGATCATAATCCTTCGGCTGGTACATGCCCGGCATTTCGGCTGTTTCGCCACCAATCAGCGCACAACCTGCCTGCCTGCATCCTTCGGCAATACTGGCGATCACTTCGCCGGCTACCGCCTTATCGAGTTTACCCGTCGCGTAATAATCGAGGAAAAATAACGGCTCAGCCCCCTGGACGATCAGATCGTTGACACACATCGCCACCAGATCAATCCCGATCGTGTCGTGCTTGCCGGTTTCAATCGCGATTTTAAGCTTGGTGCCGACACCATCGGTCGCAGCAACTAAAATAGGGTCGGTATAATTACAGGCCGCCAGATCAAACAACCCGCCAAAGCCGCCAATCGCTGCATCTGCACCTGGCCGGCGCGTTGATTTCGCCAATGGCTTGATCGTCTCGACCAGGCGATTTCCTTCATCGATATTAACCCCTGCCTGACTATAGGTCATGGAGCTGATACCCCCACCCGATTGTTTTCTGTTTTCTGTCATTTGCGTACTTGAATAATAGTGGTATAAGTGAGTATGATATTCGGAAGTTATATGTCAAAACCATGCAATAAACCATATAAATCTTAGGCTCTATGAATAGATATTTTGCTCTTTTGAATTTCCAATCTCGGTGGTCGTCATTGCGAGGAGCGCAGCAATCTGAAAGATTGCGGAGGGACGCGGCAATCCATATGGACTATCCGCAAGCTCCTACCAAACGGAAAATCCTCATGGATTGCCGCGCTACGCTCGCAATGACGGGGGGGAGGACAAGAGCCTTTTTATTATTACTGGCATATCTCGTAGCAATCATCCTGCCCTTGCAGGATAGTTACGCGCGCAACCTCTATGCGATTGATGGCATTCTCATCAGTTCCACCGGCAAGAATGCAACGGAAGCGCGGAAGACGGCTATTGATAACGGTGAAAAAATCGCCTTTGCCAAGCTTATCCAGAAACTAGCCCCCGGCACTCAACCTGAGGCGATCGGCAAGTTAATCGATCAATCACTGAACCCGTCCGTACAAGGGTTTGAAGTGACGAATGAACGGATTTCCAGCCTGGCCTATCAGGCAACGTTAAGTGTCACCTTTAATCCCTCAGTCGTGAAATCGGCCCTCACCAAAGCCCATATCAATTTCACGGAAATAAGTACTCTGCATACCCTACTGCTACCCCTTTACAGTGACGATAAAGGCTTATCCCTATGGGAACCAAACGCCTGGGAGGATGCGGTGACGAAGGCATTACACAACGTCCCTAATGCCCATTATGTCTTACCGGTCGGCGATAGCGACGATGTCCAGCTTGATAAAAACAGTCTGAACAAACCCGATAATCCGGCACTTACTGCGATGATGGATAAATATATGGCAGGTAATGTCATGGTGATGCAAGCCGCCTATGATCCCTCTATCGGGCAGCTCCATATCACCGAAACGCTGCTTGCTCCCGGTCACCCTGCTAAAACCGCCGGGAAGGATTATGATGTCGAGAAAGGGCAAACCCTGCAGGCACTTATGGACCAAGTCGCAGCCGAGCTTATCGCCCCGTCCAAACAGCAGGTATCGCTCCTGCCTCCTAGCCCCCCGAAAGCATCTGAGATCAATGCCTCGGTACCCTATAGCGATCTGAAAGACTGGGTTTCCATCCGCACTATCGTTAGCAAATTACCGATGGTGCAGAAGGTAACGGTGACGCTGATCACCATCAATGAAGCGCAATTCAGCATCAGCTATACGGGCGAGGTAGGCGCGTTGATGGCCGCCCTTGCCAAGCAAAGCATTCATGCAGACGTGATTGACAACACTATCGTCATGACCTTGATTAAAAAACCTTAAGGATACTCCATGAACTCACGTGAACGACTGATATTATGGCTATTGATTTTTGTCCTGATCGGCACATTCCTCATCCATATCCGCCATATTTTACTGCCATTCGTCCTGGCCGGTATCATCGCCTATTTCCTTGACCCGGCAGTCGAAAAGCTGGAAAAACACGGTTTCAGCCGGCCGCTTGCTACCGTCACCATCCTCGGCAGTTTTCTTGCCGTATTAATACTTGCAGGCGCCATCCTGCTGCCGCTGCTTTATAACCAGGTGATTGAATTCGCCCAGCAAGTCCCGCAATATGTGGCCGATATCCAGACCAAATTACTGCCACGCTTATCGGTCCTGGTCAAAGCGCATAGCCATAACAGCAATATGCCCGATATTAAAAACGAGTTGAGCAATCTTTCCGAGTCCGTCCTTCATCTAGTAGCGCCGGTTTTGACGAATATCTGGCAATCCGGCATGGCGATCGTTGATTTATTCTCGTTGCTGTTCCTGACGCCGATTGTCTCGTTTTACATCATGCGCGACTGGCGTAAAATTATCGCCCATGTTAACTCAATCCTGCCCCTGCAATATGCCGGGGAAATCCGCACCCAATGCGCATTGATTGACAAGGCATTATCGGGTTATATCCGCGGCCAGACCAATGTCTGCCTGATTCTCGGGACATTCTACGCGGTGGGACTCACCTTCGCCGGACTGCAATTTGGCTTCCTGATCGGCTTCCTAACCGGCCTGCTGGCGTTCATCCCTTATGCCGGGCTGTTAACCGGTTGCTGTATCGGCCTGGCAGTCGCCTTTTTCCAATTTGACGACTGGGTTCATATTGCGGTAGTGGCTGGCGTATTTGCGACCGGGCAAATCATCGAAAGTAATTTCATTACGCCGAAACTGGTAGGGGATAAAGTCGGATTATCGCCGATATGGCTGATTTTCGGCATGCTGTCAGGCGCCGCCTTATTCGGCTTTACCGGCGTATTGATCGCCGTACCGACCACTGCCATTATGGGGGTCCTCGTCCGTTTCGCAATGGCGCAATATCTGCAAAGCCCGCTTTATCTCGGACGGAAGAGCATGATGGTGGGGGATAGTACGTCGACTACGCCTTAGGCTTTCGTCTACACTAGCGCCGCAGGCTCCCTTCTCCCTCTTAAGAGAAGGTTAGGATGAGGGATTAAATATAGATTGAGCGAAGCGATTCAATACATAATAAGGAATCGCTACGCTCAATCTAAAAATGTCCCTCACCCTAGCCCTCTCCCAGAGGGAGAGGGAAGCCTGCGGCGCTTCTAGAATACTATTAAACCTATGCAATACCATTTCCCATTCCTCCCCTACGATAATTTCACCAAGGAGGATTTTATCGTATCCGACGAAAACAGCGCCGCCTATGACTTCATCAACCAATGGCCCGAATGGGGCAGCCATCGCTACGCGGGTATCCTCTTGCTTTATGGAGAAAAAGGCTGCGGTAAAACTCATCTTGCCCATATTTGGCAATCGCTATCGGAGGCCGTTTTTTTATCGCCCTCCGAATTAGACGAACCACCCGCCGCCGCCATCATCGAAGATATCGACAATGGCTCCTACCGCGAGCACGATTTGCTGCATTACATCAACCGCGCCGATGAAGCGCATACACCACTGATGCTCACCTCATCTCTCGCCCCCACCCAAATCACCCTGAGCCTCGCGGATTTACGCTCGCGCATCTGCGCCGTTCCATCGCTGAAGATTGCCCCGCCATCGGATGAATTGCTGCACCGGCTGCTCGTCAAGCAGCTCACCGATCGGCAATTACGCATCGCGCCGGAAGCCGTCCACTATATCCTGACCCGGACACCGCGCTCCTTCAGCGCCATCACTGCAATAGCCGCACAGCTTGACCACCGCGCCTTAGAAGAAAAGCGCAATATCACCATTCCGTTTATTCGGGAAACACTTAGTTTTTAGGGGAATCAGTCGGAGAAGACATGGCAATCGCGCTGAAATCCGCTAATTTCCCATTCTTCATTACATCAATGACCGCCGGATTATCAATACTGACAATTTTTTCTTTGGTTGCCGCAACAAAATACGCATCCCCGGCATGGAGCATATGCGCCGACAGGACACGGTGCGCATTATCGAGCACCTCAATACGGGTATCCGCCTTAGCCAGCAAAACAATCGCCGCATCAGGACTGGCTACCATAGTATCGGCCTTTTTCTGCTCGATACCCGAAGTGTTTACATCGCTGACCGTCGTATAACGCCAGGTCATATAAATCGCCACCACCAGCAGCAATGAAACGAATAGCGCCATTGGCCGCGGATGGAATTCCTTACGGTAGGGTTCCGGCAAATAAAGATCGCGGCTGACTGACTGATGTTCCTGCTCTGCCTTAAAGCGCTCGATCAGGCTCTCACTATCGAGCTTAAGGAAATCGGCATAACTTTTCAGGTAACCGAGAATATAAATTCCCGGCGGCAGATCATCGGTTTCCCCCTCTTCGAGCGCACGCAGATACTTCTTCTGAATCTTTAATTCAGCCGAAGTTGCAGCCAAGGAAAGCCGCTGACTTTCGCGCGCTTCCTGCAATAATAACCCGATTTCAATCGAGGTTTGAGGCATCGTTACACCCACCTTTAAGCTAAAATATTTTCTTTGGATTAACTAAACACATAGACAAAAGAATGATAAAATTCAAGCATTAATTTGGAATGTTTAAACGTATGGGTGGTGATGTTCGATTAGAGATCAACCATATAGAAGAACGATCATTTAATGACAAGCCTCCCTTTTCACGATATACATAAAGGCGAGATAACCATCATCCGAGAACCATTATGACCGCACATTCTCTCTGGCGCAGCAAGCCCTCCCAATGGGCGAATACCAGTTACTATATCACCTGGCTCCTCATTGAACTGCTGATCATCGCTTTATTGAGTTACGTGCGCCATACAGGCAGCATGGGCGCCAGCCCGCTTTCACGCTATGCCCAGTTTGCCGTCTTCCTGCTCCCGCTTGTTTTTATCATCATCCGCTGGCTTGATACCGCCTGCCGGTCCTATGAACTCACCACCGAGCGTTTTATCAAGATAAGCGGGGTGTTTAATAAGGTCGTCGAAGAAGTCGAACTCTATTATGTCCGCGATACGCTCTGTATGCAGCCTTTCTCACACCGGATCATGGGGCTTGGCAATCTCATCCTCTACACCACCGATATCCACGTGACCGAGCGCGAAATCTTCATCCACGCGATCAGGCATCCGATGGAAATCAACGACCTGATCCGCAATCAGATGGAGGAGGCGAAAAAGAACCGCGGGATGATTATGACCTATTGAGCCCAACAGAATGTGCTGTCTCTGTTCTAAGATTCTGCCTCTGGATATTCGGGCTCTTTTTTACCGCATCATTTAAAGTCTCGGCGATAATGGATAATGAGAGAGCTGTCGGCCAAAGATGTTTAGAATCATGAGCGATACGCAAATAGGTAGGCTGCGATGATGGGCGTTCGAGTTTATCAGATTCTGTCTTATTAACCGGATGATGCAAGGCGATACCAAGCTCTTCCATTTTCGTAGCGATGACCGCCGTACTAACCGGGCAGGTTGCTTGACGCGTCAATGCGATGTTATCTAGATTGAAACTAGTAGTCACATTCCCTTTCCCGAATAATTTATCCACCGCAGCCGTAATTTCCTGCCTAGAAGTCTCCGCACTCTGTGCAGTGACTTCATTTATATCAGCTATTATGCGCGCTCTGTCAGTATTATTACCCTTACTAGGGCCATGATTAATAATAAGCCTTTCGTGGTTATTGAGCGCATGATTTAAATACTCTATTCCCACTAGCCCGATCTTATTGCGTTCCAGATCGATAGACCTCATGGATGGATGCGTTGTCAGCACCACAGCAAGTTCCCTTGCCCCTTCATCACCAATATGGTTTTGCATTCTGTAAAAAGGAGATGGCGGATCGTTTCTAAGACATACATCTCTAAGCGTCGTATTTTTCTCAAGCACGTGAGCAAGTATCTTTGCTCCGTCATCGCCAACACCACCGCCGATCATCGCAAAACGCTGAAGCGAAGTATTGTTACTAAGCGCTGCGCTTAATGTTTGGAGGGTCGCATCCCCGGTATACTGATCCTTCGGGCCAGGATTAATACGCAAGTCCAATCGAGTAAGCGAGGAAGGTGTTTCTAAAAGAACGGCAAGGGCCTTTACATCCCTTGTTCTCGCAGCATCATTTGTATTATCCGTCTCAAAAACAGCTTCTTTAATTTTATCGTCTCGGATGGCCCGACTCAATTCTACAACGCTATCATAACGGGGATGATCGGGATTTGGCATGGGGATGCACCTTTAAGAATTAATAATGCTATGTTATTATAATATATAATTATTATTAATAGTCAATGGAATAGTTTTAAATGGGACTCTCAGCGACTTCCTTTTTGCGCGAAGTGCTTCCTTCTCCCCCCTTGTCTGGGCGAAGCCTGATGGGGGAAAGCTTTGCATAAGCCTGTGGCGCTATCCGGGCGTCTACGCCACACTAAACCCGATCGTGATCTTCTCCCCTTCCATCTCACTCTCAGTAACAAAATTCCCATTCGCCGCATCCTTCACATTAATCGACAACGACAATGTCTGCTCGGCGATATATTCGCGCCAGCTATCCACCGCGCTGCTGATGATCGCCGAACCTCCAAGCGTCAGATGAATCCGGTCCGCCACATCCAGATCCGCCTCTTTGCGGGCCTGCTGGATGGCGCGGATAATATCGCGGGCGACGCCTTCCTGCTTCAACGCTTCAGTCACATTAAGATCGAGCATCACCAGCGCATCTTGCGACGAAAGCGGCTGGGCGGCGTTTTTATCTTTGGGTTCGAGGAGGATGGAGAATTCATCGTCACTCGCACTCAACGTCTCACCGATAATCTCGATATGCTGCGCGTCGATCCGCTTCCATTCGCCTTTCTTGCTGGCCGGAATAATCTGCTTCATTTTCTCCGGCAGGCGTTTACCGAGCACCGGGAAATTGATTTGCAATTTCAGTGTGGCGAAATCGTTGATATTGTCCTGGAAGAGAATCTCCTTCACATTAATTTCATCACGGATAATATCGCCATACTGCGCAAGCTGCTGCATATCCTTACCGATCACCGTACAACTGGCAAGCGGCAATCTGACCCGCAGATTCTGGGCATTACGGATTGATAAGGCGGCGTTACAAACATCCCGCACCTGATCCATCACCTGCGTCAGTTCAGGCTTATACAGACTATGCGCAAAATCCTGCGCCGGATAATCCGCCAGATGGACACTCTTCTCTCCGGTCAATCCCTGGTAAATCTCCTCTGTCGTAAGCGGCAATAACGGCGCTGCTGCCCGGCACATCACATGAAGCACCGTATAGAGCGTATTATACGCCGACTGCTTATCCCCATCATGCTCCGTTTTCCAGAAACGCGGGCGCGACCGGCGGATATACCAGTTGCTCAACACTTCAAAGAAATCCGAAATAGCGGCACAGGCATCCGGGATATTATACGTATCCATCGCGATACGGATGGTATGAATACTATCCGCCGCTTTCGAGAGGATATACTGATCCATCAGATGCTCGGACGCCATGCTATACTCCGCCTTTATCCCATCCGAATTCGCATAAAGCGTGAAGAAGTTATAAGCATTCCAGATCGGCTTCACCGCCAGGCGCAGCACATCGCGCACCATTTTCCCTTCTTTATCGATCAGCAATTCCTGCCCCCGCATCACCGGTGATGAAACCATCAACCAGCGCAACGCATCCGCCCCATATTGCTTGAAGATATCTTTCGGATCGGCATAATTATTCAGCCGCTTCGATAGTTTCTGGCCTTTCTCATCGAGGATGACCCCGTGACAGATACAGTTGAGGAACGGCGGACGATCAAACAACGCCGTCGATAACACCATCAGCGTATAGAACCAGCCGCGTGTCTGAGCGGTATATTCCACGATAAAATCAGCCACCGGCGGCAGAGTTCCCCCCGGCTTGCCCATATAATGGATCTGCGCGTAAGGCATCGAGCCTGACTCGAACCAGCAGTCGAAGACGTCCGGTACGCGGCGCAGGGTGAACTCTGGATTCTCAGGATCAGGCCGCGTCAAATCGTCAATAAACGGCTTATGCAGGTCGGTGATTTTCACCCCGAAATCGGCTTCAAGCTCCGCAATCGAGCCATAAACATAGAGCTTCTTATTGAGCGGATTATCCGATTTCCATACCGGAATCGGTGCGCCCCAGAACCGGTTACGGGAAATCGACCAGTCACGTGCATTCTCCAGCCATTTACCGAATAACCCGTCTTTGATATGCCCGGGAATCCAGTTGATATCCTGGTTAAGCTCGACCATCCGGTCACGGAATTTCGTCACCTCGACATACCAGGAAGGCACCGCCTTGTAGATCAGCGGCGTATCGGTGCGCCAGCAATGCGGGTAGTTATGCAGATATTGCTCGGTCTTAATCCACGAACCCTGGCCTTTTAAGTATTTGATGATGTCGTCGTTGGTTTCGAGGACGTTACGACCATGAAGACTTAAAATCTCTTCAGAGAACTTATAATGAAGATCATGAATCTCCGTGGTAAACCGTCCGGCATTATCAACCGGACAGACAATCGGAATATCATTCGCGGCACATAAGGCAAAGTCATCCTCACCAAAGCCCGGGGCGATATGGACCGTACCCGTACCATCGCCTTCCATAACGAAATCGCCAGCCAGCACGCGGAACGCGTTTTCAGTCGATTTGAAATAAGAGAATAAGGGCTGATAAGTCATACCAACTAGGCCGGTGATTTCAAAAGTTGTACCTTCTGGAAATTCTTTATCTGCACCAAGTTCTTTTATATATCTTGGCAATGCAAAACCAGCTACAATATTACATATAGCATCTGTTACGACACCAAAATATTTCATACCAGGACCAACCGCCAGCGCCAAGTTACTTGGCAATGTCCAAGGTGTAGTCGTCCATGCCCAAAGTCTGTATGCTTTGCATCCTTCTGGTGCTCCATCGGGCTTGCCATTAAGCGTAAACGCCACCGTCACCGCCTTATCCGCCCGTTCGCGGTAACTATTATCCATCCGCGTCTCGAAATTCGACAGCGGCGTCTCACACGCCCAGCTATAGGGCATCACCCGCATGGATTCATAAACCAGCCCCTTTTCATGGAGCTGCTTAAACGCCCACATCACCGATTCCATATAGGTGATATCCATCGTTTTATAACCGTTCGTGAAATCCACCCAGCGCGCTTGACGGGTGACGTAATCTTCCCATTCGCTGGTATATTTCATCACCGAACTGCGGCAATGCTCGTTGAATTTATCGATACCATATTCGGTGATCTGGATCCGTCCCGATATCCCGATTTCCTTCTCCACCCCCATCTCCGCCGGCAGCCCATGGCAATCCCAACCGAAACGGCGCTCGACACGCTTACCGCGCATCGTCTGATAACGGGCGACGATATCCTTGACGAAACCGGTCAATAAATGGCCGTAATGCGGTAGGCCGTTGGCGAAAGGCGGCCCATCATAAAAAATAAACTCACCATTTTCTGCCAGACGCTGCTCGACAGAGGCCTTAAATATCTGCTCCGTTTCCCAGAATTTCAGGACTTTTTCTTCAATCGCCGGAAAATCCGGACTGGCTTCTACGTCAGGGTAATATTTTTTGGACATGATCTCACTGTATTTTTTAGCGGGTAAGCGCCCTATCATAGCGAAATTGCGCTATCTTTCAACACTCATATGTTCTATCATCTCTGGTTATTATGACATCCACACCACTATCATCGACCAGCCGCGCCATCGTCCTGCATCCTGCCCTGAAATTCGATCGCAACCATAGCGACCATCAGGCAAGGCTGGATGAAGCCGTCGGCCTGGCTCTGGCCATTGATCTGATCATTGCAGCAGCGGACGTGATCCCGCTTGCCGCCATCACCCCGCGCACCTATATCGGCAGCGGTAAGGTGGAGGAGTTGAAGACACTCGTCGAAGTCCAGGAAGCCGGGCTGGTGATTATGGATTGCACCATTTCCCCCGTCCAGCAGCGCAATCTTGAGAAAGCCTGGAACTGCAAAGTCATCGACCGCACCGCCCTCATCCTTGAGATATTCGGGCAGCGGGCGCGTACCGGCGAAGGCAAGCTGCAGGTGGATCTAGCGGCGCTTGAGTATCAGAAAAGCCGGCTGGTCCGTTCATGGACGCATCTTGAACGGCAACGCGGCGGCTTCGGCTTTATGGGTGGCCCGGGTGAAACGCAGATCGAATCGGATCGGCGGGTGATTGGTGAGCAGATAACCAAGATCAAGCTTGAGCTCGAAACGGTCAAACGGACAAGACAGCTTCATCGCCATGCGCGGAAGACGGTGCCTTATCCGATCGTGGCGCTGGTCGGCTATACCAATGCCGGGAAATCGACGTTATTCAACAAGCTGACCGGCGCGCAGGTAATGGCCGAAGACAAGCTCTTTGCGACGCTTGATCCAACGATGCGGCAGGTGGTACTGCCTTCGAAACGGAAAGTCATTTTATCCGATACGGTAGGGTTTATCTCCGACCTTCCGACTGAACTGATCGCGGCATTCCGCGCCACGCTCGAAGAGGTGACGGAAGCGGATTTACTGCTACATATCCGCGATTCATCGCATCCGGCAACCGCACAACAGAAAAAAGATGTGCTGCAGGTATTGATTAATCTTGGCCTCGAAAAAGACCTTGAGACGAAAATGATCGAAGTGCTCAATAAAACTGATCTGTTAGCAGATGGCTATCATGGTAAGACCAGCCCGCATCATGTGGCGATATCAGCCCTCTCCGGCGATAATATCCCGGCGTTGCTTGAGATGATCGATGAAATGCTGGGAGCCGATGACCAGCATGTGATAGTAACGCTTGAAGCACATGACGGCAAACTGCTATCATGGATTTACCAGCATGCGGAAGTACTCGAGCGCCGGGAAACGGACGACCATATCACCATCGCGATCCATATTGCCGATAAGGAACACGCGCAACTGATCCACCACGCAGCAGAAAGCGGCGCTAAGATTAAAAAGAGACATGAATGACCATCATTACAACGACTGAAGAACTACAGGCATTTTGCGATCGCTTAGCGGAGGAAGAATTCATCACGGTCGATACCGAATTCATTCGCGACCGCACCTATTACCCGCAGCTTTGCCTGATCCAGCTTGCAACAGATAACGAAGCCGTGGCGGTTGATACGCTGGCGAAAGGGATTGATCTCACCCCGCTTGCCGCGATTTTCGCCAATACGAATATCGTCAAAGTCTTCCACTCCGCCCGCCAGGATATCGAGATTATCTTAGGTATGTACGGAGCGGTACCAACCCCGCTTTTTGATACGCAAGTAGCGGCGACCGTCTGCGGTTTCGGCGAAGCGGCCAGTTATGAAACGCTGGCCTCGAAGCTGGCCGGAGCAGTGATTGATAAGAGCTCGCGCTTCACCGACTGGTCGCAGCGTCCGCTTTCTGAGAAGCAATATCATTACGCGATTTCAGATGTTACCCATTTGCGGATTGTCTATCGCAAGCTGCTTGAAATGCTCGAAAAATCCGATCGCCACGCTTGGCTTGGAGATGAAATCGCCGCCCTGACCAATCCGGAAAAATACCAAATCAACCCGGAAGAATCCTGGAAGCGGATCAAATTCCGCAGCACATCGCCCGGCTTTATCAAGCTGGTTAAAGAACTCGCCAAATGGCGGGAATTGATGGCGCAAAAGATCAATATTCCGCGTAACCATCTCCTCAAAGAGGCGGTCTTGCTCGAAATCGCCGCTGCTGCTCCGACCTCGCTTGCTGATCTAAAACGGGTGCGTAATATCGGCAGCATCGCCGGTAATGATAAGCTGGGAGAACAGATTGTCAGCATTATCCAGACCACCAAAGATCTGCCTAAGGAAGCAAGCCCCAGCAAAGAACCTGGCCGCTCTGGAACCTCTAACGGCGCACTTGTAGAACTGCTGCGTGTCTTATTGAAAATGAAATGCGAGGAACACCAGATCGCCGAAAAAATGATCGCGCTGACCGAAGATCTTTATACGATCGCCTGTGAAGAAGGCGACGCGCTTACGAATCTACCGGCAATGCAGGGCTGGCGGTATGATATTTTCGGCAAATGGGCGATGGAGCTTAAAGAAGGAAAAATCGCGTTATCCGCCCGGGATAACCAGGTTAAAATCGTGACGCTGGATACGGCTGAAGCTATTCCTGAGTAGCTTCGGCGACTTTCATATTGACGTTGTCAATATGTTCACTCGCCAGATATTGCGGATGCTCTAGAACCGATTGCGCAAGCGCGATATAAAGATCGTCCATCGTGATGTTCGGATTGCGGATAAGACGGATATTCTGGCGGATACGTTCTAACACATACACCGCTTCTATCGCACTTGTTCGTGGTAATGGGAAGTTCTGATGGTCGTAAAAACCATCTAATTTACGGGCGGATTCTCGTAATTTTGGCCAGGAAGCCAAATGACCATAATATTGTTGAGCAGTCGATTCAAACGTTGTCTTCGGCATCGCAGTCCCAAAAAAATATGATCCTAGTTTAATTGTATCATATAATTTTGGTTATTGCATCATAAAAATTGGAGAGCTTATTCCTTCTCTTCTTAAGAGAAGGTTAGGATGAGGGATTAAATATACAATCTGAGCGCAGCGATTCAATATTAATAAGGAATCGCTTCGCTCTATCTATAAAGGTCCCTCACCCTAGCCCTCTCCCATCAGGCTTCGCCGTAAGGCTACGCCCAGACAAGGAGGGAGAGGGTAGCCTGCGGCGCTTATCCCTCTAAAACTCCCGGTTAAACTTCCCCTTATACCTCTCAAGCACCTTATAATCCGTTAAATCCAGACAGATCGGCGTCATCGAAATATAGCCCTGGGTCACCGCTGCTAAATCCGAATCCGGTGGATCTTTATCGAGATTGCGCACCGGCCCAATCCAGTAATAAGGATTCCCCTCCGGATCGAGATGCTTATATACATTATCCCCCAGTTTCCGCTTGCCTTGCGCTGCGACCACCACCCCTTTGACCTTATCCGGCGATACATTCGGGAAGTTGATATTGATCAGTGTATTGCCGGGAATTTTCTCCTCAAGCAACTGCCTTATAATCGCCTTACCGTAGCGCTCGCCATTCCCCCATTCCACCGGCGTATTCGGACTGATCGACTGGCTGAAGGCAATCGACGGGATCTCAAACAACGTCCCTTCCATGGCGGCGGCCACCGTACCGGAATAGGTCACATCCTCGCCGAGATTGCTGCCGCGGTTAATGCCTGAGAGCAACAAATCCGGCCTCTTATCCTTGATGATTTCCTTGACCGCAACCAGCACCGCATCGGTAGGCGTCCCATCGACCGTATATTGCTTCGGCCCCTGCTCTCTAATCCGTAGCGGCCGCCTTAGCGATAAGGAATGAGCGGCACAGCTTTGCTCGGTCTCAGGCGCCACGACCCAGACATCGTCCGAAAGCGAAGCGGCGATCTTACGAAGCACCGCAATACCGGGCGCATGGAATCCATCATCATTAGTTACGAGTATGCGCATCAGCCAAGCCTCGCCAGCCCGCCCATATAGGGGACAAGCGCCGCAGGGACGGTGACCGTGCCATCTGCATTCTGGTAATTCTCAAGGATAGCGACCATCGTCCGGCCAATCGCCAGCGCCGAGCCGTTTAAGGTATGGACGAACTGCGTTTCCTTGTCCCCTTTACGACGGTAACGCGCTTTCATCCGCCGCGCCTGAAAATCACCCATATTCGAGCAGCTCGAAATTTCGCGGTAACAATTCTGGCCGGGCAACCATACTTCCAGATCATAGGTTTTCGTCGAAGAAAATCCCATATCGCCGGTACAGAGCAACATCACCCGGTAAGGGATTTCCAGCTTCTGCAACACCGATTCCGCAATCGCCGTCATCCGCTCATGCTCCGCTGGCGCCTCTTCCGGGCGGGTAATCGAGACGAGTTCGACCTTGGTGAATTGATGCTGGCGGATCATCCCTCGCGTATCCCGCCCGGCACTCCCCGCTTCCGAACGGAAACACGGCGAATAGGCGGTAAAACGGAGCGGCAGCACTTCATCCTCGAGAATCTGATCGGCGACCAGGTTGGTGAGTGGCACTTCCGCCGTCGGGATCAGCCGGTAATCATTGGTTGTCTGAAACGAATCCTCAGCGAATTTAGGCAACTGCCCAACGCCAAACATCGCACTATCCCGCACCATCAGTGGCGGCACGATTTCCAGATAACCCGACCCTATCGTATGGATATCGAGCATAAAATTCGCCAGTGCCCGCTCCATCCGGGCCAGCCCGCCTTTCAACGTTGCAAAACGGCTACCCGATATTTTAGCCGTCTGCTCAAAATCGAGGATACCCAGCGCTTCGCCAATCTCAAAATGCTGCTTGGGGGTAAAGGAAAATGACGGGATCGTTCCCCATTTACGGATCTCGACATTCTCCGTTTCATCCTTGCCAACCGGCACATCACTCGCGGGATTATTCGGCAGACTCGCCAGCAATTTCTCAAGCTCGCCCTCATTGGTCGCAAGGGCTTCCAACTCCGCCAGCTTTTCCTTGATCCGACCCGCTTCTTCTTTTGCCGCTGCAAATTCACTGCCCGATTTATCCTTGATCTGCCCCATACTCCGCGCCACATCATTACGACGCTGCTGCCATTCCTGCATCTGGCTGATTGAGTCACGCTTAGCTTTATCAAGCGCGAGGATAATGGCCGATTGCGGCGCTGCCCCGCGCTTGGCTAAATGCTGGTCGAATAATTCGGGATTGTCGCGTATTTGTTTTATATCATGCATGGCTTACCTATAAATTTTCCTTAGTTGTACCTATTCTTAGGTAAGATTAGCAAGAAATTTCTTGTGGAGTTAAGTCTATATGTTATAATAAAGTCTGACCGGTCAGACTAGTTAGAATTTTACGATGGAGGGATAGATCATGCATACATGGCAAGCACAGGAAGCAAAGGCGAAATTCAGTCAATTACTCAATGAATGCCAGAAAGAGCCGCAACTGGTCACCCGGCATGGCGAAGAAGTCGCCTATATCATCTCCGCTACCCAGTTTCATAAAATGGCGGATGATAAAAAACCAGAAAAGGAAATGACCATAGGGGAGTATTTTCGCAGAAGCCCCATTTATGGTTTAGGTGTTGAGTTGGATATCAGCCGCCCTGAAAGTTTCGAAAGCCACCGCGATATCGTTTTTGATGACGAGGATGATTAAGTGATGCAATGGCATGATGAAGAACAACCCGAATATTTTTTGCTTGATACAAACGTTGTCTCTGAAATGATGGGGATAAAACCGCCTAATCCCCTGGTAATAAAATGGATGGATATTTATAGTATATCTAAAGCCTATATCAGCGTGATAACGATAGGTGAAATCCGTAAAGGGGCGAGTCTTTTGCCTCATTCTAAAAAGCGTATGGTGCTTGAATCATGGCTTCATCACAATCTCCCGCAGGATTATAAAGGGCGTATTTTATCCGTAGATGATAAAATCGCCGATTGCTGGGGAGAGCTTATGGCTGAATATAAACATATTCATAATCCGGTAGATATGATGTTTGCAGCGACTGCCATAGTGCATGATATGACCTTTGTCACAAGAAACGAGAAGCATTTCAAGATTCGTGGATTGCGTATGATGAATCCTTGGACAGAATAAGATATTTAATTGCAATTTAGAGATTTTTCTCTTATCTTGCCCGCTATCATGACACATCCATCAGACAATATCCTCATTATCGATTTCGGCTCGCAAGTGACGCAGCTTATCGCCAGACGCGTCCGCGAACACGGCGTCTATTCCGAAATCCGTCCATACACCATCAGCGAAGCAGAAATCCGGGCCTTTAACCCGAAGGCGATTATTTTATCGGGCGGCCCATCTTCGGTATCCGAAACCGGTGCTCCGAAGGTCACTCGCGCCGTATTTGAGATAGGCGTGCCTATCTTAGGCATCTGCTATGGCCAGCAATTGATCTGCTCGGAGCTTGGCGGCGAAGTCGAAATCTCCGATCACCGCGAATATGGGCGGGCGATGATGGATATCAGCGCCGCATCGCCGTTATTTGAAGATGTCTGGCAAGAAGGCAAATCGCACCAGGTATGGATGAGTCACGGCGACCGCGTGGTTGCCATTCCTTCCGGTTTCAAAGTGATCGCCAGCACGCCAAACGCGCCCTTTGCCGCCATCGCCGATGAAAGCCGCAAGATCTACGGCGTCCAATTCCATCCCGAAGTGACTCACACCCCGGAAGGCAGCGAACTCCTACGTAACTTCACCCATCATATCGCCGGCTGTAAAGGCACATGGACAATGGCCTCGTTCCTCGAAAGCAAAACCAAGGAAATCATCAAGCAAGTAGGCAGCAAGCGGGTGATTTGCGGCGTAAGCGGCGGCGTTGATTCATCCGTAGTCGCAGCGCTGCTCCATAAAGCGATCGGCGATCAGCTCACCTGTATTTTCGTTGATACCGGACTGCTCCGAAAAGGCGAAGTGGCGCAAGTACGCAGCCTGTTCTCGGATTCTTACCATATCCCGCTGCATTACGTCGATGCAAGCGCGATGTTCATCGACAAGCTGGCAGGGGTCAGCGACCCGGAAAAGAAACGCAAGATCATCGGTGGCTTGTTCATCGATGTCTTCGAAGCCGAAGCCAAGAAAGCAGGCGATGCCGATTTCCTCGCGCAAGGAACACTCTACCCCGATGTCATTGAATCGGTATCGGCAACCGGCGGACCTAGCGTTACCATCAAGTCGCATCATAATGTCGGCGGGCTGCCGGCGCGGATGAAGCTATCACTGATCGAGCCGGTACGTGAATTATTCAAGGATGAAGTACGGGCGCTAGGCCGCGAGCTCGGCATGCCGGAAGAAATGATCCGCCGCCATCCCTTCCCGGGACCGGGACTGGCGATCCGTATCCCCGGCGAGATTACTCGCGAGAAGATCGATATTCTGCAGCAGGCGGATAGTATTTATATTGATGAGATCCGCAAGGCCGGATTATATGATGAAATCTGGCAGGCATTCGCCGTGTTACTGCCAGTAAAAACCGTCGGCGTGATGGGCGATAACCGCACCTACGAATATGTCTGCGCCTTGCGCGCCGTGACATCCACCGATGGGATGACCGCGGATTTCTATCATTTCTCCTATGAGTTTTTAAGCGCGGTAAGCAATAGGATCGTCAATCACGTCAAGGGGATTAACCGGATTGTGTATGATATCACCAGTAAGCCGCCTGGAACGATTGAATGGGAATAAGCATGATATTCTATATCGTATTGGCAATCATTTTACTGAGTATTATCAGCATCACTCACTCATTTATTTTGCCCATTATTTTCGTCGGAATCATTTTGGTGGTAGTACGGTTAGCCACTAAAAATAAATCCAATGGATTTGTCAGCTCGGATGGCTCAACCGATTACGATGGATCAATACCTTATGATTCGGGCAGTGACAATAGCAGTCATCATTGCGCTGATACATCATCGAGTTATGATAGTTCTTGTGATAGCGGTGGCTCTTCTCACGGCGATTAATCGCTAAAGACGCCCCGCCGCCAAACTCACCGCTATCGTTCTCTGCTTCAGCGTCTCGGAAAACTCTTCACGCGCAGCCGCCACAACCGCTTGCCCCGCCAGCTTAGGCGAGCCGGCATTAAACGGCGGATGAGGGTCGTATTCCAGGAATAGCTGGATACTTTCCGCCGTTTCGCGACCCGCTATTATATCTGCAAGCACCAACCCCAGATCAATCCCCGAAGTCACGCCACCTGCGGTAATAACCTTCCCATCAATCACCACGCGCTCATCCACCGGTTTCGCCCCAAACATTTCGAGGAAATGATGCGACATCCAATGCGTCGTCGCCTGACGGCCTTTGAGCAGTCCGGCTGCTCCCAAAACTAAAGCTCCGGTGCAGACGGCTGCCACATATTTCACCTTATCCGCCATGCCGGCAATATAAGCCAATGTTTCCTGATCGCTTAAGAGATGGTTGATACCCGGCCCACCCGGTACGACTAAAATATCGATCGCAGGTGTGTTGCCAAAGGTAACATGCGGCGTGAGGGTAAGCCCCAAATCGGATTGTACGGGGTCAGAGGTTTTGGCAATCAGATAACTTACCGCCTGCGGCAACCTGCCCAGCACTTCGTGGGGGCCTAGAAAATCCATGGCCGTCACTCCGGGGAATATAAGAAAACCGATCTTCATTATGGCCTCATGGGTTGGTTATTATAGACTTACCGCATTTAGCGAACGAATACAATCATCATCCGAAAAACCTATTGCTTCTCGTCTATCCGCACGCTATTAATAAATAGAACCACAACCAACTATTATAGCACCATGCCCCTTCCTTTATGGACTTCCGAACAAGCCGCCGCCGCCAGCCATGGTAAAGCCACCACTGCCTGGCAAGCCGACGGCATTGCTATCGATAGCCGCTCCGTACAAAAAGGCGATCTTTTCTTTGCCCTAACCGGCGGGCAAGTCGATGGCCATCGTTATGTCGCCTCTGCATTAGCGCAAGGAGCCGCCGCTGCCATCGTCAACCATATTCCTGCGAATGTCGATAAAACCGCGCCATTATTAGTAGTCGAAGATACCATCAAAGCCCTAAGCGCCCTAGCGGAAGCACGCCGCGCCGAATCAAAAGCGGTGATTATCGGAGTAACCGGCAGCGTCGGTAAAACCAGCACCAAGGAAGCATTACGAATCGCCTGCGGACCATTCGGTAAAACCCATGCGACGGCGGGTAATTTCAATAACCATCTAGGCGTCCCGATCACCCTTTGCTGCATGCCTAAAGATACCGATATGGCGGTGTTTGAAATGGGGATGAACCATGCGGGAGAATTATCCGGCCTCAGCCGCCAGTTGCGACCGCATATCGCCATTATCACCAATATCGAAGCGGTGCATCTGGAATTTTTTGACTCGCTTGCCGGTATCGCTGACGCAAAAGCCGAAATATTTGAAGGGCTAGAAGGCATCAAAGCCGTTGTCCTTAACCGTGACAACAGTTATTTCGACCAGCTCGCCGCCAAGGCTAAAGCATTAGGCATCACCCGCATCCATAGTTTCGGCTCAAGCAAAGAAGCGTCCTGCCGTTTGCTCAGTTACCAATCGGGCGGCGAAAGCTGCGTGATCAAGGCCGATATTGAAGGCCAGGTAATCAGCTATGAAATCGGCGTCAACGGTATCCATCAGGCCCATAACAGCTTAGCGGTCCTTGCAGCCATCCATGCGGCTGGCAAAGATGTCAGCCAGGCCGCTGAGGCGCTGCGCGGGTTTGGCGCACCGAAAGGACGCGGTAAGCGCTATCAGATCAAGCATAATTTTACGCTGATCGATGACAGCTATAATGCCAGCCCAGCCTCCGTCACCGCCTCGCTCAATGTGCTTTCCCAGGAAAAAACCACCGGCCGCAAAATAGCTATCCTGGGTGATATGCTCGAACTGGGTGAAAACGGTATCGCCCTGCATCGTGGCCTCGCTGAGCATATGGACGGGATTGACGAAGTGATCACTGTCGGGATATTGATGAATGAATTACAAAAAATCCTCCCTGCCGCCAAGCAAGGCGGGCATTACACGAATGTGGAAGCACTGACACCGCTGGTCATGCGTCATATTCAAGATAGCGACGTGGTACTGATCAAAGGTTCCCACGGCGTCCATATGTACCGTCTGGTGGAGGCGCTGCTTGCTAATAACGATAACTAATGTATTCACTGTTTTCTAACGAGGTAACTGTCAGTTAGCGCCGCAGGCTCCCTTCTCCCTCTGGGAGAAGGCTAGGATGAGGGATTAAAATATAAATCTGAGCACAGCGATTCCTTATTATATCGAATCGCTTCGCTCAATCTGTAATACCCCTCACCCTAACCCTCTCCCTTCGGTAGAGGGGAGCCTGCGGTGGCTAGCCGGGATTTTTGTTCACTGTTTCTAACGAGGCTTATGCTCTATAACCTGCTCCTTCCTTATGCCGATCATTTCAGCCTGTTCAACCTCATCCGCTATCTCACCTTCCGCAGCGGCGCAGCCATCCTCACCTCTTTACTGATCAGCTTTGCCATAGGCCCACGCCTGATCGAATGGTTGCGGCTGCATCAGCATGGCGGCCAGCCGATCCGCGATGACGGTCCGGAAAGCCATTTCGTCAAGAAAGGCACACCAACCATGGGCGGCTTGATGATCCTCTTTTCGGTGACGATCTCCACCCTGCTATGGGCAGATTTACTCAATCCATTTATCTGGATCGTCTTATTCGTCACCCTCAGCTTCGGCTTTATCGGCTTTATCGACGATTATTTAAAAGTTACCAAACGTAATAGCAAAGGCGTGCGCGGCAAAGCGAAGCTCTTCTTCCAAGCGATTATTTCGCTTATTGCCTGTTACTATATCTATAGAGTCGAATTAGATACCCATCTGGCGGTACCGTTCTTCAAGAATATCCTGTTTGATCTCGGCTGGTTTTATTTTATCTTCACCTCGATCGTCATCATTGGCGCCTCAAACGCCGTCAACCTCACCGATGGCTTAGACGGGCTGGCGATTGTCCCAATTTGTATCGCCGCCGCCTGCTTTGCATTAATCAGCTACTTAGCCGGCAACCTGGTATTCGCCAATTACCTGCAGATCCATCATATCCCAGGCAGCGGCGAACTGGCGGTATTCTGCTCGGCACTGGTAGGCGCCGGAATGGGCTTCTTATGGTACAACGCCCATCCCGCCAAGGTATTCATGGGCGATACCGGCAGCCTGGCCTTTGGCGGCTCGATCGGCACCATCAGCGTCATCGTCAAGCATGAGCTGGTACTGGCGATTATCGGCGGATTATTCGTTATGGAAGCCGTCTCGGTCATCCTGCAGGTTTATTATTTCAAACTAACCGGCGGCAAGCGCATCTTTAAAATGGCGCCGCTCCATCATCACTTCGAAAAGAAAGGCTGGAGTGAGACGACGGTGGTCATCCGCTTCTGGATTATTGCGGTCATCTTCGCCCTGCTTGGCTTATCGACGCTTAAGTTGAGATAAACGCGATGAGAACATGGCTGGTTATTATCCTCGCTATAATGCTGCAAATACCGGCCTGCTTTGCGCAAGAGGCAGCACCGGTTCCCAGCCCCTGGCATTATAAAGATTACACGATCAAGGTGATTCCTGGCAAAACAAAGTATTCTATGCAGGACTTACAGATTACCCGGCAGGATACCATTCTTACCCGTCTCTCTTATTTTAGTTTCGTCTTACCGAACGACCATTTTCCCGTCCGAGATATCACCGGAAGCGGCCATAAAGAAATCAGCATTGTTGAAAATTGCCTGACAACCGAAGGCTTGCCATGCGATGAATTATATCTTTATGAACTGGAACCGTCATTTAAACTACTCGGCCATTTCACGATCGATGACGATGAAACCCAAGCAATACGTTACACCAAATCAGGATTGCGGATCACGGCGGTTGGCATCGGCTTCTGCGGCGCAAGCAAGTTTGAATGTGAAGAAACCGATGGCGGCATCGGTTATCTCAATTATTACGTGACCTATAAAAACGGCAAATTCGTCCTGGATACGGATTACATGAAAAAACCGCCTTATGATTCCGCTTATATAAAACACGTTACCGATGACATCCAGAAAATCGCTGCTACCCCGAAGCTCAGTGATGAAGAAAAATTATTCCAGAACCATAATGATACCGAGATACAAGCCTTTAAATTTTTCTATGATGGCAATGGCCAGCAAGCAGAAAACCTCATCGATACGCTTTATATCGGCAGCACCGCCGAAAAAAAAGCCGCCTTTAAAGAAGTGGTGCGTGCTATCTGCATCCCCCCCTATGGCGCTGATATCGCCGCCATGAGCCAGATGACATGCCCGGCAAAGCACTAAGCGCCACAGGCTTTCTTTCCTTCTGAGGGCTTTTCCCCTAATTTGGCACGCCCCTTGCTTATCTATTAATATATTAATACTTACTAACCCAGCAAGGGAGACCTATCATGGATACATCAATGTTATTTATCGAGAGCGCATCGGCATTTACTTCCTTTGCTGCGTTATTTAAAGCCTACCATTGTGCGCATAAATATAAGAAGCTCACGCTTAAGGTAGCCGAACTTCGCCGCCAGTTGGAAGAACTTTCCTGGCATGATCGGATGCCCGATGTCGTCTGTAATTATTTCTTTAACAAAGCCCGCGAGCATCAATACGAAATCGAGATTGTCAATACGCTCGGCACCACCATTACCCTGATCGACCTGGCGATGCCATCCGGCGGTAAGATCTCTTATAGCGATTTATCGTTCCCTCAGGATAAAAATACCCGTCATGAACGGATGAGCTATAATGATAAAATAAGCCTGCAATGTATCAAGACACCGATCGGACGGGAACTCGCCGCCAGTCAGCGCCTGGTGATCCGTTACAGCATCAAGTTTAATGAGATGGTCTTTACCGGCAAACGTCCTGACCTGGTATTATCTTATAATTCACCACGTCATCCTGAAGCCCGCAAATTACGTATCGGCCAGCAGGAAAAACCAGCCGCAGCAGCAACGGTCGCTAACAAGAATGCCTCAGCGTTATAAACAGCAGTTAATTAGCGCCGCAGGCTCCCCTCTCCCTTTGGGAGAGGGCTAGGGTGAGGGACCATATATAGATTGAGCGTAGCGATTCAATATTAAATAAGGAATCGCTACGCTCAGATTTATTTTAATCCCTCATCCTAACCTTCTCCCAAAGGGAGAAGGAAGCCTGCGGCGCCAGTCATTTATAATGCCCTACCCCCTTCCTCTCATCGCTTGAGAGGAAGCAAGGGTAGGGTTTTCCACCTGCCCTATTATTTTCCCATATGATTCCGCCAACCCTATAAGATTCCCCGATAATAATTTAACCACATAATGCGGCCCCTCTGTTACCGGCACGTCTGTTTTTGCTTTCTTAAGATAGGATGTGACAATTGCATATGCATCGATCCTTATCTGATCGGCACTTTTAAGGACACTCATCGCCTCCGTAAGAAAAGCCTGATGCTGGGCAGCGGGATACGCCTGTAATAGATGCCCAAATTGTTCATAGGCAATAATCACGCTGCTGCATTTCGCGACCGCATCACTGAATGTTCCAGCCATCGCGGTAGTATTTAGCGCTTTACTTGCTTTAATATCCCTTGCCGCTGCCTTCAATAGGGTATTATTGATTTCATTATAAGGCATCAAGGCCGGCTGTGGGGCAGATGCTCCCATCGTCTGATTATTTTTGATCTCTTGCAAATTATCGACAATCGGCTTTACCAGCTTTTCCACTACCCGCTGCATGTCATAGCGCCGCTGATTTATTAATGCATATTCCTCACTCTTTTCACTGCGGGTATTTTTGCCAGTATACCATAACCCCTTTTTTATCAGCTCGCTTCTTATAAATTCATGCTCACTGCATTTGCGCTCATCGTCAGCCGCTATCTCACTAAAACGTTCGGTAGCTGTTTCCGCCCCCATGATCGCAATATAGCTGGTTTCTTCGATATCTTTCAGCAACTGCGTTCTCTTCACGGGATCATACGTATTATTCAGGACGTCATTCTGCCAATGTTTGCATAGGCTCGTCGCTTCCTTATGATAGAAAAGCCCCTGCCTATAGGCGACCCATTGCGGACCTTCCATCTTCCAGTTAGCCATGATAATTCTATCTGCCATCAGGCTTCGCCCGATGATCTGCTTCTTATAATCCCCTTTCGCTTTCCCTTCTTCATAGAGTTTTTCTGGATCGACTACTGCACGAGCGACCTGCGCAGTCTGACGGCGTAATATGACGACCGTATCAGGATCGATGTCATCCTCCTTTTCTTCCTCTATGGAGTGCCGCCGTACTTGCTTTGTTTTTCTTTCAGCCAGAACTGCCGCAGCTTTTACAGCAGCCACTTTTTCAATGGCTAATTTTGCCGCCGTTTCTTTCTCAACTAACTCCCGATAGGCTTGTTCGGCTACCGCTATCGCTGCCTCTTTCAGTTTTTCTTCCTCTTCAACCTTTGCTTGGGAAATCTTGCTGATGACTATGCCAAATTGACGTTCAAGCCTGCCAATTTTCTTTTGATTCTTGCTGATAATGTCATCGATATTCTTATTGCCCAATGTTTTATAGCCAGCATCCTTCACCGCCTTATAAAATCCAGCAAACACCAATTTCATGTCGATTAACTGTTCCAAATAGGCGCGGTGGCTGGGATGGGTTTTATCTGCCCTGAGATCACGCGTCTCCCGGTGTTCATTAAATTGATTGATTGCTATATAAAGTGCCTCGCGGACCTCATCACCCGTTGCATTTCCCGACAACACCAGCTTCTCCATATGGCTGGCCGCCTGTTGGGAAGCTTCATCGGATTCTTGTAGATCACTGGGAATTTTTCTGTCCATTTTTACTTTTGCTTCAACAAAGTACGATTGAATGATCATCGCATCAAATTTAACAATCTCGGGATTATCCGATGCAGAGCCCTCCCGACATAACGTCTTTTTTGCCTTGGTAATATAATTGCGTTCCTGACCATATTGCTCCTTCGCTGAATATAGCTGCGCCTGCTCACAATAATAATAGGCTTTTAACTGCGGATCGCCCGCGTCATGGACCTCATTTTCAAGATCCATCAGACGCTTTAGGTAAAGATCACTCTGATTTTCCCGCCCCCAGGATTTAAGAGTCGCATGATAGGCGTATACCCGGCTAAGAACCGGCACTTTATTTCTAATTTCCAGGGGAACACCATAGTTATCATACATGTTCAGCACCGCATGATCATAGGTATAGCGAAGTTTATAATGTTCGATTATCTCCTTGTTATCCCTTCCGATGAACACCCTGTTCCGATCGCTATCAATAATGTCTCCCATGGTCTGGAATATGGCGATGAGTTTACTGCAAACCGCCTTTTCAATGATCGCGCTATCTGGTATTTTATTCTGGAGTTTCAGCCGGAACATAAGCTGGTATTTTTCCGCCGCCTGACATGCCTTTACCATATCCTCATTATCATAATGGGTGATCATCTCATTACGATATTCCAAGCAACGCTCTCTACAGATAATATCATGCGCGCTTATAATCGCCTGAATCTCTGTTTGATCCTCCGTTTTTAAACCGACATTGCCAGCCGGATTTTTCTTTCCGCCCTCCGCTACCCGTTTATTATATGTCTCAATAGCGTCCTTGTAGCTATCGAGCGACTGCTGATAATTTTCCGCAATCGGTTCCTGTTTCACTATCAGCTCATAAAGCTTCGCCATTTTCTGCTTGCACCGATTAGCTTTCACGAGCTCCTTGGCTACTAGTTTGGCATCAAAATTTTCCGCATTCACCGCCGCAAGATGCTCTCCCATCTTATCACGGTAGCCACTATAGCCCTGCATCAGCAGCGCATCACTCTCCGCAAAAATATCGCCGGTATGCTTCAATGCCTCCCGCAAACGCGCATCTGGCGCCCATAGCAGCACGATATCTTGTACCGGAACAGGGATCTCCGTGTCCGTAATCACTATTTGTTGACGCATTGTTTTCCTAAAAAACAGGTTTTAAATAAGCCCTAACTATAGCATTTATAAAAATAATGTAAATATAAATTAATTACTTATATCATCCCTATCCTATTATTCCGCCTTAACGCCAATCACTTGCAAATCATATCGCGTCTTTATGTAGCCGGCGATAATTTGAGCTTGTTTAAGAAGCTTTTCATTCACACAATTAATGGAGAATAACGATGAAAATATTACCCTATTTGGCAGGTTGCACCATCATTGCAACAACTTCTCTTGCTTATGCAGCGATGGGTGATTCAAACAATACAAATGGCAGCAGTCCGTTTCCCCAAGGCATGACCACCGATCAGCTCAATGCGCAAGAAGCTCAGAGCACCACTGCTGGCACTACTGCTTCAACGGATATCGTCAATAGCCCTACCTCTTCCTCTATGCAAAATAATAGCGGCGGTAATAATGGCACCTATGGTTCAAGCGGTAGTACTGGCAGCATGGGAAGTACAGCCGGAAGCAGCGGAACAACAAGCAGTGGACGCTAAATAGCAACAGATTGAGAAAATAGTGACTTTTTTTACGGTAGGAGAAAATATTTTTGCTGACTTTATCGGATAAGTATTGTAACGATAACTACTATCGAGGGCAGATTCCTCTCTCGAAATATGTTTAAACCATACTCTATTTGTCCAACTCAACTATAAGGTTCATTGTGAAAAAACTTTCTATTGTAGCTGCAATCATCTCCCTGTTTGCTTTCTCAGCTTATGCTGCTGATCCAGTTGCCATCCAGGCACCTGCTGACCAGTCGACTTCTGCACCTGCTGCGACAGCTGGTGATGCTAGTGCAACAGCACCAGCTGCCACACCAACAAAGCATAAGAAACATAAACATGCCGGCAAGAAAAAGCACAAAAAAGCTAAAAAAGCTGCTTCTACTACACCAGCACAGTAATAAATAGCCCTGATAGCAACCCTATTAGGGCCTATTTACTCAAATAAAAAAGGCAGGAGATGGATATTATCCGCTTCCTGCCTTTTTTATTTATATTACTTCTGCCAGATATACCGCAAGATACATGTCAATTTGCTGTTTGATGGTAGATAGCTTGCCCCGCCATTATTACAGACATCATTAACACCACCCACTGTATCCGTACCATTAAACGCTAATAACCTGCCCGTATTAGCAATCCCATCATCTATTTTCGTATCAAGTGAGTAGGCATCATCGGAAGAAAGGGCGCTATTTTGATAAAATACCGTACTATTAGCCGTAGGTCTGGCAACAGACATCCAATTGACTATGGGACTGCCATAAAGAACGCCTGAACCAAAGCCAATGACCGTCCCGCTTCCAATACCGACCACATTGACTCCCGGCACAGCATTTCCAGTACCGCTATAAGTTCCCGGCACCACTTGTGCTAATGATAAATGCAGAAGTGCCTGCTCGTCTTCGCCGTCGTTCTGAATATAGCCATCCCCATTTCCATTATTAATAGTGAAACTGCTATTCGTAAATTGTGCTTGCGCATCGACCATATCACCCGGTAGCTCTTTATATTCCACCTGAAACTGATCGACACTTGCCTGGAGTTGCTTCAAATTAGCAGCGATCTGACGCACTTGCGCATCCTTGACCAATTGCCCTCCTTCTACCACCCCTGCCACAATAAAGGCGATAACCGTCACCGAAACAGATAATTCCACCAGTGTGAAACCTTGATTTTTATAGGGTCTTTTCATATTATTGTTTCTAACACTAAGGTTGTACTCTGACCATCACTAATTCAGATAGTAAAAAAGCCGGCCTACATTTGGTTTATCTGGCATAGGATTGCCATTATTGCTATCCTTATAGCGGCTATAACCATATGCATAGGTATTATATGTCGCCCCGCCCCACATGGTATTCGACACCGCATAATACCACCATGTGTTTGACGTAAACAGAGTCCCTTGAGCACTATTTGTTCCCTGGTCAATCCCTAACAGATAGCCACTGCTTGGAAGCCCGTCATCAAGTTTTATATCAATTTCATAGGCATCCTGGGCTGAGAAGGCTAAGCCACACCAAAAACAAAACGCCTGGGACGGATCGCTGCGTGCAAGGCTTATCACATTACCTCGCCTTCCATAAACCGCACCGACGGCTCCATCGTTCGCAAGCCCCAGCACCAGACCATTTGAGGCATCGACGACATTATCCCCCAATTGTAACATCGCTGTTTGTGCCGTATATCCTCCGGGGATATATCGTGTAATAGAAAGATGGACCAGCGCTTCCGAGCATTCCTGACCAGCAGCGTTAGGCGGCAAAGAAGCATCGCAATCAATGATCCTGTTACCATTGCCATTGCGTATAGGAAATGTCGTTGACGGAAGGAGGTTGACCGCATTCGGCATATCACCGGGAAACGCGTTATATTTTTCTTTGAATTGATTCACCGCGGTTGCATAGCTGGCAATTAACGTAGCCTCCTTCCTCAAGGTAGCTTCTCGTACCAGCTCCCATGTACCGACAATCCCAACCAGCACAATCGACGTAATAACAAGCCCGATTGATAATTCAACCATGGTAAACCCATTTCTGATAGAAATGGGTTTATGCGAGGAAGAGAATAATAACATGTCTGCCTGTAAATAGCGATTAGCTTATTATTATAATAACGCGATCCTGGAGATAATACAAGATTTAGAAATCAGGGATTTTAGGCACCACAAGCTAGCCGTTATGGGATGATGAGAACCAGCATTGATGCTGGGCGGCGATGGCATCTTTTTCACGGATAATCTGGTCATTCTCCCAAGATTCGCGTTCTCCGTCCGAACTAAATGGCCTCTGCCACAATAAGGGCAATAACTGTCACCGAAACAGATAGTTCTACCAGCGTAAAGACTTGATTATTATAGGGTATTCTCATATTATTGTTTCCAGCACTAAGGTTACCCCTAACCATCACTAATTCAGATAGTAAAAAAGCCGGCATACATCTTGTTTGTCTGGCATAGGATGACCATTATTGCTATCCTTATAGCGGCTATAACCAAATGCACTATATCCATATTGCACCGCCCAGAAGGGAATATAGACGCTATAATACCAGCTTGTATTTGAGGCACATAACGCCCCGTTAGCACTATTTGTTCCTTGGTCAATACCTTGCAGATAGCCGCTAGCAGGAAGCCCGTCATCAAGCTTCATATCAATTTCATAGGCATCCTGCGCTGAGAAGGCTAAGCCACACCAAAAACAAAACACCTGGGACAGATCGCTGCGTGCAAGGCTTATCACATTGCCTCGCCTTCCATAAATCGCACCGACAGCTCCATCGTTTGCAAGCCCCAGCACCAGACCATTTGGGGCATCGACGACATTATCCCCCAATTGTAACATTGCTGTTTGCGCCGTATATCCTCCGGGGATAAATCGTGTAATAGAAAGATGGGCCAGAGCTTCCGCACATTCCTGACCAGCGGCGCTAGGCGGCAAAGAAGCATCGCAATCAATGATCCTGTTACCATTGCCATTGCGTATAGGAAATGTCGTTGACGGAAGGAGGTTGACCGCATTCGGCATATCACCGGGAAACGCGTTATATTTTTCTTTGAATTGATTCACCGCGGTTGCATAGCTGGCAATTAACGTAGCCTCCTTCCTCAAGGTAGCTTCTCGTACCAGCTCCCATGTACCGACAATCCCAACCAGCACAATCGACGTAATAACAAGCCCGATTGATAATTC